>WNFI01694939.1_pt1 | contig 13962 bp, 11 predicted proteins | sample 5400471 | NCBI WGS metagenome assembly WNFI01 (sample SAMN13153348, study PRJNA577476) | soil metagenome | isolation source: 100 cm saprolite on Douglas fir-dominated hillslope | place: USA:California | collected 2013-09-17 | reverse complement strand
CTCCGCCCGCCCCGGCTCGACCTTGTCCAGGATCGCGCCCAGGAAAGCCATCGCGCCTTGCCTGGCGAAACTCGCGCGCGTGCGCCGCTCGAAGTCGGGATCCGCGGGGCTGAATCCCACGCTGGCTAGCTTCCTAGCGTCGCGACTTCGGGAAGCGGAAAGCCGTTGAAGTTGCTGGCGTAGGCCGTGGTGTACGCGCCGGCGTTCTTGATGAAGATGAAGTCCCCATCCTGGAGGTCGGCGGGAAAGAGCTCTTCGCGCATCACCACGTCCACCGAATCGCAGGTGGGACCGGCGACGTTCCACGAAACCGGCTCGCCGTCGCGGTCGGTATAGATGTTGTAGCGCAGCCCCTCGGTCGTCTCGATCACGCCGCCGAACACCCCCGCGTCCCAGTACATCCAGCGCTGGTTGTTGCGCGTGGCCGTTCCCACCACGCGGCAAATGAAGTATCCGGCGTCGGAAACGAGGTAGCGGCCCGGCTCGGCGATCACCTGCACTTCGGGCCCGAAATGCCGCAGCTCCTTGTTGATGAGCTCGGCGATCGTCTCGATCGACGGAATCGGCTTGACATGGCGCACCGGGTAACCGCCGCCGAGGTTGAGCAGCCGGGGCTTGAGGCCCACGGAGCGCATCGTCGCGAACACCTTGCGCGCGCGCTCCATGCCCACGCGCCAGTTCTCGGGATTCAGGCACTGCGAGCCGACGTGGAAAGTCACGCCCGCCAGGTCCGCCTGGCACTGGACGGCGGCCTCGATCAGCTCGGGAACGTCGCTCATGTGGGCACCGAACTTGCCGGCGAGCGGCCAGTCGCTGCCGATGTTGGGCGCGTCGATGCGCAGGTACATCTTGGCGTCGCTCTTCACCGCCTTCACCTTGCGGATCTCCTCGACGCTGTCGACCACGAACCACTCCACGCCCTTCGCCGCTGCATATTCGAGGTAGGCGCGCGACTTCATCGGGTTGGAATAGAAGATCTCCGCCGGCGGCACGCCCAGCCCCATCAGGATGTCGAGCTCGGCGATCGAGGCGATCTCGAAGCCGGAGCCCTCCTGGATCAGGACCTTCAGGACCCGCGGGTCGGGGTTCGCCTTGACCGCGAAATGCGGCCGCACGCGCGGCAGGGCGGCGCGGAAGCGCCGCGTCTTGTTGCGCACGATGTCGAGGTCGACGATGAGGACCGGGCGTTTGTAGCCGTGCCTCGCGAGGTGTTGCTTGACGCGGGTGAAGTCGAGGCTGACTTCAGGGTGGGTATCAAGGGGGAACTCCGGCTGCGGCCGGAGCTTCTTGATCGTGGCGGTTCGGGGCATCGGGGTCTGATGACCTCCTTGGGTCCCCCGAAGGGGGCTTGCGGATCGGAAAAAAAGTGCGCGAAGTATAGGGCAAAACTCCGGCGCCGTTGGGATTTTTTTGGCTCGGCGGTTACATTTTGGGCAGCGTCACGCCCTGCTGGTCCTGGTATTTTCCGCCCCGGTCGCGATACGAGGTCTCGCACACCTCGTCGGACTCGAAGAAGAGCATCTGCGCCACGCCCTCGTTGGCGTAGATCTTCGCCGGCAGGGGCGTGGTGTTGGAGAACTCGAGCGTCACGTAGCCCTCCCACTCCGGCTCGAGGGGCGTCACGTTCACCACGATGCCGCAGCGCGCGTAGCTGCTCTTTCCCAGGCAGATCACGAGCACGTTGCGGGGAATGCTGAAGCGCTCGACGGTGCGCGCCAGCGCGAACGAATTGGGCGGGATGATGCAGACCTCGCCCTTGAGGTCGACGAACGACTTCTCGTCGAAGTTCTTCGGGTCGACGATGGTGGAGTTGATGTTGGTGAAGATCTTGAATTCGTCGGAGCAGCGCACGTCGTAGCCGTAGCTCGAGGTGCCGTAAGACACGATGCGCCTTCCGGCGACCTGCCGCACCTGACCGGGTTCGAAGGGCTCGATCATGCCGTGCGCCGCCGCCATGCGGCGGATCCACTTGTCGCTCTTGATGCTCACGGTGTTGTGCTCGTGGAGTTGAGCGGCGACTTATCGTCCGCTCCAACGATCGCCCCGGTGGTTTTCATGGATTGTCGCTCAATTGTTCTGGATGACGATCTTGGGAAATACCGACGAGCGGTCCTCGGACTGCCGGGCAATGCGCGCCGCCACCTTGCGCGCGATGTCGCGGTAGACCGCGGCGATCGGGCCTTCGGGGTCGGACACCACCGTGGGCTTGCCGGAATCGGCCTGTTCGCGGATGCGGATGTCGAGCGGCAGGCTGCCGAGGAACTCGACCCGGTAGTCCTTGCACATCTTCTCTCCGCCGCCCGAGCCGAAGATAGGTTCGGAGTGCCCGCAGTTCGAGCAGATGTGGATCGCCATGTTCTCGACCACGCCCAGGATCGGGATGCCGACCTTCTCGAACATCTTGAGCCCCTTGCGGGCGTCGATGAGCGCGATGTCCTGCGGCGTCGTGACGATGATCGCCCCCGTGACCGGAACCTTCTGCGCGAGGGTGAGCTGGATATCGCCCGTGCCGGGCGGCAGGTCGACCACCAGGTAGTCGAGGTCGCGCCACTTGGTCTCGGTGAGGAGCTGCTCCAGGGCCTGCGTCACCATGGGTCCGCGCCACACCATCGGCGTGTCCGCCTCGATGAGGAAGCCCACGCTCATCGCCTGGATACCGTGCCCTTCCATCGGCTCCATGGTCTTGCCGTCGCGCGAGGTCGGGCGCCCCGTGATGCCGAGCATGAGCGGCTGCGAGGGGCCGTAGATGTCCGCGTCGAGCATCCCCACGCTCGCGCCCTCGGCGGCGAGCGCCAGGGCGAGGTTGACCGCGGTGGTGCTCTTGCCCACCCCGCCCTTGCCCGAGGCGACGGCGATGATGTTCTTGATGTTGGGGTTGAGCTTCACGCCGCGCTGCACCGCGTGCGTGACGATCTTCGAGACCACGTTGGCACTCGTCTGGGCGACGCCGGGAAGCTTGCCGAGCCGCTCGGTAACCTGGCGGCGCACGCTTTCGATCACGCCGCGCGCCGGGTATCCCAGCACGACGTCGAGCGAGATGCGCTCGCCCTCGATCTTCACGTTCTTCACGCTCTTCGACTCGACGTAGTTGCGGCCCGTGACCGGGTCGATCAGCTCGGAGAGCGCGTCGAGGACGTCTTTCTCGTTGGGTGACATGCGGCGGGGGACCAGGGCGAGGAAGCGAACCAGCAATTTTAGATCAATTTGTTATCATCGCGGAGCCTCGACAAACTCCATTCAATGCCCCGCAAGCTTTTCGTCACCACGGCGCTGCCGTACGCCAACGGCCCGTTCCACATCGGCCACATCATGGAGTACGTGCAGGCCGACATCTGGGTGCGCTTCCAGCGGCTGCAGGGACACAAGGTGAACTTCGTTTGCGCCGACGACACGCACGGCGCGCCCATCATGCTGCAGGCCGAGGCGGACGGCATCACTCCCGAAGAGCTGATCGCCCGGATCGCCGAGACGCACAAGCGCGACTACCAGCGCTTCGGCATCAGCTTCGACAATTTCCACACCACGCACTCCGAGGAGAACAAGGAGCTGTCCGCGGCGATCTTCCTCGCGCTGCAGAAAAGCGGGCTCATCGAGACCAAGACGATCGAGCAGTTCTTCGATCCGATGAAGAAGATGTTCCTGCCCGACCGCTACATCAAGGGCGAGTGCCCCAAGTGCGGCACCAAGGACCAGTACGGGGATTCGTGCGAGAACTGCGGCGCGGTCTACGCGCCCACGGATCTCAAGAACCCCTACTCCGCGCTCACCGGCGCCAAGCCCGTGCTGAAGAAGTCCGAGCACTTCTTCTTCAAGCTCTCCGACCCGCGCTGCATCGAGTTCCTGCGCGAGTGGACGCAGGGCGGCCGCCTGCAGCCGGAAGTCGCCAACAAGGTGCGCGAGTGGCTCGACGGGGGCCTGAACGATTGGGACATCACACGCGACGCCCCCTACTTCGGCATCGAGATCCCCGGCGCCCCGGGAAAGTACTTCTATGTCTGGCTGGACGCCCCCATCGGCTACCTCGCCTCGCTCAAGAACTACCTCGAGAAGAAGGGCCAGGACTTCGACAAGTACCTCGCCGATCCGAAGCTCGAGCAGTTCCACTTCATCGGCAAGGACATCATCTATTTCCACACGCTCTTCTGGCCGGCGATGCTCAAGTTCTCCGCCCGCAAGGTGCCGGACAACATCTACGTCCACGGCTTCCTGCAGCTCTCGGGCGAGAAGATGTCCAAGTCGCGCGGCGTTTCGGTGAGCCCCCAGAAGTACATCGACCTGGGCTTGAACCCGGAATGGGTGCGCTACTACCTCGCCGCGAAGTTGAACGCCCGGGTCGAGGACCTCGATTTCAATCCCGACGATTTCCTCGCGCGGGTCAATGCCGACCTGGTGGGAAAGTGCGTGAACATCGCGAGCCGCGCGGCGGGCTTCATCGGCAGGCGCTTCGGCGGGGTGCTCGCCGAGGAGCCGCTGTCGGCGGGACGGGAGCTCAAGCACAAGATGCGCGGCAACCTGGCGGCCCCGGCCCCGGACGACGAGCAGGCGCCGGCGATCCTCTTCGAGGTGCGCAGCTTCGCCGATGCGATCGCCGCCGACTACGAGGCGCGGGAGTTCAGCAAGGCGCTGCGGCAGGTGATGTTCCTCGCCGACCGCGTCAACCAGTACGTCGACGAGCAGAAGCCGTGGGAGATCGCCAAGGAAGCGGGGCAGGACGCAGCCCTGCAATGGTTCTGCACGCTCTACCTCGAGCTCTTCCGCATCCTCACGATCTACCTGAAGCCGGTGCTGCCGAAAGTCGCCGAGGAGGTCGAGGCCTTCCTGGCGTTGCCGAAGCCGCTCCTGTGGGAAGACGTGGGCACCGCGCTCAAGCCGGGCCATCGCATCGAGGCCTACCGGCACCTGGTCTCACGCATCGATCCCAAGCAGATCGACCAGCTCCTCGAGCCCCCCTCGGAGGCGAAGCCGGAAGCCGCCAAGGCCGTGGCGGGCGAGGCGCCCGAGTTCAAGCTCGAGCCGGTCGAGCCGCCGAAGCCGCCGATCCTGGTGCCCATCGGCGACACCATCTCCATCGACGACTTCGCCAAGCTCGACCTGCGCATCGCTCGCATCGTCGATGCGGAGCTGGTGGCCGACGCCGACAAGCTCCTCAAGCTCACGCTCGACATTGGCGTGGGCAACCGCACGGTGTTCGCCGGAATCCGGTCGGTCTACACGCCCAAGGAGCTGGTGGGGCGGCTCACCGTGATGGTGGCGAACCTGTCGCCGCGCAAGATGCGCTTCGGCGAATCGCAGGGAATGGTGCTCGCCGCGGGCGACGGAAGCTCGATCTATCTGCTTGCGCCCGATTCTGGAGCGATGCCGGGCATGCGCGTCAAATAAAACGCGCCCGCCGGATCTCTCCGGCGGGCGCTCGCAAGTGCGCCTTGCGGGGTAAATCGATTAGTTGTAGGTCAGGTCGCGAACTTGTTCCTGCGGCAATTCCGCGGTGTTGAGCGGCGTGACGAACATACCGGACTGGCGGGCCTTGAAATTGTCCTTCACTTCCGCGTTCACCGGCATGAACGCAACGCTCGCCACGATCACCATCGCCAGGAATCCTGTTGCAAACCGCTGCTTCGTGTTCATCGTTGTTCTCTCCTGTTCGTTGCGTTGAATTCGCCCTGGCTGTCGCGCTTGCCACGCCGCCCGACCACTGCGCCCATCTTTCTCCGATCGACGCGCATTGCCTGTGAACGCAATCACAAAAGGCGCGGCCGCGGAAATACAGCTGTAATCAACCCCTGGCTTTCGCGCCCTCGCGGCACGAGCCTGGAAAATGTCTGAAAATCAGGGGCATGACAACGCGAAAACCACAGCGTCCGCCGCCCTACGCGACCGACCGCAAGACCCTCGAGGGCGAGGTTGAAGTCGACGTCTTCCGCGCCAGCGGGCCGGGCGGCCAGCACGTGAACAAGACCGAGTCCGCGTTACGGTTGACACACTTGCCCTCGGGCATGGTGGTGACGTCGCAGGATTCGCCCTCGCAATTCCGCAATCGCGAGACCGCCTTCAGGCGGCTCGCGGAGCGTCTCGAGCGGCTCAACTACGTGCCGAAGAAGCGGGTGCCGACGCGGCCGACAGCCGCTTCGCGGCGCCGGCGCATCGAGGCGAAGAAGCTGCGCACCGCGACCAAGAAAACGCGCGCTCGCGTGAGGCACGATGAATGAGCGGCGCGCGCGGCGGCTCTTGATCCACGGCCGGGTGCAGGGCGCTGGCGGCGATCGAGCGCTGGGCGCGGCGCGGCCCGGAGGCCGCCGAGGTGGCGCGCGTCGAGGTCTTCGACGCGCAGGGGGATTTCGCGAGCTTCGAGAAACGCCCGACGGGCTGACCCGGGTCCGAATCGCTACTCGATCCTGATGTCCGCCTTGCGGACGACCTCTTTCCACCGCGCCTGCTCGCGGGCGATGAATGCGCCGAACTGCTCCGGAGAGCCGATCTCGGCCACCGCGTTGTCCGCCGCATAGCGCTGCGTCACGTGGCTCGATTGCAGGGCCTTGTTGATCTCGGCGTTGAGCCGGAGCACGATCTCGCGCGGCGTGCCGGCGGGAACGAGCACGCCATACCACTGCGAGGTCTCGAAATCGGGGTAGCCCAGCTCCGCGACGGTCGGCGTGTCGGGGAGCGCCGGGATTCGCTTCGGCGTGCCCACGGCGATCGGCCGCAGCTTGCCGCTCCTGATGTGCGCCATCAACGCCGGCGCGCCGGCCGAGGCCGCCTCGATGCGTCCGCCGAGAAGGTCCTGGAGCTGCGGCCCGGTGCCCTTGTAGGGAACGTGCTGGATGTTCGTGCCGGTCACCATCTTCAGGTACTCGAAGGCGAGATGGCCGGCGCTGCCGTTGCCCGCCGAGCCATAGTTCAGCACTCCGGGCCTGGCCTTGGCGAGCGCGATGAATTCCTTGAAGTCCTTCGCGGGAACGGTCTCGGCGTTGATCACGAAGAGGTTCGGCACCCGCGCGAGGAGAGCCACCGGGAGGAAATCCTTGTCGACGTCGTAGGGCTGGTTCTTCATCGCATAGGGATTCACCGCGAGCGAGCCGACGTGCCCGAGGATGATCGTGTAGCCGTCCGCCGGGGCGTTCTTCACTTCCATCATCGCGATGGTTCCGGCGCCGCCCGACTTGTTCTCGACATAGACCGTTACCCCCATCTGCGTCGTGAGCTCCTGCGCCACGGACCTCGCGACGATCTCGGAGCTGCCTCCGGGAGCGAACGGCACGACGAAGCGAATCGGCCTGGCGGGATACTGCGCCGCGGCCATCAGCGGGGCTACGAGCAGTGCCGGGGCGAGGGCCAGCGCCGCGCGCCGGACGAACGATATGACCTTCATCGGCAACTCCTTCTCGAGCTCAGTACTGATAGCGGCGCAGGCCGCCGTCGACGGGATAGACGGCGCCGGTGATGTAGCCGGCCCGCGGCGAGGCAAGGAACACCGCGAGATCGGCGAGCTCCTCGGGCTCGCCATAGCGGCCCATGGGGATCTCGTGCTCCGACTGCCACTCGCGATATTCGGGCGTGTAGTTGCGGCGGATCTGGTCGCTCATGATGCGACCCGGGGCGATGCAATTCGTGGTGATGCCGTGCTTTCCGACCTCCCGCGACAGTCCCTTCGACCATGCGGCGATTCCCGCTTTCGCGCAGAAGGCCCCGTTGATTCCTTCCGGCTCGGACTTGCCGGTGATGTTGATGATCCTGCCCCACCGCTTGGCGATCATCGCGGGGAGCAGGCGTTGCGTGAGCTGGCGGTGGCGCGTGAAGTTGAGCGTGAGCGCTTCGTTCCACTGCTCCTCGGTCGCGTCCTTGCCGAAAGCGCGGCTGCCGCCGGCGTTGTTCACCAGGATCTCGACCGTGCCCAGCTCCTCGCTCGCCCGCGCAGCAACCGTCTCGACATAGTCTGCGGTCAACGCGTCGTGGACGATGATGACCGGCTTCGCACCGCCTTCGGAGACGATTTCCGCCGCGAGGGACTCGAGCCGCTCCTTGCGGCGCCCCGTCACCGCCACGCGCACACCCTCGCGCGTGAGCTGCCTCGCGATCGCTCGCCCAATCCCGGCGCTGGCGCCGGTGACCAGCGCCGCCTTGCCGTCCAGATGAAGGTTCATGCTTTCCCTCGGGCCTCGCGCTTAGTACACGACCTCGACGTTCTTCTCGTCCAGCCATTCCGCGAGCGAGTCGAGCAAGGGGCCGGAAACCTTCACCCGGCAGCTCTCGGGAAGGCGAATGTCGCACTCGCCGCTCGCGTTGCGATAGCGGATCGCGACGTGGCACTGCCCTCCCGCGTACTGCGCGAGGAGCGCCTTCAGCCGCGCCGAGTCGGCCTGGCCGTTGATGCACAGGCGCAGGAGCCGCGCGTAGGCTCCGCGGACCTCGGACAGGTCCATCAGCTGGTCGGCCGTGATGCGCAGGCCGCCCGAGAACTCGTCGTTGAAGACGCGTCCCTTGACGACCACCACCTGGTCTTCCTGGATGATCGCGCGCTTCTCCTGGAAGAGCTCGCCGAACACGACGACCTCGACCCGCGCGCTGCCGTCGTCGAGGGTGAGGATCGCCATGCGCCCGCGCCGCGAGTTGCGCACCTGGACGCCGTAGATGACGCCCGCGAGCATCACCGGCTCGATCTGCGGCGTGAGGTTGGCGAGCGCGGTGCGCGCGAAGCGTCGCAGCTCCTCGCGATAGGCGTTGAACGGGTGGCCGCTCAGGTAGAAGCCGAGGCTTTGCTTCTCGTTCTGCAGGCGCTCGCGCTCCCCCCACATGGACGCCTGGGCGAGCGCCAACGGCTCCGGCGCGTCTCCGGCGCCCCGGAATAGACTCGTCTGCTGGGCGAACTGCGCGCGGTGCTCCGCCGAGTCGATCGCCGCGCCGAGGGAGGCCAGCAGGCGCGCGCGGCTGGCCTCGATGCGGTCGAAGGCGCCGGCGCGGATCAGCGCTTCCATCGCGCGGCGGTTGACGATGCGCCGGTCGACGCGGCGGCAGAAATCGGCAAGATCGGTGAAGGGCCCCGACGCCTCGCGCGCCGCGACGATGTTCTGGATCGCCTGTTCGCCGGTTCCCTTCATCGCACCCAGACCGTAGCGGATGCGCTTCGCGTCGAGCGGTAGAAAGCGGTAGTCCGACTCGTTCACGTCCGGCGGCAGGATCTCCAGGCCGTGGGCGCGCGCGTCGTCGTAGAGCACCTGCACCTTGTCGGTATCGTCCATCACCGCCGAGAGGTTGGCCGCCATGAACGCGGCAAGGTGATTGGCCTTCATGTACGCCGTCTGGTAAGCGAGCAGCGCGTAGGCGGCGGCGTGCGAGCGGTTGAACCCGTAGCCCGCGAACTTCTCCATCAGGTCGAAGATCTGGTCGGCCTTGATCGCGCTGAGGCCGTTCTTCGCGGCACCGGCTTTGAAGATGGCGCGCTGGGCGGCCATCTCCTCGGGCTTCTTCTTGCCCATCGCGCGACGCAGCAGGTCCGCGCCGCCGAGCGAGTAGCCGCCGATCACCTGCGCGATCTGCATCACCTGCTCCTGGTACACCATGACGCCGTAGGTCGAGCTGAGAATCGGCTCCAGCCGCGGGTCCGCATACTCGACGCGTTGCTCCCCCCGCTTGCACTTCACGTACTCGGGGATGAGCTCCATCGGACCGGGGCGATAGAGCGCCACCAGCGCGATCACGTCCTCGAAGCGGGTCGGAGCCGCCTGCTTGAGGAGGTCCCTCATGCCGCGGGATTCGAGCTGGAACACCGCGGTCGCATCGGCGCGCTTGAGCAACGCGTAGCTCGCGGCATCGTCGAGCGGAATGTCCTCGAGCCGGAAGCCGGGCAGGCCGAGGGCGTGGACGTAACGCACCGCCCAGTCGAGGATCGTGAGCGTGGTGAGCCCGAGGAAATCGAACTTGACCAGGCCCGCCTTCTCGACGTCGTCCTTGTCGAACTGGCTCACCATCGCGCTGGAATTCTCGGCGCAGTAGAGCGCGGTGAAGTCGGTGAGCCTGCCGGGTGCGATGATCACGCCGCCCGCGTGCATGCCGACGTTGCGCGCGAGACCTTCGAGCGAGCGCGCAAGCGTGATGAGCTCGCCCACCTCTTCCTCGCCGTGCATCAGGGCCTTCAGCTGCGGCTCGACCGAAAGCGCCTTCTCGAGCGTCATGCCGAGCTCGAAGGGAATGAGCTTGGCGATTCGGTCGACCTCCCCGTAGGGCATCGAGAGGACGCGGCCCACGTCGCGCACCACGGCCTTCGCCGCCATGGTGCCGAAGGTGACGATCTGCGAGACGCATTGCGCGCCGTACTTGTCCTTCACGTAGTCGATGACGCGATCGCGGCCGTCCTGGCAGAAATCGATGTCGAAGTCCGGCATCGAGACTCGCTCGGGATTCAGGAAGCGCTCGAAAAGCAGCGCGTAGCGCAGCGGGTCGAGGTCCGTGATGCCGAGCGAGTAGGCCACGAGCGACCCCGCGCCCGAGCCCCGGCCCGGTCCGACCGGCACGCCGTGCGTCTTGGCCCAGTTGATGAAGTCGGCCACGATCAGGAAGTAGCCCGCGAAGCCCATCTGGATGATGGTGCGGGTCTCGAACTCGAGCCGCTTGTCGTACTTGTCTCGCGCCTCTCGCCTCGCGTCCTCGTGCGGATAGAGTTGCGCCAGGCGCTTCTCCAGACCCCGCCTCGCTTCGGAGCGCAGGAACTCCTCGATAGTCTCCCCGCGCGGAGTCGGAAAGTCGGGAAGGCGGCTCTTGCCCAGCGTGAACTCGAAGCTGCAGCGCCGCGCGACCTCCACCGAGTTCTCGAGCGCGGCGGGAATGTCGGAGAAAAGCTCCGCCATCTCGGCCTGCGTCTTGAAGTATTGCGCCGGGCTGAACTCGCGCGGACGGCGCGAGTCGCCGAGCACGTAGCCCTGCGCGATGCACACCCGCGCCTCGTGGGCGCGATATTGCTCGCGCCGGACGAACTGGATCGGGTGGGTGGCGACCACCGGGAGCTGGACGCGTTCGGCGAGGGCGACCGACGCTTGCACGAACGCGGCGCTACGCACCGGATCGATGCGTTGGACCTCGATATAGAAGGCGTCGGGAAAATCGCGTGCCCACTGCCGCGCGAGCTCGTCGGCCTGCTCGCGATGCCCGGACAGCAGCGCGGCACCCACGTCTCCCGCTTCCGCCCCGGACAGCCCGATGAGGCCGTTCATGCCGCGAAGCCATTCGCGCTTGACCTCCGCGCGCCCGCGCCAATGGTTCTCGGCGTGTGCGCGGGTGAGGAGCTCGCACAGCGCAAGGTATCCGTGACGGTCGCGGCACAACACCGCCAGCCGATACGGCGCGTCGCGGTTGCGCTCGTTGGTGAGCCACAGGTCGCAGCCGACGATGGGCTGAACCCCGGCCTCGCGCGCGGCCTCGAAGAACTTGATCGCCCCGAACAGGTTGGAGGCGTCGGTGATCCCGAGCGCCGGCATGCCGTCGGCCGCCGCGGCGGCGACCGCCTCGTCCACGCGCGCCATGCCGTCCACGATGGAGTATTCGGTGTGCAGGCGAAGGTGGACGAAACGACTCGCGGCCATGCTGGAAGTCTACCGGCGTTCGGCGAAAAAACGCGTGAGGACCCCGCCGCATTCCTCGGCCAGGATTCCCCCCTCGAACCTTGCGTGCGGATTGAAGTTCGCCACGTTCGGCAGGTCGACGAGGCTGCCGCAGGCGCCGGTCTTGGGATCCGATGCTCCGTAAACCACCCGGGCGAGGCGCGCGTGGACCATCGCGCCCACGCACATCGCGCACGGCTCGAGAGTCACGTAGAGCTCGCAGCCGATGAGGCGATAGTTCCCGAGCGTCGCGGCGGCTTCCCGCAGGGCGACGATCTCGGCGTGGGCCGTGGGATCGGAGGTGGTGATGGGACGGTTGGAGCCGCACCCGATGATGGCGCCGTCCTTTACAACCACCGCGCCGACCGGGACCTCGCCCTTCGCGGCGGCTTCGGCCGCGAGCTCCAGCGCCGCGCGCATGAAACGCGCGTCCGCGCTCGGGTGGCCCGGATGCGCTATTCCCATTCAATGGTGGCCGGCGGCTTCGACGAGACGTCGTAGACCACGCGATTGATCCCTCGCACCTCGTTGATGATGCGGCCCGAGACCCTCGCCAGCAGCGCGTGCGGCAGCTCCGCCCAGTCGGCGGTCATGAAATCGCTGCTCGTCACGGCGCGCAGCGCCACCACGTATTCATAGGTCCGGCCGTCGCCCATCACGCCCACCGAGCGCACCGGCAGGAAGACCGCGAAAGCCTGCGCTACCTGGTCGTACCACGACACGCCTTCCGAGGTCGTGGCGCGGCGCAGCTCCTCGATGAAGATCGCGTCGGCGCGCCGCAGCAGCTCGGCGTATTCGGGCTTCACTTCTCCCAGGATGCGCACCCCCAGCCCGGGCCCGGGGAACGGGTGGCGGAAAACCATCTCGCGCGGCAACCCCAGCGCCACGCCGAGCAAGCGGACTTCGTCCTTGAAGAGCTCGCGCAACGGCTCGAGGAGTCTCAGGTGAAGGGTCTCGGGAAGGCCGCCCACGTTGTGGTGCGACTTGATCGTGACCGCCTTCCGGCTCTTGGCGCCGGCGCTCTCGATGACGTCGGGGTAGATCGTGCCCTGCGCGAGCCACTTGGCCTTCGGCATGCGCCCGGCCTCACGCTGGAACACGTCGACGAAAAGCCGCCCGATGACCTTGCGCTTCTCCTCGGGGTCGGTGACACCCTTCAGCGCCGCGAAAAAATCGCCGGCGGCATTCACGCGGTCGACCTTCACGCCGAGGTGCCTGGCGAATGTCTGCATCACCTGGTCGCCCTCGCCCAGGCGCAGGAGCCCCGTGTCGACGAAGATGCAGGTGAGCTGGTCGCCGATCGCTTTGTGGATGAGCGCCGCCGCCACCGCGGAATCCACGCCGCCCGACAGGCCCAGGATCACTTCGTCCTTGCCCACCTGCTCGCGGATGCGCGACACGGCCTGCGGGATGAACTGCGGCATGTTCCATTGCGCGCCGCAGCCGCAGATGTCGCGCACGAAGCGCGTGTAGATCGCCTTGCCTTGCCGCGTGTGCGTGACTTCGGGATGGAACTGCACCGCGTAGAAACGGCGCGCCTCGTCCGCCATCCCCGCCAACGGGCAAGCATCGTTGGATGCGATCCGCTTGAACCCCGGTGGGAGCGCCGTGACCTTGTCGCCGTGGCTCATCCAAACCTCGAGGAAGGCTTCGCCGCGCTCGTTGACGCGGTCCTGGATGCCGTCGAGAAGCCGCGAATGCCCGCGCACGCGCACCTCCGCGTAGCCGAACTCGCGCACCTTCCCAGGCGCCACCGCGCCACCGAGCTGTGCGGCCATCGTCTGCATCCCATAGCAGATCCCGAGGACCGGCACTCCGAGCTCGAAGACCGCCTGGGGCGCGCGCGCGGTCTCTTCCTCGGTGACGGAAGCGTGGCTCCCGGAGAGGATCACGCCGCGCGGATCGAATGCCCGCACGAACTCCGCATCGACGTCGTGGGGATGCAGCTCGCAATACACGCCGGCCTCGCGCACCCGGCGGGCGATCAACTGCGCGACCTGGGAGCCGAAATCGAGGATGAGGATCTTGTCTGCGGACGCGAGAGACGAGACGCGAGACGCGAGAAGGGGCGAATCCTCTCGCGTCTCGCGCCGCACGTCTTGCTCACTCAACGTGATAATTCGGCGCCTCTTTGGTGATCTGGACGTCGTGCACATGCGACTCGCGCATTCCCGCGGCGGTGATCTCGACGAACTCGGCCTTGGTGCACATCTCCTCGATGGTGCGGCAGCCGGTGTAGCCCATGCTCGCGCGGAGCCCTCCCATGAGCTGGTCCACGATCGCCGTGGCCGGCCCCTTGTAGGGGATGCGTCCCTCGACGCCCTCGGGGACGAGCTTGTCGGCGTTCATCTCGGCATCCTGGAAATAGCGATCG
>WNFI01676722.1_pt1 | contig 13963 bp, 12 predicted proteins | sample 5400471 | NCBI WGS metagenome assembly WNFI01 (sample SAMN13153348, study PRJNA577476) | soil metagenome | isolation source: 100 cm saprolite on Douglas fir-dominated hillslope | place: USA:California | collected 2013-09-17 | reverse complement strand
CTCGCCGAGATGCGCTTCGAAGGCCGCAAGCCGTCTTTGAAATGGCGCATGTTGTATTGGCTCGGCTGGCTCTTCCTCTTCCGCGCCCTGAAGGATCGCCTCGGCGTCTCGCGCCTGCGCAGCGCCTCCACCGGCGGCGCCGCGCTGGGCCCCGACGTCTTCCGCTTCTTCCACGCCATCGGCGTGCCGCTGCGGCAGATCTACGGACAGACCGAGATCAGCGGCATCTCCTGCATCCACCGCGGCGACGCCATCCGCTTCCACACCGTGGGCGTGCCCATCCCTGGCACCGAGGTGCGCATCAGCGAGACGGGCGAGATCCTCTCCCAGAGCCGCGCCGTCTTCATCGGCTATTACAAGAACGACGAGGCGACGCGCGGCGCCGTCTCGGACGGCTGGCTGCACTCGGGCGACGCGGGCTATTTCAGCGAGGAGGGCCAGCTCGTCGTCATCGACCGGGTGAAAGACGTGCTGCGCCTCGCCGACGGCGCGCAGTTCTCGCCGCAGTTCATCGAGAACCGGCTCAAGTTCTCGCCCTACGTCAAGGAGGCGGTGGTGATCGGCAAGGACCGGCCCTTCCTGACGGCGCTGGTCTGCATCGACCGGGAGACGACGGGCAAGTGGGCCGAGGCGCGGAAATTGTCGTACACCACCTATACGGATCTGTCGGCCAAGCGGGAAGTCTACGACCTCGTGCAGAAGGAGATCGACCAGGTCAACGAGACGCTTCCCAAGCCCGCCCGCATCCGCAAGTTCGTCCTGCTCTACAAGGAGCTGGATGCGGACGACGAGGAGCTGACCCGCACCCGCAAGGTGCGCCGCGCCTTCGTCGAGCAGCGCTACCAGGGCATCATCGCCGCGCTCTACGGCGAGGAGCAGCACATCGCCATCGACACCACCATCCGCTTCCAGGACGGCAGGACCGCGCGCATCCAGGCCGACCTGGCGTTGAGGTCGCTCTGATGGAGTTCTTCCTCCAGCTCGCGCTCAACGGCGTGGTGGTCGGCAGCATCTACGCGCTGGTGGCGCTCGGATTCGTCATCATCTACAAGTCGAGCGGCGTCCTCAACTTCGCGCAGGGCGAGTTCCTCCTCCTCGGCGGCTACGTCTTCTGGGCCCTGACCGACGGCAGCGCGCCCTGGCCCTACGCCGCCGGGCTCACCATCGTCTTCAGCATCCTGCTCGGCCTCGCCCTCGAGCGGCTCATCCTGCGCCCGATGATCGGCGAGCCGATCATCTCCGTCATCATGGTGACGCTGGGCCTCTCCAGCGTCCTGCGCGCCATCGTGCTCGGCATCTGGGGCAGCGACACGCGCCCCTACCCCTCCCTTTTTTCCAGCGAGCCGTTGATGATCGGCCCCTTGCCGATCTCGCGCGGATATCTCTTCAGCATGGCCATCTCCGCGGCCTTGCTGGTCGCCTTCACGCTCTTCTTCCGCTATTCGCGCGTCGGCATCGCCATGCGCGCCACCGCCTTCTCGCAGGAGGTGGCGCAGTCAATGGGCATCTCGGTGCGCCGCATCTTCGCCGTCTCCTGGAGCATCGCCGCGGTGGTCTCCGCGCTGGGCGGCATCCTCCTCGGCGCGCTGCGCGGCGGCGTCGACGGCTCGCTCTCGGTGCTGGGGCTCAAGGCATTGCCGGTGGTGATCCTCGGCGGGCTCGACAGCATCGCCGGCGCCATCGTCGGCGGCCTCGTCATCGGCGTCCTGGAAAACCTCTCCGGCGGATATCTGGATCCCATCTTCGGCGGCGGCGTGAAAGAGGTGGCGCCCTTCGCGGCGCTGGTGCTCATTCTCATGGTCAAACCGTACGGCCTGTTCGGCAAAGTGAAGATCGAACGCGTGTAGGCCCGGCCGCCGAAGGCGGCTTAGGGCCTACGCTTGTAGCCGGTACCTTCGTTCCAAGAGGCTTTCGAGATGCGCAGCGGCGACTTCCGCACCAGCTACCAGGCCGACATGGCCATCTTCGACAGCGATCTGTCGCGCTGGCTGCTGGCCGTCTTCGGAATCGCGCTGCTCGCCTTTCCTGCCGTCGCCACCAGCTACTGGCTCGACGTCATCAACCGCGTCGGCATCGCCGTCATCGCCGCATTGGGCCTCAACGTGCTGACCGGCTTCACCGGCCAGATCTCGCTGGGCAACGCCGCCTTCCTCTCGGTCGGGGCGTACACCACCGCGTGGCTCGCCGGAAAGGGCGTCCCCTTCATCGTCGCCATGTACGTCTCCGGCCTGGTGAGCGCGCTGGTGGGAATGGTCTTCGGCATTCCTTCTTTGCGCCTGAAAGGCCTCTACCTCGCCATCGCCACGCTGGCCGCGCACTTCATCATCGAGTTCGTGGTGGTGCACTGGGAAGCGGTCACCGGCGGCGTCAACGGCATCTCCGTCCCCTCCGCTCAGCTCGGGCCTTTTGCCTTCGATACCGACAAGCGCCTCTATTACCTGGTGCTGGCCGCCGCCGCCTTCCACCTCTGGTTCGCCAAGAACCTCTTCCGCACCCGCATGGGCAAGGCCTTCATCGCCGTCCGCGACCACGACATCTCGGCGGAGGTGATGGGCGTCAACGTCTTCAAGTACAAGCTCTACGCCTTCGCCATCAGCTCGTTCTTCGTCGGCGTGGCCGGCTCGCTGCTCGCCTACCAGGCGAAGATCATCAGCCCCGAGAACTTCCCGCTCGGCGTCGCCATCGATCAGCTCGGCATGATCATCATCGGCGGCCTCGGCAGCGTGCTGGGCTCCATCCTCGGCGCGGCCTTCATCACGCTCTTGCCGGAGTTCCTCCGGCTCCTCACCAGCGCGCTCTCGGCGTGGTTCCCGGGCCTGGTGCAGCTCTTTGCCGCCCTCAAGCTGGGCGTCTTCGGCCTCACCATCGTCCTCTTCCTCATCTTCGAGCCGGACGGCATGGCCGCCCGCTGGCACCGCATCAAGGCGTACTGGAAGCTGTATCCATTCTCGTATTGAAAAATGAAAAGGAGGCCCCAATGTTAGCAGCCATTGCAATCGCATTCGCGCTCGTCGCCTCACCCGCCGCCGGCGGCGAAATCAAGGTGGGCGGCATCTTCGACCTGACCGGCGTCACCTCCGACGTGGGCAAATCGTTTGCCAAGGGAGTCCGCGACGGCGTCTCCTGGACCAACGACAACGGCGGAATCAACGGAAAGAAGATCAACCTCGTCGAGGTCGATTACGGCTACAAGATCCCCGAGGCCGTGGCCGCCTACAAGCGCATGGTCAACGACGACAAGGTGATCATGATCAACGGCTGGGGCACCGGCGACACCGAGGGGCTGAAGGCGCTGGTCAACGCCGACAAGATCCCCTACGTCTCGGCCTCCTTCTCAGGGCACCTCACCGATCCCTCGAAGACGCCCTACAACTTCTTCGTCGCGCCCAGCTACTCCGACCAGCTGCGCGCCTGGCTATCGTGGGTCAAGGACGACTGGAAGGACAAGTCGCGCAATCCCAAGGTCGCTTTCTATTACGGCGACAACGCCTATGGAAAGTCGCCCATCGAGGCGGGCCGGAAGTGGTGCAAGGAGACGGGAATCGACCTGGGCGACGAGGAGATCCTTCCCGGCGTCTTCCAGGACGCGACCAGCCAGCTCTTGAATACCAAGCAGAAGGGCGCCGATTACGTCTACATCAACGTCACCACCACCGGCGTCTCCACGGTCTTGAAGGACGCGAAGAAGCTCGGCTTGAGCCTGAAGGTCGGCAGCAATCCGTACGGCTTCAGCGAAGCGCTGCCCGCCGTCGCCAAGGAGCAGGCCGAAGGCGTCACCGGCGTGGTGCCGCACGTGCCCTTCGGCGAGAACGTGCCGGGGATGAAGAAGCTGGTCGACTTCCACAAGAAGAACCATCCCGACGACACCCACGACGCCTTGTACGTGCGCGGCTGGACCTACGTGCTCGTCTGGAGCGAGGCGCTCAAGCGAGCCGACAAGGCGGGCAAGCTCGACGGCCCGGGCGTCAAGGCGGCCATGGAGACCTTGGTGAACTTTGATCTGGGCGGCCTCACCAATCCGGTGACCTATACGCCCACCGATCACCGGCCGGCGACCAAGACTCCCATCTACATGATCAAGGGCGGAAAGCTGGTCAAGGTGGCCGAATACGACATCGGCCGCAAGCCGGAGTGGTTCGGGTTCTAGTCGCGGCCGCCGAAGGCGGCTTAGCGACTACGCTTGAGCGTGATCCCTCCGGCCAGGTTATGAAATGCGGGTTCTAAACGAATGCTGAGCCTCAAGAACGTCGAAGTCGTCTACGACGACGTGATCCTCGTCCTGAAGGGACTTTCGCTGGAAGTCCCTTCAGGCAAGATCGTCGCCCTCCTCGGCCCCAACGGCGCGGGCAAGAGCACGACGCTCAAGGCCATCTCGGGCCTGCTCGCCACCGAGGAGGGCGAAGTCACCGACGGAGCCATCGAGTTCGAAGGCCGGCGCATCGAAAAGCTGCTCGCCGAGCAGATCGTGCGGCTCGGCATCTTCCAGGTGATGGAGGGCCGCCGCGTCTTCGAGGACCTGACGGTGGACGAGAACATCGCCATGGGTGGTTATATCCGCAGCGACCGCAAAGCGATCAAGCGCGATCGCGATCTCTGCTTCGATTACTTTCCGCAGCTCAAGGCGCTGCGCGGAAAGCTCGCCGGATATCTCTCCGGCGGCGAGCAGCAGATGCTCGCCATCTCGCGGGCGCTGATGGCGCGGCCGCGTTGCATTTTGTTGGACGAGCCGTCGCTCGGGCTCTCGCCCATGCTGGTGCAGGAGATCTTCGGCATCATCCGCCGCATCAACGAGCAGGAGAAGACGACCATCCTGTTGGTCGAGCAGAACGCCCACCAGGCGCTCGCCATCGCGCACTTTGCATATCTGATGGAGGGCGGCCGGGTGGTGCTGGAAGGCGAGACGGAGAAGGTGAAGGCCAACGAGGACGTGAAGGAGTTCTATCTCGGCGGCGCCGGGGAGAAGAAGAGCTACAAGGCGATCAAGTCCTATCGCCGGCGCAAGCGCTGGCTGTCGTAGTCACTTTGCCACCCTGCACATCCCGTCGCCCGCCCAGGCCTCGCTGCCGACGCAATGGTGGCAATAGAAGAGACCGTCTGGATCGTATTTCCGCTTGATCTCGAGCAGGCGCTGATAGTTCTCGCCCCAGAACGACTGCTGCCAATCCGGCTCGAAGTAATCCGTTTCGTTGACGTAGCTCCCGGTTCCGGGCGTGGCCTCGCGAATGAGCTTCATCGCTGCCGCCACTCGGGCCTTGGCAGCCTCGCCCTTCACCTTGTCCGGCTCGTGCCCCGCCACGCCGGGAAAACCGGGGCCCTCGGCAGCGACGATGATCAGGGCTGCTGCCCGGAAGACCGCGGGGTTCATCGCCGTCTCGCGGCCGCGTCGGACTGCATCGTCGGACGCTCCCGCCTGGGCTTTGTTGAAATGGAATGCGACCGACCAGTGTCGCGAGGCTTCGAACAGCGCGGCCGCGAACGCTTTCGCATTCGCAGCTTCGAAGAGATCGAGCGGGGCCCAACGCGATTGATAGGCATACCAATACGCCGAGACCTGGTCTTCGTCCCCTGCCCACCAGAACCGATCGCCGGGTTGATCCGCCCGCTCATCCCTCTTGATCGCATCCGCCGCGTGCTCCCTGAGGAATGCGGTATCCCACAATCGAGGCCCCGGCACCTCGTAGGCATTCACCTTCATCGTGAAGGCGTCGGGATTCCGGCCCACGAAATCGCGAAGCGGTTGCCACACCTGCTCGGCCTCGCCGGCGCGCATGCCCTCGAACACCATCGAAATCTGGAGCGAGTTGTTTCCCCGGATGCGGACTTGCTCGCCCCATTGCTCGCCGTTCAATCGTTCGCGGTAGAAGAGCAGAAAGCGCTCGAGGAGCTCTTTGAAGGCGGCGTCGCTCTTCGCAACGATGCTGCCGTCGACGCCCCCGAACCAGGTCGGAAGCGGATGCGTCTTCAGCACTACCCGGGTGACGATTCCATAAGTACCGCCTCCTCCGCCCCGCAATGCCCAGAACAGATCCTGGTTCTGGCAGGCGTTCGCGACCAGCAGCTTGCCGTCCGCGGTGACCACCTCGGCTTCCAGCATGCTCGCGGCCGCGATTCCAAATTTCCTGGACCAGCTGCCGAATCCACCCCCTTGCATGAATCCGCCGGCGGCGCCGACCGAGGTGCACCCGCCGCCCTGGACATAGCGGCCGTTCTTGACCGAGACCTCCTGGTACGCTTCCAGCCAGCGCGTGCCCGCTTCGACGCTCACCGCGGCACTGGACTCCGTCGCCGGGCAACCGCGGGGAACGAACGCATCGTGCATCGACACGTGGCGCATCTTGTGCGTCCAGACGAGCAGCGAATCGGGCGCATTGGAGCGGCCGAGATAATCATGGCCGGTGCCTTTGATCACCAGCCGCAACCCGTTCCGCCGCGCGAAATCAACGGCCGCCTGGATGTCCGCGCTGTCCTCGGCCACGACTGCCTAGGCGCTCTGGGCCGCGGTCCAGGCGCCGAGCCAGCCAGTGGACTGCGTGCCGCCTGCCTGATCCTGGAGATAGAACGGATTCTTCGCGTTCCGGATCGCCGCGGCACAAGCCTCACCGGCCGCGTCGCTCATGCACGGCGCAAGCGGCGACCGGGGCTGCTCGAGCTTGCCATGGAGAGTCGCTCCGAACCGTTGCCAATCGGCCTGGGCCGGCCAACATGGCTGGTCGGGCCTGCAGCGACACGTCGTCACCGCTTCGGGCCTTGCCGCGGGCCGGCTCGCCGCACATCCGGCGGCGAGCGAGGCGACCAGCATGGCGATCGTTCTTGCCATGACGCCAGGCTTGAACCGCGCGCGCCGCCAGCCCACTGTGAGAAGCCACGAGCGGGCTTGAGCGACGACTGCCCGGCCCTCTGGGGCGGTCGACGAATAAGCATCGACGCCCCGGTGGCCGAAATGGTGCGCAGCATTGCCGAGCACGTAGCGGATCGCATTCACCAACTCGGTCGGCGAGCGCAAGAGGTGCGAGTGGTAGTGGTCCGCGAAGACCGAGCCTTTGCGCTCCATCATGCGGTTGAGCGCCTTGGCGATGCGGACGCTTCGTCTCCGTTCCGCGCATGTGCCACCTCTTGCGCGCAACAGATCAGAACTCCGCTTCGCTGTCGATCCCCTCGCCGGGTCGCCTCGCCCTCCTCCTTCTTCATCGCGATCACCCTAGCAGAGCGCAGCGGGAGGGGACTACACTCCGCCGCGCAGAGAGGGTCCGCGCTTCGACTGGCGCAGTAGTTCCCGAGCATGATTTGACATGGCAGAGCACCCAGCAGCGCCCACGAAGGCGACATGACTCGCAGTACGAACGCAAGGATCGCTGGCTTCACGTTTTTCTTCTACATCGCAGCCGGCTTGTCCAGTCTGGCCGTATCCAACCGGGCGATCAGCGGAGAGGGAATCGCGGCGAAGCTCGCGAGCATCGCCCAGCACGCGACAGACATGCGCGTCATCGCCGTGCTCACCTTGCTCACCAGCTTCTGTGCCCTGGTGCTGGGCGTGACGCTCTACGCGATCACGCGCGAGCAGGATCCCGATCTTGCAATGCTGGCCCTGATCTGTCGCGTCGTCGAAGGCGCGAATGGTGCCACCTCCTTACCGCGGACGCTGGAACTGCTCTGGCTCGCGACGGCCACTGGAGCGAACGCACCGGACACCGCGGCAGCGCACGCGCTCGGCGCGTTCCTTCTTAGGGGGGCCCTGGCCTCAGCGCAACCTTCTTCGCCGTGGCCAGCACGCTCTTCTCCTGGCTCCTTTTGCGCGGCCGGATGGTCCCCGTGCCACTGGCCTGGCTCGGTATCGTCGCGTCGGTGCTAGTCGTGATAGGCCTTCCCGTGCAGTTCGTTGGTTTCTTCGGCGGCTTGGTCGGCTGGCTATCGACCAACGTCGCGTGAATCGCCGCTAGACTAGCCATTCGTAGCCCATGCCCACGCCGGCCCGGCAGGATGAACCCGGTGCGCAGTGCGAATTGGAGACCGTGATCCTGGCCGGCGCGAGCCGCGAACCGGCGCTGCCAGAAACGAAAACGCTGACATCCCCAGCAAGACCCTCGTCGCGTTCATTGCTCCTCCCTCATGGAGTCTACCGTTTCGCACGTGCTAATCAGTCGACCGTGGAAATCAGGAGGCGCCATGGCTGCTCATCCCCTGCGTGAAGGTCGTTTGCTGAACCCGGAGCTCGAGCTGCTCGACGCAGCCGGGCGGCGCGCCTATCTCGATGCGCGCCTGCGCGCCACGGCGCGGATCGGCCTCGAGGAGCTCGGACAGAAGCCCATCCCCCGCAAGGACACCCTCTCCAAGATGCAGGCCGAAGACCCGCCCCTCGCGGGACTTCTGGCGGGACCTGTCTCTCGGCTGCGGCGGATGTTCGCCTCGCCCGGGCCGACGTACGTCCCGCAAGGCTCGGCGATCGATTACTGGCGCTTTGGAATGGCTTTCGCCGCCTGCGGAATGCGCGCGGGCGACGTGGTCATGAATACGCTCTCCTATCATTTGACGCCCGGCGGCTTCATGCTCGACTCCGGATTGCGCAGCCTCGGCTGCGTGGTGATCCCCGCGGGGACGGCCGAGACCATCGCGCAGGTCAAAGCCGCCTCGGTATTGAAAGCGACCGGGTATGCGGGCACTCCGAGCTTCTTGCGCACGCTGCTGCTCCGCGCGCGCGAGCTGAACCTCCCGCTGCACTTCGAAGTCGCCTTCGCGACGGCGGAAATGTTGCCGGAATCGCTGCGCGTCGAGTTGGAGGGCTTCGGCATCCGCGTCCTGCAGGGCTACGCCACCGCCGACCTGGGCGTCCTCGCCTACGAGTGCAGCGAGAAGAACGGCATGCACCTGCAGCCCGAGTGCATCGTCGAGATCCTCGACCTCGAGAGCGGCAAGCCCGCCGAGCCGGGCCAGCCCGGGCAGGTGGTCGGCACCACCTTCGACGCCGACTACCCTCTCCTTCGCTTCGCCACCGGCGACGTGAGCGCGCTCTTGCCGGAAGCGCCCTGCCCCTGCGGCCGCACCGCGCCGAAGTTGAAAGGCATCCTCGGCCGGGTGGGCGACGCCATCAAGGTGAAGGGCATGTTCGTGCGCGGCAGCCAGATGGAGGAAGTGATGCGGACGTTTCCGGCCGTCCTGCGCTTCCAGGCGGTGGTCACCCGCGCCGAGCACCAGGACCACCTCGAATACCTGGTCGAGCTCGGACCCGGCGCATCGCTCGATACCGAGGCGCTCGCCGAGGCGCTGCGCGAGGTGGTGAAAGTGCGCGGCGGCGTCCGCATCGGCGCCGTGGCCGCGGGCGCCCCGCGCATCGACGACCGCCGCGTGTGGAAATGAATTGGGTGTCCGACGGAGTGAGCCGAGGGCAAGAGAGACCTGGTTCTGAGCAAAAGGACGTGAGCAGTAGACGACCGCTACAGTGATTAGCCTTACGCCACGACGAGCAAAAGGCTTCCATCTGGCCCAAGCGTGGCTGCTGAGAGTCGCTGCGTGCACCGCGCGCGAAGTCCCGGTAGATTGTATCGACCATGGCGCAGCGGCAGCCGACACTGACCAAGGACGAGGTGGCCGAGCGACTGGCCGCACACGCTCAGGAGCTGCACTCGCTGGGAGTGCGATCGCTCGATTTGTTCGGGTCTGTCGCGCCTTGGAAGACGGTGCGGCTCGACCTTCCACCCTTGCGAGAGCAGATGCGGAAGCTACTCGAATCAGGCAGCCCCTGAGCCGTTCCACAGCGAACGCAGACGTATTGCGCGCGCCGTCCGCGATCGACTACCCTGCGGCCCCTTTTCCATGAGCTACTTCACACAGCGGAAGTTCCTCGTCACCGGCGGCGCCGGATTCCTCGGCTCCTTCGTCGTCGAGTCGTTGCGCGCCCGCGGCGCCGAGGTGTTCGTCCCGCGCTCGAGCGAATACGATCTGGTCGAGCGCGACGCCGTCCGCCGCCTGCTCGCTGACGCGCGGCCCGACGTCATCATCCACCTCGCCGCCCGCGTCGGCGGCATCGGCGCCAACCGCAAGAACCCGGGGCGCTTCTTCTACGAAAACCTCATGATGGGCACGCAGGTGCTCCACGAGGCCTGGGCCGCGGGAGTGAAGAAGGTCGTCGCCACCGGGACCATCTGCGCTTATCCCAAGCATGCGCACGCGCCTTTCCGCGAGGACGAGATCTGGGACGGCTATCCGGAGGAGACCAACGCGCCGTACGGCCTCGCCAAGAAGATGCTGCTGGTGCAGTCGGAGGCCTATCGCGCGCAATACGGCTTCAATTCGGTGGTGGTCTTTCCCGTCAACCTCTATGGCCCGCGCGACAATTTCGACTTGGAGACTTCGCACGTGATCCCGGCGCTGATCCGCAAGATCGACGCCGCGCTCGCCGCCTCTGCCTCCGAGGTCCCGCTCTGGGGCGACGGCACCCCCACCCGCGAGTTCCTCTACGTCGAGGACGCGGCCGAAGGCATCCTCGCCGCCTGCGAGAAGTACGACGGTTCCTTGCCCGTCAACCTCGGCAGCGGGCAGGAGATCAGCATCCGCGCGCTGGCGGAATTGATCGCGCGGCTGATGGGCTATGCGGGCCTCTTCGTCTTCGACCCCTCGATGCCCAACGGCCAGCCGCGCCGCGTCCTCGACGTCTCGCGCGCCCGCGCGCTGCTCGGCTGGTCCGCGCGCACTCCGCTCGAGGAGGGCCTGCGCCGCACCATCGCCTTCTGGCGAGCGAAAGGCCACGCCCCGTGAAAAAGCGCGCCTTGATCACCGGAATCACCGGACAGGACGGCTCGTATCTCGCCGAGCTGCTCCTCTCCAAGGGATACGAGGTCTACGGGATCATCCGGCGCTCGTCGTCGTTCAACACCGCGCGCATCGAGGACATCTACCAGGACCCGCACGACCCGGCTTATCGCCTCAACCTCGTCTACGGCGATCTCAACGACGCCTCCTCGCTGAATCACATCCTGCGTTCCAGCCGCCCGGACGAGATCTACAACCTGGGCGCGCAGTCGCACGTGCGCGTCTCCTTCGACGTGCCCGAGTACACGGCGGAGATCACCGGCGTCGGCACCGTGCGGCTCCTGGAGGCCATCCGCGAGAGCGGGATCCAGCCGCGCTTCTACCAGGCGTCGTCGTCGGAGCTGTTCGGCACCTCGCCGCCGCCGCAGTCGGAGACGACGCCGTTCCATCCGCGCTCGCCTTATGCCGCGGCGAAGCTGTACGCGTACTGGATCACCGTCAATTACCGCGAAGCCTATGGGATGTTCGCCTGCAACGGCATCCTCTTCAACCACGAGAGCCCGCGCCGCGGCGAGACCTTCGTGACCCGCAAGATCACGCGGGCGGCGGCGCGCATCAAGCTCGGCCGCCAGGACAAGCTCTTCCTCGGCAACCTCGACGCGAAGCGCGACTGGGGATTTGCCGGCGATTACGTCGAAGCGATGTGGCGGATGCTGCAGACCGACAAGGCGGAGGATTACGTCATCGCCACCGGCGAGTCGCACAGCGTGCGCGAGTTCCTCGACGTCGTCTTCGGCCACCTCGGCCTCGATTGGAAGAAGCACGTCGAGATCGACCCGCGCTACTTCCGCCCCTCCGAGGTCGACGAGCTGTGCGGCGACATGTCCAAGGCGCGCCGGCAGCTCGGCTGGGAGCCGAAGATCCGCTTCGCCGAGCTGGCGCGGATGATGGTCGAGGCAGACCTGAAGGATCTGCAGTACGGCAGCGACCGCGGCAGGGACCAGCACTGACCGCGGCCCCGCAGCGCATCCGCGCCTTCGACTGGCTCCGCGGCCTCGCCGTCCTGGTGATGATCCAGACCCACAGCCTGGTGCTCCTCAGGCCCGAGCTGCGCGCGGGCAGCTTCTACGCCGCGCTGCAATGGATCGACGGACTGGTGGCGCCGTCCTTCATCTTCGCCGCCGGATTCGCGCTGGCGCTGACGCAGGTCCGCGCGGCGCTGGCCAGCAACGCGCCCGAGGCGCGCCGCAAGCGCTTCCTGCGCACGCTGCGCCGGCTGGGTGAAGTGCTCTTCATGGCCACGCTCACCAACTGGGCCTGGTTTCCCATCTTCCGCGAGCCGCGCTGGCTGATCCGCATCGACATCCTCCATTGCGTCGGATTGTCGCTGCTCATTGCGTTGCCGATCCTCGCCTTGCTGGCGCCGCACCCGCGCGCGTTGCGCTTGTCATCGCTCCTCCTCGCGGCACTGGCCTTCGGCCTCGCGCCGCTCTTCGAGCAGGTGCCGGCGCCGTGGGGCAACTTCGTCAGCTTCCGCACCGGTTCCGTGTTTCCGCTCTTGCCGTGGGGCGGATATGTCTACCTGGGCGCCGCGGTGGGCGCGGCCTGCGCCGCCGACGGAATCCGCGCGACCGTGAAGTGGCTCCTCGCGCTCGCCGCCGTGGGTGTCGCGCTCTGGATCGCCACCCCGCACATCTCCGCCCTCTATCCTCCGCACGAATTCTGGGTCACCGACCCAACCAACCACGCCCGGCGCTGGACGCAGGTGTGCCTGATCGCGCTCGCCCTTCTGGCCGCCGAGCAGCGCTGGCAGGGCCCCTGGCGCGCTTCGCTGCCGGTGCGCTTCGTCGAGGTCTTCGGCACCTCCTCGCTGGCCGGCTACTTCATCCACGAGATGCTGCTCTACTATCGCCTCGCTGGCTTCTCCTTCGAGCGCGTCTGGGGCAACGCCTGCAGCTGGCCGCTCTACTGGCTGGTGCTGTCGCTCCTCATCCTCTGCACGTTCGCGCTCACCTGGGTGACCGACAAGGTGTACCAGCGCGCGGACAGAGGACGGCGCAGCTCATGAGCGTGTCAGCGATGTCTTGAGTTGTTCCACCAGTCGCAGTCGCCTTGCGGCGGTCGCAGTCCCGCCGCGGCCGCCGCAAGGCTCAACGCCTACTCTTGTGGCCAACCCGTTTGCAACGGCTGCAGGCGTAGGCCTATGGCAAGAAGTTGGCGGTGACCGACTTCGCCGCAGTCATCGTCACCGTACAGGTGTTGCCCGAGGACGAATCGCAGCCGCTCCAGCCGGTGAAGAGGGCAAGGAAGCCCGCCTGGGCCGTGAGCGTCACCACCGTGCCGTAATTATAGGTGGCCGAGCAGGTGGACCCGCAGTTGATCTGGTTGGAGTTGGGGGGACTGGAGGTGGAGGTCACGGACCCCTGCAGAAGGCCCGTCTTCGTGACGTTGAGGCTGAACGTCTGCACGGTGAAGGTAGCGGTGACCGATTGCGCCGCATTCACGGTCACGGTGCAGGTCGCTCCGGAGACCGTGTCACATCCGTTCCAACTGGTGAAGTTTGACCCGGTGGCGGGCGCCGCCGTCAAGGTCACCACCGTGCCGCTGTCGAAATAGGCCGAGCAGGTGGCGCCGCAGTCGATCTGGGCGGGACTGGAGGTCACCGTGCCGCTGCCGGTGCCGTTCTTCGACACGCTCAAGTTCACCCTCTTCGTGAAGTTGTTCGTGCTCGTCGCGCTGCCGCCGGGCGTGGTCACGCTCAGCGGCCCTGTGGTGGCAGACGGCGGCACCGTCGCCTGGATCGCCGTGTCTGAAGCGACCGTGAAGCTCGCGCTCGTCCCGTTGAACGCCACCGCCGTGGCCCCGGTGAAATTCGCGCCGCTGATCGTCACGATGGTGCCCACCGGCCCGCTGGTGGGTGCAAAGCTCGTGATCGTCGTCGACCCGCTCACCACCGTGAACGCGGTGCTGCTGGTCGCGGTGCCCGCGGGAGTGGTCACGCTCAGCGGCCCCGTCGTGGCCCCCACTGGCACCGTCGCCTGGATCGCCGTGGCCGAGGTCACCGTGAAGCTCGCGCTCACCCCGTTGAAGGCCACCGCAGTGGCACCGGTGAGGCTCGTGCCGTTGATGGTCACGCTGGTCCCTGCCGGCCCGCTGGTGGGTGCAAAGCTCGTGATCGTCGGCGGCGGCACCACCGTGAACGCGGTGCTGCTGGTCGCGG
>WNFI01139481.1_pt1 | contig 13963 bp, 10 predicted proteins | sample 5400471 | NCBI WGS metagenome assembly WNFI01 (sample SAMN13153348, study PRJNA577476) | soil metagenome | isolation source: 100 cm saprolite on Douglas fir-dominated hillslope | place: USA:California | collected 2013-09-17 | reverse complement strand
CGCCTCTACGTCGCGGACGCCCCAGGCGAGGCGGTGGGCTCCCTCCTGGTGGCGCTCCAGGCGGCCACGGGCGAGCAGCAGCGGCTCGGCCCGAGCCAGATGGCGGCGACGCTCGTAGACCTCCCTGGGCACGATCAAGTTGACGGTGCCGAACTCGTCCTCGAACAGCAGGAACATCGTTCCGTTGGCCGTCCCGGGGCGCTGCCTGGCGATCACCAGCCCCGCCAGGGACACCTCGCAACCGGAGGGCAGCCGCGTGAGCTGGGCGCTGGTGGCGAGCTTGGGCGTGATGATCCGCTCGCGGAGAATCGCCATCGCGTGATCGCCGATCGTCACGCCGCTCGTCGAATAGTCCGCGATCAGCCGCTGCCAGCGCCCCATCCGCCGCAGAGCCGGCGCGGCCGGCAGCTCCAGCGGCAGGGCCAGCTGGCTGGTCGCGGCAGCGGCCTGCCCCTCCCTGTCGTCCTCCAGCGTCACCGCCGGGGCGGCGATGCCCAGCTGCCACAGCGCGGAGCGGCGGTCCTGGCCGTCGAGGAGAGCGTCGCAGGCACCCGACCAGGCGAGCTGTTCGAGCGTCACGCGACGGCATCCCGAACGGGCGGCGAGATCCGCGATCGTCGCGTAGCGGCCGGTACGTTCACGCTCCGCTACGAGCCCCGTCATCTCCGACTCGGCGGTGCCCTTGATGTAGCCGAGGCCGAGGCGCACAGCGCCGTTCTGCACAGCGCACTGCACTTGCGAGGCGTTGACGTCCAGGCCGAGCACGGCGATGCCGCGGTTCTCGGCCTCGTGGACGAGGCTGTCCGGGGCGTAGAAGCCCATCGGCTGCTCGTTCAGCAGCGCGCAGAGGAACTCGGGGCCGTGATGCACGCGCAGCCACGTCGACTGGTAGGCGAGCAGGCCGAAGGCGGCGCTGTGAGCCTTGGGGAAGCCGAAGCCGGCGAAGCCCTCGACCATCGTCCAGACCCGCTCGGCGCTCTGCGGCGACGCCCCGGAGTGGCCGATCGCGCCCTCCAGGAATCGTTCGCGATGGCGCTGCATCATCTCCCCGGAGCGCTTTCGGCTCATCGCCCGCCGCAGGCCGTCGGCCTCGCCTGGCGTGTAGCCGGCGAAGGCTTCGGCCACCTGCATCACCTGGTCCTGGAAGATGATCGTGCCGAGGGTCTCCCGCAATACGGGCTCGAGCGCCGGATGCTCGTAGGGGATCTCGTAATCGAACCCACCCGCCCTAGCTTCTCGCAGGCGCTGGCGGCGCTTGATGTAGGGATTGACGGCGCCGCCCTGGATCGGCCCCGGCCGCACGATCGCGACCTGGATCGTCAGGTCCTCGAGGTTGCGGGGCCGTGTGCGCAGCAACGACTGCATCTGGGCGCGGCTCTCGATCTGAAAGACCCCGATGGTGTCCGCGGCGCGGATCGCCTTGAACGTCTCGGGGTCGTCGTAGGGGATGCGCGAGAGATCGATCCGCACCCCCTTGCCGCGATGGACCTCCTCGACGCAGCGCTCGACGGCGGAGAGCATCCCCAGGCCGAGCAGGTCGATCTTCAAGAATCCCGCGTCGGCGCAGGAGTCCTTGTCCCACTGCACCATCTGCCGTCCCTCCATCGCCGCGGGCACGACGGGGCAGCAGTCGATCAGCGGCCTGGTGGCGATGATCATCCCCCCGGAGTGCTGGGAGAGATGCCGTGGCAGCCCCTGCGCCTCCTCGACGAGCCGCCCCAGCCAGCGCCAGCGCTCCGAGCGCCGGTCGGACTCGCCCTCGATCGCTCGGCCCGCGTCCCGCGCCGAGCCGAGCGTCACCTCACCATGATCACCGGCCGGACCCCACGGGTCGGCGCCCCGGGCGATCCGCTCGATCTCGCCGGGAGGCAGGCCGAGCACCTTGCCCAGCTCGCGGACGGCGCCGCGGACGCGGAACGTCGGGAAGGCCGCGACCAGCGCTGCGCGGTCATGGCCGAAACGCTCGTGCACGCGGGGGATCAGCCGCTCACGGATGTCCCGGGGGAAGTCGAGGTCGATGTCGGGAAGCCCGTGCAGGTCTTCGTGCAGGAACCGTCCCAGCGCCAGTCCGTTCTCCACGGGGTCGACGTGGGAGAGGCCGGTCAGGTAGCAGACGAGTGAGGAGACCGATGAGCCGCGCCCGCGCCCGGGAGCAAGCAGCGCGCGCACGGAATCCGGCCCCCGGACCTCGATCGCGACCTCGCGGGACAGCTCGAGCATCTCGTGGTGGAGCAGGAAGAAGCCCGCCAGCCCGAGGCGGTCGATCACCTTCAACTCCTCGGTCAGACGCGCCTGGGCCTCGCCGCGGGCAGCCCGTGCTGTGGCCGGGGCGCCGGCGCCGTAGCGCTCGTGAAGGCGTCCAGCGCAGAGCTCGGCCAGCCGCCGTGAGGCGTCCTGTTCCTCGGCGCCGGGGTAGCGGTAGCCAAGGTCCCTGGTCAGGTCGAAGCGCAGCCGGTCGGCCAGTCGCAGCGTCTCGGCGATGGCCTCCGGATGGTCGGCGAAACGACTGGCCATCGCCCGGGGGGCGCTCATCACGTGGCTGCGGTTGCCGCGTCGCAGCGGCTCGGAGGCGTCGAGCGTGAGACGGTGGCGGAGCGCCACGAAGGCGTCCTGGAGCTCGGCCCGGGCGGGCGAGTGAGCGTGTACGTCGCCGGTCGCGACGCTCCTGATGCCGAGCCTCCGGGCCTGCGCGGCGAAGACCCTGTTACGTGCCCTGTCGTGGCGGGCATAGGGACGCTGCAGCTCGGCGTAGAGGCGCTCCGGGCCGAACCCGTCGAGCAGCGTCCGCAGCGTCTGCGGCCCTCCTCGCTCCCCCAGCACCGAGCGATCCGCACAGCCGGTCAGGCAGATGAGGCCCTCGGCGTGCGAGGCGACGGCCTCGGGCGTGATCGCCGGCTCCCCCAGCTCGCGCCGGCCGGGGCCGTCGCGGGTGTGGGAATGGGCGATCGTGAGTATCCGGCAGAGATTCCTCCAGCCACGCTCGTCCTCGACGAGCAGCGTGATGTGGGGGTTGTCGGTGCGCTTGGCGCCCGCGAAGGCCGCATCCCGCACGGGGGGGCGGGAATGCATCCCGCCCTGCGGGTCGGGCGTCAGGTCGATCTCGGCCCCGTGGATCGCACGCACCCCGTACTCGGCCGCCGTCTGCGCCAGCTCCATCGAGCCGGACACGGAGTTGTGATCGGTCAGCGCCAGCGCCGTGTGGCCCAGTTCCCCCGCCCGCTGCGCCAGCTCCTCGGGCAGCGAGACCCCGTCGAGAAACGAGTAGGCCGAGTGGCAGTGAAGCTCGACATAGGGCGGAGTCATCTCAGGCGCCCTGCATGTACCAGTGACCCGAGGAGAGGTCGTGGAAGACGACAAGGTTGCGACCCCGTACGCCGATCAGCTCCCAATAGCGCCGGCGCAGCGGCTGTGCTTCCCACCAGCGGTCCTCCACAAGCCAGGACTCGCGCAGCGCCTCGACGGCTTCGCCGTCGACCTCCGCGGGCAGCCCATCGCCCCAGCGGACGCGCACCGGACGGGGCGTGTTCAGCGTCCTCGCCCCAGGACGACCGCCGGCCGGCGCCAGAGGGCTGGACTTCTTCATTCGCTCACCGGAGCCAGCACCACGCGCCTCTCGGGCACGCGCGAATCAGGGTCCACGCAGACGGCGCGCAGCGCCGCGTCGCGACCGGCCACGATCCGCACCTGCGCAACGGCCTCCCCGAGCCGCGCCCGTCGGGAGGCACGATCCTGGTCGAGCAGCACCCCCTGCTCGCCCTGGGGGGGCCCGAACCGCTCGACCGACAGGCGGAGCGCGTCGGCCGGTGCGGGCAGCAGCGCCAGCCGCAGCGACACCGCCAGCCAGATCCGCTGCGGGTCGGAGACCGGCTCGCGGAACACGACCTCCTCATGCCAGCTCCCCCCGGACACCAAGCGTGCGGATAGCCGCACCGAACGCAAAGTCCGCCCGCGCCGCTCGGCCCGGGCCAGCAGGCGGCTCACGAGCACGCCGAGCACCCGCTTGAGCGCATCGCCGCTGCCGGCGTCGCCGACCTCCATCGTCTCCAGAAGGCGCTCCTGCGGGTGGCGGGGGCGCAGTGGCGAGTCCTCACCGGCGGCCAGCCTGTGGGCGAGGGCGCCGGCCGGGCCAAAGCGATCCGCGAGCGCGGCGCGGCCGAGCTTGCGCAGTTCGCCCAGCGTGTCCACCCCCAGTCTCCTCAACGGGTCGAGCAGCTCCGTCGTCTCCTCTCGGTAGCCGAGCAGCCCGACCGGCCGACCGGCCAGCCAGCGTTTCGCCTCGGCGCCTTCTTCGAGCACCAGCGCGCGGCGCGAGCGCGCCGCGAGGGCCGCTGCGAGGGCGCTGAAGCGGGCCGGTGCCACCCCCACCCGCGCCGGGCGCTCCAGCGCGCGGCGCGCCGCAGCGATCGTCCCCTCCTGCGTACCGTGCAGACCGTTCAACCCGCCCGTCTCGAAGTAAGCCAGGCCAGGTCGGCTGGGCTCGACCGCCGCGCCGATCGACTCCAGTGCGAGCAGCGAGGCCTCCCAGATCTCGCCCACCCGCACCGGGTTGCCGGGCAGCAGGACCAGGTCAGGGCATCGCGCCAGTGCCTCCCCGAGCAGCATCCCGCGGATCACGCCGCGGGCTTCGGCCGCGCCGGACACCTCCCCCAGCCGCCCCGCCGCGACGGCTCCGTCGGCGCTCACGGGGGGCGCCACCGCCAGCGCGCCGCCCGCCACCGCCCGCCGGGCAACGCTCGATCCCTCGGCGGCCGCCACCAGCTCGAAACGGGGGAGATACACGCAGGCGACCATACGAACATATGTTCGCATCCCGTTCCGCCGGAGTCAAAAGGTGCCCCTGTGCAGGGACTTCGCCGGCCGACGCGGCACAGGCGCTCGCCGGCATCATCGCGGCTCGGCCCTGCAGCCGCGCGAAGCGGTCTAGCAGCTCTCCGGCGAGAGCTCCTCCGTCGCCGCCGCGGCGCAGTCGAGGACGTGGCTGCTGGTCGCCTGTGCCAGCAGCTGGAAGAGCATCTCACGCTGATCTGGGTCCAGCGCCGCGAACACCTCGTCCTCTACTCCCGCCAGCGCAGCGTCAGCCTCGGCCATCCTCTGGCTCCCCTGCTCGGTGAGCTCGACGAAATGGCGGCGGCGGTCCTCCTGGGAGCGGCGTCGCACCACCAGGCCGGCTCCCTCCAGTTCGTTCAGCAGGCCGATCAGATTCGTGCGATCGATGCTGAGAGCCGCTGCCAGTGCTTGCTGCGTCGGCGTCCCGTCACGGAGCACCGTCAGCGCCATCAGGTGACGCGGGCGGAGACCGAGCGGCGCCAGCGCCGACTCAGCACGCTGGCGCGTGAGGCGCGCGAGATGACCGAGCAGCGCGGAGGAGCGGTGACGTGTCTGGGTGGTGGACATCTGGGTCCAGTTTAGGCGACGGCCGCATATTTGTTGGCTGCTACAACAGAGTCGTGGATAGCAACTCAATCGGAAAGGACAACATGATGACCCACCTCCTGCACATCGACTCGAGCTTCCAGGGCGAGCGCTCCGTCAGCCGCGCGCTGAGCGCGCGCGCCGCTGCGGCCTGGCAGGCAGCCCACCCCGGCGGCACGGTCACGTATCGCGATCTCGGCGCCCAACCTTTGCCCCACTTGGACAGCGAGTCGGGGCGCGCTCGCATGGTCCCGCCGGCGGAGCACACTCCCGCGGAGGCGGAGTCCTGGCAGCTGACCCAGCAGCTCGTCGACGAGGTGCTCGCCGCAGATACGGTCCTGTTCGGATTGCCGCTGTACAACTTCGGGCCGCCCAGCAGCGTGAAGTCGTGGGTCGACCACCTCGTCGCTCCAGGGCTTTCGGTCGACCAGGCCACGATGACCGGGATGCTGGGCGGACGCGATCTGATCGTGCTTGCCTCCCGCGGCGGCGGCTACGCGACCGGCACCCCAAGGGAGGGCTGGGACCACGCCGAACCCTGGCTGCCGCACGCGCTCAGCGTCGTCGGGCTCGAGCCGCGCTTCATCACCGCCGAACTGACCCTCGCCGACGTCAATCCACGGATGGCCGAGCTGAAGCCGCTCGCGGCCGAGAGCCTGGCCGCGGCCGAGCGTGAGATCGACGCGCTGTGGGCGCCGGTCTCGGCCTGACAGGTGGACGGCGCTCGGCGGAACCCGCTAGTCCATCGTCAGCGGGCCCTCGGCGGACCCGCTGAGGAACTGGCGCACGAAGTCGTTGTCGGAGGAGAACATCCGCTCCGCGTCGCCCGCTTCGACGATCCGCCCGCGCCACAGCACGGCGATGTATTCGCCGATCTGCCGCGCCGAGGCGATGTTGTGGGTGACGACGATGTAGGTGCCTTTGTAGATCGCGTGCATCTCCTGGATCAGTTCGCACAGAAGCGCGGTGCGCACCGGATCCAGGCCGGAGTCGGGCTCGTCGAAGATCACCACGTCAGGCTCCATCACGAGCGCTCGCGCGAACCCCGCCCGCTTGCGCATGCCGCCGGAGAGCTGGGAGGGCGCGTCGTCCATCGCCTCGCCGAGCCCCACGTCGCGGAGGCGCTGCGTGACCCGCTCGGCGATCGCCGCCTCCGTCATGTCGGTGTGCTGGCGCAGCGGGAAGGCGACGTTGTCGTACACCGACATCGACCCGAACAGCGCGCCGTCCTGGAACAGAACGCCGATCTTGCGGCGCAGCTCGAGCAGGTCGTGCATGTTCAGCTTCGAGACGGACTGTTCTTTGACGATGACTTCGCCCGAGTCGGGGAACATCAGGCCGATGATGTGCTTGATCAGCACGCTCTTGCCGGTCCCCGACGGGCCGAGCACGACCGTGATCGTGTCCTCGGGGAAGGCCACGTTGAGGCCGTTGAGGACCGGCACGCCGCCGAGGCGCTTGACGACGTTTTTGCAGACGATCGACCAGTCACCCGTCTCGGGTCTACCGGAGAGGTCTAGGTCTGTTGAGTGGTACTGGAAGTCTTGGAAGTCGTCGGACATCATTTTCCTTCGTAGACGGCGTGGGGGAACTGACTCAGTTTGCCATTGAAGCTGTTCGGACCCTGCTGCGTGCAGGCCGGCGCCGGAACCCTGTTGGCCCTGACGGGTTCGCGGGCCGCTTCTTCTTCCTCTTCCTTCAGTTCCCGAGCGGTGGTCTTCTGGGTTTCTTCCTTCACCTGCTGTTCGCTCTGACCCGTGGTCGGTTCGAATTTTTCCTTGGGGACGTTGGCGGCGGGGTTGAACCCTTCGAGTTTTTCGGGCCTGTTCGCGACGTGCAGCTTGATCAGTTTCAAGATCACGCGTTCGGCGACCGTTTCGCTCCACGGCCCGTTCACAGCCGGCGCTTCGTTCGCGCAGCCGGCCGTGGAGAACACGGGCAGGCCGGTTGCGAGTGAGCCGTAGGTGCCCGCCAGCGGGTAGGCGTTCGAGCGGTCGGTTCCGAGTTTGCTCCCGTAGACCGAGAGGCTCTCCGGGTTCAGTGTCGCGAGCGTCGAGAGCAGGTGAAGCTTGGTGGTGATGCCGCCTGGAATCAGATCGGAGTTCGACTGCTGGAACTCCGCAGCCGACGTCAGGTTCGAGAAGAACGCCTGCACCTCGCGCACGTAGGTCCCGGTGTACTGGAGGAACGGGTCGAGGTTGTGCAGCACCGGCCGCAAGTTTTCGAGCACCGGTTCCGTCAGCTTCAGCGATTTGCCGAGCGCCGGCAGGCCCGTCTTCGCGGCCTTCGTCAGCGGCCCGAGCGAGGTCAGGAACTGGTCGAACTGCGGCGAGAAGGGCTTGGCCGACGCGAGCAGCGCCGACAGCTTGCGCTCCGGGGCTTGGAATTCTTCGAGGAACGGGCTGGCATCTTCGGCGAAGCGGTCGAGTTCTTTGAGCGCCTTTCGCGAGTTGCGCTCGAAGCCGGGCAGGGCGCGGAACGCGGCGGCGAACGCTTCACTGGCCTGCGAGGCCGCTTTGAACGTGTGTTCGCCGTTGACGATCAGGCCTTCCAGCTGGCGGTCCCGGCTCGCCAGAGCGTTGAACACGACGCCCGTGTTCTTGACGAGCGCACGCACCGCCCCTTCCTGGCTGGCGAGGATCGTGACGAGCTGGTTGGCATGTTCGGCGAAGGGTTCGAGGCGGGCGAAGGACGCGTTGATCTGTTCGCCCCGGCCGTTGATGCCTTCCGCGAGAGCCACCTGCCAGATCCGGAAGTCCGCCCTGGTCTTCGGGTCGAAGGTTTTGAGGATGTCATCGAGGGTGACCGACGGTTCGACCTGGTCGCTCGGCAGCCGGCCGTTGTCGGCCAGGTAGGGGCCGGTGTGGCCGTTGCCCTCCGGGATCAGCTGCACGTAGGTCTCGCCGAGCAGCGTCTTCTGGCGGATGATCGCGTGCATGTTGCGGCGAATCGGCGCGTACTTGCTGGCCACTTCGATTGTCGCGATCGTGCGTCCTTCGGTCCCCTTCTTGATCGAGATCACGTGCCCGACGTTGACGCCGCTGATCCGCACATCCGACTGTTCGGCCAGGGCCAGTACGCGCGGGAAGGACACCGTCATCCGGTAGCCCTTCGGCTTCAGGGGCAGCGGCCCGCCGAAGGACTCCCACAGGAACAGCAGCAGCCCGAAGCAGCTGAGCGCGAAGAGGATGATCACGACGATGTTGCCGAGCGTGGGGGCGCGCTTCTGCATCTAGCCTCTCCCCCCGTTCGCCGCGGTGCGCGCGGGCGCGCCCTTGCTCCGGCCCCTCTTGGCTGCCGTCGTCCCCGAGCCACCGCCGCCGAAGGCCGGGCCCAGGCTCGAGAAGGGCGCGCCGGCGGGCGGGTTGCCCCTGTGCTCGGCCGCTTTCGCTGTCTGGTTCAAGCCGAGCGCGGTGCATTCCGCCTTCGTCGGCGGCCGCAGCAAGCCGACGAGCACAGCCACGTTTTCGTTCACCGAGGCGACGCCGTTGAGGATCCCCAGCACGTTGCAGTTGAAGTACAGGAGGCTGCGGCCGATCGTGCCGTTGCCGTCGGCGTTGCTGACCACGCTGTTGAGGTTGTGATTGGCCCACGCCAGGAAGAAGTCGAAGCCGGCCTTGCCCTTGCCGGGGTTGGCCGCGAGCTCGTTGAAGAATTCGTTCAGCACCGAGAAACTCGAAGCGAGCTTCGGGAACGATTCGGTCAGCGCCTGCGTGCTCGGGCCGAGTTCGTTGACCGTCGGCAGGATTTCCCTGGCGAACGGCCGGATTTCGTTCTTGATGATCGGTGCCGTATTGATCGCCAGCCGTTTGGTCGCCTGCTGCGCCGGCCCGAGTGCTTTGGCGAAGGGATCGAGCTTCTGCAGGGCCGGGCGGATCTGGTCGGAGGCTGTCCCCAGCTTGCCGAGCGCTTTGCCGGTCTTGCCGAGCGCGTTCGGGAGCAAGTGCAGCGTCTGCTGGAAGTTGGCGTCCTCCTTCGCGAACACCTGGAAGACGGCGTTCGAGGAGTCAACGAGCTGGGCAATCTGCTTGTCCCTGGAGCCGAGCGCTTCCATGATCAGCTGGAAGTTGTGGATCGAGTGGCTGATGTTGGCGGAGCGCTTCGACAGTTCGCGCTGGATTTCCTGTCCGTAGCGGGCGGCCGGCTCGAATCGCTTCAGGGTCGCGGCGAACGCGCGGCCGTTGTGGTTGAGGCCTTCGCCGGCGCCGGCCAGCAGCTCCTGCAGGTAGGCGCGCGTTTCCGCATCCAAGCCGGCGAGGAACTCATCGAAGTTCACGTTCGGCGCAGTCTGGGACAGCGGCAGGGTTTGCCCGCTCTTCAGCTTGCCGGCCGCGGGTGTTCCCGGGTTCACCTCGATCGTGATGTCCTGCAGCTGCGTCTTCGGCCGCAGCAGCAGCGTCGCGTTCTTGTAGAAGCGCGCGTACTTCGGGGTCACTTTCATGCTCACGACGGCCACGCCGTTGTGGAGTGTCACGCTCGCGACTTCGCCGACTTTCGCCCCTGCGATCGTCACGGCCTGGCCCTGTCCGGGGGTGACCGCCTGCGCGGTCTGGAACTCGGCGTTGAGGTTGTAGTAGTCGTGGCCCAGCACCGGAACCCAGCCGGGCAGGTGCAGGTTCTCGTGGGCAAGGATGTAGCCGCCGACCGCCGCCGCGATCACGACCATCGTCACGACCGCGATGAAAGCCGTGCGGTAGCGCTCGATCTGCTCGCGGACGGTGAGCCCGCCCTCGTGGCTGTGCTCGGAAGGGTTCACGGGTTGCTCCCGTCGGCGGGCCCGTTCGACAGGGGCCCGTTGATTTCAGGAAGCGACTGGGTCGCGCAGGGTACGAGCGGCTGGTAGGGCGGCTCTGCGGCTGGGAACGCGGGGCGCGTTCCCAAAGGCGGCAACGGCGAGTGCGCCAACAGTTGCAGCCCTTTGATTTTGCTGCCGGACAGCGTCGCCGGCGCGGACTTCAGGGTCGTGCCGCTGTTGCCGACCAGGAACTTGGTGAAGCTGCCGTTGCCGTCGAAGCCCTGGCCGATCCCCGACAGCCCCACGAGCGAGTACCAGAACTCCTTGTAGTTTTCGACGCCCGTGGTGGCGCTGCCGTCCTGGAGCTTGGTGTTGCCGACAGGGTAGATGACTTTCGTCAGACACTTGTTGAAGGCTTCGGTCTGCTTGAAGACCGGCACCTGTTCGCCGCTCAGCTTGGCCAGGGACGGCGTCGCAGCGGCGAGTCCCTTGGCGACACCCCCGAGCTCCGCGGGCTGGAGCGAGAGCCGCACCTGTTCGATCCACGGCAACGCCGCCTTGACCGTTTCGGGCGTGGCCCTCACGCCCGGCAGGATGTCTTTGGCGAAGGCTCGCGTCGGCGGGAACGAACGCCCGAGCGATGCCAGGCCGCGGTTGATGCCGTGCAACGACGTCGGCAGTTCGTGCACGAGGGTGCGGACGCTCGCCGACTGCTTTGCGAACGCTTCGAAGAAGGTGTTGAAGTTGCCGATCAGTTCGCCCAGCTCTTGCTCGTGCACGTTCAGCGCGGAGGTGACCTTGCCGACAGCCGCGATCAGTTTCGAGAGGTCGTGCTGTTCGGTGCCGGTGATCGCCTGGTTGATGATCGCGCCGCCCCGCAGCGCTTCGGGCGCCCGTCTGTAGGTCTTGTTGAGAGCTTCGGCCGCGTTGATACCGCGCACCTCGGGTAGCTGTTCGGCGTCTTCGGATGGTTCGGGATGCTTCGTGAGGCCTTCGCCGTAGTAGATCAGGAACTTCTGCAGGTTCGCGCGGGTGTCGGTGTTCAATGCGTTCAGGACCTGGTCGAGCTGCACGGGCGTCGCGGTCTGGGTCAGCGGCAGCGTGTAGCCGGAGGAGATCGTGTTGGCCGACGGGCTGCCGGGCTGCAGTTCGACGAACCAGTTGCCTTCGAGGAAGATCCGCGGCCGGATCTTGGCGGTCGCATCGGCGTGGATCGGCAGCCCGCGGCTTTCGATTTCCATCGTCACCACACCGGAGTTGCCCTCGCGCTTGATCGACGCGACCTTGCCGACATCGACCCCCGCGATCCGCACGGGCGACTTGGAGTGGATGTTCAGGGCCGAGCTGAACTGCGCCTTCAGCTGGAAGCCGTGTTTGAACGGGATCCGCTTGGTGAAGCCGAAGTAGATGCCGACGGCCAGCACCAGGATCAGGATCACGGCAAAGCGGACGCGGCTGCCCCGCCCGAGTTCCGACACGGGGACGTCGCTGCGGCGCCAAAAGCGAACGCCGCTCATTTCTTCTTTCCCTTGCTCGACGTCTTCTTCGCCGGCGGCGTCAGCCCGAGGAGCTGCTTCTGCTTCGTGGCATACGGTTCCCCGAACAGGTCGGCTTCGCGGTTGGTGAATTCTGTGCCTGCGGTGACCGCATTCGCCGGCGCGTTGCCGATTACAGCTACGTTCGGTTTCGTCGCACTGATGGGCAGGAAGTTAGTGCGTCCGGCTTCGCACACCTGCCGCTGGCCGGGCGCGCTCACGTTCGGGTAGGGGTTCACGTGGACATGATTCGAGTCTTCGACAACCCCAGGCAGCTGGCTCTTTTCGGTCGATCCCCCGTTGGCCGGCGCCGAGGACGGGAACCCCTCGTTGTTGGGCCCGCTCGGCGCCAGCACGAACCCCGCGCGCGCAACCGTCCCGACGCCGATCGACTCCGACTCGAGGCTGGCGACGTTACGGAAGGCGAGCGTCCAGTAGTTGCACTTGGCCTGCTCGGGCGCGACTCCCGCCAGCACCGGGTTGCCCACTTCCACCGTGTGTGTGAAGTCTTCGAACGCCAGCGTGACGATCGGGCTCTGCCCGAATTTGGCGAGCGCTTCGGAAGATTCCGCGAGCTTCGAGTTGAGTTCCGTCGCGGCCGCGAGGTTCACGGCACCTTCCTTGAAGGCATGGCCGAGCGGTGGCGCGACCGTCACGAGGTCGGCAGCGCTCGGGCGCAGCAGGTGCATGAACTCGGTCGCGTTGCGGATCAGCGGGGCCTCGAAGGGCAGCGAGTGCGTAGCCTGCTGCAACGAGGACGGCCCTTCGACCGTGGCTTCTTCGAGCTGCTTGGTGACACCCGCCCAGGCCGTGAAGAACGTGTCGAGGTCGGTGAACTGGGTGGCCTGCTCTTCAGCGACGGGCGCCGACTGCGAGGCGGCCCGATCGAGCGCGATGAACAGCTCGCGCAGCCCGGTCTCGGGGGCGGCGAGGTTGTGCAGTACCGGGATCGCCTTGATCACGAGCGGCCGCAGTTCGTGGATCGTGTTGTTCAGTCCGAGTCCCCTGCCGGCGAGGCCGTTGCCGAAGTTGTTCGTGTTGACCTTGATCGCCGTACGCGTGTTCTTGTCGAACATGTTGAAGAGTTCCTCGATGTTCACCGGTTCGCGGGTCTGGCTGGTCGGGATCGTCGATCCCGCGCTGAGTTTCTGTGCCGAGGTGCCCTTTTCCAGTTCCAGGTACTTGAGGCCGATCGCCGACACCGACTCGACGATCGCCCTCGTGTCCGCGGGTAGCTTTTCGACGCTTTTTTCGAGCTTCAGGTTCGCGATCGCCGTGACCCGGCCCGTTTTCGGGTTCTGCCTCGGCGTGAGCGAGCTGACGACGCCGACGCGCGTACCGGCGATCCGGACCTGGTTGGAGGGCTGCAGGCCGGAGGCCTCGGGCAACGCGACCTTGATGTTGTAGGTCGGCACGAACGGCAGCCCGTTGTTCGCGTTGTAGGAGAGGAACACGGCGACCACGACGATCAGCGTCGTCACTGCCCCGATCAGCAGCGGGCTGGCGGCGAGTGAGTTTCGGCGGCGGCGGTCCATCAGGGATGCTGCGTGGGGTCGCAGGTGAGCAGTTCGCCGTCCACGAACGGCGAGGAGCCGTCGGCCGCGGGCTGGGTCGCCGCGCCGGGGCAGCGGCGCAGCTGCCCACTCTTCAGGGCCGCCAGCGCCGACGCCGAGCTGGTCGGTTTCAGTTCGCCTTTTCCACCGAGCGCGAAGCTCGGGAACACGGGGCTGACGCGCGCGTAGCCGCCATTGGCGTCGTAGTAGGCGCCCGACTGGCCGAAGGTGCGCAGCGCGCCGACCAGATCCGGTGAGTAGGGACCGAAGAAGGCTGTGATCGGCACCGATTCCTTCTCGCCCTGCACGACCGCGGGGGAGGCGGTGATCAGCTGTTTGTAGAGGACGGGCAGGATTTTCACGATGTCCGTCAGGTCGTTGTTGGCGCCCGGGCGGCTAAACGCCGCGTTGAAGTTCGTGACTGCAGGCGTGGCGGTCGTGAGTAGCGGCCGGAGCCGTTCGAACAACGTCGTCAGCGGCTTGCTCGTCGGCTTCGAGGCGTCGACTAGTGTTTTCAGGTCTTTGAACGTCGCAGGCAGTTCGGCGAACGTCTTGTTGCCCGCGCGGAGCGTCACCGGCAGTTCTTTGAGCCCTGCCGCGAAGTTGGCCTGTTCGTCGCCGATCGCCGTGAACGTCGTGTTCGCGTTTTCGATCAACGAGGAGAGCTGCGGCGCGCGGGCGCCGATCGTCGTGACGGCCTTCGCGGTTTCCACCAGGAACTTCGTGAA
>WNFI01058046.1_pt1 | contig 13965 bp, 18 predicted proteins | sample 5400471 | NCBI WGS metagenome assembly WNFI01 (sample SAMN13153348, study PRJNA577476) | soil metagenome | isolation source: 100 cm saprolite on Douglas fir-dominated hillslope | place: USA:California | collected 2013-09-17 | reverse complement strand
CGCGCCGCTGGCGCAAAAGATCCCAGCATTGGTCCAGCTCCACCTGGACCTCTGCCAGGCGCTTGCTCTTGTCCGGAGCGAGCTCGCCCTGCTCGAACAACCGGTGCTCTTCCGCCACCAGCCGCTGGATATGGGCGAGTACAGTCACATCCTTTCCCTTCTGTTCCACGGTTGACCTCGCTTGAGCAGTTGACTGACTACCCATAATAGCCCACGCAGGGGCGAGTGTTGCGGAGTTACGCGGCTCTCCTCGGCCTGGCCATGGCTTGGCGGTTCTTGTCGGCAAGCAGGGTGATGAGGCCGTCGACGCCGTGGTTGCGCACCTCCTCGCCGAACGCGGTCCGGTAATTCGCCGCCAGGCTGATCCCGCCAATGCTGACATCGAAGATTTTCCAGCCCGACGCGGTCTTTTCCATTGCGTAATCGATGGCGATCGGCTCGGCCCCTGACTGCTTGACCTGCGAGCGGACGGTGACCTCGGAGTCGCCCAGGCTTGCGCGTAACGGCTTGAACTCGATGATCTGATCACGATAGCTGGCGAGCGCGCCGGAATACGTGCGAACCAGGAGCAGCTTGAATTCGCTGGTCAGCCGCTCCTGCTGGTCAGCGCTCGCGCGACGCCAGTTGACCCCCATTGCGACCTGCGTCGTGCGCCTGAAATCGAAATGCGGCAGGATTTTCGCTTCGACAAGCGCGGAGATCTTGTCGGCATCACCGGATTGAATGTCCTTGTCCTGCCTGATTACCGCGATGACGTCCTCGGATACCTTTTTGACAAGGGCATCGGGGCTCGCTTCCTGCGCAAAAGCGAGCGGCACGAAAGCCGCTATAAGCAAGAATGAAAACAGCCGGAATTTCATTTCTAGCTCCTGTTGTTGATCGGGTTCACCACCTCGAATAGCGACGCGCTCTCGAAGTCGCCCGGAGTGAGGTATCTATGGTCAACCGGCAGGATCGGAGTACCGATCAACGCAAATGCATGTGCCAGCAAGCTCGAGCAAATGAATCGCGTGGCGCTTTCCGCGATCGTGTGCGGCAGCGGCAAACGCGAGGGCAAGCGCAACAACTTCCGCGCAATATCCAACGCATGCGCCAGGTCATATTCGCCCCCGATTCGGCTTATGACCCATTCGGCGAGGCGGGATCGATCCTTTTCGTTCAGACCGGTCGGCCGCAACACCCGGACATGCAATCCCTTCAGCTCCGAGAGGCGTACCGGTCTGACGCCCGCCGCAATGTCAGCTTCGACGATGCACAGGGGATCCGGCCCCTTTTCAAGCGGACCCACGTACATCGACACATGAGACCAGGTCGACCGTGTAATGCGCTTGACCAGCGCCGCGACGCGCGTGTTGCCCTCGGTGAGGAGCACATCGCCGTGATGCAGCATTGCGGAGAGCGATTGCGGATCGGCGTTTGTCGCTGGACTGTAGTGCCTGACGGGCTGGGCGAGGTAGCTTGCCAGCGCGCCAATCAATCTGGTACGCAGCCGGACAAGGAAGCGGTAAACCGAAGAGCGGGCAAACGCTGGCATTTGCGGCAATTGTGAAATCGGTCCACATCGCCACGGTGTCGAATACGAGCGTCATCGTTACAGTTGAAACGGCTAGTAACAGATCCCTCTAGAAGAGAGAGCATTCGCAGCCGGACATCGCGAGCGGCGCGGCGTAGCCGCCGAACTTCGCCACCGGCGACCAGGCTGGCAGCACCGGAAGCGCCGGCGGCGCCAGCGCGGCGAATTCGGCAGCCGCGTGAACGGTCTTGCCGCCGACAAGCGTGACCACGGACTCGAGGCTCTTGATGTCCTCGTCCGGTATGGAAAAGTAGTCCGCCGAAAGTACCGCGAGGTCGGCGAGCTGCCCGGGAGCGAGCGCGCCCTTCTTGCCCTGCTCGCTCGAGAACCAGGCGCTGCTCGCCGTCCACAACCGCAGCGCTTCCATGCGCTCCAGCCGGTCCGCGTCGGCGTAAAGCGGCGTGCCGCCGACCGTTTTGCCGGTGATGAGCCAGTACAGCGATACGAACGGGTTGTAGCTCGCGACGCGCGTCGCGTCGGTGCCGGCGCCTAGCGGAACGCCGGCGGCGAGCATCCGCTTCACCGGCGGCGACTGCTCGGCCTTCGCCTTTCCATAGCGCTCGATGAAGCGCTCGCCCTGGTAGGCCATGCGGTGCTGGATTGCGATGCCGCCGCCCAGGGCACGAATGCGATCGATGTTGCGCGGCGAAATGGTCTCGGCGTGGTCGATGAACCAGTGCATGCCGGCGAGCGGGACCTCGCGATCGACCGCCTCGAACACGTCGAGCGCTCGAGTGATCGTTTCGTCGTAGGTCGCATGCATCCTGAAGGGCCAGCGCTCCTTGGCGAGCAGGCGCACCACGGCGCTAAGGTCAGGCTCCATCCGCGCCGGCAGCTCGGGCCGCGGCTCGAGGAAGTCCTCGAAGTCCGCCGCCGAATAGACCAGCATCTCGCCCGCGCCGTTGATGCGGAACATGTCGTCGCCCTGCCCGGCCTTGACGCTTTTCACCCAGCTCGAAAAGTCGTCCAGCTCCTGGTTCGCTCGCTGCGTGAACAGGTTGGCCGCGAGGCGTACGGTGGACAGGCCGTCGCGATTCAGCGCCGTGACGACTTCGTAATCCTGCGGGTAATTCTGGAAGCCGCCGCCGGCGTCGATCACGCTCGTGACGCCGAGGCGGTTCAGCTCGCGCATGAAGTGCCGCGTCGAGTTGAGCTGCTCGTCGAACGGCAGCTTCGGGCCCTTGGCGAGCGTGGAATAAAGGATGAAGGCGTTCGGCCTGGCGATGAGCACGCCGGTCGGATTGCCGGCGGCGTCGCGCTGGATCTCCCCACCCGGCGGATTGGGCGTGTTCCTGTCATAGCCGACCGCGCGCAAGGCGGCGCGGTTGAGGAGCGCCATCGCGTAAAGATTGAGCACGAACACCGGTGTGTCGGGCGCCGCGGCGTTGAGCTCGTCGAGGGTTGGCATGCGCTTTTCGGCGAACTGGAATTCCGACCAGCCGCCCACCACCCGCACCCACTGGTTCGGCGGCGTGCGCTGCGCCTGCTCGCGCAGCATGCGCAGCGCGTCGGCGAGCGAAGGCACGCCGTCCCAGCGCAGCTCCAGGTTGTAGTACAGCCCGCCGCGGATCGGATGCGAGTGCGAGTCGATGAGGCCTGGGATCACCGTGCGGCCGTTCAGGTCGATCCTCCGACCTTGATAGCCGCTGATCTCGGCGTCGGTGCCGGTCGCCAGGATCTGTCCGTCCTTGATCGCGAGCGCCTGCACCATGGAGCGGCGCTCGTCCTGCGTTGCAATGCGTCCGTTAAGAAGGATCAGGTCGGCATCTTTCGGACTCATGGCCGCCGGCGCAGCCGCAGGACCTGCAGCGTCGCGCCAACCAGGAAAATCAGGAAGAACACCCCGATGATCGGCTGGGCTTTCGGGTCGTCGGGGTTGGCGAGGAACGGCGCGCCCACCGGCAGCCGGGTCAGCGTCTCGACGGTGGCCGGAATGAAGTGCAGGAAAAGGCCAAGCGAATAGCCGACCGTTGCGATGTATCGCGAGACCCCTCCGAAGGCGCTGCCGCGCTCGGCCGCCACAGCGACCCCCAGCACGATCAGCGTGACGATGCCCAGCACGTGCGGGTTGCCGAACCCGCCGTGCCGGAAGATGCCGAAGCCGGTCAGGCAGGTAATCACCGTCCCCCAGAAGAACACCGCTCCCGCGGCGCTCCTTGTCGAGATCTCCTTGTCGCGCGCCAGCGCGACGAATCCGGCGACGATGGCGATCAGGCTGATGGCGGTGTGGAACGTGCCTAGCGGTGTGAGACCGAACATGTGAACCCCCTCGTCGAGAAATAACTCGCGATCTTCATTCTCGAGCCGCCCCTAGCGGCTGCGCAGCTGCTTGTAGTCGTGGAACCCAAAGTTGCCTTGCTGCACCCGGCCGCGGTCGATCGTCACCTGACCCCATAGACCGGCAGTGAGGCCAAACACGACCCCGCCCTCCATCTGCGCGGCAATGGTACTCGGATTCACCGGGACGCCGCAGTCAAGGCAGTCCGAAGACGATCACGGTCGGCAGCCCCGTGCCGCCGAAGAAGCCCGAGACGACGCCCGACGTCACGGCGACGTACTGCTTGCCCTCCAGTTCGTAGCTGACCACGCCGCCGCCGATGCTGCCGCCGGTGTTGAAACGGTAGAGCACCTCGCCGCTGCTCGCGTCGAGCGCGAGAAAGTCGTTGTTCATGTCGCCGGTGAAGAGCACGCCACCCCGCGTCGCGACTACGCCTGCGACGAGTGGGGTCTTCCAGGCGCTTTTCCAGCGCGCCTTGCCAGTCGAGGCATCGAACGCGGTCAACCACCCCTTCGCCTGGTCGCGTGGGTCGCTGACGACGGCGCCGCCGTAGTAGTGCGCTTCGCTGGCGAACTCGGGTTCCTTGTCGAACTTCGTGAACGTACCGCACCAGTCGACCGCGGCGACAAACAGCGTGTTGCTCTTCGGGCTGTAGGCGGGACCGTTCCACTCCATGCCGCCGAGCAGGCCGGGGCAGCGATGGATGCCTTCCACCGTGGGTGGCGTATCGACGTTCTTGCGTGTCGTGATCGGCACCTGGTACAGAACTTCGTGAGTGTTGCGGTCGAGCACGCGCAGCAGCCCGTCCTTGCCGCTCAAGGCCACGAGTTCGCGCGACTTGCCATTCACCTCGGCGCTGAAGAGCGGGCTTACCTGGCTTAGATCGCTGTCGTGCTCGTCGTGCGCGACCGCCTGGTGGTACCACAGCAGCTTGCCGGTCTTCACGTCCAGAGCAACCATCGAGTTCGTGTAGAGGTTGTCGCCCGGCCGCACGTCGCCGAAGAAGTCCGGCGCCGGGTTGCCGACCGGCAGGTAGAGCGCCCCCTTGGAGGTTGAAACGCCAGATCGCCTCACCGTCGTCCAGCTTGAACGCACCGACCCAGTTCTTCGAACCGTAGTCGGCGCCTGCGGGCCCGTAGAGCACCATGTCCTTGTAGATCAACGGCGGCATGCTTAGGTACTGGCTCGACTTCGCGCCGGCGATCTCGCGGCTCCACAGCAGTTGACCGCTGCCGAGGTCGAGAGCGATCAACCAGCCGTCGGACGTGCCGCGCACGAGCTTGCCGTCCTTGATCGCGACGCCGCGGTTGGTGGTCGAGATCTCCTTGCCCTTCGGCTGCCAGTTGTAGGTCCACTTCTCGCGGCAAGTTTGTGCGTCGATCGCGACGGTGGCGCGCCCGAGGGTCAAATACATTACGCCCTCGTACACGATGGGGTTGGTCTGCATCTGGGTGGCCGTGGACGAACGGTAGATGCACTGGGCGCGCAGTTTCGACGCCGTCTTGACGTTGATCTGGTCGACGTCGACATAGCGCTGTCCGCTATAGTCTTTGGTGGCGTAGAGCCAGTCGCGCCGATTCGTCGACGCCGCCTCGAGTTGCGCTTGCGTCGGCCCCTTGACGAGGCCAAGCGCGGGCGCCGGCGCTGCGCTGGCCGCAGTGGCGGCGAGCTTGAGCGTCGAGAGGTAGGCGATCACGTCGGCCCGATCGCCGGCCGCGGGAATTGCGATGACCATCGAGGTGCCGGCCACTTTCTGCGTCGGGTTGGCCAGGAACTCGTCCAGCGACTTCTCATCCCATGTCGCGCCCGCTGCCTTCAGCGCCTGCGTGTACGCGAAGTCGGCCAGCGAGCCCGCCTTGCGCCCAACGACGCCGCGCAGCGATGGGCCCACGCCGTTTTGCCCCGTGTTCACCGAGTGGCAGGCGGTGCACTGGGTCTGAAAATACTTCTGCCCGCGCGTGGCGTCACCTGCGGCATGACCAAGGTTGCCGTACGACGCCAGGGCGGCCGCTGCGACGAGGCCGATTCGATTCGTCAACATGGCGTATTTCCGGCTCAGACCGTCTCGCGCGCCGCGCCCGCGGACGCGGACTTGCTGCTCGACTTGAAAAACCCGAGCAGCTCCTCGTTGACCTGGTCCTTGAGCGTCGTGCACATCCCGTGTGGGGCGCCCTTGTAGACCTTCAGGACAGCGCCCTTCACGATCTTCGAAGAGAGCAGCGCGGAGTCCGCGATCGGCACGATCTGGTCGTCGTCGCCGTGCAGGATCAGCGTCGGCACGTCGAATTTCTTGAGGTCCCCGGTGAGATCGGACCGGCGCGGATCTGGTCGAAGACCTCGATCGGCAGACCGCCGGGATTGGCCGCGGTCTTCAGCATCAGCGGCGGGATGGCGCCGATCAGCACGGCCTTGGCCACGCGCTTGGTGCCGTGCCGGCCGATATAGCGGGCGACTTCGCCGCCACCGGTGGAATGGCCGACATGGATGGCGTTCTTCAGATCGAGCGCCTGCACGAGCTCCGCGAGATCATCGGCGTACGTGTCCAGATCGTTGCCTTGCCAGGGCTGGCTCGAGCGCCCATGGCCGCGGCGGTCGTGCGCGATGCAGCGGTATCCGCGCGCGGCCAGGAAGAACATCTGGTCTTCGAAGGCATCCGCGGAGAGCGGCCAGCCGTGGCTGAAGACTACGGGCTGTCCTTTTCCCCAGTCCTTGTAATAAATCTGCGTGCCGTCTTTCGTCGTGATCGTGCTCATGGTCTGCTTTCCTTTGCTTGGGTGGGAGGGGTCAACAGCGCTTGCGGGCCGGGTTGGGCTTACTGCTTGGAGGCCTGCGGGTGCTCACTTCGCTCACGAGGTCTCCGAGGATTGCGTTACGGTCGAGTTGCAACTCTCACGATGGTCGAGCGTGTTCTCGCGCGTATGGCAGCGCGCACTCGCCGCATGTCAATCGACACGAAGCCCTACGACTCGAAAGGAGCGTTCACGAAAAGGTTGACGACGGATGGCGCCTTATAGCCGGGCACGAAACGCGGATCAGCCGCGATCACTGGAGCGCGCGCGCGAACGTCCTGCCGCGTAGCAACTCCACGGCGTCTGGGCGTTCATCGACCAGGTCCGCCAGCGCATTTACGATCTCGTTATAGAGGTCCTCGCCCGCGACATATCCCGGCCAGGAATAAACGGAAACCTCGGCGGGCTGCAGGTCCGCCTCCAGCGCGAAGCCGCACAGCATCGGCAGGCGCCGGAAGAGCGCCGCGATCTGGCCGTCGATCATCGCCTCGACCCGCTCGCGCCTGATCTGCTGCTGCCTGTCCTGGGAGGTTTTCATGCCGACACTGTGCGCGCCGGCTGTGTCCGGGGCATTTCGCCGCAGCGCTGGCTGGTTTCAATTGACACCAAACCTTTAGCCTGATCAATAGACGGTCTCCACCGGGACGCAGAAGACGTATCCCGCGCCGCGCTCGGTCCTGATGTACCGGGGATGCGCCGCATCCACTTCGAGCTTGCGCCGCAGCCGCATGATCTGCATGTCGATGGCGCGGTTGAAGACGTCGTCGTTGTGCAGCCGCGAGAGGTCGATCAGTTGGTCGCGCGAGAGGATGCGCTCCGGCGAGGCGAGCAGCACGACTAGCAGGTTGAACTCGCCGTTGCTGAGCCACACCTGGCGAGCGTCCCGCGTCATAAGGCGGCGCGTGTTGAGGTTGAGCTCCCAGCCGTCGAAGCGGTAGGCGCGCACGCCTTTTGGCCGCCCCTGCCTCACCTCCGCGCGGCGGCGCCGCAACACGGTGCGGATGCGCGCAAGCAGCTCGCGCGGGCTGAAGGGCTTGGTGACGTAATCATCGGCTCCCAGCTCCAGGCCCATTACGCGATCTGCCTCGTCACGGCAGCCGCTCAGCATGATGATCGGGATGGCGGATTCCTCGCGCACGCGCTGCGCGAGGGTCAGGCCGTCTTCAGCGGGCAGCTTGAGATCGAGAAGCAGGAGATCGACGATGCGCTCGGCCAGCACCGTGCGCATGGCGTGTCCGTCGGCGACGGCGGTGACGCGAAACTCGTTCCGGCCAAGGTAGTCGCTGAGCAGCTCGCGCACCACTGCATCGTCGTCGACGGCGAGGATGTGCGGCTGCGTCGCGCCGTGGAGTGCGGGCGCAACGGCGCTCGTTTGCAGGTTCATGGCAGTGCTTCCTCGTGGGTTCATGCGAGGGCCATTTAGGCATATATAGACATAAATGTCAATATGAACTATAACGTCACTATGTCGCCGTTTCCGCTAGGCGATCGTCCGGGTGGCGCGCATCTGGGGAAGGGGGCGATCGAGGATCTCCTGGATCCGGGCACGATCGACGGCCAGGCCTCGCAGCATGAGCGTGGCGATGCCGTCGGCGTAGTTGGAGAGCTCCGGGTGCGACGCGATCCGCCCCACCGCCTGTCTCCAGGTGCCGAACAGCAGGTCCCGCATGGCATCGGCGCTCGGCGCATGCAGCTGCTTCAGCCTGAGGGCGCGCCTCAGGTCCCGCTCGCCGCGGGATCCGGCAAGCGCGTCGTCGCCATGCAGGAACTTGCTCATGAACGCGGCCCAGGGTCGATCCTGCTCGGCCTTGCGCAATCCGAGACGGATCCCCATGCCGAGCCGAAGCACCGGGTCGGTAATTCCTTCCAGCGCGCTATCGATCGATTGGGTGAGGTCATTGAGCAGCCAGGCGGCGGTGGCGTCGAACAGCTCATCGGTGCTGCGGAAATAGTTGTAGAACGTCCCGCGCGCGATGCCCGCGGCCTTGATGAAATCGTCGATGACCGGCGCACCACTTCGCTTGGCCGCGAACACGTGCAGCGCTGCCTCCAGAATGCGCTCTTCGGTCCGCGCCCGGCGACGCGCGCCCACCCTGGTCCGATGATCCGATCGATGCGGCATAGTTGAATAGTATCATCAACATGACATACCGTCTAATTGTTTCAATCGAGGTTCGTTACAACTGCAATGTCGCGCTCGAGATCCGAGACAAAGCGCGCACGACTCGTCACTTATTCTCGGCACTCCTTTCACTTAATGAGGAATCCTCCAATGAAGAGCATCAAGACACTCGCGGCGATCGCCAGTTTCTCGGCCGCCGCCGGTTTTGCCGGCAGCGCAGCGGCGCAGAGCCTGAGCTCGGTGTATATCGGCGGCACGGTCGGCCAGGCCGAGTTCAAGGACGGCTGCCAGGGCCTGGCAGGCTGCGACAAGAAGGACACCGCGTGGAGGATTCTCGGCGGCTACCAGTTCAACCGCTATTTCGCCGCCGAGCTCGGCTACCACGACCTCGGCGAAGCATCCGCTGCCGGCGGTGCAACGAAAGGGACCGCGTGGGAGCTGGTCGGCATCGGCTCATACCCGATCGCCAACCAGTTCTCGGTCTACGGCAAGCTCGGCGCCTACCGCGGCGAGCTCAAGGCGGCGAACGCGAAGGAGACGAACAGCGATCTCACCTACGGCGTCGGCCTGCAGTACGACTTCACCAAGGCGATCGGCGTACGCGGCGAATGGCAGCGCTATAGCAAGATGGGCGGCGGCGCTCTGGTCGAAACCGATGTCGATGTGCTGAGCGTCGGCGTGGTGTACCGGTTCCGGTAGTGCGTCAGGCAGGAGTGCTAATGGAACAAGGACGGCTTGCGTTCACCGCGGTATACCTCAAGTCGAACCATGGTTATGTCGGCTTCATCGAGGAGCTGCCCGCCGTGAACTCGTACGGCCGCACGCTGGACGAGGCGCGCGAGACGCTGCAGAAGCTCGCCGCCATCATATTCGACGAGGAGCGCCGCCAGACCGAGGAGCTGATCGCGGGCAAGAGCGTGGTGCGAGAATCCTTCTTCGTGCTGATCCCCCGCCCGGCGTAAAAAACGCCCCGGTTTCGGCCGGGGCGTTTTGTTTTTTGTGACAGCCGGTACCTGGACGCCCATGGGCGTAACGCGATCGACATCGCGGCCATCAAGACTGCGGCATGGATTCTCGGGACGGAGACATAGCGCACGATCACACGGTGCTGGTGCTGCAAGGCGGCGGTGCGCTGGGCGCGTACCAGGCGGGTGTTTACGAGGGGCTGGCGGAGCAGGGATTCACGCCGGACTGGGTGGCAGGCGTGTCGATCGGCGCCATCAACGGTGCGCTGATTGCGGGCAATCCGGTCGAGCGAAGGCTCGAGCGGCTGCGCGAATTCTGGAATCGGGTCTCGTCCGGACTGCCACTGAACCTGCTCGCGCAACTGGCGCCGCTACGCGGGGGGCTGAACCGGCTCAGCGCCCTTGCCGCGGCGACTTTCGGCGTGCCGGGCTTCTTCGCGCCCCGGGTGCCGCCCGCCCTGTTCGCTCCCGAGGCGCTCAGCATCTACGACACCTCGCCGCTGCGCAGGACGCTCGGCGAGCTGGTCGATTTCGATTTCCTGAACCGCGACCAGCACGTGCGCCTGAGCGTCGGCTCGGTCAACGTGCACACCGGCAACTCGGTCTATTTCGATAACCGCGAGCGCGAGCTCGGCGCCGATCACATCATGGCGAGCGGCTCGCTTCCGCCGGGCTTCCCGCCCGTCATGATCGAAGGCGAGGCTTACTGGGACGGCGGCATGGTCTCCAATTCGCCGCTGTGGTACGTCATGGACGACTCGCCGACCATCAACGCGCTGATCATGCAGGTCGATCTCTTCAGCGCGAAAGGCCAGCTCCCGGCGAACCTCGACCAGGTGCTCGAGCGCGCGAAGGACATCCAGTATTCGAGCAAGACACGGTTCAACACCAAGCGCGTGCAGGATCTGGAGAACCTGCGCCAGGCGTTGACCCGGCTCATGGAAAAGCTTCCGCCCGATCTCCACGACGACGCAGACTACAAGCTGCTGCAATCGGAGCTCGGCCAGAAGCGCCAGATCACCATCGCCCACCTGATCAATCGGCGGTTTGCCCACTCCGCGAATTCGAAAGACTATGAATTCTCCCGCACCACGGTGCGCGAGCTCTGGCAGGCCGGCCTCGACGACATGCGGCGCACCTGCGCCCATCCGGACTGGCTCAAGGCGACGGAGGTCGAGAGCGGCGTTCGGGTGGTCGATCTGTCGCGCTGACCACAAAAGGACCCTCGTGACCGAAAGCGAAGTGAAGGCGCAGGCATTCGCCATGCCTTTGACCAGCCCCGCGTTTCCCCGCGGGCCGTATCGGTTCGTCAGTCGTGAATACCTGATCGTCACTTATCGCACCGACCCGGATGCATTGCGTGCGGTGATCCCGGCGCCGCTGCAGATGGCCGAGCCGATCGTAAAGTACGAGTTCATCCGCATGCCGGACTCGACCGGATTCGGCGATTACGCGGAAAGCGGGCAGGTGATTCCAGTGGCGTTTCAGGGGCAGGCCGGCAGCTACGTCCATGCCATGTATCTCGACGACGGGGCGCCGCTCGCCGGCGGGCGAGAGCTCTGGGGTTTCCCCAAGAAGCTCGCATCGCCGAAATTATCGATCGAAAAAGACACCTTGCTCGGCGTCTTGCGCTACGGCCCGGTACCGGTCGCAGTCGCGACGATGGGATACAAGCACCGCACCCTGGCCCACAGCGCGGTGGCTGCCTCGTTAGCCGTCCCCAACTATCTGCTGAAGATCATCCCGCACGTCGATGGGACCGCACGTATCTGCGAGCTGGTGCGATATTTTTGCGAGGACATCGCGGTGAAGGGAGCATGGGAAGGGCCTGCCGCGCTGGAGTTGTTTCACCACGCGCTCGCGCCGGTCGCCGAGCTGCCGGTTCTCGAGGTGCTCTCCGGCGCGCACATCGTATCTGACCTCACCCTGGGCCTGGGCACCGTAGTTCACGACTATCTCTACGATCGGACTCAAGCATGAAACTCAAAGACAAGGTTGCCCTCATCACCGGCGCGGCAAGCGGCATCGGCAAGGACATCGCGTTCCTTTTTGCGCGCGAGGGCGCCAGGGTAGCCGTTGCCGATCTCGACGGGAACGCGGCGCAGGCCACGGCTGCGCAGATCCGCGCCGGCGGGGGTCAGGCCATCGGCATCGCCATGGATGTCACCGACGAGGCTGCGGTGAGCAAGGGCGTCGCCGGCGTGATCGATGCCTTTTCCGGCGTCGACATCCTGATCAGCAACGCAGGCATCCAGATCATCCATCCGATCGAAGAATTCAGCTATGCCGAGTGGAAGAAAATGCTGGCGATCCATCTGGACGGCGCATTCCTGACCACCCGCGCGTGCCTGCCGCACATGTACAAGGCCGGGCGCGGCAGCGTCATCTACATGGGCTCGGTGCATTCGAAGGAAGCTTCGCCGCTCAAGGCGCCCTACGTCACCGCCAAGCACGGGCTGATCGGGCTCAGCAAGGTCGTCGCCAAGGAAACCGTGGACGGCGAGTTCACTACCGTCGCCGACGTTGCGGAGGCGGCGCTGTTCTTCGCGGCGTTTCCGACGAATGCGCTGACGGGACAGTCGCTAGTGGTGAGCCACGGCTGGTTTATGCAGTAAACGCACTCACTTCACCTCTCCCCTTCATGCCAAATTCTATCGGTCGGCGAGCCAGTGCGTCGATTTCGTGGACTCGCCCTTAACCAGAAACTGGTTTGCCCGGCGCTGGATTTCGCGGTCGGCCACGCTCACACGCTCGTGCTGGCGCAGGTGCTCGGTCCACGATTCGTCCATGAAGGTTTCGAGGAACCGCGTCGGGTGCGCCGAGTCGTGGAACAGCTCCCAGAAAAATGCGCCGTTGCGCCGCCGCATTTCGCGCACGTCGCCCATCGCGGCGACGAATTCGGCGCGCCTCGCGGGATCGACCCGGTATTCGATCGTCACCAGCACGGGCCCGCTGTCGGGTTCCGGAGCTTCGGCCACGAGCGGCGCCGCCCAATCCATCGACGGCGTGAAATCGGGCGCGCGGCCGTCAACGAGCCGGAATCTCCAGGTCAGCCCGATGGCGGCCACCATCCCAGTAGCCGCCGTGGTCAGCGCGGCCGGAATCCCGATCCAGGTGGCGACCTGCCCCCACAGAATGCTGCCGAGCGCCATCCCGCCCATGAAGACGACGACGAACGCAGCGAGGCCACGCGCGCGCACCCACGCGGGCAACGTCAACTGCGCCGAGACCTGCAGCGCGGCGAGGATTGCGATCCACGCGACCCCCGTTGCCAGCATGGCCACCATCAGCAACCCGACATTCTGCAGGTACGCCAGAGCGAGGGCGGCAAGCGCGTAAAGCGCGCTCGCGCAGGCGACCATGGCACTGCGCGAAATCTTCTCCCTCACCCGGGGCAGCAGCATGGCTCCAGCCACCGCGCCGATTCCTATGCACGTCAGCAACAGGCCGTAGACTTCCGGACCTCGCCCGAGCTCGCGGCGCACCACCAGGGGAAAGAGCGACCACGTCGCGCTGGCGAAGACAAAGAATGCGGCGCCACGGATGAGCACGGCTTGCAGCGTCCTGGTGTGCGTGACGAAACGCAAGCCAACGCGAATGGCGCTCAGAAAACGCTCGGCAGGCAGCGCGCTCTTGTGATGCTCGCGCCGCCACCGCAGCAGTACCGCAAGAATACCGACGCAGGACAACGCGTCCAGTGCAAAGACGAGCCATGGGCCTACCGCCGCGACCAGGACGCCAGCGATCGCCGGACCGATGGCGCGCGAGATGTTGATGCCGACGCTGTTCAGCGCAATCGCCGATGGCAGCTCGTCGGCGGGTACCAACTCCGGGACGATCGCGGCCCACGCCGGCATCGTGATCGCCGTGCCGACGCCGACGGCAAAGGTGAATGCCAGCAGCCCCCAGGGAGCCATCATGTCGAGAGCCGTGAGGAGCGCAAGCGCGCCGATGACGATCAGGAAATAGACCTGGACGGAAATCAGCAGCCTGCGACGATCGACGATGTCGGCGATCGCCCCGGCAGGCAGTGCGAGCAGCATCACGGGAAGACTGTCCGCCGCCTCTACGAGCGCCACCATCGACGGCGACGAGGAGAGCGAGGTCATCAACCAGCCGGCACCCACCTCGTGCATCCAGGTGCCGATGTTCGAGACAATCGTCGCGATCCACACGCTGCGAAACAGCCCATTGCGCAGCGGGCTCCACGGCGACTGCGTGCTCAGGTACAGCTCCTA
>WNFI01670116.1_pt1 | contig 13966 bp, 16 predicted proteins | sample 5400471 | NCBI WGS metagenome assembly WNFI01 (sample SAMN13153348, study PRJNA577476) | soil metagenome | isolation source: 100 cm saprolite on Douglas fir-dominated hillslope | place: USA:California | collected 2013-09-17 | reverse complement strand
TGCGGCGTCAGCCTCCGCCGCGTGCGGCGCGCCCGCGTCGGGATCGGAGAACACCGCGACGCAGCCGATCCCCGCGCGGCGGCAGGTGCGGAAGATCCGCCTGGCGATCTCGCCCCGGTTGGCGGCCAGCAGTCTGGTGATCAACGGGATTCCTGTCACAGCCGGAACACGCCGTAGCCGGCCTGTCCCGCGACGGCCGCCGCGGCCGGGCCCGCGGCGGCCCCCCAGCCCGCGGGCCCCCACCCTCCGGGACCCCACCCGGGCGCGCCGTTCTGGATGGCGGACAGGCACATGCCGAGCACCGTGCGAGTATCCCGCGGATCGATCACCCCGTCGTCGTAGATCCGGCCAGAGAGGAAGAACGGCTGTGACTCGGACTCGATCTGCTCCTCCACCGCGGCCCGCATCGCCGCGTCCGCCGCCTCGTCGTAGGCATCGCCGCGCGCGGCGGCGGCCTGGCGGCCGACGATCGATAGCACCCCGGCCAGCTGCGCGGGGCCCATCACCGCGGACTTCGCGCTCGGCCAGGTGAACAGGAACCTCGGATCGTAGGCCCGGCCGCACATCCCGTAGTTCCCCGCGCCGTAGGACGCGCCCATCACCACGGTGAGATGAGGTACCCGGCTGTTGGACACCGCGTTGATCATCATGGCCCCGTGCTTGATGATCCCGGCCTGCTCGTAGTGGCTGCCCACCATGTAGCCGGTGGTGTTCTGCAGGAACAGCAGCGGCACGGCGATCTGGTTGGCCAGCTGGATGAACTGGGCGGCCTTCTGTGACTCCTCGCTGAACAGCACGCCGCGCGCGTTGGCCAGGATGCCGACCGGAAACCCATGCAGGGCGGCCCAGCCGGTCACCAGGCTGCCCCCGTACAGCGGCTTGAACTCGTCAAAGTCCGAGCCGTCGACGATCCGCCCGATGACCTCACGCGGGTCAAACGGCACCTTCAAGTCCTCGGGCACGACGCCGAGCAGCTCGTCCTCGCCGGTGGCCATCTTCACCAGCGGGGGCCCGCCGAGGAACACCTTGGCCCGGTCCTGCACCATCACCACGTAGTCGCTCATTCCCGGCAGGTAGGCGCCGCCCGCCGTGGAGCTGCCGAAGACCAGGGCGATCGTGGGGATCCCGGCCGCCGACATCCGGGTCAGGTCGCGGAAGACCTGGCCCCCAGGGATGAAGATCTCCTTCTGAGTGGGCAGATCCGCCCCGCCCGACTCGACCAGGTTGATCAGCGGCAGCCGGTTGCGCAGGGCGATGTCCGACGCGCGCAGGGACTTGCGCAGCGTCCACGGGTTGGTCGACCCGCCCCGGACCGTCGGGTCGCTCGCGATCAGCACGCACTCGGTGTCGCAGACCACGCCGACGCCGGTGACAACGCTGCCGCCGACCGGGAAGCCGGTTCCGTACCCGGCCAGCGGCGAGAGCTCGAGGAACGGGGAGTCGGGATCGATGAGCAGCTCGATCCGCTCGCGCGCCATCAGCTTCCCCCGGGCGCGGTGCCGCTGGACGTACCTCGGCCCGCCGCCGGCCAGCGCATTGGCGTGCTCGGCGTCGAGCTCGGCCAGCCGGGCCAGCATGGCAGCGCGGCGCGAGACGTACTCCGCTCCGCGGGTATCGAGTGCGCTGCCGAGGACGCTCACAAGCCGAACGATATTCGCCCTGCGGCGCCGGCCACCAGAACCAAGCTGCGCACGGCGGGCCCGGCGTCTGGCTACTTTCCTCGCCGTCGCGGGACGATTCGGTCAGATGCGGGCGACCTCGATCCGCTCTGCCTTGGATCGGCCAAAGATGCGGCGTCACGGCAGCAGGTACTCCCAGCCCGGCTGCCAGGCGAAATCGGCCGCGGCCAGGTCTTACAGGGGGATGCCGCCGGCCAGGTGATCGAGGCCGCCCGAGTTCGGCCGCGAGCTCCCTCCCGCGCGCGGACAGCTGGCCCGGCCGCCAGCCGGTGGCGATGCCGCGCTCGTTGTCCTCGGTCACCGAATGTGTCTCGTAGACAAGCTCGATCGTCACCAGCCCACCGTAGGGTGAGAGTAGTGGACGCGGCGGCGCGGGCCTCTCTCCCGCTGCGATGCGGGGTACGTGACCGGAATGGCGGTCCAGAGCGCTTGGCAGGGGACTGAGGCTGACCTGTCAGAGCAGCGACAACGTGCGCAGCGGAACGCACGACGCGATCGCATCGAAGTCCGCGTCGCAGTGGACCACGGTGGCGTCGCGCCGCATGCCAACGGCGGCGATCAGGCAGTCCGCCATGCTCCTGATGGTCTTGCCGCCCGTCCGCGCGAGCCGGAAGATCGCCGCCGCCTCGTGGTAGTCGCACGCCGGGTCGACGTTCATCAGCGGCAGGCCGCCGGTCATAGCCAGCAGACGCCGGAATTTAGCGGCTTCGCGGGCGCCGGCTAGCAATTCCATGACGACAGGCTCGGTTATCGCAATCGGCACATTCTCCCCAACCAGCCGTTTCACCCCCGCATCTGCGTTGCTGCCCGTCGCGCGCAGGTACTCGACCCATGCCGAGGTATCGATCAGGTGCACGCTCAGAAATCTTGGATGACGTCGGATCGGCGCATCTCGATGAGGTCGGCATCCCAGCCCATCCCGCGCAGGCTGAGCAGGAATTCCTTGGTGATCGGCGGGCCGACAAGACGACGCAGGGCCAGATCGACCGCCTCCTTCTTGGTCTTCAGGCCGTGCCGCCGCATCGCTTCCGCCACCAGTGCATCGTCGATGTCGATATTGGTGCGTGTCATACACCAACCGTACACCTCAAGCCAGGCGCGGCTCCCGCGCCGACCGCGCGCACGCCAGGACCGGGCGTGATCCCATGCGCTCACGACGCCCGGACGGGTCGCGAGCGGGCCTGGCCGTCAGGTCAGCGGGCGATCTCCTCGACGCGGTCGAGCGCCCAGTCCAGGTCCTCCTCCGTGATCACCAGCGGCGGGGCGAGCCTGATCGTCGTGCCGTGCGTGTCCTTGGCCAGCACCCCGCGCTCGGCGAGCCGCTCGCAGGCCTCCCGACCGGACAGCGACGCGAGCTCGACGCCGGCCCACAGCCCGCGCCCGCGCACCTCGCGCACGGCGGACTCGGGCAGTGCCGACAGCCGGTCGTGCATGTGCGCGCCGAGCTTGGCCGAGCGCTCCTGGAACTCGCCGGTGGCCAGCATCGCGATCACCTCTCGCCCGACGGCGCAGGCCAGCGGGTTGCCGCCGAACGTGGATCCGTGCTGGCCCGGCCGGAACACGCCGAGGATCTCGCTGGAGGACACCACGGCGGACACCGGGATGATGCCGCCGCCCAGCGCCTTCCCCAGCAGGTACATGTCGGGGATCACGTCGTCGTGCTCGCAGGCGAACGTGGTTCCGGCCCGTCCCAGTCCGGACTGGATCTCGTCGGCGATCATGAGCGCGCCGCGCGCGGAGCAGATCTCGCGCACGCCGGCCAGGAACCCGGACGGCGGCACGACCACCCCGGCCTCACCCTGGATCGGCTCGACCAGCACGCCGACCACGCGGTCGTCGACGGCGGCGGCCAGCGCGTCCAGGTCCCCGTAGGGCACGACCCTGAACCCCGGCGTGTACGGGCCGAACGAGGCCCGGGAATCCTGGTCGGTGGAGAAGCTGATGATCGTCGTGGTTCGTCCGTGGAAGTTGCCGTCGAAGGCCACGATCACGGCCTCGCCGGCGGGCACGCCCTTGACCTCGTACCCCCACTTGCGGGCGGTCTTGATCGCCGTCTCGACCGCCTCGGCGCCGGTGTTCATCGGCAGCACCATCTCCATGCCGGCCAGCGCGGCCAGCTCGGCGCAGAACGGGCCGAACTGGTCATGCTCGAACGCCCGGCTGACCAGGGTGACCCGCTGCAGCTGCCGCTGCGCCGCGGCCACCAGCCGGGGGTGGCGGTGCCCGAAATTGATCGCCGAGTACGCGGCGAGCAGGTCCAGGTACCGACGGCCATCGATGTCGGTCACCCAGGCGCCCTCGGCTTCGGCGATCATCACCGGCAGCGGGTGGTAGTTTCGCGCGCCGTGGGCCGCGGCCTGCGCGCGCAGCTGCTGCGCCGTGTGCGTTGCGTCGCTGCCTGACATGTGATCCTCCCCGGGAGACCGATACTCGTGAAATCGCTGGTGAATCTCGTGATGCTCCTAGCGGGGTTCCTGGCGCAAGTCATGCAGCTCCAGGGTGCAGCACTTGGGCCCGCCCCCTGCCCGCAGGAATTCTGACATGTCCACCCCCACGGGCTCGAAACCCTTATCCGCGATCCGGGTCGCGAGACCGGTTGCCTGCTCGGGCAGGACGACATGCCGGCCGTCGCTGATCGCGTTCAGGCCCAGCACATCGGCGTCCTCGTCCTTCGCCTCGATCAGCTCCGCGAAGTAGCCCGCGAGCGCCGCCCGGCCGTCGTCGTCGAAGGCCGCCGGGTAGTAAGCGGCGGTCTCGGCGTCGAGGACGCACAGCGCGGTGTCCAGATGGTAGAAGCGCGGGTCCACCAGGCGGACGCTGAGCACGGGCAGGCCGAAGAACCCCTCGAGCTCGCCTCTGACCGCCTCGTCGGTGCGGAAGCCGTGGCCGGCGATGATCGCCCGGCCGGCGAGGACGATGTCCCCCTCGCCCTCGTTCAGGCTGCGCGGCGTGACGGCGGTGCCGTACCCGGAGCGATCGAACCAGGCCAGGAACGCGGCAGCCTCAGGCGCTCGCTGCGGGTGCCGGAAGCGCGCGCCGAGCATCTTGCCCCCGATGACGGTGGCGCCGTTGGCCGCGAAGACCATGTCCGGCAGGCCGGGCTGGGGATCGATGGTGTGCACGGCATGGCCGAGCCGGATGAAGGTCTCCCGCAGCTGCCACCATTGGTGCATAGCGAGAGCGGTATTGACGGGTTCATCCGGGTTCATCCACGGATTGATGGCGTACTCGACCGCGAAGTACCTGGGCGGGCACATCAGGTAGGTCCTGGGACGCGCGGTGCGGCGCCGGCCCGTGCCGTCCCGCCCATGGCCATCCTGGACAGTGACATCCGTCTCGGTCATCCCGCTCCCCATCGGCTTATGATCTAGGTCAATCTCCAGGGTAGGAGCCCAGGACAGGGCCGAGCAGACGCACGTTATGTGCAGCGACGGAGATCTGTTGCGTGCATGGCGTTACGGAACGCGGATTGTTGCCCCGCCCGCCTCCCATCCCCCTTCACTGCCCTAGCTCATCGGCCGACTTCGCGGGCCAGGTCGAGACCGAGGAGCTGGTCGGCGTGGGCGAACGACTCGAACTTCGATCCCGGCGGGACATCCTGGTCCTTCTCGAGCTGGCGCAGCGATCGCAGCGCCGCCGGAGTGTCCAGGTCGTCGTCGAACGCCGCGGCGATCTGCGCGGCCACCGGGCCGTGCACCGGCTTGCTGGGCGAGCAGGCCCACTCCGCCACCAGCTCGCGCCACCGGCGCAGCGTCCGGTCCGCGGCGTTCAGCCTGTCCCAGGTGAGGTTCATCTGCTGCCGGTAGCGATGCTCAAGGAATGCCAGGCGCAGCGCCAGCGGGTCCAGCCCGCGATCGGCCAGGTCGGCCACCAGCACCACGTTCTGAGCCGATTTGGCCATCTTGCGCCCGTCGAACAGCAGATGCTCGCCGTGCACCCAGTGCCGCACCACCTCGTGCCCGGTCACCGAGTCCGACTGGGCCCGCTCGTCCTCGTGGTGCGGGAAGCGCAGATCGATGCCGCCGGTGTGGATGTCGATGACATCGCCGAGATCGTGCAACGACAGGGCCGAGCACTCGGTGTGCCACACGGGGAACCCGGTGCCCCACGGGGCGGGCCAGGTCAGCTCGCGATCGGCCGGCGCGCTCTTCCACAGCACCCAGTCGGCGTGGAACCTTTTGCCGGCCCCGCCCCCCCGGCCGGCCTCGCCCGCCCCTCGGGCCGCGCCCGCACGCAGCTCGGCGAGACGGTTGCCGGACAGCTCGCCGTAGGAGGGGAATGATCGGGCGTCGAAGTACACCGACCCGTCGGGCGCCGGGTACGCGTGCCCGGCCTCGATCAGCCCAGCGATCATTTCGATCATCAGGCCGGTCCACTCCGACGCACGCGGCGAGTGCTCGGCGGGCCGGAGGTTCAGCGCGGAGCAGTCGGCGCGGAACGCGTCCTCGTAGACCCGGGCCAGCTCCAGCGCGGTCCTGCCCTCCGCGCGAGCTTCGGCCAGGACCTTGTCCTCGCCAGCCTCCTCGTCGGCGAGATCGCCCACGTCAGTGATGTTCTGGCAGGTCAGAACCGCGAGGTGGTGCCGGTGCTCGGCGTTGCGGCGGATCAGGTCGGCGAGCAGGTAGGCGCGCAGGTTGCCGACGTGCGCGTAGCGGTAGGCGGCCGGCCCGCAGCTATACATCCGCAGCAGGCCGCCCCGGGCGGGCCGGATCGTCTCGACCTGCCGGGTCCGCGTGTCATAGAGCCGAAACACCCACCCAGCCTATGAAACCGACGGTACCGCCGTGAAACAGCGGCCGCCGGTCAGCCCAGCGCAGCAAGGCGTGCGGCGGCGGCGGCGATCCGCTCGTCGGTCGCGGTGAGCGCCACCCGGACATGCCGCCGGCCCGCAGGGCCGTAGAACGAGCCCGGCGCGACGAGGATGCCGGCCTCGGCGAGCACCGCCACCGACTCCCAGCCGTCACGGGCGGGATGGCAGGCCCACAGGTACAGGCCGGCCCGCGAGTGCTCAACGTCCCAGCCCGCCGCCTCCAGGGCCGGGCGGAGCAGCTCCCGCCGCGCCGCGTACCTGGCCCGCTGCGCATCGGCGTGATCGTCGTCGCTGAGCGCGGCGGCCGCCGCCGCCTGAACCGGTCCCGGCACGATCATTCCGGCGTGCTTGCGGATCTCCAGCAGCTCGGCGATCAGGTCCGGGTCGCCGGCCACGAACCCTACGCGGTAGCCGGCCATGGTAGAGCGCTTGGACAGCGAGTGCACTGCGAGCAGCCCCGCGTGCGACCCGTCGCATGCGTCGGGGTGCAGCACCGAGACGGGCCGCTCCTCCCACGCTAGCTCGATGTAGCACTCATCCGACGCGACCACGGTGCCGCGCTCGCGCGCCCACCGCACCACCTTGCGCAGGTGCTCGGGCGGCAGCACCCTCCCGGTCGGGTTGGACGGCGAGTTCAGCCAACAAAGCCGCACCGGCTCGGGATCCGTGGCCAGGCGGGTTGATCCCGCATACCCCCCCCGCTCGAGCGAGACCGGCGCGTCGGCCGCCACCGGCCTGGCCCCGGCCAGCCGCGCGCCGACGTCGTAGGTCGGGTAGGCGAGCACGGGATGGACGACCACGTCGCCGGGCCCGCAGCCGAGCAGGGCCGGCAGGCCCGCGATCAGCTCCTTGGTGCCGATCACGGGCAGCACCGAGTCCGGATCCACCGTCACCTGGTGTCGGCGCGCCAGCCACCCGGCGGCTGCCTCGCGCAGCGCGAGCGTGCCGGCGGTCGCCGGATAGCCCGGCGCGTCGGAAGCTGCGACGAGGGCCTCGCGCACCCGTGCTGGGACCGGGTCCACGGGGGTACCGACGGACAGGTCAACGATTCCGCCGGGATGAGCCAGAGCCCTGGCCTTGTAGGGCTCGAGCTCATCCCAGGGAAATCTGGGCAGCCGCGCGCTGAGCGCGGATGCCCCCTGCCGCCCGTCAGTGCTGGTCCGGGGGGACGACCCCGCCAAACCCTCTCGCTCAGCGGCCAGGGGTCAGTGCCCCTGCGGTGGCAGCGATGCCACCAGCGGGTGGTCCTGGCCGATCCTGCCGGTCTTGGACGCTCCGCCCGGCGAGCCGAGATTCTGGAAGAAGTCGACGTTGACCTTGTAGAAGTCCTTCCACTGGTCGGGCACGTCGTCCTCGTAGTAGATCGCCTCGACCGGGCAGACTGGCTCGCATGCGCCACAGTCAACGCACTCGTCCGGGTGGATGTAAAGCATGCGCTCGCCCTCGTAGATGCAGTCCACGGGGCACTCCTCGATGCAGCCCCGGTCCAGCACGTCGACGCAGGGCAGGGCGATGATGTACGTCACTTCATACACTCCTCTTCCGTCCCCACGGACCGCAGGCTATCAGCCGAGCTCGACGCTTTCTGGCGGTGTGGGAGAGACTGAGCGGGCCCATCCCCGCGTACTGTTGGCCGCACTCCAACGGTACCCCGCGTACTGCACCTCATCGATCCGGTACTGCGGAGCGTGCGAGACCAGCCAGGCCGCCACCGCCCACCCGTCGCGGGGGCTCCCGACCCGCACGCTGAGCCGGGGATCTGCCGTGACCCGGGCAACATGGGCCCCGAACGTCTGCGTCAGCCCAACCTCGGCGGCATCGAGGCGGGCCTTCCCGCTGATCTTCTGCGAGTACCAGCACGAGACGGCATGCGGGACCTGCCCGGTGAAGGCACGAGCCATGTGCGCGGCCATCAACTGATACTGCTGGTAGGCCGTACCGTCGGCGCTGCGCTGCACCGCCTGCGCGGCCTGGTAGACGGGCAGCCGCTGGTACCCGGGAATCTTGGTCAGCGCGCCGAAGAATCTCGACGTCGCGTACACCGGGTTCTCGATCTGCTTGCGCTTCCCCCAGCCCTGCGAGGGCCGCTGCTGGAAGATCCCGACCGAGTCCCGGTCGCCGTAGGTCAGGTTCTGCAGCTTCGACTCCTGCAGCGCCGCGGCGTAGGCCACGGTGACCGCGCGGGAGGGCAGGGCTTCCCGCTGGGCGACGCCCGCGATCGTGGCCGCAATGCCCGCCTGGTCAGGGGCCAGGGTGATCACCTGGCCGTCCCCAGCCACCTCTTCGCCCCCCTGCACTTCGCAGGCACTGCCCTTAAGCAGCGGCGCGACCCGCTGGAACGCCAGGTACAACCCCAGCACCACCGTCAAGGCGATGACGAGGCTGACTCCCGAGATTGCGCGGCGCCTCCGGCGGCTTTTCGGCACACTCCGAAGTTACCCGTAGGTTGAGCCGCCCGTCCGCCCGCGGGATGGCTGAACGGGGGTCTGCGCAAGTGCCTTCAGAGCCGCGCCGTCGGCTGCGCCGTCAGGGGCCAGCGACGCTGCGCGGCAAGCACATCCCGAAGACCACCACGGACCAGCGACTGCTGGACATGCGCGGTCCCGCCGACTGGGTGCATACCGATCCGTGGCGCGTGCTGCGGATCCAGGCGGAGTTCGTCGAGGGCTTCGGGCTGCTGTCCGAGCTCGGCCCGGCCGTGTCCGTCTTCGGGTCAGCGCGCACGCCGCCGGGGACCCTGGACTACGAACGCGCGGAACGGATCGGCGCCGGCCTCGCCGCGGCCGGCTACGCGGTGATCACCGGGGGCGGCCCGGGGATTATGGAGGCCGCGAACAAAGGGGCGCTGAGCGCTAGCGGCGTATCGGTCGGCCTGGGCATCGAGCTGCCCCAGGAAATGGGCCTGAACGACTACGTCGAGATCGGCCTGGAGTTCAGGTACTTTTTCGTCCGTAAGACGGTCTTCGTCAAGTACTCGCAGGCCTTCGTGGTCCTGCCGGGCGGTTTCGGCACGCTGGACGAGCTTTTCGAGGCGCTCACGCTGGTGCAGACCGGCAAGATCACTAAGTTCCCCATCGTGCTGGTCGACAGCGAGTACTGGTCGGGCCTGCTGGCCTGGATCCACGGGACGCTGCTGGCCGAGGGCAAGGTCTCGGCCGCCGATCCGGAACTGTTCCGGATGGCCGACGATCCCGCGGAGGTCGTCCGGATCATCGTGGAGGCGCACCACGCGGACGGCGCCGGCGCGCCCGGGCTGGCCACCTGATCTGGCCGGGGCGCCATAATTCGTGAGAGCATGGCACGATTCTCTTTGTGTCTGTGGTACTGCTCGTGGCGGCCGCCGTTATCCTCGTCGGCATGATCGTCGTCGCCGTCGGCCGCGGCGGGGAGATGGCGGAGTTCAGCGCGGACGTCCGGCCGATTGACGCCGACATCGCGACCGCCGCCGACGTCGCGCTGCTGCGCCCGCCCGTGGCGTTGTGGGGATACGACAGGCGGTCCACGGACGAGGCGCTCAACCTGGTCGCGCGGACCGTCACCGAGCGCGACGTCGAGATCGCGACGCTGCGGCGGCAGATCGCAGACATGCAGTCGACCCCGCAGAGGCGATCGGCCGCACAGCATGACGCGGCCACGCCGCAGGACCCGATCTGGGGGCTGGACGGGACCACGCAGCCGGGGCAGGCCGATCCCGGCTCTGATACCTCGCAGTTCGTGCGCCGCCAGGCCAGCCCGGTACCCCCGCCTGCCCAAACGCAGCCATGGTCAGCCTGGGATCGGCCCGGCCCGGCGCAGCGGCCAGAGCCCGGCGAGCTCGCCGAGCCAGGGGAGACCGGATGAGGTCGTGCCGGAGGCGCGCGGATGAGCGTCGTGCCGGAGGCGCGCGGATGAGCGTCGTGCCGGAGGCGCGCGGATGAGCGTCGTGCCGGAGGCGCGCGGATGAGTACGCTCGCGCCGGGCGCCGAACCCGGGCCCGACGGGCTCCGGCGCTGCCCCTGGGCCCTGGGCAGCGCCGAGTACCTTACATACCACGATGAGGAGTGGGGCCGACCGGTCCGCGACGACACCGGCATGTTCGAGCGGCTCTGCCTGGAGGCGTTCCAGTCTGGGCTATCCTGGCTGACGATCCTGCGCAAACGGGAAGGATTCCGGTCCGCGTTCGCCGGGTTCGACATCGAGGCCGTGGCCGGGTATGGCCCCGATGACGTCACGCGGCTGCTGGCCGATCCCGGCATCGTCCGCAACCGGGCCAAGATCGAGGCCGCCATCGGCAACGCGCGGGCCGCGCTCACGCTGCCCGGCGGGCTGGCCGCGCTGGTCTGGAACTACGCGGGCGGCCGGGAGAGGGCCCCGGTGACGCTGGCCGACGTGCCGTCCTGGACGCCCGAGTCGAAGGCGCTCTCCAAGGAGCTCAGGCGGCAGGGGTTCTCCTTCACTGGCCCGGTGACCGCGTATGCCACCCTCCAGGCGTGCGGCGTGGTCGACGATCATCTAGAGTCTTGTTTTCGCCGCGGTGCCTACCGTTCCTGACGGGCGGTCGCTCCGTCATTGGCGAGCCGGCGATGAAATGGCAGTAATCGAACCACCCCCGCCGATTCACCGTGTCTTAAGCATGACGCGGAGCATGCAAGACTTGAATTGGGGGGCTACGGAGGCGACATGATCGAGCCCGGACAGATCCCCCCTGGCGTCGACCCGGCCACGCCGAGCCCGGCCCGGCTGTACGACTACTTCCTCGGCGGCACAACCAACTTCGCGGTCGATCAGGCGGCCGCGGAGCGGCTGAAGGCCGCGGCTCCTGACCTCCTCGACGCGGTGTGGGCCAATCGCGGTTTCCACGGGCGCGCGGCGGTATGGATGGCCGAGCACGGGGTCCGGCAGTTCATCGACATCGGGTCGGGGCTGCCCACGCAGAACAACACCCACGAGGCGGTGCACAAGGTGGCTCCCGAGGCCCGCGTGGTGTACGTCGACAACGACCCGATGGTGGCCGCGCACGCCGAGGCCCTGCTGGCCGAGGACGGGACCACGACGGTGATCACTGCGGATCTCAGGAATCCGGACGCCCTGCTGGGCGATCCGGCGCTGGTGGGGCTGATCGACTTCGCCGAGCCTGCCGGGGTGCTGATGACCTCGGTGATCCACTTCGTGCCCGACGAGATGGATCCGTGGGGCTTGGTAGCTCGCTACATGACCGCGGTCGCGCCCGGCAGCTACCTGGCGCTGTCCCACGCGACGTACGACAACATGCCGCCGCGTGCGGTTCAGGCGAGCCTGGAGACCTACGCCAAGTCCACCGATCCTGTCTACCTGCGTCCGATAGCCGCGGTGGAACGGCTCTTCGAAGGGCTTGAACTGGTGGAGCCGTATATCGGCGCGGAACCCGCCGTCACCTACGTAGGCCTGTGGGGGGCCGAGGATCCGGCAGCCGCGGACAGCGACGGGTCGCGCGGGTACTACTGCGGCGTCGCCCGCCGCCCGGGCGGGCTGCGGTGAGCGCCAAGCCCACCGTCGCGGGGCTCGGCATCGATGTCGGCGCGCAGGACTGGCAGCGCTCCGGCGACGGGGATGACGCCCTCGAGATCGCTTTCGTGAGCAGGACCGCGGGCCGCGGCGCGGAGACCGAATGGGTGCTGATGCGCGTGGCGGGGGACCCTGAGGGCCAGGTTCTGGTATACGACCGGAACGAATGGGAGTGTTTTCTCGATGGCGCGCGGGGCGGCGAGTTCGACGACGCGGTCGGCTGACAGCGGCCCGGACGTCGGATCTCTAACGGCCGTTCGCCGCGGTTCCCCCGCCGCTCCCGTCCCGTTTCGCGGCAGTTCCCCCGCACTCCCGCTTGTTCCGCGGCCGTTGTGCCGCCGTCACCGGAATTTCCCGGCTCATCCCCCTCGGCCGACGCATCCGATATCTAAACGATGCCGAACCGAGGCTGAGCCGATCACGCCAACGTTTGTGATTCACAACTTAAGTAGGGCTATGCTGAAACTGACGTTCTGTCAAGGAGGCAATCGCTGATGAGCGACGACGCCTACGGGGCAACCGTCGCGAAGCGGCGGCTGGCCCGACGTCTCACCGAGTTCAGGAGCGCATCCGGGCACACCGCCAATCACGTCTGTGACCTGCTGGACTGGGGCCGGGGCAAGGTCGGGCGGTTCGAGGCCAACCACTGGAAGCGCCCAGAGATGAGCGACATCAGGGACCTGCTGCGGGTCTACGGCGTCGACGAGGGCGAGCGTGAGGAACTTGAGGAGCTTGCCATGCGGGCGCGGGCCCGGCCCTGGTGGCGGGACTACTCGGACGTGTTCGAGAACGAGTTCCCAGGGTTCGAGAACGACGCGGTCCGGATCCGGGTTTTCATGCCGCTGGTGTTGCCCGGGCTGCTGCAGACACGGGACTACATGGAAGCGCTCTGGCGGGCCGGCTCGAGGCCGCCCGCCTGGCAGCGGCTGGCCATGGAGGCGCGGCTGCGGCGGCAGCAGATCCTGGACCGAACGAACGGCACCGCGCCCAGGCTCACCGCAGTGATCACCGAGGCGTCGCTGATGTACCGGTGGGGCGCGAAGGCGGACCGCCTCGAGCAGCTCGAGCATCTGATCGCCCTCGGCGAGCGGCCGAACATCGAGTTGCGCATCCAGCGCTTCGCCGATGGCCCGCCCCGGGGCGTGCATTCCATGGTCAACATCCTGGACCTGCCGGAAGAGGAGCCAAGTCTTGTCTATCTGGAGACCGACGTGACGATTCAGGAGGTGAGCAAGCGGGAGGAGGTCGCCAACTACGTTCATGACTTCGCCCGTGCCGCCGACGGAGCGCTCGTGCCCGCCGACACCACGGCGTATCTCAAGCAACTAGCGGAACAACTGGAGTGAGCATGTCAAACCTGTCTCGAGCCGTCTGGCGGAAGGCCAGCAGCAGTTCGCACAACGGAGGCTGCGTGGAGATCGCGGCCAACCTCCCCGGGGTAATTGCCATCAGGGACAGCAAACGGCCGGAGGGGGGCGCCCACATGATCGGCAGGGCTGCGTTCGCCGCGTTCCTGGCCGATGCGCGGGCGGGCCGGTATGACCTCGGTACCCCCGGAGACAGCTGAACACGACCCACCTGCACAGTGAAGAATCCCCCGGGCTCTCTCCCCGGGGGATTCTTCTTGTGCTGAGCCTGTCTCGAGGCCCGGCGGCCCAGCCGGTACGGTCGGTCCCGCCGCCAGTGCGACGTTACCGGCCCGACCTGGGGCCTGACTACCACATGCAGGCCGTTCCGTGTTGCCTGAGGGTCATGGTTCCCTCACCAGTGCCGACACGGTTCCGTCACCATGCGGCGCTGGTCGTGCCGGCGGAACCGGCCAATGGCTGGTAGTTTTTCTCTCGTTACCATTGCATACGCTCGTACCCGACTCATAATCTGTGTTTCACAGATATCTGAGTCGGAAAGGCGGAGGAGCATGCTACCGTCGCCCGCCGAGAGCGGGCCGGACCGT
>WNFI01235921.1_pt1 | contig 13966 bp, 19 predicted proteins | sample 5400471 | NCBI WGS metagenome assembly WNFI01 (sample SAMN13153348, study PRJNA577476) | soil metagenome | isolation source: 100 cm saprolite on Douglas fir-dominated hillslope | place: USA:California | collected 2013-09-17 | reverse complement strand
ACGATGCGCCGGCATGCTCAGTTGACCTACCGACCCGACATGTTGACCAGACTTCTACTGGGTCGATGCGATCGTCCCTCTAAGAGCTTATGACGCCCCCTAAGACCGCATTGACTTGCAGAGGAGCAAAGCTGGAGCGGGAGACGGGGGTTGTCGTCCCTGGTACCAAGCACCGCATTGAATTCAGTTATCGGCTCAAGTAGGCTCCAAGCGGCGGGACAAATCGCAACGCCGCTCGCCTCTGCTGCGAGCATTTGGATGCTCCCCGACATCCGCCGACCCTGAGCCGTCGAAGGAGGAGTAGTTGGTGGGCCGCGGCAGACTAGGCTGAAACGGCTGGGCCGCTCGCTAGGGGGCTTTAGGGCGGTGGAGGAGGCATTGGAAAGTTCGCTGGTGAGGGTTCTGGTCCGTCGGCGGGCCGGAATCGCGGCGAACGATGCCAGCGCTCGGTCGTTAACTGGACAGTGACCCTCACGTGCCCGTTGCCGGCTAACCGTCTGAATTCTTCAATCCCGAATGCGCTCGTGAACGAGTCGTGCGGGCCGATCTCTATAGCCACGTCCGTACCCGACATGAACTGGTACATCTGGTGTCGCCACTTCGGCCCACGAAGCCTCGGCGAATCCTGGACAACGATGGCGCGGATCCGAATGGAATGGGTCCCGCGGTTGATTATGGTCACGCCCATTACGTCGAACAGAGGAGCCGACCCGCCGGTTGTTGCGTCGGTGACCTCGCCGTAGACGCGAACATGGCTCAATGCTGAGTTGAGTCGGTCCCCAATTTGCCACCCCAACGCAATGGTGGCGACGGCGGCAGCATAGATGGCGACCCAATCCAACTGACTAGGTTTCATTTCCTGAGGGTGGCCTGCGTGTCGACCGCTAGCGCCCTCCGCCCCCAGGGCCGTGTGGCGGCTCGTCACCAACGTACGCGCCCATGCCTTTGCCGAGTACGACTCTCTCAACCACCTCGGCTTGTGGCAAATTGGCCTCCGGATTCATCTCGGCCAGTAATTCCTCTAGGTTGTTGCGCCGCGCAGGCTTTGGTCCTCTCATGAACACGACGATCTCGCGGGCCGAGTCCATCCAATCCACGTCGGCAATCTCACGTAGCACCTTTGTCCCGGTGGGCGTCAGCCGATACACGTAGCCCTTAGACAAGCCAGCGAGCTCGGCCAAGTTGCGGCGCTCCGGACTCGTCGTCCGGGAGCCAATCAGATATGTGCTCGGCGGCGAAGGTACCGACGATAAAACGCTGGACTCGGTCATAGACTCGTCGGAGCACAACAGCGCTGCCGATCCGGGTCTTCAGTGTCGCGACTGCGGCCTCTGGAGTGGGTCCGTCCACGGTCTCCGACACCCAAAAGACTTTGCCGCCTTCGTTCGCGTTGCGGCCGGTGAGGCCAGCGCCGAACCGGTTGAGAGCATCGGCGACATCGTCGGGATGAGTCGCTGGTTCGATCGACATCGAGCCCTGGATGAAATATCTGGGCATTGCAGCCTCCTGCTGCCCCGGAACCGGTCCCTCACCGCTCTACTGGACAGGGCTTGCCGTGAGCTTAGACCGTCAAGCCGGCCCCTGTCCTGGCCAAGCGATTAGCGCGTGTACGTCGATCCGTCCGGTCGTGTCCGTTGGCAGCGCACGATATGCAGGCAGCGGCGCGCCACGGATGAGAGCTTCGAGCGCTCCGGTTACGGCATCGGCATGCCGACGCACAGCTTCCAGGACGGGCCGCGGCGGAGGCGCTGTGGGTGCCATCCGAATCAACGGCCAGCAAAGCTGGACATGAGCCAGAACTCTGCGGGCGACTTGGTCGTCGGTGATGAAGGGGAGTTCCGCGGTCGTGACGGCGGAGAAAGCATTGAAGATGGTGTTCAGCTCGCCCACTCCAACGCCTTGGCCATCAAGAAGGGTTGCGAATGCGCCCTCCAGTGGAACCAGGGCGGCCAGGAGGCGCCGCGCGGATTCACGCGACGCCTGTCGTACAGCTTCCTGTCGGTCGTTTTTCCATTGGCCGCGCGCCGCGACCAGAACGAAGATTCCGCCTCCGACTGCGCCGAGGATCGCGCTGCCAAAGCCGATCACGGCTGCCAACATTTGGGTCAGCCGTCATCGTCAGCGGTCTGGTTGACCTTAGCCATTGAGTCTTCTCCAAGGACGGCCCTCTCGAGTAGCTCAGGAAGGTTGTACAACGGGTCGTCCGAATCGTCGATGTCTGACCAGCGGTCCTCGAGTCTGTCGCCTTCGACCAGCTCCCGGAGAACTGAATGCGTCGCGCGGTGAAGACGGTTCGCCGCCCTCACGAGTCCGAGATCATTCGTCGCGATCGCGCCGGCGTACAGCGACTCCCATGCGGACAGCAGCTCGGCGGCTGCCGTGATGCGCTCCGCCTCCCACTCCTTGAACGCCGCGAGCTCCGCCGCCCGTTCGCGAGTGTGCCACTCCTCAACACGAGCGGCGGCTTTGGCGTCCCGCTCAGCCTTGTACGCCTTCCACTCCGCTTCAGTGTGGAAATCGCTCTTCCGCTTCTGGCCGCCCGGCACGTGCAGCATTCTCGCTCAGGATTGAAAGCGTCACCACTCGATGCCCACACTCGGTCGGTGATCTCGCAGCGGCTCGTCCGGGCGAACATGCCGTCTGCTGCGGAGTGCGCAGCGACCGATTTTCCGAACGGATCAGCTGTCTGATCGATCCGCGACAACGCGTCGGTCCGACGATGCACGGCGGCCGCGCCCGCTGCCTATGCTGCGCATACAGTTACAAAGCCGGGTCGCATCACATGGAGATCCAGCGATTGGCAAGCCTTCTGGGCGACCCTGCCCGCATGGCGCACCTTTTTCAGACCCGTGCGCGGTCAGGCATCAACAGAACGCCTGACAAGAACGTCTCAAGGCGGTCCCCTCTAAGGAATCCGGTGAAGCCGTCGGACAGAGACTCGATCTCGCCATCCATTAAACCCACGTTCCGTAGTTGCGCCTCGACTACCTGGGCGCCCTCGCCCTTGTCAACAATCAGGACTCGTTTCAGATGAGGTGGCCCAGCCGGTGAGTAATCAGGCGGCGTCTTCGCGTGCCATAGATCTAAGAAGTGCCTTTCCATTCCGCGCCAACCGATTACGATCAAGTCGGTGGTGGCGTCGATGCAATTGGCGAGCATCTGCTCGTGCGCCTGCGGCATTTCAAATGCGGATTTCTCTTGGACTGGAATGGCGATCGCCGGAATGTCCGCCTCACGCGTACCCATCGATGCCGCCTCGGTCTCAGTGACTATGTGCGCCTGGGAAGGGAGTTGATGGGTGCTGGTGTAATCGAGCACGTCTGAGTACGAATTGTCGTGGCTCCGAGCCAGTCCAGCTACGAGCCTCAGCCAGTTTGTAGAGCCGTGAACTTTGAGAAATTTGTACTCGTCCGATTGCACGTAGTCCGGCATACCTGCAAAGCCGCGACGCAAGGACGGCAGCGTTGTGGCGGCGGCTTGATCAAGGAGTACGTCGTAGTTGAAGGTGACAAGCGCAACTTGCTGATTCGGCTCGGTCCTCCGGCGCCAACGATCAATTCGGCCCAGAAGTTCGGCATAGTTATCAGCTCCGCGAGTGATCCCCTGCCACTGACTTGCGCTCCAGGCAACCACCTCCCTGATATAGAAGCGGAGCGCGACCATTTGCTGGCGAACGATTGGATCCCCTTCGCTTTCTCCGACTAGCTCAGCAAGCCTCTGCTCCAATCCCGTGGACTTGGCGACCCGATCGAGTTGCGGAAATAGCCCCAAGCATTCCGGATACTGCGTAAAGAACGTCGAGAACCGCTCGTGTTCGAAGAGCTGAGCGGCCAACGGCGGTCGACGCGGCTCATTTTGGAAATGTGGGGACGTGAGTTGCTGGAAGTTGGTGAAGACGATCGGCGGATACTCAGAGAGTGAGTCATAGGAAGCTCCGGCCCCGAATACAACCATCAGCATCGGAGCGAACATACTCTCTGCCCAAGTGACCAGTCGCAGCTCACGACGCGAGTCCTTGGAGGTCAAGAAGACAGTCACGGAGTGGACGACTCCTAGAGTGGACGTTTGGAGGACTGCTCCCATTCGGTTCACCCTCCGACAGATTTGGGGCTAGCGACGTTGTGCTCCAGTGGCTGATTTGTTGGTCGATCAGGTGACGAGGCACCCAGCAGGCAGCTATTTCGCGTGGCATTCTTGATGCCACCGTGTGTAAGAGGCCCCAGCCGAGGGTTTATAGAAGATTCGCTAGCGCGGATGGCCAGTCAGCAACTGGAGCTGCAAGACGAGTACGTCTCGCTCCTTCGACGGGCCTCGGCCCTGCGAGGTGAAGCCGGTCAGAACACCGAGGTTCTGGACAGTCCTAATTGATGTTGGCCAAACGAAGCAGCGAAAGCTGCAGTAGCCAGCGCTATGGCATATGTCCTAACGCCGAAAGAAACGTGGCGACAACTTAGTGTGATCTTCGGGGCGTCCACGGCAGACTCAACACCCCTTCTCCTCGGCTTCGTCCAATTGCGCATCGACGATCACGACCATTTGGCTACGTAACCGGCAACTGCCCTCTCATGATTCCCTCGACAACATCGCTACGATCGCCCCAATCGACCCCTCTACGATCAGGATGTAGTTTCGGACAACCCCTTCGTCTGCGGTGGCGTGCTTGGCTTGCTGCATGACAGCGGTCGCGCTTGTGACGATCAGCCCGATGCTTGTGCCGATCTTGCTCGAGACCCCATAAACGTGCGCCAGGTAGTTGATACGGCCCGCACGCGTGGGGGCTCGCTCGCCACTTTCCCGAATGTAGATCCCGTCGGCGTAGTTCTCAGCACACCAGGCGACAACTTGGTCGCCGTCTGTGATGCTTCGCAAGAATTGGTCGGTGGCCTCGACCAGCGAGTTTGCTGCCTGAGATATCCCGTCTGGATTTGGGCCACGCAAAGCGAACTTCGCCCCTTCCAGCTTCTGGGCGATGCGGGGATGCCGGTTTCGAATGAGTTCGATGCCGGCAGCTCGCACCTCTGACTCCAGATCCTCAAAGACCCGCGGCCTGCGATAGGGCGCGCTCGGGAGGACAAGTCCCGTCAGGCCGGAGGCTGCCATGCTCGCGAACCCCACAGGCCGAATCTCCTTCCGGGTTAGACGCGCCGCCTCAAAAGTGGCCAGGGCCGATGCAATCGGTCCCGTCATGAAAGCTGCGAACCGCGCGGACTCAACTATTTGACCCAGGGCGCTGGCTGGCAGGCTGAATTTGATGTCCGCGATGAGTTTCGCCTGGAGAGCAATGTGCCTGGACAAGTCAAGTGACATCGCGCTGACTGCCTCGGTGAGGCCCGCCATCACGGAAGGAGGAGGGAGCGTCATGGTCGCCAGGGTCGAGGCCCAAGCAGTGCTTCGAAGGGCGTCCTGAAGGATCGCAAAGCTCGGTGTGGCGACTGCTGCGGCCATCGCAACCTGATCAAGAATTGCCCGGTTGGCGAACAGGCGAGTCTGTTCGAGCTGCGTCGCGAAAGCCTGCAAATGGGCCACGGCTGGCGCCGACATCTCGGCAGCAAGTCTCGCCGTCACAAACTGGGCAGCGAAGGGCTCGATTGTCTTGAAGAGCTCCAATTCGCGTTCCAAAGCAGGCAGGGGCCCAGACAGCTTGGCCAGTTTCGCGCCGACCTTCGCCGCGGGAACGGACGCCGGAGCTAGCGATGGCTCGGCATTCTTTGGGAGTTGCTCGTCGCGCGCGTCCGACATGATCCGATGCTAGACGGTCTAAACCACTGTATGACTCTATGTGCTGACGTTCCGCCGCAGCTCGTTGCACCCACATAACACCCCGGCTTCCGCTCAGCCTCCCGCTCTCGAAGGCACAGCCGTTCAGTGCCAGTTACGCGGTGTTGTCGGGGCCTGGCCGCAAACAGAAATGCTCATGGATTCCACTGGAGTGGACGCGGTGGGTGTATGTGGTCTGGGGCCGCCGAGATGGATCCGTTCCAAACCCAGATAATGCGTTACAAAGCGGCCCGCCAAGCGGTGTTATCAGGCCTAGCGCTGTCGTCCAACTTTGCAACTGGTGGTTGTCAATGGCCGAACGGATGTGCGAGAATGGGTCCCTAAGTTGGCGAGTGACTCCGCTCCCGGGTTTATGAAAACTCGAGCGCGCACGATGCGCTTCAGCTTCAATCAAGCGAGGACCGAGCAGGCAGCCTGTCGGCTGCTCTATCGATGCGGTGGTTCGCTCACGGTCCTTCAGCTAGTAAAACTGCTGTACCTGACTGATCGCGCAGCCCTCCTTCGACGGGGTGAGCCTCTCACAGGTGATCGGATGGTCTCGATGGACTATGGCCCTGTGCTCTCAACGACGCTAAACCTGATCAAGGAAGATCCAGAACATACGACCGAAGGACAGATCCTTGAATGGCAGCATTACGTCAGCCCACGCGAAGGAAACGATCTAAGGCCGGTAGCTGTCGAGCCTTCCGACCGCCGAGCCTTTCGAGCCTTCTACGACGAGCTGTCGCCATGGGAGCTAGAACTGATCGATGAGATTGCGGCAACGTATGGCTCTATGACGGCTGGGCAGCTAATCGACATGGGCCACAACCTCCCGGAATGGCACGCGCCCGGAGGGTCATCGGTCCCGATTGATCCTGTGGAGATTTTGGTCTCCGAAGGGCGCCCTAAAACTGAGGTTGACCTGGTCGCTGAGCGAGCGTACGAGTCGCACTTTCTCCATTTCGCAACAAAGGCTGATTGAAGCCAGGCGAAACGTTCCGGGCCAATCTCGCCGGCGCGCATTGGCGCGTCCTTGTTTGGGGACCGTGTGCTCACGGAAACGTCCTAGTTGTTGGTGTGACGTCCGATGAGGAGCGGTTGGACCGCACTTGCCCCATTCAACCGAAAGAGCTCCCTGGACTTGATCACGAGAGCTTTGTTCACTACGGTGACGCCAAGATCGGGCCCGCTAGTGGTCTTCAGCGTGCGCTCGACACGAATCAGGTGGTGCCAGGGCAGCCTGTCACAGATGACATATTGAGGCGCATCGTCGATGGATTCTCCGAATCACGTCATGCCAGGCCACGCTACGACGAGTTCGCTCACGGCCGATGCGCTTGTGACAGGCGTTCTTCCTCATAGAGATTCGCGCCTGATAACGCCCCCGGTTACGCTCGACCTCCCACTCTTGTAAACAACAGCGCTCACGGCCTTACCGCGGCCGCTGGCTCCGGTGTTGGTGGGTGAGCGGAGTCAGGTGGTTCGAGTCCACCGCGGCCCATCACCGGTTTTGTATTCAAGCGCACTTGATAACGGTTCGCCTCGACCCGACCACCTCTAGCTATTGCTCTAGAAGGTCTCTGGGGCAGGGCGTACCAAGGCGCGGCGGCGAGCCTAACGATCGCCGCACATCAATCGGTGTGAGGGCCCAGAGAGAATCGAACTCCCGATGATCCGACCTGCCAGGGCGGACGCCTTACCACTTGGCTATGGGCCCTACGAACGTCTACCGGGATTCTACTCGACCCATGGCACTGTGGAAAAGTACTAGTCGGGCTATTCGTCCTTGGAGCCAACCACTACATGTTGTGGTTAGGTGCCTTTTCCGAGGTATTAACTCAGGCGCTTGGAACTTGAAGCCTTGTGTTGCATAGTGTGGGGTCCCCTCCCTATACTCCACCTCGCCAGGGCGGATTGCCGAGGGGTAGGACTCTTGGTGATACCTAGGAAAGAGGCGACCCGAAGGTGAAGGGAGCGCCTCTTTTCTTTACTGAAAACCCTTGACACGGCAGTGCACCAGCAACGAGCTGCTTCGCCGCTTTAAGGAAAAATCTTGGCGTCAATCTCCGCTGGGGTTAGGTGCCGATCAGGTAGTCGCGCAATCAAGACGTTCGGTTCAAACACCGATGCAATGGCAGCCCAGTTTTCTTTGACGCTGTTGTATTGTCGGTACCAGTTTGATTCTGGTTGAGTGCCCTTCCACTCCTCCTTCCACGACACTAGGCAACCTACGGGGTCTCCGTCGAACCACCAGACCGACGCTCCGAGTCGTTTGAGCTCCGCTGCAACTCCTAGCCAAGCGACCGGGAACCCAAACTCGACCACGATTCGACTGTCTCGAGCGACCTCAACAAACGCTTTCACCCGAGCCGGGTCGACTGGATGAACCTCGAAGATCTTCCGCCAGTCACCGTCTAGTCGGCTCCCGCCCTCTCCTGGCTTGTCATGGTTGATCCTTTCCCAACCTTGCGAAGCCAGGTGCCTGGCGTAAGTCGACTTCCCCGCGCCGGGCGTACCCGATATGAGCAGCACTGGCATGACCGCAGCTTAATCGTCAAAACTCCCGCGGATGACCGCCTCTTGAGCCGGTCATGCTGGATCTCGGGTCAGCGACCCTCCTGCTCAACCTTGTAGCGACCTCGAGCGCTCTCGGCAGCTTCTTCCTGTGATCGTCCACGGCCGTACCTCGGGATAGACACAATCAAGCTGGTTTTGGGACAAGTGGGCCCAGTACGCGCCGTCCTCCTCGGTGAGAATCAGACCAAATCCGCGCTCTCCAAACCAGTCGTCGATCTCGCGGAGGATTGCGACGCGGCGCGTCACTTCAGTCACGAATCAACCCTATCTGACGCGAGGTCGTAGCTTCGCCCTGGCCGGCCTCAGCGGCGTGGGCTCAGCCCACCGAGCCCGCGGCCAGGAAATGGGCTCAACGAGCCCGGTCCTGAACGTGTGCGTTATCAGTTCCGGAGTGCAGCCCACTCTGGCGATGAGTCGAAGCTCATCACTGTGCGTACCAAGGACATCACTCCTCGCCCTCGGCATCATTAGCTGCATCCATCGCACTAAGCAGCTTCGCGAAGAGCTGAGGCGCGCTTGCGATCACAGCGATCCCCGATTGGCGGGCTGCCTCAGCCTCGTCTGGCGATCCCTGCGCCGTAAGTAGGTCCGAAAGTTTGAAGTACGCATTGACGAGTAGGGCGCACGACGGGCGATGCACCTTCAACAAACTGATTAGCTCGCGGATGACACGAAGCTGATCGGCGCTCCTGTCCAGGTTCTCGTAAGCGTCCCCGAGTGCGTAGTACGCCTCAGCCTTCAGAACCGCGTCATCTACACCCGTCCGGATAGCCACGGACTGTTCCATCTCCGCGGCGGCTCGTACGAAGTCCCGTAGCCCCATCGCGATTATCCCGATTGAATAGCGCGTGGCCGCCACGAGGACGTGGGCGGGGCCGAGAGTTTCAACGAGCACCGGCAATCGTTCGGAGAACGAGTTCAAAGCATTTACCGGGTGGCTCAGCAAAACTGTTTGGACAAGATCAGCCCTTTGGCTGGATCCTCCTAGGAGTCCAAATGCTTTCTCCAGGAATTCATGCGCTACGTATGGAAAGCCCAAGTCGGTGTATGCACAGGCAACGTCATCAGCAGCCCGGCCTATTGCGCCGGACTCCAAAGGCAACACCTTGGCCTGAGCTTGAAACGCCAATCGAAAGCAGGCAGCCGCGGGTCGGCGATCTAGGCCATCTCGATAGTGCTCGCCGACATTGCGAAACAGGTCCGCCGTTTGCTGGTCAAGGGTATGCGACTGCGCAGATAGCTCGAGAACGCGGTCGAAGATCGGCTGATTACTCTCAAAGGGTGTGGCCAGCGCTACCGCCCACGTGTCGGTCGTGTATTCGACCGTGCCTAACCTTCCCGGCCTCGACATCAGTTGACGCAGGCATCCCTCGGCGGCTTCGAACATGCCTGCGTCTAGAAGGAGGGCTGCCTGGCGAAACGCCTGAGCAGGTGACAAGCGTGGAAGCGCGGAATACGCAAAGGCACTTGTGCCAAGGACGGTGACACCCGCAGCCAATGTGGCCGCCTGCGAATCGGTTCCAGCTGCAATCGCAGCTTGCATCGCGTCGACCGCGGAGAAGGCCGTTTCCTGATCCGTGCCGGTCTTCAAACCCAAGGCCCATTCAGTCCAGCCGGCGTAGTGGCGCCAGTCTGGATCGGCCGCCTCAGCCAACTCTTTGACGCTCAGCATTGCAGCGGCTTCTTTGGCGAGAGAAGTAGCTCGTTCTACCGGTTCGCCAATATCGAGCGCCTGTATCGCGGTGTACGCCGCGGCATGACTCTTAGGCGGATCGAGGCGTAGGTCCCTGCGTGCCCATACGTACCACTTCGCGTAACTGCGGCGGCGGCCCTCAGTGTTGACCTTGTCCTCGGCAGTTCGCTCGACTGGATCAGCGGTAAATGCGGCCGTTGTGCCGGAGCTGGCTGTCTGGGCGGCTGCCTGATCGCCGGTCGATGGATTCGCGATCGGGTCCATGCGTTCGTCCCCGATGTCGATCCCTACCATCGCCTGACTTTGGACATCGCCGATGAGCGGCCGACCCCTTATCCATTGTTCGGAAGGGAGACTCTCGATAGCGCGGACCAGCCGAGCGTGAACCTGGGCGACTTGCATTTCGGGTTTGGCAGCATTTGAGTCCGAAAGCCACCGGAAATAGAGGGACAACGGTGCAACTCCAAACCTCAGGGTCATGACCCGTACGTCCCAGCCTCCTAAGGCAGCGTTGCGCAGCGTGGTCACCTGGTACGTGCGCCCGTCCAGGCCTCGTACACGAGAGGAATGCTCGTTAGACATCAGGTAGCTTCAAAAAGCCTGCGCACTGGACCGGCTCAATTTTGGCCCTCGCCGTGGATTTTGATGGCGCGAAGTTTCGAACCGGCCATTAAGAGGCTCCGGGTGATGGCCTAAGCCTTCGGAAGGCCAGTGGTCTCCGCATCGAAAAGCGTCCCCGCGATCTCCGAAGGTGGCCAAACGGCGGACGGAAGGTGGAACCCACCGACCAATTTCGGTCACCTCATTGGAGATCTATTAGGCATGAGGAATGTCGCTCACTTGCATCTGGCAGCTGGCGCCAGCGCCAGATAAGGCGAGATCGCCATTAGCCAGGAGGGCCCACTTCGAATTGCGAAGGCGGACGGAAGGCGTAGAGGGACGCTGAGCGGGCGTCCAGGTTCGTAGCGAAGGGGCGGGAGGGTGCTCCGAAGGTGGCCCGAAGTGGAGAAGGCGGCCGGAAGGCGGACAAACGTCGGACGGAAGGCGGAAGCCACCGACCAATTTCGGCCCCCTCGATGTGGATTGTGTGTCATGAAGCTTTGCGCGCCGGGCCCGTCGAGCGCTTCAACCTCCCGCCAAACCCTGCCCGACGGCGTCTCGCCGAATACCGAAGGTGGACAAACGGCGGACGGAAGGTGGAACCGACCGACCAATTTCAGGCACCTCATTGGAGATCTATTAGGCATGAGGAATCTCAGGCGCAGTTGGCACCTGGCACCAGGCGCAGACCCGATGGGGTGCGGGACCGCGGCCCACATCGCAAGATCGCCCGGCGAGCTGCCCAGCCGATCTCCGAAGATGGAACGGCGACGATCGGAAGGTGGAACGGCGACAGTCGGAAGGTGGAATCCACCGAAAGATTTCGGCCCCCTCATTGGAGATTTATTGGACATGAGGAATTCCGCGCCGATGCGGCGGCCGCAGCCTTCAGGTGCGATTGGGGGCAGACTCTGGCCCCCGCCACATGAAGGCACAGTTGCCCTTGAGGAGATGGGCTCATGACGCCGGCTGACTCGGACTGGACAGATGTTGGGGATGACGGCGACGGCGAGCTCGCTGTCGCGCCGACCTTCGCTGCTAGGCGTTCGCGGCGGCCTGCGCTTCAGGAAACGAAGGTCGGCGCCCAGCCGAACCGAACTCGAAAGCAGTCTCCAAACGTGGCAGGACTGTCTCTCCTCCTAACTCATCCAATCATCCTTCGAGACCTTCCTCCCCACACTGACGCTCGTCCATCGCAAGCAGAACTCACGCGGCTACATCGAACGCTCACCCAACGCGACCTCGTGATCCTGCAAAGCCTCTACGACTACCGCTACCTGAACACCCTCCAGGTCAAGGGGACGATCAGCGGGCCTACGTCGAGCGCAGCCACGCGGTTCGCGACCACTGCTGGCACGCCGTGCACGACCTGGAAGCCAACCAGGTCTTTGTTGCGCTCGTGATGCAGAGCCGGCAGCGGCGGGCAGAAGGCTTGCTCCACTGGTACAGCGAGGATCACGTGCGGGTCGACCGTGCCGAAATGGCGCGGGAGTTCAAGTGGCCCGTTCCGGTGCCGGACGGGAGCGGCGTGTACATCAAGCCGGGTGGCCGAATCCTGTTCGACCTCGAGTGGGACCGCGCCACCGAGTCACTGGCTCGCCTTCGCCAGAAGATCAACGCCTACGTCGGCTACTACAGACACTTTCGCACGGCGAAGCAGCGCCACGTTCTCTTCGTGCTTCCTTCGGATGATCGCGAGGACAATGTCCACTTCACAATCTGGCAGCGCCGGCCGCACCCCAACAGTGACTCGACTCAACCAGATGGAGCCGATGGACACAAACGAGGGAGTCATCTCGGACTGCATCGGCAAGCCGGCGTGGTGGGAGCGGCGACCTGGCGGAGCGCAGGAGGGGTGAAGGTCGCGCGCTGTCGGAGGCGCTCCGTCAAATTGAACGCGAAGGCCAACTCAGCGGAGCTAGCGCCAGAGATCGTTCAAGTGATCGCGGTGGTTGCGGAGATCATGCTCGACCAGCGTCGGCGGCAGCCAGTTGAAGGCAGTTCAGTCGGTCGCGGAATGATTGCAAATGATTCGGCCAAAGACGAATCATTTGAGGCGGCTTGATGCTGTTACACACTGATCGATGTACAATTCGACTTATGCTCGTACGCAAGCAGATCATCGTCCCGTCCGAGACAGATAAGAGAATCAGGCGGCTCGCTCGCAAGAAGGGGATTTCCCAAAGCGCCCTGATCGTGGAAGCGGTCGAGGCGCTACCGGACGCGTCGAGCCAGGTCGACCATGTTCTCGCCTTCGCCGGCGCTATCAAAGGGGCGCCGCGAAAGCTGTCGGAGGAAGTCGACGAAGTGGTCTACCGCTGACGCGTGCAGGCTGTCATTCTCGACACCGGACCGATCGTTGGATTGCTCTCGGATGACGATGAGCACCACGCCGCGTCAGTGGCGGCGATCGGGGCCAGCGGGCGCAAGGGACGGAAGCTCTTCACCACATGGGAGGTGGTCGGCGAGGCCTACACGCTGTTCCGCATGCGCATCGCACCGGCGCGTTCGGCCGAGGCAGCCTTGGTTGTTCTGCACTGGGCAAAGGAAAGCGGAATCGAGCTGCTGCCAACGGAGGAGAGCGACCATCAGCGGGCGGCCGCAATCCTCGAGCGTTACAGCCAGTTGCGTCTCTCCTATGTCGACGCTTTGCTTCTGGGGCTCGCGGAGCGCCATCGGATGGAAGAGCTCATCACGGTTGACATGCGCCACTTCGGCGTGGTGAAGCTTTCTCATCGCATGACGGTGACCCGGGTTTAAGGTGAGGGCGTGAGCCGGCAGAACGTGAGCCGGCAGGACGAGTGGACACGGGAGAGCGAGGCTGAAGCCTTAGAGCGGTTACGCGTGGCAGCTGGCGCCGGCCCGCATGGTCCGATCGTGCTCATCTACACGCGGCAGTCGGTCAGCGACTTCGATGCCGATGGACGGCCGCGCGGCCCCTCATTGAACCAGCAGCTCGACGCGGTTACCCGCCGGCCGGAGCTGCATGGTCTCGCCTTCGAGCACTTCGAGGACGCCGATCGATCGGGCAAGGACACGTCCAAGCGGCCGGGCTATCTCGCACTCATGGAGCGCGTCCGGACTGCGCCAGCGGCCCAGGTCGGTGCGGTTGCCTTCTATGACGCCGATCGCCTTCATCGCAACGACCTCGAGTTCTTTCGCTTCATGGCCGAGATGACCGAGCGCCAAATCCTTGTGTTCGACGGGAACGGCCTGATCAGCAACGTCGACCGGCTTTCGTGGAAGATCAAGGCGATCGTCGCGCAGGAGGAGCGAGAGAAAGTCGCCCGGCGCGTCCGCGACAATCTCCGCTACCTGCGGCGCAACGGCAAGTTG
>WNFI01139258.1_pt1 | contig 13967 bp, 11 predicted proteins | sample 5400471 | NCBI WGS metagenome assembly WNFI01 (sample SAMN13153348, study PRJNA577476) | soil metagenome | isolation source: 100 cm saprolite on Douglas fir-dominated hillslope | place: USA:California | collected 2013-09-17 | reverse complement strand
GTGATCTCGATGAGAGCGTCTTCGTCTCTTCCGCCTGAAGGCGGAAGCCACGAGCCCTGATGAGAAATGCCCTGGTCAGAAATCACGTAGCTTCCGCCTTTAGGCGGAAGGATCGCCGACGCGATCTCGATCCGCGACTTTCCCCACTTGCACGCGTTGTCGAGCAGGTTGCCGAGCATCTCGTCGAGATCCTCCGGCTGACACCGCACGGCATGATCGGGGGCGACGGTCGCGTCGATCGCGATCCCCCGATCCGCGTGGAGCCGCAACAGCGTTCGCGAGAGGCCGGCCACGGACGCGGCGACCGAGCTGCGCGCGCTGGCCGTGGCGCCGGAGGCCGCGGCGCGCGCGTGCGCGAGGTGGTACTCGATCTGGCGCCGCATGCGCTCGACTTGCTCCGTCATCGCGCCCGCGAGGTCGTGCTGTCCGGCTGCGGCCGCGCGGTCCGCTTCGTGAGACAGGACCGCCAGCGGCGTCTTCAACCCGTGCGCGAGGTCGCCGGCCCTCGCGATCGCGCGGCCCACGGCCGCTTCGTGATGGGTGAGGAGCGCGTTCAGATCCCGGACCAGCGGCCTGACTTCCGAGGGATAGTCGCCGAGGAGCTGCCGCGCCGCGCCGCTCTGCACATCGCCGAGCCTTCGACGCATTTCCTTGAACGGCGCGAGACCGGCCCGCACGACCGCAAGACCCGCGGCCATGCACAGGGCGGCGCCAATCATGAGGGTGTTCGGGTAGCCATGCACGACGGTCAAGAAGCGGAAGAGGTGCGAGTGGAACGTCAAGGCGGTTCCAGAGAGCGCGAGCAGGCCCAGCGTCCAGAGGATCGCGCCGAGGAGGACCTGCCCGCGCAGCGTGCTCATCGCTCGGTCTGCTCGCCGGCCATGCGGTAGCCGAGGCCGCGCACAGTCTCGATGGCCGCCGCGCCGACCTTGCGCCGGAGGCGCCCGATGAACACCTCCACCGTGTTCGAGTCGCGATCGAGATTCTCGGCGTAGATGTGCTCGCTCAGCTCCGCCTGCGACACCACCTTGCCGCGATGGTGCATCAAGTAGGACAACACACGGAACTCGTGGCTGGTCAGGCGCACGGGATTGCCGCCGACGGTGACCTTCGCCGCGCGCGGATCGAGCGCGATCGCGCCGCAGCGGAGCTCCGCGGAGACCTGCCCGCTCGCGCGCCTGATCAGCGCCCTGAGCCTCGCGAGCACTTCTTCCATCCGGAACGGCTTGGCGACGTAATCATCGGCGCCTCCGTCGATCCCGTGGACCTTCTCATGCCAGCTTCCGCGCGCGGTCAGGATCAGGACCGGCATCGTCAGGCCGGCGTCGCGCCAGCGGCGCAGCAGCGTCAGGCCGTCGATCTTCGGCAGGCCCAGGTCGAGGACGACGGCGTCGTACCGCTCGGTGTGGGCGAGAAGGTCCGCGCGCGCGCCGTCGGCGGCGGCGTCCACGGCATAGCCGGCCTGGCCGAGGGCGGCCGTCAGTTGCGCCGAGATCCGCTTTTCGTCTTCGACGACCAGAACCCGCAGTTGACACTCTCCTTCCGCCTGAAGGCGGACGCTACGATCCGCCGTGTAGCGTCCGCCTTCAGGCGGAAGAGACCATTTAGGCGGCAGAGACGTACTCGTTATAACCCACTTGAACCTGAACGAGACCTGAACACCGCGTTCAACGACTGTTAAGGTGCGCTTCACTAGGCTGCCCCCATGCATGCCAAAACGTCGATCGTGGTGGTGGTTCTGGTGGCGCTGCTCGTTGCCGGGGTCCTGGCGATGCACGGCAAAGGGCACCGGATGCTGGCGAAATGGATGCCGGCTATTCACGGGAGGTAATGGTGAAGACACTCATTTCAGCAATCGGGACTCTGGCGCTGGCCGTCGCGACCGCGACGGGCGCGCCGAGCGTGGCCGGCACGTGGTCGGTGGCCGTCGTCGACAGCCCGCATGGGCCGGCGGCCATGTCGCTCGCCCTCAAACAGGACGGCACGAGGGTCACGGGCACCTTCGTCAGCGGGCACGCGCCCGACATGACCGTCGAAGGGGAGTTCGTCGACGGCGTCCTGAAGCTCGAGTCCGCGGACGACGGCGACCACAAGATCATCTTCAACGCGAAGCTGAGGGATGACGGCACGCTCGCCGGCTCCGTCTCGGGCCCGATGGGCGAGATGAAGTGGACTGGTGAGCGTGTCAAGGACAAGAAATGATCGGGCAGGTCATCCGCGATCTGCGGCACGCGTCGCGGATGATCCTCCGGATGCCGGCGCTGGCGGCGGTCGTCGTCGGGTCGCTGGGCGTCGGCATCGGCGCGAACACCATCGTCTTCTCATGGATCCAGGCGGTCGTGCTCAATCCGATCCGGGGCGTCCGTGGAGCCTCGGGCTTTCATCTGGTGGAGGCCAAGTCAGACGCCGGTCTGTATCTCAGTTCGTCCTGGCCCGACTACCGCGACTTGCGGGATCGGCTGCGCGCCCTCGACGGGCTGATCGCGTTTCGCATCGTTCCGCTCTACGTCGGCGAGCGGGGCCGCGTCGAGCGATCGACCGGCCTGCTCGTGTCCGACAATTATTTTTCGTCGCTCGGGCTGACCCCGGCGCTCGGCCGCTTTCTGCGGGCCGACGAGGTCGCCAAGCCCGGAACGGCGCCTGTCGTCGTGATCTCGCACGAGTACTGGCAGACGCGCTTCGGCGGGTCCGCGAGCGCGCTCGGGCGGCACCTTCGCGTCAACGGCGCCGACCTGACCATCGTCGGCGTGGCGCCCCGCGGGTTCATAGGCACCGTCCTCATGCTGACCTTCGACCTCTGGGTCCCGGCGACGCTGGCGCCGGTGCTGATGCCCGGATCGAAGGAGCTGGACGATCGCAGCGCGCGCGGCTACATGCTGATCGGGAGGCTGGCGCCCGGCGCCGGCCGCGCGCAGGCGCAGAGCGACGTGGACGTCGCGATGCGCCAGCTGGCGCTGGCGTACCCGGAGACAAACCGCAACGTGCAGGGAGAGGTGCTGCCGTACTGGCAGGCGCCTCGCGGCCCGCAGCGGTTGATGGCGACCTCGCTCGGTATCCTGCAGCTCCTCATGCTGCTCTTGCTCCTGGCGGTCTGCGGGAATACCGCGAACCTGGTGCTCGCGCGGGCCAGCGCGCGCCAGCGCGAGATGGGCGTGCGGCTCGCGCTCGGCGCCGGGCCGGTGCGTGTCGCCAGCCTGCTGCTGGCCGAGAACGTCCTGCTGGCGCTGCTCGGGGCGGCGCTCGGAGGCGCCATTGCGTTCTGGGGCACGTCGACGCTCAGCGCGTTCCCGCCCCTGCGGGTGCGAGGCATACCGATCTCGTTCGAAACGCATCTGGACGCCACGTCGCTCGCGTTTGCGATGGGGCTCGGCGTGGCGTGCGGGCTGATCTTCGGGCTTGCGCCGGTGCTGCAGCTCGCGCGCCTCGATCCGCATCTGACCCTGCGCGCCGGCGCAAGCACTCCGCCGCGCAGCCGGTTGCGCAACTCGCTGATGGCCGTGGAAGTCGCGCTGGCGGTCATCGTGCTCGTGGCGGCCGGCATCTTTCTGCGGAGCTTCATGCAGACCCGGCACGAGGACACCGGGTTCAGGCGAGAGGGGGTGTTGCTCGCCGCGTACGATCTCTCCGGCCGTAACATCGAGGACGCGGCGGTCCGCGCCTTTACGGCGAACCTGCTGGACCGCGTCCGGGCGCTGCCCGGGATCGACGCCGCGGCGATGGCGACGTCGGTGCCGCTCGACATTCATGGGATGCCCATGCGCGCCTTCGCGATCGAGGGGCGGCCGCGCACCGACGACACGGAGGACCAGGCGCTCGCCAACACCGTGACGCCCGGGTATTTCGCCGTGATGGGGCTTCCGATTCTCGAGGGAAAGGACTTCGCGGAGCTGAGGGACGCCGCCGCGCCGCCACAGGTCATCGTCAACCAGGCCTTCGTCCGGCGGTACCTCGACGGCGTCGATCCGCTCGGACGCCGTGTCGAGGTACGCGACCGGAAATACATCATCACCGGCGTCGTGCGCGACTCCCTCTACAACGCCTTCGGCGAGCCCCCCACGCCGGTCCTGCATTTCTCGCTGCGCGATCGTCCGTCCGCGTCCACGGAACTGCACCTGCGCACGCGCGCGGGGGCGGAGACGAGGATCGCCGGCGATCTCCGCCAGGTCGTCCGCGAGCTCGACCCGGAGCTGCCCGTCTACGACATCCGGACGCTGTCCGATCACATCGAGGCGAACCTGATCTTCAGGCGCATTCCTGCGCGCATGTTCATGGTCCTCGGCCCGCTCCTCCTCCTGCTCGCCGCGATCGGGATCTACGCCGTCGTGGCGTACGCCGTCACGCTGCGGACCACGGAGATTGGCGTGCGCCTGGCGCTCGGCGCGACCTCGCCCCGGCTGGTCGCGCAGTTTGTCGGCGAGCACCTTATCGTGATCGGCGTGGGCGCGCTTGCCGGGTGGCTGGTCGCCTTTGCCGTTGTCGTCGACATCTTGGCGGCGCCGGTCGATCCCGCGGTCTTCGGCGGCGTTCCCCTGATCCTGCTGGCGGTGGCGACGCTCGCGTCGTGGTGGCCCGCCCGGCGCGTGTCACGGGTCGATCCCATGCTGGCGCTCAAGGCGGAGTGAGAGCCTGTCATTGCACGTTCATCCGGTCTCCAGTAGGCTTCCCGGCTGGTCTACTAATGGAGGCTCTCATGCGTGGTCGTTTTCAGTTCACATTTGCGGTCGTGGCGCTGGCCGGGGCGGCGTTGGCGGCCCAGGGTCAATATGCCAAGGTCGGGGAAATCCCCATCGGAGGCGGCAGCGGCTGGGACTATCTCACGGTGGACAGCGCTGGCAAGCGGCTGTACGTCTCTCATGGGACCGAGGTCGTTGTCATCGATCTGTCGACCGACAAGGTCGTCGGCAGGATTCCCGCCGGCCCCGGCATTCACGGGATCGCGGTCGCGCCGGGCTTGAATCGCGTGTACATCACCAACGGCCGCGGCGCGAATGCCGACGGCTCCACGGGCAATGTCAGTGTCGTCGACGCCAAGACGCTCGAAACGCTGTCCAAGGTCCAGACCGGGCTCGGGCCCGACGCGATCCTCTACGAGCCGAAGAACAAGGAAGTCTATTCGTTCAACCACGCCGGCAAGTCGGTGACGGCGTTCGACGCCGCCACGGGCAAGGTGGCGGCGACCATCCCCCTGTCGGGCGTGGCGGAGTTCGGCCAGGCCGACGGCGACCGCGCGTTCGTGAACATCGAGGACAAGGACCAGATTGACGTCATCGACGTGAACAAGCACGAAGTGGCCGCGCACTGGCCGGTCGCGCCGGCGGACAGCCCCACCGGCCTGGCGCTCGATGCAGCCAACCACCGCCTGTTCGCCGGCGGCGGCAAGGCCGTCGTGATGATCGACGACAAGACGGGCAAGGTCCTCGCGAGCGCGCCCATCTGCGACGGCACCGACGCGACGCATTACGATCCCTCGTCGAAGCTCGTGTTCGTGTCGTGCAGCGACGGGAAGGTGACGATCGCGCACGTCGATTCGCCGAGCAAGCTGACCGTCGTGCAGACGCTCGCGACCGCGCCCGGGTCGCGGACCATGACGATCGATCCCGCGACGCACAAGATCTACCTGGCGGCTGTCGCCCGGCAGCCGGTCGACCCGAACGCGCCGCCCGCCGCGCCCGGCCAGCGAGGACGCGGTCCCGCGGCCGTGCCCGACTCGTTCAAGGTCTTGGTCTTCGCACCGAAATAGTCGCGCCCAAGGGGTCTCGCCGGGCGCTTGTCCAGCCGATAGGGACAAGTGTTGGCACAGCTCTCGCTTGAAGGCTCGTAACCCATAGGTTACACCGTCGAAGTGTCTCAGATGGATACACGAGGACGTACATGACTGTCCGGGAACCCGTCGTTCGAGGTCACATCGCCTCCGACCATATTGTTCAGTTTTTCGATAGCGACGAGTCGAGAGCCGAGTGCGTCGCCGAGTTCCTGGCCACGGGCCTGCGCCTGGACGAGCCTGCGATCGTCGTCGTCAGACCTGCGAACTGGACCAGCATGGCCGAGCAGCTCGAAGCCCGCGGCGTCCATGTGCAGAAGGCGATTGCCGACGGCGTGATCATCGTGAAAGACGCCGACGAGACCCTGCGGCGCATCAGCCTGAGCGGTTCTCCTGATTCCGGAGCTTTCGAGGCGGTTGTCGGGAAAGCCGTCACCGGACTGGCCCGCCGCGGCTCCCGTGTCCGCGCTTACGGTGAGATGGTCGATATCCTGGCCGAGCGTGGCGAGCTCGTGGATGCGATCCACCTCGAGATGCTCTGGAACCGGCTCGGCGAGCGCATCCCGATCTTTCTGTTGTGCGGGTACTCGGCCGCGCACTTCGTCGCGACCGCGACGCACCGCGCGCTCCGCGACATCTGCAGCGCGCACACGAGCGTCCATCGCCACGCGCAGGATCCGCTCGCGACCTGGCTGCTGAATTCCGCGCACAACGCCCCCGGCGCGGCCACGATCACTCACTAATTTTAGGGTTCTAGGGTTCTAGAGTTCGGAGACCGAGACCTGGCGAACTTGAGCGCCGAACCTTAGAACCGTAGAACCGTAGAACCGTAGAACCTTTATTCCGGCGCGCTGGGCAGGCCATGCGAGAGGATCTCAAGAACGCCTTCCGCTCCCTGCGCCACTCCCGGGGCTTCACGGTCGTGGCCCTGACGGTCCTGGCCCTGGGCATCGGTGCCGGGACCGCCATCTTCTCCGTCGTCGACGCGGTCGTCCTCCGCGGGCTGCCGTTCGACGAGCACGACCGCCTCGGCGTGATGATGGAGAAGGACACCCGGCGCGCCGTGACCTTCGGCGAAGGGAACATCACACCGCAGACCTATCTCGACTGGCGGCGGCTGCAGCAGCCCTTCCAGGCGCTGACGGCGATCGGCGGCAGTCAATTCCGCCTGAAGACCGAAGGCGGGGAGCCCGCGGACGCCCGCGCTCAGCGCGTCACGCCCGAGTTTTTCCCGGTGCTCCGCGTGGCGCCGATGCTCGGCCGCGCCTTCAACGCGAACGACGAGGTCGAAGGGCGCCACCACGTGACGATCCTTACCTATGGATTCTGGCAGCGGCGCTTCGGCGGCGCGCCGGACGCTGTCGGCCGGACGATCGAGTTGAGCGAGATCGCTTACGAGATTGTCGGGGTGATGCCCCAGGCCTTCTCGTATCCCGTGGGCAGCGATCGCCCATCCGATCTGCTGGTCCCGATGATCTTCCCGGCGGAGGATCGCACCAAGGCGGATAGCCACAACTACAACTACACCGTCGTCGGGCGGCTCAAGGACGGTGTCTCTTTTGACCAGGCCACTGAGCGGATGAAGCGGTTGTCCGAACAACTCGACCAGAAGGATCCCAAGTGGGCGCCCGGCCGGCGCGCGCGGGTGATCACGTTGCACGAGTTCCTCGTCGGCAAGGTTCGCGGCTGGATGCTCATACTGCTGGGTGCGGTGGTCCTGGTCCTCCTCATCGCGTGCGCGAACGTGGCCAACCTGATGCTGGTGCGGGCGACCGGGCGCTCGCGCGAGATGGGAATCCGCGCCGCCCTCGGTGCGAGTCCCTGGCGTCTGGTCCGCGCGCTCCTCGTCGAAGGCGTCGTGCTCGCGCTCGGCGGGGCCGTCCTCGGCATCGCGCTTGCCTCGGGCGGTGTCGCGGTGCTGCGCGCCTGGCTGCCGGCGGGTCTGCCGCGCGTGGCGTCGATCGGCCTCGATCAGCGCGTGCTGTTCGCGGCGATTGGCGCGGCGGTCGTCACAGGACTGGTCTTCGGGATCGTCCCCGCCCTGCAGTCGGCCCGTCCCGATCTGGTGGGCTCGTTGAAGGAGGGCGGCCGATCGGCCACCGCGGGCGGACGCGCGCAGCGGCTGCGCAGCATCCTTGTCGTCGCCGAAGTCGCGCTGGCCGTGATCCTCCTCGTCGGCGCGGGGCTGTTCACCGACAGCTTCGTCCGGTTGATGCGCGTCGATCCCGGTTTCGATTACCACAACGTCATCGCCCTCAACATCGGCCTGCGCCTGCTGCCGGGGCAGAAATTCGACGAGGACTACCGGTCACGCAGCACGCAGTACACGCGGCAGGTCATCGACGCCGTGAGCCGCGTGCCGGGGGTCCAGATGGCGGCCACGGTCAGCGGAGGACTGCCGCTCACGGGCAGCTGGGGCCGTACGGGGGTCGAGCTTCCCGGCCGGGGCAAGCTGGAGGGCGAGGGGGACGAAATCGATCGCCGGAGCGTGACGTCGAACTACCTGCAGTTGCTGCGCATCCCACTCCTGAAAGGGCGCTACCTGTCGGACGAGGATCGCGACGGCTCGACGCCGGTCCTCGTGATCAACCAGGCGGCCGCGCAGCGGTACTGGCCCGGGCAGGAGGCACTGGGACAGCGCGTCACCATAAGCGACAAAGAGCGCACCGTCGTCGGCATCGTCGGCAACATTCACCACCTCGGGCCCGAGACGGCGCCGCGGCAGGAGTGCTACATCCCGGCCGCGCAGGATCGCCAGTTCGGATCGGCGCTCGTGGTCCGGACCGCGGGGAATCCGATGGCCGTACTGACCGCCGTGAAGGCGGCGATCTGGACGGTGAACGGGGAGCAGCGCTTCACGGGCGACACGGTGACGCTCGAGCGCTACATGGACCGCCTGATCGCGCAGCGCCGGTTCAACATGGCGGTCCTCGCGCTGTTCGGCGCGCTCGGCCTCGTGATCGCCGCCGTCGGCATCTACGGCGTGATGGCCTACGTCGTCGCTCAGCGGACGAACGAGATCGGCGTCCGCATGGCGCTCGGCGCCACGCGCGGCAACGTCGTATCGATGGTGCTCCGCCGCGCGGCCGGGTTAATGGTGCTCGGTCTTCTCATCGGCGGCACGGGGGCCTGGTATCTCAGCGCGGGCGTCAAGAGCTTCCTGTTCGAGGTGCAACCGAACGACATCGGGATCTTCGCCGCCGCGCTCGCGGTCCTGGCGTGCGCGGGACTGCTGGCGAGTGCGCTCCCCGCGCGCAGAGCGGCCACTGTTGATCCGCTGATTGCGCTGAGAAGCGAATAGAAGAGTCGGAGGTCGGAGGTCGGAGGTCGGGGCAAATCGGGTGGCACCCACACATGTGGAACTCGACCATGCCTGTAAGTCAGTGAATGTCGTGAGCTGTTAGAAATCAGCCGTAACTAACCAGCCTGATGCCCCGACCTCCGACCTCCGACCTCCGACCTCCGACCTCTGTTAGTACTCACCCCGTGATCCTGAACCCGATCCGCTGATCGACCGGCCCTGACGGCCCAGGGACGCTGAACTGGAGGTAGTAGTCGCCTGGAGCCAGCGTGGCGAGCGGCAGATCGAATTGCGTGACGCCGCCGGCGTCCGGGAGCGCTTCGAGATCGCGCATCGGCTGGGCGAGGCGATTCAGCAGGCGGCCGGTCACGCGGACCGGGCTGCCCGCGGCATACGCCGGCACCCGGATCACGAGGCGCTCGGTGCGGCGGAACTGACGTGAGGGATCCGGCGCCGGGTTCGGATCGGCCGTCACTTCGCGGAACTCGCGCGCCGACTGCGTCGCGATCAGGATCGCCGGCAGCAGCAGCGGCGCCGCGCCCTTCAGCGCCGGGACTTCGAGATCCCGCGCGTCGAAATCCAGCTTGTCTCCGGCAATTCCGAGGATCGTCATGTCGAGCTGCACGCGGCCGGCCGGCGCATCGAACTCGGCCCGATCGGCGGCGGTGGCATCCGCGACGCCCCCCACGCGCATCGGCGCCAGCATCCCGTCGAACAGCACCGTCCCGTCCCGCGTCGTGGCTTTCAGCGTGACGCGCGCCGCGTTCGATCGACTGGTGCCCACGGCGTTGCGGCCCGGCTCCCACGTGACGACCACGCGTCCCTGGGTGGTGGTTGCCCTCGTGACGCCCGACCAGACGTCGATGAGCGGGCTGTGCCGCAAGAGGCGCGTCGGCAGGACCGGTCCGTTTCCGGCCGCGTCACGCATCGCGCGGCGCATCTCGGCCGGCAGGGGAGACACGTAGCCGCCGCGGCTGCGCGCATCCGCGGCGCGCCGCACGATCGTCACCTGCACAGGGTGATACCGGCCGTCGTCGCCGTGCGCCGGCACGTAGGTCAGCGTGTAGCCGCCGTCGATCTCCGTCCCGGCGCGGGCCAGGTTGGCGGTGAGGTCGTCGCCGTGCGAGAACGCCCCGCCGGTTTCGGAGACCAGTTTGCCCAGCATGACGGCGGCGGCATCCGGCTCCGCTTCCGCCGGACGCGGATCGAATGCGTATACCGGTACGTCGTACCGATTCGCGAATCGCTCGACGATGCCGAGATCGGGAAGACCGCGCGCGCTGAGCCGGCGCGGCTGTTGCGCGAAGCCCTCGCTGACGAGCAGGATGGCCGGGCGGCCCGGCGTCGAGCCCAACTGGCCCGCGAGCGCGCGCAGCGCGGACAGCACGACCTGTGCGCGTCCGTCTTCGACGAGCGCAGGCGAGCGCCCGAGCGTTTCCTCCTCCAGCTTGTTCCGCGGTTCGAGATTGCCCTTGCGCCCCTCGAAGTCCGCGATGGCGTCGCGGATCCGGGCGCGATCGGCCGTCAGGCGGATGGTGGGAAGGGAATCGAGCGGTTTGAGCACGACCGCCGTGTCGTCGGGCCGGAGACCTTCGTCGACGAACTGCGTCACGGCCGCGCGCACGAGAGCCGTGTTCGACGGCTGCACGTGGAACTCGTCGAGCAGGATCGCGATGCGCCGCGGCTCGGGACGCCGCGCGTCGACCGCGATCAGTTTCTGCACGAGGCCGTCTTCGCGCAGCTCGAAGTCTTTCAGCGTCAGCCCCGGCACCGGCCTGCCCGCCCGGTCCGTCACGATCGTCGAGATGCGCACCCCATCCGGAACCGCGCGCAGCGCGACGGCCGTCCCGCAGAGAATGACGGGCAACAGCACGGCGATCGAAGCGCGGGCGTTCACCACGGGCTCCACTCCATCTTGCTACACTCCGTGACACTAAGATACCCGGTTCCGTCGGCCCCGCGTCGCGGCCATGAGGATCGGCTTGGTCCATGCCGGCGCCGCTGGCAGATCGCACGTGGTGACGATTCGTCCCCGCAACATGTGGAGCACGAGCACTGGCTGGGGAGTCAGACCTTCGGCAGGATCGGATTCCTGACTGTTGTCGTAGACGCGCAGCTCCGTCAGCCGCGGGAGCAACCGGATGAGATTCAGCCGGCTTCGATCGAAGCGCTCGCGGATCTTCGGCGCAGGAATGTCGTGGCCCCCCATGGCCACGCGGCTCCGCACCCGCGCGATGTGCCGCTCCACCGTGTCGAGACCGACGTACCAGATCCGGACGTCGGTTCGCGCGGCCAACGCCTCGTCGAGGAGACCGGTGATCGAGTCTCCGCCGAGCGTCGTTTCGAACGCGAAGGTCAATCGCTCCGCAATCGCACGCTCGAGCAGCCGTTTTCCGTGATGCCAGGCCGCGGCGTTCGCTTCGTCCGCGCCGACGGCTGGATCCCCTGCCAGGATGCGGCGGGCCGCCTCGTCAGGATTGAAGTACTCGCCGCCGCGCTGGCGGAAGCCTGCGCCCGCGATGCTGCTCTTGCCGGCGCCGTTCGTGCCCGCGAGCACGTAGATGCACGGCGCGTCAGCCACGCGTCCGGGCGGCCGCCACGGCCGCACGCCCGAGCTGCTTCGGCGAGGCCCCGAACGCGGCCTTCATCCCGGCGCGGCTCGCCGGCCGCTGCATGCCCGCAAGCAGCGCGTCGAACTCGTCCGTGAGGCGGTCCAGTTGCGCCGCCCCGGCGCCCTTCAGCCGGGTGTACTCCTGGAGGGAGATCAGCACCGCCTTCGGCGCATCGTGTCTGGTGATGACGACCGCGGCGCCCCGCAGCACGGTGTCCAGCGCGCGGCCGAACTCGTTCTTGGCATCGGTCGCGGTCATGGATGTCACCCGGGCTGCCGCCGTCTTCACCGACCTCATCGAGGCACCTCTGGAGCTATTATAGCTAATATAGCTGAATAGCCCAACACGGTCAGAAGACCCCGCCTGGTCTACATCGGCGCCCGGCTGGCGATCCGCCACGACCGGCGCATGTTGAGCTGATCCGAAAGCTGGAAGCCGGAAGCCGGAAGCTGGAAGCTGGAAGCTGGTAGCTGGGAACTGGAAGCTGATTGGTCACTACGCCAGCTTCAACTCGCGCACGGCGCGCCCGGCGGCGCGCATGTTGTCGAGGCGCATCTCGGAGTACTTCCGCGACAGCAGCACGCCGTGGGCGCCGCCCTCGAACGCCGCCTTGACGGCGCGGTACACGTCTTCAGGCTGCGTCTTCTTGCTGGCCGCCGCGGTGGGGATGTCGATGTCGATCCCTGGCCAGATCTTTACAGTCGGTCCCACGCCCGCCACCGCGCGCCTGGTCTCCTGCAGCACGTAATCGGCGGTCAGGCCCGCCGCGGGCAGCGCGGCCAGCGACGGCTGGCCGTGGTACTGCTGCACGGCATACGTGAGCTCGAGCACCTGCTCGGGCGTCAGGTCCGCGAAGAGCGATCGATTCACGTTCCGGACATACTGGGCCATCCGCTCCCCGCCGGACAGGTTGTACATCACGACCTTCAGGAAGTCCGAGTACGTGCTGAGCTCCGCGTAGTCCTGCTCCGCGCGATAGAACGGCGAGAACGAATTGTTGTGCCAGATGTGCCAGCCGATGCCCTTGGCCGGCGCGATCTCGTGCGCCAGGCGGTACATGTCACGGTAGGTGTCGTGGAGCGCCTCGTTCCACAGGCGTTCCCACTGGAGTATCTCCGGATACTTTACGAGCAGCCGCCAGAACGTCACGAACGCCCCGTCGACCGGCTTATCGCCGGAGCCTTGGCGGAGGCGGGAGGCCCAGGCGGACAGCTGCGTGTACCCTTCGCGCGCGCGATCGACGTTGATGCCCTGCGCGCGGGCCGCCTCCACGCAGTACTGGCAGAAGCAGGCGCTGCGTCCGCCGGCGCCGGCTCCGCCGTGGTTGGCGGCCACGACGCTGCCGAGCGGACCCTGCCGCTCGCTGCCCCACATCAGGCCGTCGACGTCGTACGACCGGAGATAATCCTCGACGAGCCCGAGCCAGAAGTTCCGCGTGTTCGGATTGCGCGAGCAGACGAACGTCGACGGCGGACCGCTGTGGACCACCTCGCGCGCCTGATCGAGGCCGGGGACGTCCGCGGCAAACACGTCCTCGAACCAGCAGATCACCTTCATGCCGCGGCGATGCGCCGCCGGCAGCACGTCGGCGATCGTGTCGTACGCGCCGAGGTCCGGCGCCTTCTCGGGCTTGATGGACGTGTTCTTGTAGTACTGCGGATGCGGCGTGGCGAAGTTCCCGCCGTGGAAGGTCGCCGTGTCGTATGCCTGTGTGCCGTGATCGGGCAGCGGCTGGCCGGGCACCTGGCGCCCGGCGATGCCGCGGCCATAGGTAAAGGTGGCGAGGAAGATCGTGTTGACCGCCGCCATCTCCTGGAGGCCGTCGAGGACTCTGGCCGTACCTTCGTCGACGAACGACACGGCGCCCGCCTGAAGACCGATCATCGGCGCAAGTCGGGTCTGCGTTTGTCTGTGTTCGTCTGTGGCGGGTGAACTGTGCTCGTCTGAGGCAGCGACGCGCGTCAGAAGCGCGCCGCCGCTCAGCAGAGCAGACGTCTCGAGAAATTCCCGGCGGTCCATCGGCATCCGTGCGCCTGGCCTCGGAAGCCCGGCCTACAGCGTGAGCTTGAAGCCGTTGCGGTAGTCGCGGCGCAGGAAGTCGTTCGCCCACGACGCGTTCGTGATCCGCATGTTCTCCGCGTCGTAGTAGATCTTCGTCCGCGCGCGGAGCGAGACCACGCCGAGCAGCATGACTTCCACGAGACGCGCCGCGTACTCGAACGGGCTCGACGCCTCGGTCGTGCCCTTCGCGGCATTGACCCAGTTCATCTCGTGCGTCGTCTGGATGCGCTTG
>WNFI01671705.1_pt2 | contig 13969 bp, 10 predicted proteins | sample 5400471 | NCBI WGS metagenome assembly WNFI01 (sample SAMN13153348, study PRJNA577476) | soil metagenome | isolation source: 100 cm saprolite on Douglas fir-dominated hillslope | place: USA:California | collected 2013-09-17 | reverse complement strand
ATAGTCCCACGCGGTCTGCCGTCCCAGCCGCAGCGCGGCGGCGACCAGGAGGCGCCGACGCTGACTGGCGGTGACCTGGGCGTGCAGCGCCTCGAGCGCCCAGGTGCTGCGCACGCGGGCGCGCCACGGGGCGGCCGCTTCCGCCCGTGCGTCGAGAGCGAGGTTGTCGAGCTCGTCGGCATCTTTCGCGAGATCGAAGAGCTGGTCCGGATCTGCGGGCGAGTGGATGAACTTATAGTGCCCGCTGCGGATCATCACGATCGGCGCGATCGCGCCTTCCGCCAGGTACTCCGCCAGCACGTCGTCGTGGCCGCCGCTGCCGTGCAGATGGGGCAGGAGGCTGCGGCCCTCGAGCTCGGTGACGAACTCGGGCGGTTGACCTTCGCCCGCCAGCTCAAGGAGCGTCGGCAACAGGTCGATGAGCGCGACCGACTGCGGGACGGCGCGCGCTGCGAACAGCGCCGGCGCATGCACGAGGAGCGGCACCCGGCACGCCGGCTCGAAGAAGTTCATTTTGTACCAGAGCCCGCGCTCTCCCAGCATCTCGCCGTGATCGGCGAGCACCAGGATCACGGTCTGCGCCGCGAAAGGCGTCTCCTCGAGCGCCGCCACCAGCGAGCCCACGTGGTCGTCGACATAGGAGAGCGCGCCGTAGTAGGCGTGACGGGCGGCCCGGATCTGCTCTTCCGTCACCGCCTGCCTGTCCATTCCGCACACGTGACGCAGCCGCTGCGAATGCGGATCGAGCTCCTCGGGCGCGAGCCGCACGCGCGGCATGTCGATGTCCTTGTCGCGGTAGCGGTTCCAGTGCTCGTGCGTGACCGCGAACGGATCATGCGGGTGGGTCATCGACACCACCATGCAGAAGGGGCGGCGGTCGTTGCTGCGCGCCAGGTCGAACAGCTGCCGTCTGGCGCGGAACACGACTTCATCGTCGAAGTCGATCTGATTGGTACGTGCGCACGGGCCCGCCTGCGTGACCGAATCCATCGAGTGATACCAGCTCGGCCGGTGGGCGAAGTTGGACCAGTCCGGCGTCCAGCCGAAATCGGCGGGGTAGATGTCGGTCGTGAGCCGCAGCTCGAAACCGTGCAACTGGTCGGCGCCGCAGAAATGCATCTTGCCGCTCAGGATCGTCTGATAGCCCGCAAGGCGCAGGTAGTGAGCGAAGGTGGGCACCTGCGCGGCAAACTCCGCCGCGTTGTCGTAGGCACCGATGGCGGAGGGGAGCCGCCCCGACATGAATGCGAAGCGCGAGGGCGCGCATAGCGGACTGTTGCAGTAGGCGGATTTGAACACCACGGCGCGCTGCGCCAGGGCGTCAAGGTGCGGGGTCTTCGCGACGCGATTGCCGTAGGCCGGAAGCGCGGCGGCCGCGAGCTGGTCGGCCATCACGATCAGGAGATTGGGTTTGCTTGCCATGGGCGTCTCGTCGCTGAGGGTCAGCTTTTCGGACCCGAGGGGCGTGGCCGGCTGAGCCGGTCGAGAATGATCGCGAGCAGGACGATGACCAGGCCCGCCTCGAACCCGGTGCCCACCTGCACGGTGTTGAGCGCGCGCACCACGGGCACCCCCAGGCCGCCGGCTCCCACCAGCGCTGCGATCACGACCATGGAAAGACTCAGCATGATGCACTGGGTGACGCCGGTGAGGATGCTGGGGGTGGCCCAGGGCAACTCTATTTTCCACAGCAGCTGCAGGCGCGTGGCTCCGAACGCGTGTCCGGCCTCGAGGAGCGCCCGCGGCACGGAGGAGATCCCGAGCTGCGTGAGGCGCACCGGCGACGGGAGGGCGAAGATCACCGTGGACACGAGGCCCGGGACCACGCCGAGGCCAAACAGCACGAGCGTCGGGATCAGGTAGACGAAGGTGGGGAGCGTCTGCATCAGATCGAGCACCGGGCGCAGCGTCGCATAGAAGCGCGGCCGGTGCGCCGCGGCGATGCCGAGCGGCACGCCAATCAGGGTGGAGGCGAGCGCCGCCACCAGTACCAGCGAGAGCGTCTCGAGGCTCGCGAGCCAGTAACCCTGGTTCATGATGAAGAGCAGCGCCACGGCCACAAAGATCGCCGAGGCGAGGGAACGGCGCAGCACCCAGGTGAGGACGGCGAGGATCGCGAGCAGCAGCGGCGCGGGAATCGCGCGCAGCAGGGCGTTCAGGCCTCCGACACTGCCGCGCGCGACCTGTGTGATCGCGGAAAAGACCGCGGTGCCGTGCGTCTTCGTGTAGCCAACGAGCACGGCCATCGCCTCACCGACGGGCAACTTGTGCCGGCTCATCCAGCGCTCGAGGCTCCAGCGGCTCACGCCGTCCGCGGCAGCCGTGGCGAGCGCAGGGCGGCCATCGAAGCGGGATACACCCTCGAGCCAGGCGGCCCGCACGGCAGGATGGGCGGTGAGCCAGGAGGCGGCGGCGACCTCGGGGGGCTCATGGCGCTCGAGCATCGCCGCCATCACCTCGCTCTCACCGTTGGGGGTGAAGCGCAGGTTTCCGAGCAGCCGGCCGAGGTTGGGGCAGAGCGCCGGATATCCGGCACGCGTGTTGGTGTACACGGTCGCGCCGCCGGAATCGGGTCCGAAGATCGCATCGCCGCCGGAGAGGTAGCGCAGGTCGAAGTGCAGGTTCATCGGATGCGGGTCCCAGCCGAGGAACACGATCGGCGCGTGCGCGCCATAGGCCCGCTCGACCTCCGCCAGCATCGCCTGCTCGCTGGACTCGACCAGCCTGAAGCCGCCGAGGCCGAAAGCGTTCTGCCCCAGCATCCTCAGGACCAGGAGATTGCCGGCGTTGCCGGGCTCGATGCCGTAGATGAGGTACCTCAGCTCGGGGCCGAAGCGGCTGATGTCCGCAAAGCTGCGCAGACCCGCCTGGTAGCTGTAGGCCGGAACGGCGAGGGTGTACTTGGCACCCGTCAGATTCGCACCGATGACTTCCACCGAGCCCTCGGTGAGGAAGGGCCGGCGGTCCGCCTCCTGCGCCGGCATCCAGTTGCCGAGGAAGACGTCGATGTCGTTGCGCTTCATCGACGCGAAGGTCACCTGCACCGACAGGACCGTGATCTGCGGCCGGTAGCCGAGATCGCGCAGCACGCCGGCGAGCAGCGCCGTCGTCGCGGTGACATCGGTCCAGCCGATGTCGGCGAGCCGCACCGTCTCGCAGGCCGGATCGTCGCGCCGCGTCGCGGCACCGTCCGCGCGTGCGCCGGGACCCGCGAGGAGCAGCGCACAGGTAATGAGTAGAAACCGCATACCGATAGGCTGATGCTGCAATGGTGCGCGCCGACCGCGGCGGCTAGGCTCTTTAGGTTACTGGCACGGGCATCAGTATGACCGACGATCCCGGCGCCCGGTATCAACGCCCTGCTTGAAACCTCGCGTGACGGCGGTGCGACCGCGGTGGCGGATGCACTCGATGAGCTGCACGCGCAGATCGCCGCCCATTTCGCGCTCGAGGAGAAGCTCATGCGCAGCCAGCAGTACTCGGGCTACGCGCGCTGGCACGCGAGCCTCGGAGCCGGGCGCGCCTGATCCTCAATCGCCGCCGGGCGGCCGGCCGTGGTAGCCTCCGGCGCTCCGCGCAGCGAGGCCCCACCATGACGCTCTCCCGATCCGGCACCTCACCCATCCGCGCATCGTTCAAGGGCAGCGCCGGAGTCGACCTCAGCGCCCGCCTCGACCTCCCGGCAGGCCCGGTGCGCGCCTACGCCCTGTTCGCGCACTGCTTCACCTGCTCGAAGGACGTGCTGGCCGCTAGGCGCATTGCCTCGGCCCTGGCGGCCGACGGTGTCGGCGTGCTGCGCTTCGATTTCACGGGACTCGGCTCCTCCGAAGGGGAGTTCGCCAACACCAACTTCTCTTCCAACATCGAGGATCTCGTGCGGGCGGCGGCGTACCTGCGCGAGAACCACGCCGCGCCCGCGATCCTCATCGGCCATTCTCTCGGCGGTGCCGCGGTGCTCGCCGCGGCCGGGGAGATTCCCGAGGCGCGCGCGGTCGTCACGATCGGGGCGCCGGCCGATGCGGGCCACGTGCTCAGGCAGCTCGGCAGCTCGCTGGAGGAGATCCGCGACCGGGGCGAGGCGCAGGTGACACTCGCCGGACGGCAGTTCCGCATCCGGCGCAGTTTCGTCGAGGACGCCGAGGAGCATCGGCTCTCCGACCGCATCGCCTCTCTCGGCAAGGCGCTGCTCGTGATGCACGCGCCGCGCGACACCGTGGTCGACATCGACAATGCCTCGCGGATCTTCCTCGCCGCCAAGCACCCCAAGAGCTTCGTCTCGCTCGACGACGCCGACCATCTGCTCTCTACTGCCGGCGCGGCGGCCTACGCGGCACGGGTGATCGAGGCCTGGGCATCGAAATACCTTCCCGCAGAACCCGCAACGGCGGCCGACGAGACGCTCGGCGTGCTGGTTCGCGAGACCGGGCAGGGGAGTTACCAGAATTCGGTCGCGGTTGGCCGCCACCGGCTCATCGCCGATGAGCCCGTCGCGGTGGGCGGACTCGACTCGGGCCCGAGCCCCTACGATTACCTCTCGATCGCGCTCGGAGCCTGCACGGCGATGACGCTGCGGGTGTACGCCGAGCACAGGAAGCTCTCACTCGGCCGCGTGTCGGTCACGATCCGCCACGGCAAGACCGCCGCCGAGCACTGCCTCGACTGCGGCGCGGTCGCCGAGGGGCGCATCGGCAAGATCGACCGCTTCGAGCGCATCATCTCGGTCGAGGGCGAGCCCGATGCGGCGTTGCGCGAGAAGCTGCTCGAGATCGCAGGCAAGTGCCCCGTGCACCGCACGCTCGAATCCTCTTCCGCCGTGGTGACGACGGTCGAGGGCGCCCGCTCAGCACCGGGCTGACCGGGAACGGCCTCTTCCGCCGTGGTGACGACGGTCGAGGCCGTCCGCCCCACACCAGTCTGGGCGGGAGGCGGCCGGCCTCGGTCAGTCGATGAGCTTCAGCCGGACGGTGCGTGCAGGTCGCGGTGCGCCTGTTCCTCCGCCCGGCTGGCCTCGGCCGTGGAGTTCGCGTCGGGCTTCAGGTCGTGAATCGCCGACCCGAGTGTCTGACCGCCGGTCACTCTCGTCTTGAGGGCAGCGAAGGGAATGCTGAGATTCTGCGCGGCATGCAGCGTCGCCGCACAGTCCCCGACGCCCCTGAACCCCGAGCAGGCTTCCTCGGTCGTCATTCCCGGCGGCACCACCGCCGCGAGACGCAGTTTCTGGTCTGCGCTCGGCTTCGAGGCCGGCGCGCCGGACGGGTCAGGCGCCGCGGCCGGATCGGCCGACTGAGTGGTGGCTGCCGCGGGCTCCGTCAAAGCCTGCTCCTCCGGTCCACTGGCCTGCACCGCCGCTGCCAGTCCCAATGCCGCTGCCGCTGTTACCAGGCTCGCTATGCGCTTCATGACACACCTCCTGTGACGCGAAATCATATGCGTCCCGTGCGGGCCTGCCGCGGGTGTGGACGCCGGGCTTCATGATCTGACGCCGCCGCGCGGAGGCCGCAGACCTCCTTGTCCGTCGGCCTCCGTCGCGTGACGTTCAGGTAACAATCCGTATCGGTGATATAGGGCCAGCCGGCCCGGCCGGCAACCTGTCGGGATTCGGCGTCGTCAGGCGTGCGGTGACGTCCTGTCGGGATTCGGCGTCGGCGCAGGCAAGGGAGCGAGCGCGGGCCGCTGCGGCGCGCGCGGGTGAGCGCGCTCAGGCGACCGAGGGCTCGCAGGCGCGCAGCGCGGGCCGACTTCCCCGCGCTGCAGCGAGCGTCGTGAGGAAGCGCGAGCGCCACGTGTAGATGTCGTGCGCGCGCAGGGCCTCGAGCAGTCTCTGGTGTCTTGTGCAGCGTTCGGAGAGCGGCATATCGAGGGCGCGCTGCAGAGCGCGCGCTATGCCGCGCGTGTCATAGGGGTTCACGAGCAGCGCTGCCGTCAGCTCCCAGGCCGCCCCGGCGCGATCGGACAGCACCAGGACGCCGGGATCGTCCGGATCCTGGGCACCGACGAATTCCTTGGCGACGAGATTCATGCCATCGCGCAGCGGCGTGACCAGGCAGACCCGCGCCTGACGCAGGAAGCCCATCAGCGTCGCGTGCGGGAAGTTGCGGTTCAGGTAGCGGATCGGCGTCCAGTCGACCTCCGCGAAGCGGCCGTTGGTTCTCCCGGCGCTCTGCTCCAGGGCGTCACGGATCTGGGCGTAGGCCTCGACCTTCTCGCGCCCGAGTGGAGCGATCTGCAGGTAGGTGACCTTGCCGCGGTGCTGCGGGGACTCCTCGAGGAAGTGCCGATAGGCCTCGAAGCGCTCGAGCAGCCCCTTGCTGTAGTCGAGGCGATCGACGCCGATGATGAGGCGCCGGCCGAGAAGCCCGTGCGTCATGCGGCGCACGCGCCCCGAAGCCACGCTCTTCTCGGCCGAACGCACCACGGCCTCGAGGTCGACGCCGATCGGAAAGACGCCCGTGTGCACCAGGCGGTTCGCCCCGCCGAGCACATCGGCGGACACCAGGCATTCCTCGCCCCAGAGCGCGCGCGCGGCGCCGAGGAGGGCCTGCCGGTCCACCTCGGTCTGAAAGCCGAGCAGGTCGTACTCGAGGAGCGCACTCAGCAGCTCCCGGTGCACCGGTAGCGCGCGCAGCACCTCAAAGTGCGGAAACGGAACGTGCAGGAAGAAGCCCACCGGCGTGCGCACGCCGAGGGAGCGCAGCTCGGCGGCCAGCGGGATCAGCTGATAATCGTGCACCCAGATGAGATCGTCGCTGCGCAGCAGCGGCAGCAGCTCGCGCGCGAACAGCGCATTCACGCTGCGGTAGGCCTGGTACTCCTCGTCCTGGTAGCGAAACCGGTCGAGGAAATAGTGGAACAACGGCCAGAGGGCGCCGTTGGCGAAGCCGTCGTAGTAAAGGCCGTGCAGTGACTGCGGGATGCCGATGGTGGCGAAGGACACTCCGCCGCGCCGGACGATCTCGGGCGGCCGCTGCGGCTCACTCGTCCTCCCAGCGCCGGCTGAGCCGTGTGGCGGTCGTGATGATGCCGACCATGCTGTAGGTCTGGGGAAAGTTTCCCCAGAGCGTGCCGGTGGACGGATCGACGTGCTCGGAGAGCAGCCCGACGTGGTTGCGCACGGCGAGCAGCTTCTCGAACAGCGTGCGCGCCGCCTCGACGCGCCCGGTGCCGGCGAGCGCATTGGCCCACCAGAACGAGCAGACCGTGAAGGCGTTGGTCGGGTGGCCGAAGTCATCCTCATGACGGTAGCGCAGCAGGAAATCCCCGACGCGCAGTTCACGCTCGATGGTCTCGAGCGTCGCCACGAAGCGCGGGTCGTGCCAGTCGAGAATGCCGAGCTCGGGCAGCAGCAGCAGGCTCGCATCGATCAGCTCGCCGTCGAAGCTCGCCGACAGCATGCCGCGCGACTCGTTCCAGGCACGGTGGAGGACCTCGCTGCGCAGGCCCGTCGCGCGCTCGCGCCAGTAGCTTGCCTGTTCCGCCAGGCGCAGCCGGGCGGCAATGCGGCCCAGCCGGTCGCAGGCCGCCCAGCACATCGCTGCCGAGAAGGTGTGCCGGCGCTCGGTGCCGCGAAACTCCCAGAGACCGGCGTCGGGCTGACCGAAGACCGGCAGGGCGCGCTTGCCGAGAGTCTCGAGTCGCTCGAATTGATCGCTGTCGCCGGGATGCTCCAGCCGCTCGTCGAAGAAGCACTGGGTGGAGGCGAGGATCACCGAGCCGTAGACATCGTGCTGGCGCTGGCGGTAGGCGAGGTTGCCGACGCGCACCGGACCCATGCCCTCGACGCCGGTGAGCGTCTCCACGGTCCGCTCGCTCAAGTCCCGCTCCCCGCTGATGCCGTAGACGGGCTGCAGGGGCGAATCCCCTTCGCGCACCACGACGTCATCGATGTAGCGCAGGTAAGCCTCCATCGCCCCCGTTGCACCCAGCCGGTTCATCGCCTGCACCGTGAAATAGGCGTCGCGCAACCAGCAGTAGCGGTAGTCCCAGTTGCGTCCGCTGCCGGCAGACTCGGGAATGGAGGTCGTGGGCGCGGCGAGCACCGAGCCGTTGTCATCGTAGGTACACAGCTGCAGCGTGATGGCCGCCCGGATCGTCGCGTCCTGCCACTCGAAGGGGATGGCGAGCCCGCGCACCCATTGCTCCCAGTAGCGGCTCGTCGCGCGCAACGCCTCCGCGGCCGCCTCGTGAGCGGGGGCGGCGAGTGTCTCATCGTCGCTGAGCACCAGGTCGACCGGGCGGTCGAGGATGAATACGCGCTCCTCGGCGAGATAGGACACCGGCGCATCGGTCGTCACGCGCAGGGACTGCGTGGCATCGCTGAAGCGCACGTGGTGGCTGCCGAGTTGCCGCCCGAACGCCCGCGCCCCGTAGCTGCTCGCCGGCCGCAGATGAATACGCACCGCGGGCCGTCCGCGCACCGGCTCGATCCGCCGGATCAGCATCGTCGGCCGATAGAGGCGCCCCTGGCGCACGTAGCGCGGGCACCAGGTCACGATGCGGATCACGTTGCCGCGCTCATCGGCAGCGACCGATTCCAGAATCGCCGTGTTGCGCCGGTAGCGCAGCTCGCACTCGCGTTGCCCGATGAGCGTGATGCTGAACACCCCCCAGCCGTCGTCCCCCGTTTGCGCCAGCAGGCCGCAGAACACCGGATCGCCGTCCGGGCGCGGCCAGCAGCACCAGGGCACGGCCCCGTCGGCGCGCACTAGCGCGGTGATCTGGCCGTTGCCGACGACGCCCATGTCCGCAAGGATCCCGGCGCGCGCGCTCCCGGCAGGATTTTCGGCGGCCGCCGGCATGCTTATCCCGGACCTGCGCTCAGGCCGTGTAGCCACGCCCGCGCTGCGCTCACCGAGCGCAGGTGCGCACGGGCGGCCGTCGTGCCGGTGATATTCACGGCCACGGACAAGCCGCCCGCGGCATTCACCCACTCGAACCCGGCCTCATCGTTCGCCGCATCGCCGAGACACAGCGGCCGCCGCCCCCGAAACGGTGGCTCGCGCATGAATTCCGCGATCGCGGTCGCCTTGCTGACCCCGCGGGGGGTGAGCTCGATGCTCATCGTTCCGCTCTGCAACTGCAGCTCACCGTCGGTGAGGTCGGTGACCCGCTTCAGCGCCTCGAGGATCGCGGCCTCGAGGTACGGCACCTGCCGGAAATGCAGCGCAAGGGCGTAGCCCTTGTCCTCGAATGCGAGGCGGGCGTCCATTTTCGCCAGCTGCGCCATGAGCTGCCGTGCCACCGTGAGTGCGCGGCGGGAGGGCCGGGCGTGCTGGGTGTACACCCCGCTCGAGCTGCGCCGCTCGAAGCCGTGCAGTCCCGAGGCGGGCAGCTCGAGTGGAGCGAGCAGGGCGTCGAGGCTCGCAATGCTGCGACCGCTCACGAGTGCGAGCGCTCCCCCGCTGCACAGCGCGAGCCGCTCGAGCAGCTCCAACAAGGCGGCGTCGACCGTGACCGCGTTCGGCTGCTGGGCATACTCGATGAGCGTGCCGTCGACATCGAGGAAGAACGCATGTTGATCGGCGCGCAACGTCGGGGGCGGCCGCGCCACGCTCTCGTTGCCCATCAGGGGCTCGCACGAGGGCCGCCGCCCGGATTCGCTGCCGAAAAAGACGGTCTCAGAGGCGGCCGCACCGTGCCGGCCGGTTTGCTGAGTCGGACCCACATCGGTAGCCCTCCTGGCTACGCTGCATTCGATTGCTGCGGGTGCCGTCCCTGGCCACGTGCCCAGCTCAGCCCTGCGCGACCTGGTACCTGTGCCGCCTCGAGACCGTCGGCAGAGCGTCACTCCGGATCGGGGGGGGTGAGCCGGATGACGCAAATCGAACGACCCGCTGATCCGCATGCATCGCCTGCCGGGCGCGCTGCAGCAGCACATCGATGGCCACGGGTCGCCGGGGATCGAAATGGGCGACGCCCACGCTGAGCCGCAGAGCCGGCAGGTCGCGTGGTATTGCTTCGGAGTCGCGCCCGAGGACCGCGTGACGCGAGGCGTAGGCGGCGCTGAGCGTCAGCGCGGCGAACTCACTCGAGCTCAGCCTGCCGAGCACCTCGTAGACTCCGTACCTGGGGAACAGGTCGCGCATGAGGTTGCCCATCTCGCGCAGCAGCGCCTGGCTGGTGACCGGGCCGGGCGCGTCGCTCCCGGGCTGCAGCTCGCCGAGATGAAAGTAGATCAGGTCGGCCGGCTGCTCATCCCGCGCGGCGAGATCGAGCACACGCGTGGCAGACTGCACGAAGCCCCGGCGGTTGGCGAGGCCCGTCGTCTCATCGCAGATCGCGAGCAGGCGCAGCGCCTGGACGAGGTCGCGCAACGCGCGCAGCTGCAGCGCGATGCGCTGCTCTTCGGTCGGCCGCTTGACGCGCACCAGCTCGGCGAGCAGCAGGGCGATGCGCGGCTCGTCCCCGTTCAGGACCGCATCGCGCAGCTCGGTGGCGAGGTCGAGGCCGCCGACGAGCGGGGCACTGGTGTGTCTGGGCCTCAGAACCGGAGCGACTTCCATCGTGAAGTATCCTCGAGCAGCGGCTGGCTCAGCCCATGAGCTTCAGCGTAGGCCGTCGCGAGCAGCTGCCAGCAGCGGTGCAGCGCCCGGTCCGCGGTCGGCTGTTGCCGCACGTTTGCGTAAGGAAGCGCCTACGCAAGCCGATGGCGCACTGCACCAGTTGACGCGCGGTATGATCCGGACCCCGGCGGATCGGCCAATCGGAACCGCGACCCGTATGATCGAGCGGCGATGAGCTCAACCGCCCGACAGATGCTCGTGGTCGCCCTGCTGCTCGCGACAGTCGTCGGTCTGTTCGTGGCCGCCGAGGTGGGCCAGCGGCGGCTGGAGGAGGCCAGCCAGCGCATTGAGCTCGGCGCGCAGCGTCAGCAGGCGCTCGCCGACGTCTCGCAACTGCTGCGGCAGGCCGAGAGCAGCCAGCGCGCCGCGAACCTTGATCCGACGCTGCGCCGGCTCGAAGTCGCCTTCGTCATGGCCGCCCCTGCGGTGCGCTCCGACATTGAGCAGTTGAAACGTCTCAGCGACGAGAAGTTCATCGAGATGCGTACCGTCGTCGAGCTGTTCGCGACGCGCGGCAGAGCCGCTGCGATGCAGGTGATCCGGACTGACGTCGGCATTCAGACCATGTCGGAAATCGACGAGCTCCTGCGCCGGATCGAGGCACGCGAGAGCGGCGAGGTCCTCGACACCAGCCGCACCTGGCGGACCAACCGCTGGGCGAGCATCGGCACCACCAGTGCTGCGCTCATCGCCAGCACGGGGCTGCTCGCGCTGCTCACGCGCCTCACGCTGCGCCAGCTTCGCTTCAAGGAGCGGGAGGCCGAGCAGCTCGCCGCCCGGCAGAGCGAGCTCGAGCAGCTGGTGCAACAGCGGACCGAGGAGCTGTCGGCGCTCTCGAACCATCTGCAGTCGCTCGCCGAGCAGGAGAAGACGGCGCTCTCACGCGAGCTGCACGATGAGCTCGGGGGGCTCCTGGTCGCGGCGCGGATGGACGTGTCGTGGCTCGAGGACCGCCTGGGGAGCGGCGATCCTGAGGTGCAGGGCTATTTCAAGCGTGTGCACGAGGCGCTGCAATCCGGTGTCGACCTCAAGCACCGGGTCATCGAGAACCTGCGGCCGACGCTGCTCGACAACCTCGGGCTCTTTCCCGCGCTGCGCTGGCTGGTGGCGGACTCCTGCGGACGAGCCGGGCTGAAATCCACCGAGCACTACCCGAAGCGGGAGCTGCCGCTCACGCCGCAGGCCTCGATCATTGTCTTCAGGATCGTGCAGGAGGCCCTCACCAACGTGCTCAAGCACGCGCGGGCGCAGGCCGTCGAGATCTCGATCGAGGTGCACGCGCCGTGGCTCCTGGTCAGGGTCCGCGACGACGGTGTGGGACTTCCGGCCGAGCGGCTGCGGGCGCTCAGATCGCACGGCCTCGCGGCGATGCGGCAGCGTGCGCGCGCCCTCGGTGGGCAGTGGGAGCCGTCTCGACCCCCGGAGGGAGGCACGCAGATCGAGGTCCGCCTGCCCCTCGAGCGCGTACTGGCCGGCGACGTGCCAGCGCCCGCGAGCCGCCGTGAAGCCTGATCAGCGCGAGCCCCCGGCACTGCGCAGGCTGGCGAACTCGTTCAACAGAGATGGGAGGCGGTGGTAATCACGCGACTTGTTGAGGAAGGCCTCGACACCGAATGACTCGGCCTCGCGGCGGTATTCCGGCAGGTCAAAGCCGGTGAGCACGATGATCTTCGGGCGTCGCGCGGCATCGCGGTCGAGTGAGCGCAGCACCCCGAAGCCCGAGCCGATGCGCAGGTGCAGGTCGAGGATCACCACGTCCGGCGCCGCGGCTGCGAGCCGGTGTAGCGCATCGGCTTCCGTATCGACTGCGTCGATGAGATCCACCTCCGGCAGCCGCCGGATGAGCTCCGTGATGCGCTCGGCGAGCACTGCGGAGTCCTCGACCAGGAGCACGCGCAAAGGTGGACTATTCGACATAGGCAGAGCCGCGGTGTCCGGGCATCCCTTGGTGGCGCGCGGTCGGTCCCTCGCCCACAGCGGCCAGTCTAGATCCACGGGCTGGGCCGCAATGCCGGTGTCCGCCCTTTCGGCCTGTCAGTGCAAACTGACCGGCGTCAGCCGGCACGTCTACTGCACCAGCCCGTTCTTCAGCGCGTAGGTCGTCAGGTCGGCGTTGGTCGCGAGCTTCATCTTCTCCAGTACCCGCGCCCGATAGGTGCTGACGGTCTTGGCGCTGATGCACAGCTCCCGGGCGATCTCGGAGACGCTGCGCCCGATCGCGAGCTTGCACAGAATCTGGAACTCGCGCTGCGAGAGTGCCGCATGCGGCGGCCGGTCGGCCGGCTCATCGAGCGTGTCGAGCAGAATTTCTGCCAGCTCCGGGCTCACGAAGCGCCGTCCGGCAAGCACCGTGTGCACGGCGCGCATGAACTCTTCCGGCGCCTGGTCCTTGGCGAGGTATCCGGCGGCACCCGCGCGCAGCGCGTAGACGGCGTACTGTTTCTCCGGATAGGCGCTGACCACCAGCACGCGGGTTTTCGGGTGGCTCGAGCGTATGTGAGCGAGAATGTCGATGCCACTGCGGTCCGGCAGGTTGATGTCGAGCACCACCAGGTCCCAGACCCCGTCGCGCAGCTGCTGCAGGGTGTCTGCCCCGCTGGCCGCCTCGCCGATCGCCTCGATCGAGTGGTCCTGTTCGAGCCAGCGCTTGAGCCCTGCCCGGACCATCGCGTGATCGTCGGCAATGATCACCCGTGCCATCGCGTCTCCACAGTAGCGGTTCGCACCCGCGCACAGCGTACGCCGGGGGCCTGACCGTCTGTAGGGGGGATCCTACGCGGCCGGCGGGCAGGGGTCGAAGGGCTGGGGGCGGCGCGGGCCGTAGCCCGATGCCTACACGGGGGCGGGCACATGCCTGATCGATACGGTCCCTGTCGGGTGCAATCCTCTCGCGCGGGATAACTGCTGGAGGACGGTCATGAAACACTTCCTGAGAGCCCTCACCGGCGCGTCGCTTCTGCTCTGCAGCGCTACGATCCGGGCGGATTCCTACAGCGACACCGTGAGTCTGTTCAAGAACGCGGGAGAGAGCGCTGCCTTCTTCACTAACTGCTACGGCTATGCCGTCTTTCCGACGATCGGCAAGGCGGGCCTGGCGATCGGCGGGGCGCACGGCAGCGGGCGCGTCTACGAGCACGGCAAATACGTCGGCGACACCTCGATGAACCAGCTCAGCGTCGGCTACCAGCTGGGCGGGCAGGCCTACAGTCAGATCATCTTTTTCGAGGATCAGCGGGCGTTCAAGGAATTCACCAAGGGAGATTTCGAGTTCGGCGCCGACCTGAACGCCGTGGCGATTACGGCTGCCGCGGGCGGCAGCGTAGGTACTGCGGGCGCCAGCGCCGATGCGAGCGGTGGCATGAGAGACGCGAAGACGGCCGGCAAGTACTACAAGGGGCTGGCGGTGTTCA
>WNFI01647824.1_pt1 | contig 13971 bp, 13 predicted proteins | sample 5400471 | NCBI WGS metagenome assembly WNFI01 (sample SAMN13153348, study PRJNA577476) | soil metagenome | isolation source: 100 cm saprolite on Douglas fir-dominated hillslope | place: USA:California | collected 2013-09-17 | reverse complement strand
GTGTTAGCGGCGGCGCCAACCTCGCTGATTTTGGGCGGTTTAAAAACCGTGATCGGAGCCGCGGCGCGGCGTGGATTCGACGGTTTTCATATCGACGGCGTCAGGTTTCCGGGATGTGGTCTTTGGCCCTGAAGCTTTTGCCTTCGACGACGCACGTGTCGGCGTGATGGAGTAGTCGATCGAGCAATGCGGAGGTGAGCGTGGTGTCGTTGTTGAAGATTTCCGGCCAGTTCTTGAAGGCGCGGTTGGTACTCATGAGGATGGCGCCGCGTTCGTAGCGCTCGGAGATGATTTGGAACAGCAGGTCGGCACCGATCTTGTCGATCGGCAGATACCCGAGCTCGTCGACCACCAATAATTTTGGCTTTAGGTAGCGTTGCATCGCGCGTTTCAGAGAGCCCGTGGCGGTAGCGGCCGAGAGCGTGTGGACGATATCGATGGCGGTCGTGAACAGCACCGAGTAGCCGCGCACGCAGGCGGCGTGACCGAGGGCGATGCACAGGTGGGTTTTCCCGAGACCGACGCCGCCTAAAAAGATGGCGTTGGACTTCTGGTCAACAAAGTTCAGGCGGAAGAGGTTTTGGATCTGCGGCCGGTTAATTTTCTTCGGCCAGGTCCACTGGAACTGATCGAGCGTTTTGGTCAGCGGGAAGCGAGCGCGGCGGATGCGCTGGGCGAGGCTCTTGTCCTCGCGCCGAGCGACCTCGCCCTCGATCAAGTGCTGCAAGTACTCGAGATGTCCCCACTGTTGTTCGGCGGCCGTTTGCGCCAACTCATGGTAGTTGGCGCGGATATAGGGGAGCTGGAGGCGCAGCAGCAGCTTATTCAGCGAGTCGTTGTCTGAAGGGTCATCGCCAGTCGGGTCGTCACTCATCGTGGTCTACCTCGTAGATGGATAAATCAGGCTCTGGCAACTCGAGTTCCAGCAAGTCGGCGCGCCGGGTCAGGGACAACGGACTGGCCGGTTGCGATTTCGTGCGCGCCCGCGACTCGAGCAGATGGGCGATGTATTCGCTGGAGAAGGCGTTGAAGACGAGCGCATCATCGAGCGCGCGGCAGCACGCGTCCCGGCCGTAGATGTCGGCGAGGGCGAGGATTTTGCGTGCGTGTCCGCGCGCATTGAAGCGCCGCGCCACTAAGCCCTCGTAATAGGCCGGGGCCTTGCTCGAGAGGGCCAGGAACTGCGATAACAGGCGCTGTTCGCGAGCGCTCTTGCGCTGCTCAAGCAGCGCCTTCGGATGATCGGGATCTTCGATGTCCTGGTGCCGATCAAAACTGCGAACATGCCGGGCGATCAGCCGGTCTTGGTGGTAAATACACACCCGCTCGGGATAGGCTTTCACGGTGACGCGCTGGTTCGAGAACTCGGCCGGTACCGAGTAGCGGTTCGTATCGAGGGTGATGCGGAACTGGCTCGAAGCGCGCAAGGGGAGCACCCGCGCGAGATCGTAGGGATTGGCATTCGCAGTTCTGAGTAGCCCGCGTTCTTCGGCAAACAGATCCACGGGCCGGCGGTGCGTTTCGCCATGGATGCGCACGTTGGAGATTTCATTCAGCCAGGCTTGCGCGGCCGGATTCACCGCCGAGAAGTCGGTGAACTCCATGCCGTTCAGGAAGTTTTTCTTCACATACCCAACGCCCGATTCGACGCGACCTTTTTCGTTTCCGGCGGCGACGTTGCACGGGGCGATTTCGAAGGAGTGATGGCGTGCGTAATCGACGTAGCGCGGATTGAACACCGGCGCGATGCCGGTGAGGCGCCGCAGAACGGCGGATTTTAGGTTATCCACCATAATTTTGGTCGGAACGCCCAACACGGCGAAGGCGCGTTCATGGCAGCCCAAGAAGTGCTCCATGGTCTGCGAGACGGTGAACTCGACATACATCTGGCGTGAGTAACATTGCACCATTACAAAGAAGCTCAGGCGCCGCCGCGTGGAGCCGACGCCGACCGAACCATATTCGCCCCAGTCGATCTGGGCGCACTCGCCCCGGGCGAACTGAAGCTTCAAAAACGCCTTCCGCTTCGGCGGCCGGATCCGGCGCACGTAGGTTTTGACGATGGTGAGCCCACCGGGGTATCCGGCTTCCCGCAGACGTTGGAAGATCTGCTGGGCGCTTAAAGCGTGCGCCTCGAGCCAGCGGATGATGAGGCCCTTGTAGGGATCCAACTGGCTGGCGCGCTTCACGGGCGCCCGCCGTTGGTAGCGCTCGCGACGCGACCACATCGACACCGTCTGCGGGTGTAACCCTAAGACGTGAGCAGTTTGCGTGATCGACAGCCCCTGTCGATCACGATGATCACGGATTTTGCAGTACGTCTCGTAGTCGATCATCCGCGTCGGTCTCGATCGGTGGCGCGTTGGCCGGTCAGCGTGGCGCGCAGTTGCGCCAAGCCGCGCTCGACCGATTGCACACCGTGCACACGCGCAGCAGCGGGCGGATCGAGTGACAGCACTTGATACAGCGGTCGTTCATAGGCGATCAGCTCAACGCGGAGCAGATCGGCGCGCGCTTCGGTCAAGCGCGCCGCCGGCATCGACAGCAGTCGCGCAAGACTCGCCTCGCCGTAGTAACTGAGGCCCTGCGCATCGGCGACGGTGACCAGCGCCAGGTACAACGCGAGGGCGTGCACGTCGCAGCGTTCGAGGTGCCGGTCGCGAACCAGCCGTTGATCGATCCAGCTGAACTGCGGCGGGACCTGACGCAGCCGATCAGGGCGCAGCACTCGTTTGTGGGGCATGACCTGGTTGACCCGAGAGGATGTCTTGCCCCAGTTGTAACAACCCACGGGCGGTGGTGGCGATGTCGTCTTGTAGCGCAGAGTCGCTCAAATGGGCGATTAACCCAATCAATACAGGGCCTTGGCATCGAAGCGCGTCTTGTAGCGCACGGGTGGTCAGATCTTGAGGTGTTTCAACGAGTTGCGGTGTAAGGGCGTCTTGTAGCGCAACGCCTCGACCACGCCGCTGCGCGCGCCAGTACCCCGGATGCGCCGCCCGCCACACCCGCACCCGCTCCACGTGCTCCGGTCCGCTGAAGTAATCCCGGTTCTCGGGCTTCCCCAGCCAGCGGCGCTGACGCGCCGCTTTGCCCGTCGCCCGGCAGGCTCGCTTCGGGCAGTACTTCTGCCGTCCGCGATTGCGCACATCGACGGTGAAAATCTCGCCGCAGCACCGGCACTTGCTTTGTACTTTGTTCGCCATGGATCCCTCGCGTGGGAATCCATCTTCGCTGACCGGCCAGCCAGCCGCGGTCGAGCCCCGAGCGCCGACATCGGCGGGAAGAAAATCGACGCGAATAAAACGATTTAAATAAATCTCGCCCGAAGAAAACGGACGAAGAAGATCTCGATGTTCACACCGCCTGAATTAAACGGTAATCAGATCGCCGCTGACACCCGGTGCGGTGGCTGATGACCATGCTTGTGTTCCGACATATTTAGTCTCCACGCCCGGAATTGGTTGAATGAGGGGATATCCGGGCGTAACGATCCCCCCATCCTGAATTCTCGGAAGAATGCCCCTGCTCAAGTCAGATCCAAGAGCTAGTATTTTCTCCTTCAAAATATCTTTTGACATCAGTGAGTTAGCCCGACCATTCACCTCGGTGGCGAGTGGGCGATTCGCGGCGTGCTCCTTTAAAGATGCATTCATCGGACCCATATCACAGTTGTGTCAAATGACCTGTCAAATAGACTAATACCACCATTGCGGTGTGTCAAATGGTGTGTAAAACTACCGGCATTAGAAGGATCGGGAGCTTCATGACGCAGCGACTGGGAGCTTGGGATAAGGCCCCGTTGGCCTATGTGCTGGCCGAGGTCCGAACAGAGAACCTATCCGACCTGAAGTCCTATCAAGCCGACCTTGCGGCTGCATTTCGTGGACAATTTCCGATTCAAAGAGCACTAGTCACAGCGCGTATCATTACATCGAGTGGTGGGGTTCCCACTCTAGAGCCCGAGCAGGAAAGTGCGTGGGAGTTTGCGACCCCCGATAATCACGTAGCCCTCATCATTCGCCCACAGGGTTTCGTGTTGCATGCTACAACTTACAAAGACCACGCGGAGTTTCTAGGGCGATTCCACGACGCGCTTACCGTAGTTGTGGCAAAAGTACCGTCCATATTCGTGAATCGAATCGGACTGCGATACGTCGATTTCATAATTCCACGGCAAGGCGAAACTCCGGAAGACTACGTGGATGGCAGATTGAATCCCTATATTCCGGTACCCGAAGCAACAGGAACGGCTATGGCAATGAGTCTAACGGCCTACCCGATGCCAAATGGTCGCCTTACTCTGCGTTACATCCGTGGAACCGGACAACCGCAACTTCCGCCTGATCTGGCAACCATTGCGCTAGAGAAATCTCCTCTGATGGGGAACATCGACGTTGCGACAACCCAGACCACCGCTATTATGGACATTGACCGAACTCGCGAATTCGTTGCGCGCGAACCTCTAAATCCGGCCTCGGTGCGGCAGGAGTTTCAGCTAATACGCGATGAGATTTCGCATCTATTCAAAGAAATCCTCATAACTAAGCATGCTCGGGAGGCATGGGGCGCGGTATGAGCAACTCAACCACCATGTCAACGTCTGCACTGTTTGCGCAGGACTCCACTGGTGCACGAGGAGCTCTCAGGAAGCTTGAAGTAAGTGTGTCACTATCGCCGGATTGGTCTTTTGGCTACAGAGAACTATTTCGACCAGTGTGTCATGGCGCAGGCTCCGTTTTCGGTTCGATTGCATACCATCATAGTTCTCCCTACTCTTTCCAACTAATAGTAGATGCGTTGCCCGTAGCTCCTCACGAAGCGCCGCGCGAGTTCATGGCTTCATTGCAGGCAATCGAGCGTTGCTTGAGTGGATCTGCATCAGATGTCGCCAAAATGCTCCGTGTATCGCGGCAAATGGTCTATCACTATCGTGAAGGGATGGAACCTGCGGTCGACAACTTTCGGCGCATGAAGCTCATCGCCAATATCGTAAATCACGTCGCGTGTGATGTATCACTTGAGCCAATCATCAAGTTGCCACAGCCCGAGGGAAAGTCTCTACTGGCGTATCTGTCAGAAGAAAAACCCGACACCCTGCTAGTCCAGCGCATTGTCGTGCGCGCTAACACTGATCTAAAGAAGCGCATAAAACTAGCTGAATTGGTGGGTTATGCAACGCCTCACGATCGACGGGACGTGATGCGGGAACGACATGCCTTAGGAAAGCCAATCTACGTGACCGACCCTGCTACCCCAGGGAGACTAGTTCAGATCCGCCCCGATCAATCCCGAGTGAGCGGGCGCATGGTGAACCGCGTGTTCGTGCCTGATGAGGGATGATCGAACAACTTACTGCGCTGTTATCGACCGACCGGCCTATCTTCCTTATGATGGCCGGTCCGAACGGAGCGGGAAAGTCTACATTTCGTAAGCGATACGCTATTCCGGCCGAGTTTCCCTTTATTGATCCTGACGAAATTGCTCGGGTTCGACTTGGCCGAGATCCAAAGAACCAGCAGGAAGCGCTGCAGGCTTCAATTGACGCCAACAAATTGGTCGAATCCAAACTTCGGGAAGGCGCTTCTTTTGGTCTTGAAACCGTGTTTTCCGATTCAAGTGGACTAAAGCTCCAGCTGCTCAGATCGGCCAAAGAAATGGGTTATCAAGTCGGTATCATTTTTATCGGCCTAGATCACCCGCAACTCAGTATTGCACGCGTTATGGATAGAGTTGATAACGGAGGCCACGATGTACCCGATGATTTGATCGTGGATCGGTTTCCACGCGTATTCCGAAATCTCAAGCGCGCAATACCGATTTGCGATTTTGTGCTGTTGGTCGATAACAGCGAAGAGACACGTCACCGTATTTTTGGGAGCATAACTCCAGACGGAGGCATTCGCCTTTGGGACAGAACGCCGCGGTGGTACGAAGAGTATCGTATCGGATAAAGTGATTAGACGACGGGCGTTCGCCTTGTAAGCTCGATGAGCTAGTGTATGTTGCAGCCAGCGAGTTTCCACTGAGCTTTTTATTGCGCACGGCGAGGCATGTGCAGATATCGATATCGAGTACGTTTATTGGTGCGTGGGTCTCATAACGCCGCGTTCGAGCCAGCGTCGCGATCCGCGGGGCCTTTGCGGGGCCTTTGCGGGGGCTCGAATGATGCGGCCATGAGAATTCCGGATTGAAGCCGAAGTTGTTGGAGCGCGACTCATGAGCACTCTTCGTAAGTCACCAAAGAAACAAGAAAGCGTTGCCGCCGGTGTCGGCCGTGGTATGCGTCGCGCTGCGCGGACCGCTCGGGAAGTGGCGCGCAGATACGGGACGCCAATTTACGTTTGGGAAAATGGCAAGGTCGTTGCCAAGGACCCGAACGAGGATGGGAAATAGAACGTTATAAATAAGGCTGAAAAATTACCGAGTGCCCCGCGTTCAGTGGCCGTTTTCGGCAAAATTAACTGTGGGCAACAGCGCGGGTAACTCGGTTTTCGGTCACTCAATAGTGCCGTAATTCATAGGCTTTCCGTACCTTGTTCAATTCCCTCCCTGCACGGCACAATTATGGCACACCAAATTTCGCTTAGTCACACTGCCCACGCCTCCACCAATGATTAGGACTTCTTCTTGTCGTCGCCACTACCCTTGCGTCGGCGTTGCACTGTAATTTTCGTGACCCTGCCTCCGAGTTCTCGTTGCTTCGGAACATACTTTTCGGCCCAGTTGTTGATTCTCGTCAGGGCTGAGCCGAAGACATCACCGCTCAGCCGGCCGGAGCGCTCCAGCTCTTCGGCGAGAAGACTCTTATCTACTCCCTTCTTGAATCGTTTCGCGACGTAACCAAGCACTACGCCGCCCGCGAAGACGGCCAGCGTGATAGAACCCGCGCTTACAGACGTGATGCCGAGATATGAGAACTCAGGCTCGGCGTGTTCCCAATAGGGAAGAATATACGGGTATCGCGTGCGAGGGTAACGGAACTCGGGGTCAAAGTAGTCAAGCAACTCGACTTCAATAATTCGGTCGATTGACGTAAGTATCTCGTCAAGATCGAATCGTGTTATGAATTCATCGTATTCAATCGTGATTGTGTATTCCGAGTCTTGGCTTCCGTCCATGTTATCCTCCGGCGCCCCCGTCAGGCAGTTCTCCATCGCCTCAGTATTTACGCAATGTGCGTTAGCCTCAAGTTCTTATATTGCTGGTTGCGTCAGCCCCGAACCTTGTGGGCACTATCGTCCCGCTCGTCACACCGGAGCGTTCAAGCTGCCGGGGTGCACAACCAGGAGGCGCTTCTTGGTGAGGCGTTCGACGGCAAGGTGCGGCAGTACGTTGTCAACGATCACAAGATAGTGCTCAAGAAGGGCTCGAATGTTGTCGAGACTCCCGTGCTCGATCGAATGCCAGGTCTCCGGCAAGTAACGAACAACAATGCTGAAGGCATACAGGATGGCAAAATGCAGAATGAAGGGGTCGCGCGTACCCCAGATCGGCACAATCAAACTGGTCCCGGAATAGCCGGACTTGTATGTCTCGACGTAGTTCCACCAAATCGTCCCCTTGGGATGTGAAACGTCGCCCACGAATCGCTCGTGTTGGTGCAGCGCTGGGTTGGCGGCAACAAGTCGTAGGTCGGTGATCTCAAACCCAAAGGCACTGAGTTCCTCAGCCGTGATCGCAGCTCCTTTGTGATAAATCGCAACGTACGTCTTGATCGTATCCCCTTCCTGGGGCGGATCCAGCAAGACCGCCCCGTGTTTGGTTGCATGCGTCATCATGCGTTCGGAGCGCTCGGTGAAATTCCTTTGATCGTGGCCAATTTGGAAGGAAAGGGCCTCTAAGCCGATGTACTCCTTAATCACGTCCTGAAGTTCGGGTACCCTACGCAACAGATCGCCCAGCGAGACTAGCCTATCCATCGTGGCGTCTTGTGTTTTTCGAGGGCGGCTCTCATGAGCGTGCGCAGCGAGTTTGATGCCAAGGCTCTTGCAGTAGGCGGCGAAGTGCCCGGACTTGAGACAGCCGACATAGTAGTAGTTTGGGAATGGGGTCCCTGAGGCGGGCAATGTGAACAGCCCGTGTCCGTACTCGGTATGGCGCTGCACGGCGGCGAGATCATCCTGTGTATCGAGCGAGGCAATCTGCTCGGCGATCGTGATCTGCAATAACGCGTAATAGCGCGAGAGGATCTTCGAGTTTAGGCCACCCTCTTTGGTGTCCCAGTACCCCAGCGCGCTGCGGATCGCCGAGGACATGCCGACACTTTTTGTTCGAATGAGTTCCGAGGAAGCTGGCGACTTCCTCGCCGTCAGGAGCTGCTCACAAAGCTGGGCACTGGTCAGTCGGCGCAGTCGCAGCCAGACCGTCTCGCTGACGTTCTCTGAAACTAAGCGCTCGACATCCTCGTTGGCCATCGCAATATATCCTCCCTCCAAATTATACCTTGACTCATGTCTACTTGGATCGCGCCGCGTACGCGGCCTGAATCTAAAATGTGCCGGGCCGGTGCTGAATCCTCGCGCATCCGCATCCGATAGGAATCGCCAAGGCGTCTCACTCCACGGGCGCATCTCAGCAAAAATATATTGTCTCGGTGACCGGCGACAATTGGACTTGCCGGCCGCATCTCTCAATATAGGTGCACGATTTCCCCTGATTGAGCCCACTCGATTTCGAGGAATTGAACCCACCTGATTTCGCCAAAGAGTCGCTCTAGTGGCTACAAACACGGCGCCGTAGGGGCCAATCGGCCAGATCGCTAGTGAAGCGAATGCGTGTAACAATCTGACCCCGGCCGTATGGATTTCGACTTTTTTACTGAAGCCAAGCTCGCGCGCATAGCGCCAGTGCCTCTAGACTTGCGCGAGGCGATGGGTACACCACGTGCCAGTACAGGGTACCCCCTGTATGCCAGAGAGATCCCCTTTCCAGTTAATCACAACGCTATGGAGCCGCTCGCACCCGGGCCCGTTCTTGCTTGTAGCGAGAACGTCGCCGCCAGCGACGCGATGACCAGGAGCTGCAACGCCGCGCCATGCCGCGACGTTCCATCCCGCGCCTTCGTGGGCATCAATTGTCTCCTGCTTAGGATGGCTGGTACTTCTGCGTCCGTGAGCGTTGTTCGAGCCGAACGAGAAGACCAATCGCTGGTAGCTGGAAGGTCCAATGGGCGGACGCGGAATGGACCGTTGCAGCCCCAGATCAGCTCCGTGATGTGGAGCAATGACAGCCTGATAGCGCCGTCTATCCTGCGGATCTAAGTGTGGTAACAGATAGTCGTACGATGCATCCCCTGTGAGCAGCCAATACCGACGCTCCGAGTCGGAAGCGTCGGTGACGCAAAGCGCGTACCCGGAGTCATTGCGGTCGGTTCCGCTGCAGCGAACGAGTTCAAGCGTACGAGCATTCGACAGTGCGAATGCGTCGACCGTTCTCGGGTAGCTCGCATACATGAGCAATCTGCCGCCGTTTGTGAGAATGTCGCTCGCAAATGCCAGGTGAATTGGAGAGAGAGTTTGTTGAGGTGCAATCCAAGTTTGCTGCAATGCAAAGTTCGGACTACCCGGTGTTTCCCAGTATGCACCGGCCCAGTGATCGGCGTCCCAGTGTGACAGTAGAATGGGTGGACTGCGTGTGAAGCAGAAGCGTAGCGTGGACGGGCAGGTTAAATAATTGCGATAAACGCCGCAGCCCAAGTCATAGTACAAATCCGGCAGGAACTGAGTGTCGGTCAGTGCAGAAGCACTCCCCTGTCCAATGTCATATACCGCCAGCGCATCGGCCGTGCGGCCGCTTAATCGCGCGTCCAGGTCGCTGCGGGAGGCCGATGGAATGTGCATGGCGTTAAACGATGCTTGCAATGCGCGAGTTCGCTGTGGTGCGGGCGGACGGATATTAATGGCCACAGGGACAGACAACCCAAACATACGCGAGTACAAGTCCGCCGGGAGGGCTCCCGATGGGTCAATGTGAATCTCATACCAGGTATCCGCGGGCGGGTCCGATCCCTTCTTGTTCTCATAACGCATGGACTCGAGGACCGATTCAAAAATAGGATGGTTGCGTTCGAGCAGCGTTTCAACCCGATACAGCGGCAGGCTATTGAACGGATCGTGTACTGCGGAACCAGTTTTATGAACGGATTCCCAGTACTCTCTCCAGGCCCGTGTGCAGTCGACTGTATTCTCGGCGCCAAACTCTGGAAGCGCATCAAGCCGTTCGGCATCCACGGCATCGAACGCAAAGAGGGCGCTCAGAGCGTTGGTCAATTGAACCGGCTCAAGGTGATCTAGTACTGCATACAACCTCCTCGGGGGCCCTTCAGACTCAGCTGCTTCTCGCCGTTGAAAGTGCGTGTGCATGATGATTTTTTTCAGTGTTAGGTATAGTATCCAGAAAACAGGTAGGTAATTCGCGAGATCCCCTTTCGCTCTCCTTTCCACGGACGGACATTGGGATGCTTCAAACTAAATCTACTGCGGCTCTGTGGCCGCTGATCGCCGCATCCTCGCTGTTCGCAGCCTGTACGACTCCGAATATACACAAGACCGATAACTTTGGCCTGATAGGCGCCCCGGTGGAAACCCTTTCGATCGACGCGAAGCAACGCGTGGTAGTCATGACGAAAGGCGCGAGCGGACGGCCCACCATCACGTGCGCGGAGCCCAGTCCCGATGCTCTATCGGCACTGAGCACGAGCGTTGGAGGGAGCCTGCAGGATCCGAAAGTAGCCGCCAATTTCGCCATTGCCCAAGTGGAGTCGTCGGCGTCGATTGGGTTGCGCACGCAGTCGATTCAGCTGTTGCGAGATGGCATGTACAGGCTGTGCGAGGGGTATGCAGGTGGAGCGCTGGACGGGGAACAGTTTAATAAGGAACAACGACGCTACCAAAATCTCATGTTAAGTCTCTTGGCCATCGAGCAATTGACCGGGGCCGTGGCTCCTCGACAGGCTGGTTTGGGCGAAGGGAGCGCCACGACCTCAGTGGCGGATAACGCGGATGAAGCGGCGGCGAACGCGACGAAGGCTTCGGATGCGGTCGCTGATGCGGGAAAAGCCTTGAAGCAGGCACAAGACACCCAGACGACGGACGAAACAGCGTGCAAGGCTGCCAATGATCCAACTAACAAGAGTTGCACGGCTGTGTCCGATGACAAGACGGCGGTCGCCAGCAAGCAATCGGACCTCGATACGGCGAATAAGAAGTTGGACACCGCCAAGCAGGCTTTGCAAGCGGCTCGGGGAGCGGTAAAAGCGGCTGCGGCGGGAGCGCGGGTCTCGTTTTCCGAGGCGCCGCAAACCAACCAGATCACCGACAATTCGGCACGATATGTCGCTGAAGCGACTCGGACAATTGTATCAACGACGCTCATTGCGAGCTTTGCCCAGGAAGAATGCGCCAATGTCTGGGACTTCGTGAAAAGGCTAGAGACGACCGGCCACACGGCGGACTACTTTCTTCAGCCGCAAACGACACCGAAAGGACAGGAATCCGAATTTGTGCATATGATCATGAACTGCCAGGCCAGCCAAACGGCGCTTCTTAATCAGGTGGCGCTGTTCACACCGCAGTCTGGGGCGCCGCCTGCCGCTCTGCAGGTACTCGGCGGCCAGGATGGCGTGACACTCGCGCCCAAGGATTCGGTGCACTTAATCATTGTCGGGGGCGTACTGCCCTACCACCTCAATGATCTGTCGCCTGACCTTAAGAAGGATCTCACCGCTGTCATACCGCATGGGACTTCGAATGGGGCCTACGAGATCCACCTCTCACGGCCGGATGGTGCCACGAAACAATCGGGAACAGCGACGATCTACGTGGCCGACTCGGCAAATGGTTACGTCGAAGTTCCGGTAACCTTTTCGAAAACCTCGGGTGCGGCTTCGAATACCTCGAGGACGGCAACTCAAGGGGGAAACGCAAGCGTCAAGATTACAGATGTCTCGAGTAGTGGTGGCTCGATTGCCGTGAAGATCACCGTACCCTCATCGATCAAGACCGATAACTTCACAGCGGCAGCAAAGAACGCAGACAAAAGCAAGAACGACACGCTGACGGGGACCGGGGATGGGAACGCTACAGAAGTGGATATCAAGGGTTGCACGGACGGGGATTCGTACAACGTGGCGCTCAGTTTCGTCCTCACCGGAGGCCGAAAGACACAGACCACGACTTACAAACCGGCGGTCAAGTGCTCGGCGGCGGCAGGCGTCACGCCTGATGGACAGGCGCCCCCGAAGACACCTTGATCCTAGAGTGACGTGGATGCGCTGATTGTTGAGTTATAGTCGGGCGAGAATCAAAACGGTGCCCTGCACGCATTGCGGTCGGCAGGGTCCAAGGACAGGGGGCCGTTCGAGATGAATCCTCCCAAGACTTCTCTAAGGCAAGCGGCTCCAGTCGCACGCCAACCGATCTCTGCATCGGCGGAGACTGTGGCGATCAAGCGTAAACAGCGCATGCCGGAGATTCCGAAGCGGAGACTTCGGGTGTACGCGCTCGACCCAAGCCTCGCGAAGACCTTGGAGTCGGTCGCCGTAAATGAGACGGTACTGTCGGTTCCCTGGGACGACAGGCCACTCACGCGCGATCCCTTGACCCGCGGACCCGTAGGCGAGTACTTGGAGGTCGTTGACGTCGATCCGGCCTCCAATCGCGTCTATGAGCCCGTCGATCTGAACGACAAGGCTTTACTCGCTCAGGATGGCTGGCCTCCCTCGGAAGGCAATCCGCAATTCCACCAGCAGATGGTGTACGCAGTGGCGATGACGACCATCGGCCACTTTGAGCGGGCGCTCGGACGGCGCGCACTCTGGGCGGCACGGCGCGCGAGCACTACCGCGGGCAGCCCTGGCAAGACGGCGGATGGCCAAAAGCGATCGACCTATCTCGTTGAGGAGGTTCGGCGCTTACGCATCTACCCGCACGCACTGCGGACCAACAACGCCTATTACAGTCCCGAGAAAAAGGCGCTGCTGTTCGGGTACTTTCCGGCTGAGTCCGCGAACTCCGACAGTACCGCGCCGGGTTCAATGGTCTTCTCCTGTCTCTCGAGCGACATTATCGCCCACGAGACGACGCACGCCCTGTTAGATGGATTGCACCGTCGGTTCCAGGAGGCCTCGAATCCAGACGTTCCAGCTTTTCATGAGGCCTTCGCCGACGTTGTTGCGCTCTTTCAGCATTTCACGATTACCGAGCTTGTGCGCTTTGCGATTGAGCGCGCGCGGGGAGATCTCTCCGCCGCGAGCATCCTGGCGGAGCTGGCCGAGCAATTTGGCGAAGGGAGCAGCCGAGGAGGGCCGTTACGGAACTATCTGGATCCCGCCGTCCGTGCGTTGAACTACGACGAGACGCTGGAGCCCCATGACAGGGGCTCCATTCTGGTGTTCGCCATCTATGAGGCCTTCCTGAAGATCGTCGCGCGGCGCACGCAAAGCACCATACGAATCGCCAGCGGCGGCAGCGGCATTTTACCGTCCGGGTCGTTGCACCCGGATCTCGTTGATCGCTTGACGCACGAGACGTGTGCGGCCGCGCAATACGTGTTGCAAATGTGCATTCGCGCGCTCGACTATGCTCCCTCGGCCGACATCACCTTCGGTGAGTACTTGCGTGCGTTGATTACCGCCGATCGAGACCTCGTCCCGGAAGACCCGTACGGACACCGCGTTGCGTTCATGGAGTCATTTCGGGCGCGCGGCATCCTACCGCGTGATGTGCGCACCGTCTCCGAGGAGTCCTTGGCCTGGGGCACTCTGGAGGAGTCGCGGCCGAGCTGGCTCGGCCCTCTCATGCAAGGCGTCGTGCTCAAATGGGATCAGGACCTCGATCGCAGCGAGATCTTTCGCCTCAATGAGGAGAACCGATGGGTCGTGTGGAGTGGCTTGAAGCAGGCTTTTCGGAACGATCCCTCGCTTTACAAACAGTTTGGACTAGTGCCCGACCTGCCAGCCTATGACGAGCA
>WNFI01611176.1_pt1 | contig 13971 bp, 18 predicted proteins | sample 5400471 | NCBI WGS metagenome assembly WNFI01 (sample SAMN13153348, study PRJNA577476) | soil metagenome | isolation source: 100 cm saprolite on Douglas fir-dominated hillslope | place: USA:California | collected 2013-09-17 | reverse complement strand
CCTTTCTGGGGAGCCGCGATCCGCCGGGCCAAAACACCTCGCTTGACTGGGTTACTTCACTCCATCGTCATTCTGATCGCTGACTACGATGGAGACCAAATTCATCTCGTGTCAGTTACTCCAGCTGTTCAAATTGATTGTTTGAGTACCACTCACCACGGCACTACGCTATTGGGATATCTAGATAAGTCCAAATACTTCCCACGGGGCGTCGTGGGTGTCGTTTCCGGTTCGGAGGTGTTCCCATGCTTGCTCGGAGAAAGCTACGTGGAAGATGTATACGATTTAGTGGAGGACTGGGATGTGATTGCCCCTTCGTTGAGGCGAGGTAAGCCCAGCGAGCCTTGGGCCAGCGTTCAGATCCAAGCACCCCTCGTGAGCCGGGACGTCATCGGCATTGCGAAGAACTTTCGTGATCATCCAAAGTGAGATCGTTAATGATAGCAATTACACCAGGGCCGGCGATTCATAATATCTTTTCGCATTAGGGAGGGCGAGTCAGTACCGCAGCCGCCAACATTCCCTATGCTCTTCACCAAGCGGGCAACTTCAATTATCCCAACGGGGGCGGAGATCTACCACCACCTGAATGTTACAAAGGAGATTGATTACGAAGGAGAAGTAGGGATCATTATCGGGAAAGCAGGTTTCGCCATCCCAAAGGAGGAAGCGTGGAACCATATTTGGGGAGCCACTATTGTCAACGATGTAAGCATGCCTGCTCTGCGCTTATTATATTGGTATCTGACATCCTCTACGCTAGATATCCGCTCGTGACCGCCAGCGCGATCATAAGCAGTTCTACATCGGCAAGTCGCTAGACACTTTTTGTCCGATGGGTCCATTTGCGGTTCATAGTGAGCCAGTTTCGATCTTTCGGCCACACTCCAATTTCCATATAATATGTAGAGTCTGCACTGGATTGGGATAACCTCATTCTCGAAACTCGCGTGAACGGGGAGCTAAGGCAGCACTCAAAGACCAATGACTTGATCTTCGACATACCAACGTTGGTCCAAACGTGCTCCGTGGGGATAACGTGAGTTCATATTACTTCTTGAACCGCTTTCTCCCGCCAGCTAACTCGCTACGGTAGTCTTCAACCCGGTGACGTTATTGCCACAGGAACGCCAGGTAAGTCTTTGCCAGAACATCTATTTCTGCCAATGACTATTTTCTGAAATGAATCGTTAGCCGGAATTGGTAGCTCTTTCAAACCCCCAGTGTTCCTCAAACCCGGGGATGTCGTCGAGGTTTCTGTGACTAACCTTGGGTCACTCAGGAACACCGTCTCTGCCCAAGATGCACTACCACCAGCCTGTAATCCCGTGCGGATCAAGAGGGCCCCATCTTTTCCATCGACAAACACGGAGGGGCGTATTGTATCTCATAAGATTACGCCATCCCTCTTGAGGAAAGGTTTTAGTTTCGGAAAGCCCGCCTATACCCTTCCTCTCGTGTTTGGGGCGGGTTTTGCCTGCATGTGCATCGCTTACCGTCGTTAAACTTATCCCACAGTGTTTGTACCCGTCCGCCACTGTATAACTAGCCATGTAACTTGTACATATCCTCCTTTTCTTGTTGCATCTTGTTGCACATATTACAAGTTGTCTAAGTTCTTGCGCACGACATGCGCAACCCGTAGTTAACTCCCACGTACTAGGAATCCAGTATCCGCAGCAGGATGTCTTCTTCTTCAACAACTCCTGAGCTTTCCAACAATGGAATAACCCCAACGTCGGTGGCTCCGCAAAGCGATGACATGTTCCAACTATATGATCTGAAAGTGGAGGTTGTCGTTGAGCCTGATCCCTCGGGCCACGAGAATACACTCCCTCGTCTACTATGTGGTGCACACATCGGTGACTATTTCACGCTTCAAGGAGAAATGCTGTACCTGCCACCAGGTCAAGGTATCTCGATCTACTCCTTGGGTAAGCTACCTAAATATATATGATGGACCTCAAAAGTTGAACTGCTCCGACAATGTTGAAATGTGGGTTGTGCTACAAAAATTTACATCTCAGCAAGCGTCCTTCCCCTCCTTGCGGCGAAACAGCGTCCAACCTCCCATGCGGATTGGATGACAACAGATGCTTTAGTCAAATGTCCCGATCCAAACTGTCCCTCATTGCTGAAGATCACGCGCACCGGATTAAGGACTTTCAGGCATGGGGAGACGACTCTCGTCCCTTTGCGGTAAATCGCAATGCACTCTGGAGTCTGGTGTTCATGGTGAGGGAGACCTGCTATTGGCGTAGTGTTAAATTCCTTTCTGAACACGGAACCATTGCGTGGTGTGTTGTCAATGTGGTCAACATTTTCTAACTCGATTACTGGCATGATATCACTGGCGTTCTTACTATTTTTTGATTGACAACGTTACCCGAAATTTTGCTGTCTACTCCTATTTATGCAATTGTATATACTCCTGAGCCTGATTCCTCCATCCACCAGAATGGGCCTGATGGTTTTTAGATACAGAATGGCTGGACCTGATCTGATATATCATTTGCTGATGCGTAGTTGAGGTTGAGTCACAACCGGCCGAGCCAACCCTGACAACCTCCATTCTTTTTGTACAGTCCAAAATAACCTAAAATGAACCACTGTCTCTTTACGGAGATCATACGCGCTAGAATGGAGGTGGAGAGACGACTTCTGTACCTTTACACCCCGTAAAAGTACATCGAGTAAAAGTACATCGGACGCCGATATATATCATGAGATTCTGCTCTGGTATTTATTACATTGGCAGCCGCAATCAAAATATCATAATAGATCACCAATGAAGCAGGTTGAGGGTACGAGACTCGTACCTGTCAACCGGATTTCCGAGAGCTCAAGTCGAGCACCAAATCAGGTCCAAAGTTGACCCCGAAAGGTTCCTCCACAGCCATATGCCCAATCCCATCGTTAGTATCAACACCACCTGATAATGGAACTTCTAGTTTCTCAGGCTCAAGATGGATGCACCCGTCGGGGAAACCGTCTAGTGGAGCGGCAAAGCAGGCAAGGGCTTGTCAGTCTTCCAGAGGGGGTTCCGAATCCTAGTTGTACGCCGGACTTTAGAAGATCTTGTCGCCCAGTTCGACCTTCTTCTACTCAATGAGAGCGCGGTGTGATGATTCGGAGCTCCTGTATATTTCCGTTCAGACCCGCTGTACTTGTGAACGAGGGCCGAAGCGAGTACATAATGGATAACATCTTGCGCTGCAAAGGACTCAAATGAGAGTGGCGGAAGAACAAAAGGTCGAGTCAGAGTTCTAGAGAGATTGGCGACGACACCGTATCGGGAAGACCCTCTCCCTTTCAGCGAGATGCGAGATGAAGGCGACCTTGGATGGGAGGATATAGACGTAATAGCTTTTGAAAACGGAGGAGGGACAAGTGACTGTTGCATACTCGTTGAGTTGGAAACGCAAGGCTTGGAACCTGAACTTGGCGAGAAGGAGAGCTGAGGAATATGAGGCACATCGGTAGAGCTTTTCTTACCCCTTGAAGGATCTTCATCGCTGCTTGGCCAGAGAGACGATGGATGGAATTCCGCCACGGTAGCCATTGAGTGAACGAACTCGGGAACCGTAGATACTAGAGGATGCTTCCGTTGACTTGCTAAGGGAGTCCGCAGTTCGGAATATCCAGACTTTGGGATTGCCTCAGGACTGCGATGGGGAGTAATGGAGAACGCGTTCGAGCGAGCCCGCGTTTTATGACGGGTATTAGTCGGTAGCGGCCCCGATGAGGAAGGCACAGAATTTCGTCTACTCCAAAAGTTTGTGATTGAAGGAGTCTTTGCGATTGCATCAGAGAGCCTGTGGCCAAACAACATCTTCCCTGCCGCGTGGCTCAACAAGCTTAAACGAGGATGGGAACCGGCTTTCGTCTCAATCTTTGGTGATTGAGTCATTGTCATTTTTCCTTTGGAATCCTGGGAACGTCGTGTTTTCGGTGTCTCTCCAGAAATACGACCCTCCCTCCCATCCGTGGCTCCAAAATAGGGCAAGAAAAAATCAGGGACGTCCGGCCTTGTACTGAGGTCTCTCGACTCTGCCATACTATAATGACGATCAGATGAAGGATCCCCAAAAAAGGTCTTGGTAGCAGCCAACACGTCTGAAAAGGGACCCACTATCTCGTCGGAGGGTGGAGTAGGAAGGGGCGTGTTCACGAGACTAGAACTACTACTCTTCGATCTCATGGGAATCGAGGATGGCACAGAAGGTGAAGTTCGGTGACTAGAGCAACCTTGAGCATGGACATAGCTATTGAAGAGTTGGACGTTCTGGAGGGAACGTGGAATCGGAGGAAGGGATTTTCGAAGGATCTGGATTTCAACCCATCAACATATGAACCGAACCCCATATCAGTTTCTCAATTAACATCCAGATGATGTAAGATAACGTTAACGTTACCTCTTTCTCCACAGACTGGCCTCTCATACACCGTTCCTGGTGTTCTATCTCCTTCATGTTCCGAGTCGTATGGGCATCCAAAGCATGGGTAGACTCCCTACCCAGACTTGCTCCATCCGGACCAACCTCATCAGGAAGCATAACGATCACATCCGGTAACTCGGGTAGCAATGGGAACCATCCCGACGATGGCCCATCGATCCCAACGACGCGAGCGGGACGTGGAGAGGATAAGGGAGGCGGCGGAGCCAGAGAAGCAGGTTGCACAAACCTCGTCCTCTTCACATCTCCGGAACCCACTGGTGAAGCTGTGAACATAGAGATAGCACTTGGAGGAGGAGTAGCTGGTCTAGGCCAAGCAATAGTATTAGAACGAGGTCTATACTCCACACTGGTGATCCTTCTCCTCCCATCCCCCGTCCCAATATTAGTCCTCGTAGTAGTGCCAGTGACATCGATATCAGGACATCCGGCCTTATCACAACAAGTTGCAGATGCATGTCTAATGCGCGTATTCTGGGCCGTCACAGGCATAGAACAACGTCTTGGACTTCTGTCCTCTGAGTAGAGCTGGGAAGATAAAGCACCGAACCTTGAAGTCGAGATCGTAGGGAGCGCTGGCATCACTAACGCTTGTTTTAGTTTTCAAGTTTCCGTAGGAGTGAGGAAGAAACGAGAGATTCTACTGGCATCCGTACGGAAGGTTGCCTATCCTTTATGGAGCAAATGGTTCAAGTTGCATGCGCATTCCCAACAAGATGACATGGATGACACGAGTGAGACCTATACATGTAGCCGGTCGAGGACTGGACGGTGGGAGATGGGTCAGACATCCCGAGGTGAGAGTGAATACCTTGGCATACTAGTCACATAGTACTATCACTATATCAGCCGACCAGGCACGGTTCTTTGTGGCTATCTTCGAGGTGGCGCCTAGTTTCCCAGAGCATAAGTTATAATAAGAGAGGCTGCCTAAGTATAAGTGTTTCAGGCTTATATTAACTTGGCCTCCCAAGCCCCCAAGTTATATGGACAATAACAAAAGAGACTCAGAGTCGACGTTTCTCCAGTTAACCGGGGCACAGGAGTCGATGGACTCGGCCTTTGTCGTTGTCATTCCAACGGGGGCCTGGAATTCTAAGAGGCACGGCCTCACTGTTCCTGAATGCAAACCAACAAATCAACAACCCCGTCAAAGGACATGCGTCTCTCTCAACAATATCCAGATCTGTTCGCCGATCATGTATGATCATCCGTACCTGTTCATACGACTCATTGCACAAGTTGGGATTACTATAATGTAAATAACAGGGGAAGAACAACTCGCATTTATTCTACACGAAAGCTTAAACAAAGAACAGCAAGAAAAGCGGCGATTTCAAATCACCCAAATAAACGAAACGACTAGCGTCATACAAACAAACAGCAGGTGCAGCCAGAACCCAACACGATCCACGCATCAAGGCTGCGCAAGCCAAAGAGGAACCAGCCCTAAGGAAGAGGATCAAACTTCCATGTGATTCCAGAAACCCTCCCGGCATTCATGTCCGCAAGCTTCTGGTACACCGTAGTAGTAACATCAATATCCCCCTCTCCTGAACATCCTTCACACTTGTCGACAATCTTCACTCCGCTCACCTTCCGCCCATTGGCAGGGTTTGTGATGGTGACCGTCATCGGAATATGGCATTGGACCTTTGACAAGGGATCACATGAAGGGATACCATCACCTCCTATCCAAGTGGACCCAACGGAGGAGGAAATAGCTTCGTAGAACACGCCGGCGGAGTTGAGACCTTTGCGACCAGGAGTGTATGGACCGCAGACGGGGTTCACTGAAAAGAGTGCGACCAGAAACGTGAGTCAGGGATGGAAAAGGGGTGAAAAGAAACGCACTGGTTGTATCAGAAGCAGCACCAGGCCACGATTCCCAAAGCAGATGAGAAATGGCTGCACTGAGCGTGTCTTCAGTGTATGTCTGGTTTATTCCAAATATGGTAAGTATACTGGTTGTTCGAATCGTAACCCTCAAATTCGAGGGTACTCACATCACCACAGGCAACGATACCAGTCTCGTAGTAAGTCAAATCCCCTGTGTAAGTCTTTTGGAACGCGGGATTGTCATTATTGTTCAGAGCCTACGTGGACCATAAAATCAAGATATAAGCAAGCTAGAACACAAGCAGGAGGGATAGAGAATGTATAAGTGAAAGTGTACACACGTCAGAGATGGAAGTCAGGAATGGATCAGCTGGACTCGTCACCATAGCAGAGTAAGTAGCACCACTTTGTGTCTTGGTGGGCCAATAACCCCCAGGCTTCACTGGGGTAGGCGAATCCGTTGGAGATGGTGTGGATGTGCTGCTGGTAGAGCTACTGGTAGAGCTGCTGGTAGAACTGCTAGCCGTGTCCGAGACTTTGCCAATGTTCTTTGGGACCGAAGGGGTGGTTGCAGAGCATCGATTGGTAGAACGACGTCTCATGGCCCTCCTTGCATGATCCGGAGGAGCTGCGCGCGCCAGAATAAAGTTGTCGCCTTTGGTGGAATCAAACTGGGCACGGTGGCGTATCACACCTGATGCGGGTTTGTTGTGGACGGGAGTGGCAAGGGACATAGGAGTGAGGAAGAGAAATGCGAGAGCGAGTACGGGAGTGGAGAAGTGCATTGTGATCGTAATGGACGTAACGAGTTAGGGAGTGAGATCTCGAAGGGAGAGAAAGTAGACGATGGGTGACAAGTAATATACTGTCGGGTGAGATTGTAGAGAGCGAGCAAGAATTGAGCGAAGGGAAGGAGTTCAGGGAAAGAGAGGGTTTCGTATTGGTCGGTAGGGGAGCAACGAAGGCGAGAAGAGAATGAGTGTCCTGAGCGGACAAGCGGTCACTCTTTTTAACTGCCAAGGGCCTGTGACAGCACGCAAACTAGTCACGAACATGTTTATTAGGCGTGACGCGTACATAAGCCGGTGATTTCGGAAGCAATAGTTACCAACTCCTATTGGGCTGCCCATTTTAGGCTCCAAAAATAGCTCAAAGGTAACCACAAATGGCCGGCTAAGCGCCCTAATGTTCCCTCCTTAGTACTTGGTTTTCCGTGGAGTCGACTTAATGAAGCGGTTTTGATTGGTGACACTTCATAAAAGCGCATCAATCTACGTGGCTACGTGAAATGGAGGCATTCCTCAACTGCGGAGGGTTTTTGTTGTCATGGCACCACAAGCCAGTGTCCTGGAGTTTGCCGACAGGAGTCCGCCACTTGACGCACTGCCACTTGGATATTCTGCATCCAATGGTTTCGGCAAACATCAGGCGTCGCCGTCAACGCGACTGTATCCTCCGTAATGCTACCAATCACCCCATTTCTATGCGAGATCCTTCGGGTGAAGAAACCACTGTTGCCGCTGCAACATCTACAAGCATAGGCCTGAGGCGGCGTTCGAGCCGCATCACAATCACTTGTTCACAGGAAGCTAGGTATAGCTTCCACATAGATTTACCACTCGTATGTTCCCATTCGAGAAAGATGGGGCACTTGGCGTCCGGTACGCCGTCCTTTCCCTTTTCAGTATACACTTTTAATGTGAGTATCGACTCCATAATCCAGGATTTCAAGACGAACGCTGCTGGTCCCACTAAAAGGTTTATACTCACATAGCATGACTCAAGAGGCCTAGAGCATCCTACTATTCTCATTCTTCCGAGAAGGACCTTATCTGCCTTCCTCGGAGATTTCAACGACGATGTCCCGCTCTGGTCTCTCCTTCTACCAGGCATGTATTCCCCCTACCCTGACCCTCATTCGTAGTATGCCTGCTAATCTGTAAATTCGCTTGAACCCCCAAACAATCGCCACATTCATGTACAGGGTCACACGATAGCGTGGCCTACTACGGCTTTCCCTTGTCCCAATGTCAATCTCCAGCCCTTCCTTTCCTCGCCCAACTCCGTTCCGGTATCCGGACACTCGACATCCGGCTTGCCGTCCTCCACATACAAGATAAGGACCCTCAAACAGGCAAGCCCGTAACCAAACCCACTCTAGTAGCCTTCCATTCAATCATCTCTCAACGGGTCTTCTTCAGGACCATTCTTGGTGTCATCAAAGGTTTCCTTGAAGAAAATAAGACGGAATGCATCGTCATGAGTTTGAAGCAGGAGGATGGAAGGCGAACACCCGAGGCGATATTTAGCCGATTGGTGAAGGAAACGGTGGATGCAGATCCAAAACTTTGGTTTCTTGAAAATAGAATTCCGCAGCTTGGAGAGGTGGGTTCACTTCTCCCCTCTTCGTTCTGTGCATTCAACCCATTTTGAATCCTTTGGTATTTACTTCTCTGCACCACCGTTCCAGGTTCGTGGCAAGATCGTTCTGTTCAGCCGCTTTGGTGAAGCAGGTACCGGTTGGCCAGGTGGTGACGAAAACGGTTTAGGCATCCACCCAACCTCATGGCCCGACAGCCTCAAACAAGGTTTCGAATGGCACGTTCGTGATGGAACCACCGTTCGAACCCATGACTGGTACAACATTGGTTCATTCTTGTCCATACCTGAAAAGTTCGTTCTTGCCATGTCGAATCTCCTCGTTCGTCCCTCCACCTCCGAAATTGAATCCGAGAAGAAGAAGCCGACTTTACGGATCTCGTACACTTCTGCATTTACGTTCCCGTTGGCACTCCCACCGCTTGTGGCAGTTGGGATGAAATGGGGACCTTTCGGCTGGAGAGGTATCAATCACAGGGTCGCCAATTGGTTACTCCAACGCTTCGCGCACGAGCACGAGCGTGCTGCGATGAAGAAGCGAAATGTGGATGAAAAGTTGAACGAGAAGGAGGATGTGTCGGTTTCGAGCGAGGGCTTGCATCAGGTCGTTGATGACGAAGAAGATACCAAGGTGCGTGGGTGGGTTTTGCTCGATTTTGTGGACCAGCCTAGCGACTTGTTGCCGTTGCTGGTGGAATGTAATTATCACTAGCTACTGACTAGCTACTGCAGCCGTAATGACATGAGGCGTAGCACAAATGGATTTTTACTTCAGAGATCACCATTTGGTTCGTTGTCATCAAATCGAGGTACCGGATATTATGAACGGGCCAAATTTTTAACGACCTCATTCGTTTCCCGGGAAACGTTGTGGCGTCAAAATTGTCTGCTTAGAATTCGACGATGACTAACGACACGCGAGTCAGCATCGACTTGAAAGCGTTTTCTTTATCTACAATCCCTCCAGGTTCAACTGATATGTTAATTAGCAGTGGCCATCAACCTGACGTGCCTCATTGGATGGGGTGAGACGTCCTCACTGATGCGATCGATGGCCGTTGGATCCAAGTTTGGGGTCACATAATGCTTGCCGACATTCTGTCTTCCCAACTTCCACCCGGTCCATAGTGACTATGACAATGATGCAGACTACACATTGGCCCGCAGAAAACATATGGAGGCACGAGGGGTCTGGGTATCCCGCCCAATGGCCAAGAAGCGGTAGAAGCTCGATAGCCACCTCGGGACTCGGAGACGGGTCGACCTAAGTGTATACACGGTGGACGGGATTTGGCGAGTACTCCTTTTTTTTTTAATTCCCCTCACAATTGTTCTGATGATCTTAGTGATAACCTGTAGGGTGGATCCCGAGAAATGTGTGCCTGCACCCCTTGCAAGAATGGTGTGAATGGGTCGATGGTTACGTAGTGCGTCATCGACTCGGAATAGATCATGCATGATGAGAAGGCCCAATTGCGGGCTGATATGCAACGACTGGAAGCCTATGCTGTTTCGGCTGCTCACGTTCAACGTTGAAAGAACATGAGGGACTGAAAGAGCATACGTAGCAGCTGAAGAGCATACACAGCAGCCGAAAGCGCATGCAGAGGTGATCCGATCTCTTGCAAGGCTTGTCCTGGAATTGGAGTCGGATGTCACAGTATCAATTGACAGCGACCGATATTAATCTGGTCGCTTATGTATACCCGAACCGGAAATGGCGTAGCACTACCAGGGGATGTTTGATCGAAAACTACTTAAGAGTCATATATATATCATGGTGGCCTCTCTGGACGACGCCGCGGGCGCTTATATTTTGATGTGAGCTTCTTTGATAGATCAGCGTGTGGAATGAAAATCGGATCACCGGTCTGGCAAGTTTTCGTTGAGCTCAAGCGCACGCTGGCTTAACCATCGATTTCCCGGCTCGATTAGTCTGGTGTGATGTCATGTTTTGATTAAAATGCACTCAGAATATTCTTCCTCGGGGCCAACTGCAAGTGCGTAACGTAACTGGAATGCCACCATGAGGGCCATTGTGGCTTGATATTCTGGGTGCATCCTATGAAAAGACCCCAGTGCAATCGACCGTGATATTTCGGAACATCATTTTCAGCACAGCGTACACTGCCAGCCCATTGGGCATAACATAGCAGCTCGCGTACCTCTCCTCTCAGCGGGTCATGAGGCAACGGGATATGCGCTACAGGCGGAAATGATATTATCGCTTGCGACGGGGCTTCGAAGGCGATCATACATCGTGTGCTTTTTGATGACTTAGCTCAACAGGAAGAGTTCCGGTTTCAAACCAGCAGAACAACGCCGCCAATAACGCACAGGCGGGCGGTTTTAGTTGTCCCTTCAAGTGGGTTGAGAACGAAGAAGCGAGTCTCTACCACGTTTTTCTCGTGTCTCACAACCGTGAGAAGGCTGCAGATATGCAAATTCAGAGGTTTTGTTTTACAAAACGCGTAGATGCGGATATTAGTAACAAGAAACAAACGTAGCATGAGTACCCTCTGTCAGTAAAGAGCCGTACCTTAAATCGTGATAGGTGATGGATCAGGGGAAGGCCGTTGGTGAAGAAAGTTAATCCCGCCTCCAATACAAGCTATCGATTGCGCTAGCTTGTATAGGAGTACTAGGGTATACTGTTGTAATCCAGAGATTCTGAGCTGTTGATTGATGGTGTGTTCATTCCGCAGTAGGTGCGCTGCGCGATGGCTGCGCAATATAGGATGGCTATTGTACAGTACTGTATCACTGAGCCTGATATAGTCGCGTTACTCCGTTCCTTGGTACAACTGACTGCTCATGGTGATTGAGCCCGATCAAAGCGCCTTCTAAAACCGTTCGCAACTCATTCAACGAGATAAGCCCCTTCCGGCTTCAGACCCGCAGTTTCAAGGTAGCCTGTTTAGGCTCCTGGAACGGGGTGTATGCTGATTCTGGTCATGGTTGGCGATGCCGCTCTCCCTTCCATAAAAGGAAGTTGTGGTCCGCAACTCGAGGTACTTCCCTGCTGCGCCCGCGAGAAGGGCTGATCAAAACTGTACCACTGTACTGTGTATGTTGCGATAATGCTTAGTGCTCCCACAGTACTGAATATATTGAACCCCAGTCAATCCGAGCCGGACACCATGTCTAAGCTGTCTAGTGAGGAACTCATCTCCGCATCTTCGCGTTGTCCTCATGGCCTTCTCTAGAATCCCGTATTTCAGCCCTTTCTGATCTACTGACTGCGAGGTCAGAGCATTCACGTTTGTTTCCTCCACTTGAATCTAATTTATAGGAGCTTCAAGGGAGAATGCCAAGCCTTCCGGCCACGTCGATAACTCTCTACCTATTTTTCTTTATGGAAGTCTGCTGGTGTCAGATATTCTTGAAAATGCCTTGGGAACGACCAAGCTTCCGGTATACCAGCCAGCCACACTTACTGGATACTCGCACTTTCGAGTTGTGGGTGCATCGTTTCCTGCCATTATCAAGTCAGATGGTGGGAGCGTTCGTGGCGCTTGTATCACATTAGACTCAGTGGCAGAGGCTCAGGCTCTTCATGCGGTAGAACGCATGCTGTATGATAGAACTGAGGTGGAGCTTCAGATAGAGGGTCAACCGTTCTTGCAGAAAGCGTACACGTATGTGTGGAGAGGTAGTGTGGATGAATTGTCTACCGAGCCCTGGGATCTCGAAGACTTTGTACGTAACCGGAGACCAACAGCGCGGCCATGAGTTATCATGCATCGATCAATGCTATCGTTCAATCAACTCTCTAACTCCAAACGTCCCCTTGCTATATCTTCAGGACATGGCTAGTATATCATTCACGTCTTCTGGGTCGTGTATAGGACTTGAGTGACAAACGGGTTCTAGGTCTCCCACAAGGTTGTCCATGTTTACAGTACGATTGGATATCAGTTGGATATGGCCGATACTAGTTGGCTTCTCACACTTCCATCCTCATCAATGCGGACTATCAACGTTATCCAAGGGGTTCATGACCCGTTGTTTGTGGAGAACTCATTGTACTGTCCTGCCTTGAGAGGTGTACGATGCCTCTCGCTGATAGGAGACTTACTGGTCGAGAAAATAACGTTCGAAACGATCATTCAACGATATCAGGCCACGCTAGACATTCTTCGTCTGGAGATTCCATCGTATCCTACACACATCGACACCTCCCAAATCCCTCCGCTTAAGCATCTCACTATCGGAGGTCTTGAATGAAGCAACTACTTCTGTGATTTCGTCTCATATCCCTTCACATCCGAGTGACACACTGGCCTGCCAATCCAGGGTGTGTCTCTACCACTCTTCAAGCCATGAACTCGCTTCGCCACCTTGTTGTGTATGGCAAATATAAAACTGCTTCGCCATTCATCGGGTTCAGTTGTCTGCCATCTTGCGGACCTCAGCTCCCTTTACTGTTCCTACGGGACATTTAGCGATCTACTCTTTACCAGCGTTCCGAGTACGCTGCATACATTGGGCATTCAGACCTTTCGCAAAGACGTTCCCGTGGATGCGCTTGTCTCGGCCATGAAACTATGCTCGGCCATATCCCTTCGAACCCTCGTAATCACCCGTTGCAGTGATACGAAAGGTCTGGAGTCAATCAGCGACGCTTGCAAAGATGCCGGTGTCACGTTCTGGGCGGTAGCGAAGCATCCTCTTCTCATGCAAGACTTCTGTCGAACTCCGATCCACCTTGGTTGATCTCGCAAATTGTGCCTCCGCCTCAAGTGCTACTGCCACAGACGCGCATGATCATCATTGTCTCGTTGCAAATTTCTACACTGCTCACTTAGACCTCTACGCATCACAATGGTTGGCATTACTCTTGTCCTATTTTCCGCATGTCTTGAAATATATTTCACTATTGTTGCAAGGCTATACGATCTAGCGGCACGCCGGGGACATTTCTTATCCAAGCTCAACATCAGTAATATACGATTGCAATCGATGATCGATAGCTGCCTTGTCATCTAACTTCATAAAAGCTGACAAATCCGCTTGAATCTGTATCTACTCATAGTCCCTTCTCTGTGACACACCATGACCTCCGTAGTGCCTTGTGATCTAACTCTTGGACTCGAGCTCGAAGCAATTGCTACTGGTTCGGCTTCTGGACAAAAACCATCCAAACTGATTGCAGATGCCATAAATAATGCAAATCTTGGAGTCACCGCCAGAGTAAGCCATGATGGTGGCGAAAGGGAATGGCTTGTCACTAAAGATCCTACCATTGCGAAAGGGCACGAATCCCTTTTCGATCCAGTAGCGGAAGGAGTGCTGG
>WNFI01139036.1_pt2 | contig 13973 bp, 10 predicted proteins | sample 5400471 | NCBI WGS metagenome assembly WNFI01 (sample SAMN13153348, study PRJNA577476) | soil metagenome | isolation source: 100 cm saprolite on Douglas fir-dominated hillslope | place: USA:California | collected 2013-09-17 | reverse complement strand
CAACTATCTGCAGGAAGGTGTGGTCGTTCAGGCGGAAGTAACCATCGGCGACAACAGCAGCATCCACATGGGAGCCCTCATCGGGCATGAAACCGCAATCGGAAATTCAGTTTTCATCGCCCACGCGGTAAGTGTTTCAGGGTGCTGCACGATTGGCGATGGTACCTTCATTGGCACCAATGCCACCATCTTGCCGCGGCTCAGCATCGGCAAATGGACCACGATTGGCGCGGGAACGGTTGTCACCAAGGATGTTCCGGACTACGCAGTCGCTGTTGGGAATCCGGCACGTATCATCAAATCCAATGACATTCCGTATGCCGACGGAAAGGTGTACCAACCATGAAGGATGCCAGGGAATCGGTCGCGCAAAGCGCTTCTGCGCTGGCCGCCACGGTTGCTCGCAAGGGGAAACTCACGGGAGATCGTATTGTGAATCCGCATAAAGTGTTTGAAGAAGAAGTGAATGGCCGAATCAAAGCCCTAGCTGAGGATGAGCATATCAAAGCGTTGTCCCTGGCGTGGACACGAGAAATAACCGCGCACAAGTATACCTACAATTTTCGCTGGCTTGGCAGGCCTGTGATTCAGCTTCCGCAAGACTTGGTCGCACTACAGGAGCTGATCTGGGAGGTCAAGCCTGACTTGATTCTGGAGACAGGCATAGCCCACGGCGGCTCGCTGATCATGAGCGCATCTCTCCTGACGCTGATCGACTACTGTGAAGCCATAGAGCAAGGAAACGTAATCGATCCGAGAGATTGCCGGCGCCGTGTTTTGGGTGTAGACATAGATATTCGCGCGCACAATCGTGAAGCCATCGCAGCCCATCCCATGTCCCATCGAATTGACATGATTCAGGGATCTTCGATTGCCTCAGACGTGGTGGCTAAGGTGCACGCGTATGCAAAAAACTTCAAAAGAATCTTTGTCTGCCTGGATTCGAACCATACGCACGACCATGTATTGGCGGAACTGCAGGCCTACGCACCCCTTGTGAGCAAGGAAAGCTATTGTGTGGTGTTCGACACCGTCATTGACGATATCCCGGACGCATTATTTTCTGATCGCCCCTGGGGCAAGGGAAACAACCCGAAGACGGCGATCAGAGAGTTCCTCAATCACACGGACCGTTTTGTCGTTGACTACAACGTTGACAATAAGCTTCTTATTACCGCTGCGCCGGGCGGTTATTTGAAATGCGTGAAGGATTAGCTATGGAACGTATTTTGGTTTCCGGGCCTTGGATCACACAAAAAGAGATTAGCTATGTGACCGATGCCGTGACAAATGCCTGGTATGAGAACGCCGGCATTTACCACCAACGGTTTGAAGAAACTTTCGCCGGCTACCTTGGCGTCCGTTATGCCGTGGCCCTGCCCTCCTGCACCTCGGCCATCCATCTTTCGTTGCTGGCGCTGGGTCTTGGCCCAGGAGACGAGGTCGTCGTACCCGATGTCACGTGGATCGCCAGTGCCGCGCCGATCAGCTACGTCGGGGCAACGCCGGTATTTGCTGACATTGATCCGCAGACCTGGTGTCTGTCCGCTCCGTCTTTCGAAGCTTGCATTACACCGCGGACCAGGGCCGTGATTCTGGTTGACCTGTATGGAAACATGCCCGACGTCGATGCAATCCGAGAAGTTGCAGAAAGAAAGCATATTGCAATCATCGAAGATGCGGCCGAAGCAATCGGTTCCGAGTACAAGGGGAAGAAAGCCGGGAGTTTCGGCAAGACAGGTGTGTTCAGCTTTCACGGGTCGAAAACCCTGACAACCGGGGAAGGGGGCATGCTGGTTACCGATGACGAGGCTCTTTACCGGCGAGTGTTGGTTCTGCGCGACCATGGCCGCCAGCCCGGCGACAGAGCGTTCTGCAACACAGAAGTAGCCCACAAATACAAGATGAGCAGCATGCAGGCAGCGCTAGGTCTGGCGCAGTTGGAGAGAATTGAGGAGCTTGTGCTGCGCAAGCGACAGATTTTCAACTGGTACCGGGAGGAACTCGAGGCGCTTGACGGTGTGACCCTCAACTATGAAGGTGCCGCAACAAAAAACACGTATTGGATGGTGACAATGATTGTGGACCCGCAAAAGGGCTTAAGAAAAGAACACCTCATCGGGTGGATGGATCAAAGGGGCGTCGACTGCCGGCCGTTTTTTCACCCACTCAGCTCTCTCCCTGCATACGCTGAATTCGAGGAAGCGGGCAAGGCGCGTCTGCGGAATAAAGTCAGCTATCAGGTCAGTCCTTATGGCTTGAACCTGCCTTCCGGATTCAACCTGACGAAGCCGGCAGTGAAATACGTCTGTGACGTGCTGAAGGCGCTACTCGATCAACGACCGGTTGGCTGCGCTTCAAGTCTGGAGGTTCTATGAACAAGGCGGCACTTCAGCCATTGGTGAGCATCGGGATGCCCGTTTACAACGCCGAGAAGTATCTCACTGGAGCCTTGCAGGCCCTTCTTGCCCAGGATTACTCCGAGTTCGAGCTGATCATTGCCGACAACGGATCTCGCGACGGTACCGAGGCGATATGTCGCGAGTTCCAGAAGCTGGATTCCCGTATCCGATACATCCGGCATCCCGAGAATCTCGGAGCTCCCATGAACTTTGCTTTTGTCGCGAACCAGGCGAGAGGTGAGTACTTCATGTGGGCAGCACACGACGACCTGTTCCATCCCGCATACGTTCGAAAGTGCGTGGAAAAACTTGCGGCGCATCCAGAAGCCGTGCTCTGTTGCACGGAAATCAACTTTATTGATGCTGATGGCCTTGCGCACAGTGGCTGGTCGAACAAGGGTCATAAAAACATCGAAACCCCCGGCCTGACGCCGCCCCAGCGCATTCACGAACTGATCACCCGCATGGGCTGGTTTGCAATTTATGGCCTGATACGCAAGGAAAGCCTCCAAAAAATATCTCTGGGGCTGAGCGTCTATGGAGCCGACGTAATTCTGCTTGAAGAGATGATGCTTCTCGGCGATTTCGTGAAAGTCCACGAGCCTCTCTTCAGCTATCGCATCGTAAAATCCAAGACTGCCGAGGACTACCAGGCCGATTTCAATGCAGCGAACAGTGCTCTGCCCGCCACGAAGACTCCCTACACAGAAATGGCGGAAAACCTTCTCAAGACTGTGTATCGTTCGCATCTTCCGGCCGAGCAAAAAGTGGAAGTACTGGCGGATTTCCTGATAACCCTTACCCGGTCCAACAGGAATTGGCGGAGAGAGATCACGACCGAGATGCTCGGAGAAGGCGTGCCGATGGACGATTCAGCCTTTGCGCTGCTTCTGGCTGCGGTGCTGAGCCGCAGTGTTCCCTTGGACACAATGAAACACAATCCTCTGATTCGAGCTATCTGCTACGGTTCAACCGCCGGAACCGAGTTGCTCAAGGTTGCCGATGCCCTCTGCGCCCGATCGGGTGTGTCTTTGCAGCGGACTGATGCACATGAACAAGCCATCCGGCTGTACAACGAGCAAAGATTTGAAGAGTCGTCAAAGTTCTTCGCCGAGGCGCTCAGGCAGCAAGAGAGCAGTGAGCTGTGGTCTGACTGGGCCACCGTGCGACTGGCCTGCAGCCATGCCGCTGACGCAGAACGCGGCCTCCGCTGCGCGCTCGCTTTAGATGCCGGCAATCATCTGGCAGCCCTCAAACTTGGCGTGCTGCTGGCAAGTTTAGAGCGGTATGCAGAGGCTGCGCCCCACCTTGAACAATGCGTCTCTCAAATCAGTGGGCCTGACCATGTCGAAGTATTGCAACTGCTGGCCGCTTGTCAGGTACGACTTGCAGCCGCCGTTGGACCTTAGCCGCCGCAAGTTTCTTCAAGCCGCACTCGCTCCCTTGGCACGAGACGTGCTTCAAGACTGGCTAGATGTGTAATCAAGACAATCAGCTCGCATATCGCGGCAAAGTTTGCCGTGTACTCGCGCTTAGCTTGTTTCTAGAGCGGAAAACTATGCCGGGTAACAGAAAACATCAAGCCGCAGTCGATCTCAATCGATAAGAACCGTCTTCAAGAAGCGATGAGACTTCTCTCATTGCTCTTTGAAGAGCAGGAAACTGGTCAGGTTTGGAACGATTGGGCAACGATCAAGATTGCCTGCGGGGAAATAGCCGCAGTTCGCACAGGATATGAGAAGGCCCTTGCTCTGGATGCCAACAACAGCCAGGCGCAATTCAACTGGGCCGGTGAGGTGCTGCAGAATGAAAACATTTAATTTGATCACCAACATTACGAATGGCGCAGGATTGCAACAGCACACGGAACTATTGCGTGGCTTGCTTGAGGGAGCCGGCCACCAAGTCACCCTTACCATGTTCACGCGGAATCCTACTCGCGAAGAACGGTACGACGTCAACATTTTCATGGAATTACTGGGTGTGCAATGGCTCGATTCCGCCGGGGAAAACTGGTTCATTCCCAATAGCGAATGGTATCACTCCTTGTGGGACCGCTTTCTTCCCCGACTTGATCGCATTCTCTGTACGACACAGGACTGCTACAGGATCTGGAGCAAAAAGGTCGACGCGGGAAAATGTGTCTTTATTGGCTTTGAATCGCGCGACATCTTTGATCCTACGATCAAAAGAAAGCCAATATTCCTGCATTTGGCAGGTAAAAGCACCACAAAAAACACGGGGGCTGTGGCAGCGGCCTGGCGTCAATTTCGGATTCCACATCAGCTCCTTATTACTTCGAATGAACCTTCGATCAATCCGCTGTGTCAAAACATTCCGAACGTAAAAGTTGTTTCTCGCCTGACGGACAGTGATCTCGTCCGCAGACTCAACGGATGCCGCTTTCACGTTATGCCTTCCGCTTATGAAGGTTGGGGACACGTCTTACATGAGGCCCTGGGTTGCGGAGGGATTGTAATCACCACAAACGCGCCCCCCATGCGCGAATTTCAGGGGATAGCAAAGGAGCTGTTGGTTCCAGTGAAAGAAACGGCGCCGATGCAGGCTGCGGTGGCAAACCTGGTCGATCCGGTTGAAGTATTTAATTCTGTCACCCGCGCCGCAGCTTTAAGTGAACCGGAAATCGCGGAATTGTCGAGACATGCGAGAGAGGGCTTCCTTGAAGCGAGGAATCTGTTTCGTGAAACGTTTCTCGATTTGGCCGATCGGGCCCCGCTATCGGTGGTTCAACGGGTCGTCAAAAAGCCCACCCTGGCTTTATCGATGATTGTTAAGAATGGTGAAACAGACCTCGCGCACTGTCTGGAAAGTGTACGCGGAATTGTGGACGAAATTGTGATCGCTGACACCGGTTCCACCGATGGAAGCGTGGAGGTGGCTAAAAAATATGGCGCACGCGTCATAAACGTTGCGTGGCAAAACGATTTCGCCGCCGCCCGCAACGCCTGTCTCGCTGAAGTGAATTCAGATTGGGTACTGGTACTTGATGCGGACGAGCAATTGGACCAGGAAGCGGGTGAGCTGATCAGTGCAGCGATCGGCCGCTGCGATGCTGATGCCTTTATAGTTACAATTCGCAATTACGTGAACAGCTTGCAGGAACGGCTTTGGACCCAGCCGGCCGTTCCCAATGATGGCAAGCTCCCTCGCGCCGCCTGCTTCCCGGGATACCTGTCTCATGAAAACGTCAGACTGTTTCGAAACAAGCCAGAGATACATTTCACCGGACGCGTGCATGAAACGGTAGGCAAACGGGTCGAGACTCTTGGCTATTCGTTGGGCCATGCGGACTTCATCATTCATCATTTCGGTTTCACAATCTCACGCGATCAACAAATGGCGAAGCATGAGCACTATCGTTCTCTGGGACGCAACAAAATCGAAGAGACACCGAACAACTGGCAGGCTTTTTTTGAGCTGGGGTTACTGGAGTTTGACATTTTTCATAACGACGAGGAAGCGCTGCGACTCCTGACCAAAGCGTGTGAGTTGAGGGACCACATCGCCGTTTCTTGGGTTTTCCGAGGGAGGGCGCTGGCGCGCCTTGGCCGTCACGAAGAAGCCGTGACCTGTTTTCAGCGCGCGCGTAAGGCCGGAGACAACCCGGAAGGTTGCTGGGAAGCCGAAGGCGATGCCAACTACGACATCAAGCACTTTGACGGGGCTCGCCGGTGCTACCAACAGGCCGTCAAACAGGCAGAGAATCCTTTGGTCCTGAGCAAGCTGGGATTGACCGAACTGCGCCTGGGCCATGCCGAGCCCGGGCTGAAGAAAATGCAAAGTGCGATCTCCAAGTTCAAGTCGGCTGAACTTTACGATCGATTGATTACGGGGCTTTTGTATTTGGACCGCATCGCCGAGGCGGCACTGGTTGCAGAGGACAAGCTGGGCAATACCGAGACTTCAGTTTCGGCCTTCTTGCGCAGCGCCGCGCTATGGGCGCATGCTGGTCAGCCCGAGCGTGCTATGACGGTCTTGCTTGCAGGGTTACAAGTCTTTCCTAAGGCGGTTGTGCTGCATGAGGCAAAACTTGAACTGACAGCTATTGTTGTGCCGAACGAAGCGCAGAAATTCAAGGTCTCAGAGCTCGCCGCCGACGGGTAGTTGCTTAGCGTCTTGATACGGCCGAGAAAAAATTGTGTGGTGGCCGATTTTCTCCAAGTATGGGCAAAATACGCGCGCTTTCAGTTACCAGAGATTTCGCAATGGCTCGACCGAAAGAAAGGGAATTGATTGCCTCTGCATTTCCACCTACACTCTTCGCTGACGCTGGAAAGCTCTACGGAAAGAAGTTGAATTTACCTTCCGGCGTGGTTTCCGCCGGGAAATTGAGCTGCCATGCCGGGAACTTGACTCATCGACCGGGCCCGTCCCGTTTGCCTGGAGAGACCTTTGGAAGTGTTAATATTCCGTGTCACGCTTTCATCGAATCCAAATGGACCTGCTTAGCAATGTTCCGAACCGGTGGCTGTATCGCTTTCCCCGCAAGCGGAAGCTCCGATCTACAGGAGCATTTGCGAGGGTGTTGTGTGGCCTTGGCTTGTTCCTGGCAGCGAGTGCGCCAACAGATTTCTTCTGCTCTACCGTGCACGCACAGCAGACTGGTCCGGCGACCTCTGTAGTGGTTCAGCCGGGTGCGCCAGGTACGCCGAGCAGAAAGCTGCCGCCGTCCGCAACGGCAAAGCTGCCGCCACGGTCGCAAGCGGAAGTGGATTTCATGCAAGGCATGATCATGCACCATTCGCAAGCGGTGGAGATGACGGCACTGATTTTGTCGCATACGGAGAACAAGGACCTGCACTTGCTGGGGGCGCGCATCAGTAGCTCGCAGTCGGACGAGATCAGGTTGATGAGGCGCTGGCTGGCGGCCCGTGGAGAACCAATTTCCATGGCGATGCCGGGAATGCGGGACATGGGCAGCCATCCAATGGGCCTTATGCCCGGTATGCTTACACCGGAACAGATGGAGGCGCTACGGAAGGCAAAGGGCGCCGAGTTCGACCATTTATTCTTGACAGGGATGATTCAGCATCACAATGGCGCTTTGACCATGGTGAAGGATCTGTTTGATACCGCAGGCGCAGGGCAGGATGCCGAGCTGTTCAACTTCGCGACCGATGCGGACAATACGCAACGAGCTGAGATCAGGGTTATGCAGACGATGTTGGAGAAAACGATTCCAGAGGAGAAACAATGAACCGAGTGCCCAATGTTGCTTTTCAAGTGGCAGTTGCCGCGATCATTTTATTTTCTGGTGTGAGTCGGCTGCAGTCACAGGCGCAAACGCCTGCGCCCCCACCGCCCGCTCAGGCACCCGCAGAGGAAGAACGTGATCCGTTTGCTCCGGAGCCCGCTCCCGTGCTACCACCGGGCATGACGGGGTCGGATGTAAACGATCCGCGCGCAAAGCTGACCCCGGGCCTCTATGACGCGGGTGAAGCATCGATGGGGTTGAAGCACCTTATGCTGGTCAAAAAGCCTGGCGCATTTCAGCTCGGGACCGCTGATCCTGATGATCCAAAGGTGCAGAAGACGCTGGCGCAGCTCGGAATGGGTAATACTTCGAGAATTCCGAAGCCGATGCAATTAGTACGCGCGCAACTTGCTTTCGCGAACTCGGATTTTGCGTTCCAGGGCAACCACCTGTTTCAGGGGAATTTTTATGGCGTGACGATCTATGACATTTCCAATCCGGCGAATACCACGTTGCTGACTTCGCTGGTGTGCCCTGGGGGGCAGGGTGATGTGTCAGTGTATAAAGACCTGCTGTTCATGTCGGTAGAGATGCCGAATGGACGCCTGAATTGCGGCACGGAGGGCTTTCCGCCGGAGCCTCCCCCGACGCCAGAGGAGGAAAAGGCAAAGAAACGCCGCTTGCCGGCAGCGCAAAAGGATCGTTTTCGCGGCGTGAGAATCTTTGACATTTCCGATATCAAGAACCCGAAGCAAGTCGCGGCGGTACAGACTTGCCGCGGATCACACACGCATACCCTGGTGGCCGATCCGAATGACAAAAACAATGTTTATATATACGTGTCGGGTACGTCGTTTGTGCGGCAGCCGGAAGAACTGGCCGGATGCTCCGGTGAAAAGCCAGAAAAAGACCCGAATACAGCACTGTTTCGCATCGAAGTGATCAAGGTCCCGTTGGCTGCGCCGCAGGACGCAAAAGTGGTGTCCAGCCCCCGGGTATTTATGGACGCTCGGACAAACGCGATGAATGGCCTGAATAACGGCGGCACTCATGGCAAGACCGGCTCGGAGAAGCCGAAGGACACGGACCAGTGCCACGACATCACGGTGTATTCGGCGGTTGGGTTGGCGGCGGGTGCGTGCTCCGGAAACGGAATTTTGCTCGACATCAAGGACCCAGTAAATCCGAAGCGTGTGGATGCGGTGAATGATCCGAACTATTCGTACTGGCATTCAGCTTCGTTCTCGAATGATGGGACGAAAGTGGTGTTTACTGACGAGTGGGGCGGCGGCTTGGGTGCGAGGTGCCGTCCGAACGATCCGAACAAGTGGGGTGCGGACGCGATCTTCGGTCTGAAAGACGACAAACTGACTTTCCAGAGCTATTACAAGATGCCGGCTGCGCAGAGTGACACGGAAAACTGCGTTGCGCACAACGGCTCGCTGATTCCCGTCCCGGGCCGCGACATCGAAGCGCAGGCCTGGTACCAAGGCGGCATCTCCATCATGGACTTTACTGACGCAGCCCATCCATTTGAAATTGCCTACTTTGACCGCGGGCCGATTGATCCGAAGGTGCTGGTGCTGGGCGGCGACTGGTCAGCATATTGGTACAACGGCTACATTTACGGTTCAGAGATTGCGCGCGGCGTGGACGTGTTTGAACTGACGCCGACCCAGTTCTTGACACAGAACGAAATCGACGCAGCGAAGGCGGTCCGGGTCAGTGAGCTAAATGTGCAGAACCAGCAAAAGATCGAGTGGCCGGCAAAGTTGATCGTCGCGAAGGCGTATGTGGACCAATTGTCCCGGTCGCAAGCACTGCCGCCAGACAAAATCGCGGATCTGCAAAAGGCAATTCAAGGCGCAGAGAGTTCGCACATGAGCAAGGCAGCGGTCGCGAAGTTGAAGGGCATGGCACCGTCCTTGGTAAAGGACGCCGGCACGGTGAAAAACCAGGCAGATTCGATACGGCTACGCGCTTTGGCTGAGATTCTGGAGCATCCCTCAGCGTAACCATTTAGCGAACCGCGGCCTTTTGTTTAGCCACAGAGCGAAGGATTCCATCGCTGGAACCGAGCCCGATCGAAGGTCTGGCGCACAGATCGATCAGCGTGGCATCCAAGCTCAGTAAAATTTTTTTGAAAAACGGAACTTGTGCTTCCCCTGCGGCAACCGAGTAGCTGCTACGCTGTGGCGTTGTCGTGTGGTCAAAAAACTCATCTGCGTTAGCGGAAATCGATGACTAGGCCGGGTGGTATTCTCAACTACCATACGAAAAATAAGGTCGCGCAGTTCTTTGCCGATACTCTGCCAAGGCAGTAGCTGCTGTCGAGCGAGTTTGAAAACCAGCCACTTGCCGGGCAAGCCGCCCGGCAAGCGGAACATCCCACTCGGGTACTTACGGGATCACTGTTTGCAGTTGCGCAAAGACATTACGTGTTCCTTTGATGTTGGTGAAATCGCCTGCCTCAGCCAGAGCGAACTGCTTGACCGTAGCCGGCGCCTTGAAATCACAGCAGATCATAATTTTGGCGACCAACAGGGTAATCGCCGTGGCATCAAGGCAAATCGAGTTCCAGAACGTAGATGTCCGAATTCCTGCGGACGAGAGAGGCTACGGGCGAATTGTCAGGCGTGAGGCCGGTCATGGTGTAACCGAGCACATCTGCCCGCAAGATTTGGCGCGCCGATGTAATTTGTTCTATTCTGCGATCGCTGATGCGAACGCGGAAGATTGGCTGTTCTTCGCCCTGGTCTGGGTGTTGGTAATAGACGTAGCGGGAGTCGGACGACCATCGTATTCCCCAGCCGTACGGGGTTCCGTCTGACAGTACGGACCACTGCTGCCGGTTAAACTCGAAGAGCATTAATTTGCGATTGGCTTGGTCCGAGGCCGCCGCGTACTTACCGTCCGGCGACCAATGCACTCCATCGAAGTTGTTCGTGTCGGGCAGAATGCGGGTCTGGCGCGTGTCCAAGTCCAACAGGCAGATAGCAAAGTGTCGGTCTCCCGCTCCGCTGGTCGTCCAGCGTTGAAAAAGAATAAGCCGGCCGTCAGGAGACCAACTCGGCCCAGTGTCAGAAGCTTCGGACGACGTCAACATTTCCGGGTTCCCTCCGGATGGCACCGAGTACAGCCTTGCCGCCTCTCCTGGAGGACGACCTTCGAACGCGATCCTCTTACCGTCAGGCGACCACGAAGAATGAAAAGCTTGCAGAGGAGGAAAGGTAAGCTGAAGTTTTTCTGTGCCGTCCACGCGGCTCCGCCACAAGGCGCCGTCGGTGTCGTTCAGGTAGGCAACCCACTCTCCGTCCCTGGAGAAACTCAAGAGGCGTGCCGGAATGCCGCCAAGATAAGGTGTAAATAACTTGTGGGCGCTGTCATAGCGCACCAGTTCCCGCCGTTCCTGATAGTTGACAAAGAATATCTTTTTCCCATCTGGGCTGAATCGCGGCTCGCCGATGCGGTCCGGACTGGTATACAACTGGACCGGAAGGTTCGCGTTCTTGCGAAGCCAGCCCGGTTTTTCGCGAAGCGCCCAAAAACTCTCTACTCCGTCACGCACGGCGCGAAACACGAAATACCTGCCGTCTGGGCTCCAGTCGCCTTGACCCTCTCCTTCGCCCCACCGGTCGGCGGACGTTTTCCAGCCAGGAAGCAAAGGATGAAGATTACTGCCATCAGCCGATGATTCCCACAAAGAGATGCCGCCTGAAGAGGAATCGCGCACGGTGAAACGCAGAATATTGCCTTCCGGGGCCGAGCGTAGAGCAATCACGTACCCCGGCGCTGTCAACAGCTTGATTGGTTCTCCGCCGTCGACGCTGAGGGCATAAATCTGAGTATTGTGGCTGTAGAGGACGCGATGTCCATCGGGCAACCACATGGCAGCTTCGGAGGCAAGAATATCCCCAAGTCGTTGGCCCGAACCGCCAACGGTTGGCACTGTCCAGAGTGGGTTATTGAAATCCGGGCTTTGCGTCCCGATCAGCAACCTGGATTTACCCGCGTCAATGTCGTCTAATGTGAGGCTGGGAATGGAAGTGGAAATGATCGTTGGTTCGCCCCCTCCTACCTGCACCTCCGCCAAGGCGCCCGTTCCTCCCATTCTTTCCGTGAAGTACAGCCGGGAACCGTCAGTCAGTACCCGGCTGTACGGTTGAACCCGTCCAGTATGCGTGATCTGGCGCACGTGCAATACTCTGGGCTGAGGCGGAGCAGGAAGCATTAACACCGCTGCGGCAAAAAGAAGGGCCGCAATCGCGACCAATGCCGTGAAACGAACTTGGCGTAGCTTTGTGGCCACAACTGGCCCACGGTCCGGCAGGGTCTCTTCCTCAATCAAGACGCGCGACCGCGAGTGGCTCTCCAGTACGATTTCCTCTTCGGTCTCCGCAGGTATGGTCCGCACCTTCTGCGCAAAACGGTAGCCCCGTCCCGGTACTGTCACGATGTAGGCAGGAGACTGGGCCCGTTCCCCCAATGCTTTTCTTAGCTGAAAGACGTGCTGGCCAAGATTGGACTCCTCCACGAAGGTGTCCGGCCAAAGCAGGCCCATCAGCTCGTCTTTCAGAACCACCTGTCCACTTCGCTGGGCTAGAACCAGAAGCAACTCAAACGCCTTGGGGGAGAGAGGAATGGGATGCTGAGCGCGTAGTAAGAGACGCTGTTCGGGACAATCCGGAACGGCCCAAACTCCAGCAAGTGTTTGACCGCATTACTCATAACCGTTCTTCAAAACTTATTCAAAGCTTATTCAAAGCGTATTAATCGGCTCTTAAGGACTTTAAACCCAGACGGCGGGCAATATACGTCCCGTTTGTTGGTGTATCCCAGGGAAGACTGGGTGGTGACAGCAATCTACCACGGATTCCAGGCCGGAGAAAGAATCGGAGACCAAAATGGCGGCTTACAAGAGGACCCAAATCACAGTTGAGACCGATCAGGTCACGATCATCCGTCGGCGCGGTTGCACCCGTCACTGGTGCGGGGAGTGTGGCCGGGAGACGGACATGGTCAGCCTTTCCCAGGCTGGCGTGCTGAGGAGTGTGCCACAACCGCTGCTTCTCAATGGCGCGCGGACCGAGAAGTGGCACGTGACTAAATCCGCGGACGGGTCGCCACTGATCTGCCTGGATTCATTGCTGAATGCCTCTGAGGCACAAACAGATTGATGCGAAGTCAGGAGAAGGACCAATGGAGAAGGTAACTACATTTCTAACAAGGAGAATCAAGAACATGCGACGGAACCTGTTGGTTGGAGTTGTACTGGCCTTTGCGATGCTGTGCACGGGCTTGGTGTTTGCACAAAAGCCGGAGAGGAACATAAGTTCAAGACGCCACCCCAATTTGGCCGCAGCCCAGCGGCTATCAGCCCAGGCCTACCAGAAGATCGTTGCCGCCCAGCAGGCTAACGAGTGGGACTTGAACGGTCACGCCCAGAAAGCCAAGGAACTGCTGGACCAGGTGAACCATGAGCTGAAAGAGGCTGCCGAGGCTGCAAACGCAGACCACTAAGCAGTTGGTGACAGGGCAGACAACGTAAAGCGCGCACGCTCCCGGCTGCCGGGGCGTGCGCCGTTCTCAACACGTGTGGCCTGCCACGCGGAAAGAGAAGAAAAGCGCCTGTTTGGCAAACGCTCTTGGCGTGCCCTCAACTGCGGCCTGGGCCAGAAATGGCCGTGACCGAAGCTGCGGGACAGATCGCCACTGATCTGCCTGGATTCATTGCCGAATGCCGCGCGACAAAAAAGCAACTTCGCGACTAACTCCGGTACGGAAGAAGAAGAGGAAAAGCTTTGAGTAATGGGAAAGAATTTGGATTTCGCGGACCACGTGAACAAGCTCGACGAAGCCTGCGGGTTCTCTGACGCGTGCAGCGGCAGCGCGGATGATCTTCTTGGCGCTCCAAGATCGTTAACTAGGAATTCATTACAGAGGGTTGAGAACCGCAGATGGCCTGCTCCAAACTCCGCGAAGGCCGTAACCTTCAAAATGAAGTACTACTCCGTCAACTGAATTTTTGCGGAGGACAACCCTGCCGCAGGTCAGTTTGACCGTTACCTAGTGTTACGAGACGGGTCTTTCACAATCGAATAGGATCTTTGCGAATCACAGCCGCTCCCTATGCTGCACGTTACCTGCTGAACACCATCCTCCTAAGGTTCCAGCGATTGCATGCGCCAACAATCTGGCATACCCTACCAAGCACGCCGCTATGCGGCAGCTGGCCCGCAACCGTGAAGGAGGATGATCTGGAACAGCGCGCCAAATCTTTGGACGCAAGCAATTGACGCTCATGCGCACGCTCAAAATCAGCGTCCTGGCGCTTGCCGCGCTCATTGTCGGGGCGG
>WNFI01216273.1_pt1 | contig 13975 bp, 8 predicted proteins | sample 5400471 | NCBI WGS metagenome assembly WNFI01 (sample SAMN13153348, study PRJNA577476) | soil metagenome | isolation source: 100 cm saprolite on Douglas fir-dominated hillslope | place: USA:California | collected 2013-09-17 | reverse complement strand
CCGCCTGTAGGGGTTGTTTATCTCTGCTGCGACGATTTCGATCGGGAAGCGTTTGAAAGCTTGGCTCGGCTGCAGTATCAAGGCAAGCTTTATTTCATCGTTCACGACGATTCCAGGTCAGAGAAGAATCGTCAGGAGCTAGACCACGCAGCGGAAAGTCTTCGAGCCACGACCAGCCGTGAGGTCCTCCTGCTGCGCCGACAAAGCAAGGAAGGCGGAAAGCCCGGCGCGAGCAATTATGTCCTGCGAGAAATAGCCGAGCTCGTTGAGTTTGTCCTCATCTGCGATAACGACTCGACGATCATAGATCCTCTGACGATTGAACGCACTCTCCCCTACTTCCAAGATCAACGCGTTGCCGTGGTGCAGTGCCGTAATATTGCGGTGCGGCACGACAAATCCTGCAGAGCGAACCGCCTGTTGTCGCGTTCGATTGACGCGTTCAGTGTGTTTCTCGCTACTTATGCTCGCTTTGGCTGGCAGCCGTTTGTCGGGCACAACGCGCTACTGCGTACCAGCGCAATACAGGCAGTCGGGGGTTTTACACCCGGGTTCTTCTCCGATGATCTGGACCTCACCGTGCGTTTGAATTTTGCCGGCAACCGCGTCGTGTACGCCGCGGAAATCGAGGTCGGCGAGAAGCATCCGCCGAGCTATGAATCTTTCCGGCGGAGAACATACAAGTGGGCCTACGGCTGCGTCCAAACCCTCAGGGCACATGGACTGGCGGTAATTAGGAGCAAACAGTTTAGCCTCGCCGAGAAGCTGTCCTTTTTTCAGTTCACTGGGTTTTACGTGGCCCAGATGCTTCTACTTCTGTACCTGGTCGTTACGTTTCTGGTCGCGCCGTGGATTCTGCCCCCATGGCCCACCAGCACGCCCGAGGCGTTCTTTGCAGGAACGCTGATCATTTTGGTTACCTATGCGCCGATCCTGGCTTACTTTTGGAAGCAGCAGCCGCGTGGCGAGGATTGGCTCGGAACTGTTGTCATGTGCGGACTCGTTTATGGCACGAGCGACTTTTGCAGCGCGCGAGGGGTGTGGGACTGCATTCTAGGGCGTGCGCGCTCGTGGACCCCGACAAATACCCGCGCTTCAACCGAGCGCACTTGGCCATTGCTTGCAGAAGCGCTGTTCGGAATAGCTCTGCTACTGATCCCGGTGCTCGCGAATTCCCCAGCAGTCTTTCTTCCCGCGTTCTACTTGTTCGCGGGAAAGTTTTTGTCCGCACCCACGATTGGAGTGCTGTACGACGACGGGCGCCGCTTTTCACACCCTTCAAAAAATCGCCCGGCTCTCCGAACCGTGCAAGTTGCAATTTTCTTTTTTGCTTTGCTGTTGCCCCTGTTTGCTTGGAGGACGCAAGTCCGAGGCGGCGAGAAACCAGGCGTCCAAATTCAGGGCAAATCTGTGCTTGTGGACGGTCGGCCTTTCCAGATCAAAGGAATCCATTACGGTCCCTGGCGGCCCGGCACTGGGCCCAACAAGGGCTATAGTTACCCCAGCCGGGCAGAGATTCCTGCTGACGCTGCCCGCCGCCGGAGCGTACTTCAGCGCGTCACCGCGCTGCGCGACAAGCCGGCGCTTCTCGGCTGGGTATTAGGAAACGAGATTCCCAGCGCCGTACTCGATGCGCGCGGAAAAGATGCGATCCGAAACGGCCTCCGGGCTTTGTACGACGATGTAAAACATCTCGACCCAATTCACCCCGTCACCCATTCCAATTGGCCGGTCACAAAGGATTTGGACTTGTCATTCCTGGATATTTCGAGTTTCAACGTCTACCCATTGTGGCCTCCCGAGGTTGTGGCCCGCGGGTTTGGCAATTACGTCGGGCAAGTCCTGATCCCAATTTCCGGGGATAAGCCCCTGCTCATAACAGAATTTGGCGCGAACACCATCGAAGCCGGTGAGGATGGGCAGGCCCGGCTGCTTAAAAGTTCCTGGCAGGACCTCACGAATGCGGGCGCTTGTGGTGGCATCGTGTTTGAATTCGCTGACGAGTGGTGGAAAAACTACGACAATCCGAAGCGCCAGGGGGATTGGTGGGATCGTCGGCCTGATCCTGACGATGAGAAGCGGCACGACCTTGATCCCGAGGAGTACTACGGCATCGTAACTGCGGAACGCCAACCGAGAGTAGCTTCCGCCGCTGTGAAGGACATGTTCTCTACCTCAAAAAGTTCGCAAATCTCTCTGGCGCCCCGAATGATACCCGCCGGGATTGTACTGTTGCTTATCGTCGCGTCTTGCGGTGCGTGGTCGTGGGCTAGATGGAGAGCTGCAGCCAACCGTCGTGCCCATAATCACCTGGTGCATCCATCGCCTCTGTGAGCGGGTAGCTGTTTCCAGTCCCATTTCTCCGCTCTGCCTGTTCACCTATCCCGCCTCACCTCGTTTCTTACCTACCCTTAGTTGCGCGGCGGCCAGCAGCGCTCTTATTGGCCCTACGTTGATTAGCCAGGCGATCCAGAAAATCGCTGTTCCTATAAAGATTATAGCCGCCCGAAAAGCGACCAAGCGCGGAGCGAGCCCGAAGGGTGCTTCGATTGCCCTTGATGGCCGTTTGCGGAGTCCTCACTTTGAGCTTCACCAAGATCGAAAACCGCAACATTTAGATTGACACGCGGTCAACGACCCTTTATGTTGTGCAACGCTTGCTGGTGGCGTTCCCTAGGGGAGCGCCTAAAGGGAACCCGGTGCGAATCCGGGACTGCCCCGCAGCGGTTAGCAGGATCGAACACCCAGTTACCACTGGTTTTCTCTGAAACCGGGAAGATGGGCTAGTAGAAACACCGGTCATTTTTGATCGGCCATGCCTGCAAGTCCGAAGACCTGCCAGTAGCCATGCCGAACCCGGCGTGAAAAATCGTGCGAGCCTCCGAGGGGAGGTTGGCGATGAACGGGTGTTTTCGGCATCTTTCCATTCATCTCCTTCTCTCTGTCTGTGGCGGAAAAGGCATTTATGGCAACACCTGTTCGTGTTGGTACTGCCCAGTCCGTAGTTCCGTTCCCTGTTTCGTCCAGTCCGTCACAAATGCAGGTTCGCAAGCGCAATGGTTCGCTCGAACCCGCTGATGTAAACAAGATCGTGCGCGCCGTGGAGCGCTGCTGCGAAGGCCTTCGTTCCGTGGATCCCATTCGGATCGCCAGCAAAACGATCGGTGGGCTCTACAATGGAGCAACGACGAAGGAGCTCGACCTGCTGTCGATTCAGACGGCGGCTGCGCTCATTGCGGAAGAGCCGGAGTATTCAAAGCTTGCAGCCCGGCTGCTCGACGCATTTATTGCCAAGGAAGTCAACAATCAGGATATTCATTCCTTTTCGCAGTCAATTGCAACCGGCAAACAACATGGCTTGGTCTCCAAAGATCTAGCGGCGTTCGTCACCGCCAACGCAAGGAAACTGAACGACGCCATCGACCACGGTCGCTCGGGGCTCTTCGAATATTTTGGCCTCCGCACGGTTTACGACCGCTATTTGCTCCGCAATCCGGAAACTCGTGAAGCTCTCGAAACGCCCCAACAATTTTTCCTTCGCGTGGCCTGTGGGCTATCTCGAACGGTTCAGGAGGCCGTTGAGTTCTATCGCGTCATCTCGGCGCACGACTACATGCCCAGCTCCCCAACGCTCTTCAATTCCGGCACGCGGCATGCCCAGATGTCTTCCTGCTACTTGCTGGATTCTCCGGCCGACAATCTCGAAGCCATCTATGAAAAGTACAAGGACGTCGCGCTTCTATCGAAATTTGCCGGAGGCATCGGACTGGCCTACCACCGCATACGCTCTCGTGGGTCGTTGATCCGCGCCACGAACGGTCACAGCAAGGGAATCGTTCCGTGGCTGAAAACTCTTGATTCCTCCGTGGCCGCGGTCAATCAGGGTGGAAAGCGCAAAGGCGCGTGCTGCGTCTATCTCGAATCCTGGCACGCGGACGTCGAGGAATTCCTGGAGCTGCGCGAAAACACCGGGGACAACGCGCAGCGCACCTACAACCTGAATCTGTCGAACTGGATTCCCGATCTGTTCATGAAACGGGTCGAAGCAGATGCAGTCTGGTCACTCTTCGATCCCAAAGTCGTACCGCATTTCCCGGATCTTGTCGGCGAAGCCTTCGATGCTGCGTATGTCAAAGCGGAGCAAGAAGGTCTATTTACTCGCCAAATCAAGGCGCGCGAACTCTACGCGCGGATGATGAAGGTCCTCGCGGAAACCGGAAACGGTTGGATGACCTTCAAAGACGCCTGCAACCTGAAATCGAATCAAACAGCAAAGCCGGTGAATGTGGTGCATCTCTCCAATCTCTGCACCGAGATTACGGAAGTCAGCTCACGGCAAGAGACAGCGGTCTGCAATCTCGGCTCTATCAACCTCGGAAAGCACTTGGCCGAAGGCCAATTTGATTTCGCGAAGCTGGCTAGAACCGTCCGCACGGCGGTGAAATTCCTCGACCGCGTCATCGACATCAATTTCTATCCCATCGCTCCCGCCGGTGATTCAAATCGCAAATGGCGCCCCGTCGGCCTGGGTGTGATGGGTTTGCAAGATGTGTTCTTCGCTCTACGACTCCCCTTTGATGCGCCCGAGTCGCGCCTGCTCTCCAAACGTATTCAGGAAGAAATTTACTTTCACGCTTTGGAAGCTTCCTGCGCCCTCGCCGAAGAATTCGGCCCGCATCCAGCATTCGCGGAAACGCGCGCAGCGGAAGGCGTGCTGCAGATGGACCTCTGGGGCATTCAGCCGGAGGACATCGCGCGTTGGGAAGAACTGCGGAATCGGATTCGCACGGCCGGCTTGCGCAACTCGCTCCTCATCGCTATCGCTCCAACAGCCACGATCGCATCCATCGTGGGTGCCTTCGAGTGCATCGAACCGCAAGTCTCGAACCTGTTCAAGCGGGAGACGTTATCCGGCGATTTTCTGCAGATAAATCGCTACCTGGTGATCGAGCTCAAGAAACTGGGCCTCTGGAATGAAGACATGCGAAACCGCTTGAAAATGTCGGATGGGTCGGTCCAGGGCATTCGCGAGATTCCAGAGGAGGTTCGGGCCATCTACCGGACAGTGTGGGAAATCCCCATGCGCTCGCTGATTGACATGGCCGCAGACCGCGGCGCTTTCATTGATCAAAGCCAATCGCTCAACCTGTTCGTCCAGAACCCGAACATCGGAAAGCTTTCTTCCATGTACATGTATGCTTGGAAAAAAGGTCTCAAGACGACCTACTACTTGCGTTCCCGTCCCGCGACAGAAATCGCCAAGACAACAGTCCCGGTTTCCCCCATTCCGTCCGTCGCTTGCTCGCTCGAAAACCCGGAATCCTGCGACGCGTGCCAATAAACAAGTTTCGAAAAAGGAGCTGCTGATGATTCTCGATCCAGGATTTGATCTGACTTTGAGGCCTATGAAGTACCCGGTCTTCTACGAACAGTACAAAGCGGCCATCAAGAACACATGGACCGTTGAGGAAGTGGATTTCTCAACGGACCTGGGTGACTTGCACGAGCGCATGACGTCCGCGGAGCAGCATCTGATCAATCGTCTCGTGGCCTTCTTTGCCACCGGCGATTCCATCGTGGGCAACAATCTGGTCCTCAATCTGTACAAGCACATCAATTCACCCGAAGCCCGGATGTATCTATGCCGCCAGTTATTCGAAGAAGCGCAGCACGTGGAGTTCTACCTTACTCTTCTGGACTCCTACATCGCGGACCCCGAAGAGCGGAATAAGGCGTTCGCCGCGGTCGAGAACATTGCTTCGATTCGAAAGAAGGCGGAATTCTGTTTCCGTTGGATCGATTCGATCAACGGACTGACGGAAATCCGGACCGTTGAGGACCGTCGCAACTTTCTGCTGAATCTCATCTGTTTTGCCTGTTGCATTGAAGGTCTCTTCTTTTTCGCGGCTTTTGCCTACGTCTACTTTCTTCGCTCCCGCGGCCTATTGCACGGACTCGCCACGGGCACGAACTGGGTCTTTCGCGATGAGAGTGCCCACATCGAGTTTGCTCTGGAAGTCATTCGCACCGTGCGCCGGCAGGAGCCTGGCCTGTTTGACAAGGATTTAGAGCAGCGGGTGACGGCCATGCTGAAAGACGCTGTGGAATGCGAAATGATGTTCGCGGACGACGTGTTGAGTCTCGGCGTCAGCGGCCTTTCGCCCATTGACATGCGCGAATACCTGCAATACGTCGCGGATCGCCGCCTGGAAGCGCTGGGCATCGGTCCGGTGTTTGGTTCGAAGAATCCTTTCGGATTCATGGAACTTCAGGACGTCCAGGAACTCACAAACTTCTTCGAGAGACGCGTATCTGCCTACCAGGTGGCCGTGAAAGGGGAAGTGGCATTCCATGACGATTTCTGACGCTGCGGGTCCGCGGGAAACGCGCATCGTCGAGATGGTGTTTCCCAACCAGGCGAATCACTACGGAACGCTTTTCGGCGGTGATGCGCTTCGACTCATGGACACGGCCGCATTCGTCACAGCGTCGAGACATGCACGGCGTCCCGTCGTGACGGCAAGCTCCAAACGCATGGATTTTCACGTGCCCGTCCGCCAGGGACAACTTGCGGAAGTCGTAGGCCGCGTCACGGGTACGGGTAGAACATCGCTGACAGTTGAGGTGGAGCTGTGGGCCGAGGATTTATTGACGGGCAAACGGGAGCTGTGCACGAAAGGCAGTTTTTGTCTTGGTTGCTATCGACGAACAGGGTCGGCCCGCGCCGATTGTATCCGCGGAGCCGGCTTAGGAAGTGAGGATCTTGCATGGGAATTTCATCAAATCTCGGGTTCCCGAGAATGGGAGTCAATCGCGAACTCAAGAAAGCACTGGAAGCTCACTGGGCAGGGAAGTTGAACGAAGCCGGCCTGCTTGCAGTTGGTCAAGTGCTGAAGGTTAACCATTGGGTGCTGCAACAGCAAGTCGGCATGCAGCACATCCCATCCAACGACTTTTCCTTCTACGACCACGTTCTGGACACCGCCACGATGGTTGGCGCCGTACCAGAACGGTACACGTGGCGGGGGCCGCTGGTCGATCTGGCGACGTATTTCGCGATGGCAAGAGGCGCGGCGCGTAAGTCTGGTCAGGCCGATGTGCCAGCGATGGAAATGACGAAGTGGTTTGATACGAATTACCATTACATTGTTCCGGAATTCACGGCGAAACAAGTATTTTCTCTTGGATCGCCGAAACCGGTCGGCGAATTTCTCGAAGCGAAAGCCGTTGGCGTTCACACGCGGCCCGTCTTGCTTGGTCCCGTATCTTTTCTATTGCTCGGCAAGGCCAAGGAGACTGGCTTCGATCCTTTGCTGCTCCTGGAGCGAATTCTTCCCATCTACCAAGAGGTTCTTCGGCAGCTCGCCAAAGCAGGAGCCGAATGGATTCAGCTCGACGAGCCCATGCTCGCGCTCGACACGCGCGGCGAAGCACGCCGGGCATTTACCGTTGCATATGAACAGCTCGCGCAGATGTCACCCAAGCTCCGGATCCTTGTCGCTACTTATTTCGAAGGACTCGGAGCGAATCTCCCTACCGCCGTGAATCTTCCAGTGGCTGCAGTCCACCTCGACCTGGTCCGCGCGCCAGAACAGCTCGATGACATTTTGAGAATCATTCCTCCGAATTTGCAGCTGTCTCTGGGAGTGATTGACGGGCGGAATATCTGGAAAGCAGACCTCGGCCGCGCCCTTCGCATGGTAGAGCATGCCGCAGGGGCTATCGGCTCGGACCGGATTTTGATCGCCCCGTCTTGTTCTCTTCTGCATACCCCAGCGGATTCGGATTTTGAAAAGCACATCGATGACGAACTGCGGGACTGGCTTGCATTTGCGAAACAAAAGTTGGAAGAAGTGGTCGTCTTGGAACGCGCAGTTCTCGGAGGCAGGGACGCGGCCCGCGAAGTCCTCGAACACAACCGGCTCACTATGGAAAAGAAGCGAGCTTCGTCCAGGATTCACGACCCGAAGGTTAAAGCCCGCACGAGCAGCGTCCGAGAACAGATGACTCGGCGCGCAAGCCCATATCCGCAGCGTAGAAAACTGCAGGAACAGAGCCTCAAGTTGCCTTTATTCCCCACAACCACCATCGGATCGTTTCCGCAGACCAAGGAAGTCCGGACCGCACGGGCAGACTACAAGGCCGGAAAAAAGGACGAGGGTTCTTACGAATCGTTCCTGCGAGCGGAAACCGAAAAGGCCGTTCAATTTCAGGAAGAGGTCGGCCTTGATGTCCTGGTTCACGGTGAGTTTGAACGCAACGACATGGTGGAGTACTTCGGCGAACAACTCGCGGGATTTGCAGTGACCGACAATGGATGGGTGCAGAGCTATGGCTCGCGTTGCGTGAAGCCTCCCATCATTTACGGTGACGTCTCCCGCAAGCGGCCTATGACCGTGACATGGTCCCAATTCGCGCAATCGCTGACCTCCAAACCGATGAAAGGCATGATCACCGGGCCCGTGACCATTCTCCAATGGTCGTTCGTGCGGCACGACCAGTCGAGGTCGGAGACATGTCGCCAGATTGCTCTCGCGATACGCGATGAGGCGGCTGATCTTGAAGCCGCTGGCATCCGGGTAATCCAAATTGACGAACCCGCTTTGCGGGAAGGACTACCATTGCTGCGATCGGAGTGGCCAGGATATCTCGCATGGGCCGTGGAGTGCTTCCAGCTCGCTTCGTCGGTAGTGCGCGACGAGACCCAGATCCACACACACATGTGCTACGCCGAGTTTCAGGACATCATCGAGGCAGTCGCGCAAATGGACGCGGACGTAATCTCCATCGAGACCTCGCGTTCACAAATGGAGTTGCTGCAGACGTTCGCGCATTACCATTATCCGAATGAAATCGGACCCGGTGTTTACGACATTCATTCGCCCCGCATTCCCACGACGAGGGAAATAGTTGAGCTACTCAAGAAGGCAGCGACGGTTCTATCTCCAGCTCAAATTTGGGTAAATCCAGATTGCGGCCTCAAGACCCGCCGTTGGGAAGAGGTGCGGCCAGCGCTGATAGCAATGGTCGAGGCGGCGAGCGCCGTCAGATCCGGTGTCTAGTTGTTGGGAGCAAAGTACGAAGCGCTAATGAATTGGCAAACTGTCCTGCAGCTTGGGATGGCACAGATGCGAGCATGCGATGGTCACGCAACAATCTGTATGTTGCTAGGCCCGCGAATAATGCTCCAGACCACACCAAGTCTCCCATCACCGTATATCTCAAGAACGGAATCGCAGCAGCATAACAACGAAGTAGTCCGCCCCAATCCGCAGAATACCAGCCGCCGAAGGACCAAACCGCAAAATTCGTGGCTAGAAAGAAGACAGCGGATGAGAGCAGCGATGCCAAAGGAACTAATACAATGGCTCGGCCATCCCGGACGAAATTGCGCAGAACGAGAGGGAAAGCGAGGGAAGCATAAACTACTGCCATGATCTTCCATTCGTAACCACCTATGAAAAGATCGCTTATCCCCATGCCAACCAGCGGCACTAATAGAGCTATAACGCGACTCCGAAAGACGCAACCGGCGAGCAAAGCACAGGCAGCGACGGGAGTAAAGTTCGGCCAGTGAGGAAGCAATCGCGCCACCACGCACAACAAAACTAGGACTGACGCTCCGAGAAACTCTTTAGCCCTTGACTTATTCATTGGCATGCTCCAGGAGAGGCTTGTTCGTTCGGATCATAAATATCGAATTTCCATGAAATTTGAACGGAAGCAGCTACTTTGCAGACGCCAAAGCTTCTGTCCCCAAGTTTCGAGTTTACACGATAAATCCAGTTCCTGCTTTTCGCGCCGCCACCTTGATTCGCGACCCCATCAATGCTGTCTAGGAAGAACGTCGCCGGGTTGCCACTTGTGGGATGGTAGACAAACTGAATCCCGTTTGCGTTGTTGTGCGCCTCGTTCATGACATCGAGCACTGTCATGCCGGACTGAAATGGGAGTGTGAAATGTTTTACGTGCCCTCCCGAATCGTCGACCGTCAGGTCAACGACTGCCGCCTTTGCGGCAGGTGTGGGAGCGCTTTCTTGATGCGTCGGTGTCTGGCTACATCCCGTGACCAGAGACAACATCACGATAAGCAAGACACCCCGTAAACACGATTGCGCCCCGATACTCAGAGCATTTGATGCCACTAAGCGTGCTTCTTTCACGTAAGTTGAATGCCTGAAGGGCAACATGGTTCTCTACCTTTCGGTGGATTGCGGCCTTTGGTACGGCTCACTATATATGAATCATATACAAAATGGACTACTTCACCGAGACAGAGCGTCATCGCTGCGACGGCGGAAACCAGCAACTGGCCGAGAAATTGCCGGACCCCCTGGCCGATGTGCTGCACAACGGTGTTCGGGTCACGAGCATCCATGCTTCGGACCAGGGTATGAGCGTAGTCCGGAGTCAAGTCCATACTTCGGACCGTAGCGTGCATGCCCTCCACGACCGTCTTTCGCCCACCGTGGGTTGCTCCTGACGCCTTCCGCTCTATTGCCGATGTCACTGAGTGCGGTACGGCTCCCTTTTTCCGCCACGCATTTCCTTGGGCACGGCTTCGGGCTAATTCCTGCGCCCGGCAGCTTCGCGGCCTCTGCTTTCACGGTTCCTCCCGAGATGCGTTGGGTCCCTCCCATAAAGCAGCCACTCGCTTTGGGAGCAGAAGCCACTCGCTTTTGTGTGCCCCAAGAAAATGGGGCAGAAAAAAGGAGATTCAAAGATGTCTTACCTATATGTTAAGTGGAATAGCTCTGGGCGTGGTTTGTTCGCCAGCTGCTTAGCTATTAAAGCATGCCTGCGTCTCCCTGACCACTCCCGGAACGAAGGCCTGCGACGCCGTAGGCGGCGCGCTTAGGCCGCAGTGGAGGGAGTGGTCAGCGCCGGAGTTGTAGGCGAGTGTCGTCCTAGCGGCATTCTCGCGAATGCCGCCGCCTCCGCTGTTTGCATTACTTCCGATTTGTCCGTGATCAGCTCCGAATAATAAATTCGGCGCATCTTTCTGACCCAAGGCAAAGGGCCGACCCAAGCCATAGCGCGAGCACACCCAAGTCACAACTACCACCTTGAGTTGTTGTACCAACGCAGGACTCGGAGAGTGCGCAGTGCGTTCCAGCGGCTTGCGCTGCCGACATCGGTCTCCATCTCCAATGGGGGAGTCGGGAACAGAATCGCCTGTTAATCTCACATCTGAATCCGTCGCGCGAGCAGGATGCAGCTCTCCTTAGCTTGCTGACTGTCCAATATCCGGAAGGGCGTCGACATTTTGACACTTCCACCTGCGATGCTGTGATGGAGTGGCGTGATGCTGAAACAAGTTCTTGCGCTTCTATCTATTCCGCGTAGTTAGCTGTGCCTGCCTTGGCATTTCAGTTGCCTCTCTGAAACGTTTGATTTCCCTTTCGTGCTGTCTAGGGGCTTTTGAGCTCCGCTCACGATCAGGAGGAAGAGTTATGCGAGTGAGTCGGCGCGGCTTTGTCCAAGGAATTGCCGCGGCAGGCGTGGCCGCCCTGGTTGAAGGAAAGTTCAACCAAGCCGAGGCGGAGACGATTGCCCAGTCGCCCGCTATTCTGACGGGCACTCACTTCGATTTGGCCATTGAGCCTCATGAGATTGCTTTCACAGGAAAGCGCAGGAAGGCGATCAAAATAAATGGGTCTTTGCCGGGTCCAACACTGAAATGGCGCGAGGGAGACACAGTGACGGTCGCCGTGACAAATCACCTCCCGAAGGTGACCTCTATTCACTGGCACGGTATGCGTATACCGGCGGAGATGGATGGCGTGCCCGGGTTGAGTTTTGCAGGCATCGCACCGGGCAAAACATTTGTCTATCGAATTCCCGTAGTGCAAAACGGGACGTATTGGTATCACAGTCACAGCGGCGCTCAGGAGCAGATAGGCTTGATCGGCGCTCTCGTCATTGAGCCGCGGGACAAAGATCCCATCGCATACGATCGCGACTACGTGGTGCTACTGACCGACTGGTCGGACACAGACCCAGATACGCTTAACAGCAACCTCAAAAAGCAAAGCGACTATTACAACTACCACAAGCGCACGGCCGGCACTTTTATCGACGACGCAAGAAATTAAGGCTTGCGCTCCACGGTACAGAATCGCCTCAAGTGGGGACGCACGGATATGACCCCCACCGACATCGCCGATGTAAACAGCTCCACCTACATCTACCTGATGAACGGTAATCCCCCTGACGCCAACTGGACCGCACTGTTCAACCCGGGCGAGCGTGTTCGACTTCGTTTCATCAACGGATCGGTCATGACGATCTTCGACGTGCGCATCCCCGGCCTGCCCATCACCGTCGTGCAAGCGGACGGAAATTGCGTCCAGCCCGTGACCGTCGATGAATTCCGGATCGGCGTCGCCGAGACTTACGACGTGATTGTTCAGCCGCACGAAGACAATGCATACACCATCTTCGCGCAGCCGGAAGCTCGCGGTCGTTATGCCCGCGGTACGTTGGCTCCGCGCATGGGCATGACCGCGGAGATCCCGCCCATGGATCCATACCCCCATCGCACCATGACGGATATGGGCATGGGCGGCATGGCTAACATGAAAGGCATGAAGATGGGCGGCATGTCTTCTCACCAAATGACGGGAATGAAGGACATGCAAATGGCGGGGAATAGCAACAACAGCATTCCCGAAAAGAAGGATATGGACATGAGCGGGATGAAGGAGGGTGACATGTCCACCATGAGCCACACGCACATGGACCAACCCACGGAGCCATTGAACGATCAGTTGGCGGGCATGACTCCGTTTCCGCAGCCTGGGCCGCGCACGACGCGGGTAATGCCGCCGCCTTCCCAGACGATGGCTCGCCCCTCCGAAACACGGGAAGGAGAGGTGCCTTTGCACCTTGGCCCTGAAGTGGTCATGGTTGCAATGAACACTGCTCCAAGGCTGCACGATCCGGGAGATGGGCTAGATGGAAATGGTCGTCGCGTGCTGACGTATGCCGATCTCCGCGCGCTCTACAGAGGAGTGGACGGCCGGCAGCCTACTCGCGAAATCATTCTTCACCTCACCGGCAATATGGAGCGGTTCATCTGGGGCTTCGACGGGCGTAAGTTTTCGCAGGCCGAGCCAATCCACCTGAAACTGGGTGAGCGCGTGCGCTTCGTTCTGATCAACGACACGATGATGGAGCACCCGATGCATCTGCACGGACTTTGGAGTGAATTGGAAAATGGCAGTGGCGAGTTCGCTCCGTACAAGCACACGCTCATCGTCAAGCCTTCCGAGCGGGTGACTTACCTAGTCAGCGCGGACACACCGGGACGCTGGGCTTTCCACTGCCACCTGCTATACCACATGGAATGGGGAATGTTTCGGACCGTGATCGTGTCATGAGGTCAAGCCTTGCTCTTCAACTTGTCTTCGCAGGAGCTCTGCTGCCGAGCTACGCAGCCATGCCCGTGTGTGCACAGGCTCCGGCGACTCCGGTCTACGCACCTCCGGCGACTTCGGTCGATGTACCAACTCCGGCATCGAACTGGCCGAAGCCAGTCAAAGATAACCGCGTCCTGACCTTTGTGACCTTTGATCAACTGGAAGGCAGAACGACTGGGCCGAACACTAACTTCCGATGGGATGGCCAAGGCTGGATTGGAACCGACTTCAATAAGTTGTGGATCAAGTCCGAAGGAATCGTGTCAAACGGCGTCACCAGCGATGGAGACCATGAGTTTTTGTACGACAGGCCCATTCCACACGTGCGTTACTTCGATTGGCAGGCGGGTGCGCGTGTCGACATCGATTCCGGTCCAAGGCGGGCATGGCTCGCACTTGGCGTGCAGGGACTCGCTCGGTACTTCTTCAATTTTGAACCAACATTTTACGTTCGTGACGGAGGACGCGTCGCGGGAAGAATCCAAGGCTATTATGATTTGTACCTCACGCAACGACTGATACTGCAACCTCAAGTCGAAATGAATTTCTACAGT
>WNFI01138592.1_pt2 | contig 13978 bp, 19 predicted proteins | sample 5400471 | NCBI WGS metagenome assembly WNFI01 (sample SAMN13153348, study PRJNA577476) | soil metagenome | isolation source: 100 cm saprolite on Douglas fir-dominated hillslope | place: USA:California | collected 2013-09-17 | reverse complement strand
AAATGGATAATACAACAGGAAACAACGAAATAAACGATGCCCTAAAGCAATTTGAAACGCAAGTTGCTACCACTGGCAGTACCACTGCTCCCTTAGATAGCGGAGATTCCATAGAGCGGGTATCGGCCGCAGAATCTTATTCTGCGCCGTCCAAGATGACGGAAAGGTTAATGAGATATTCAGGGGGAATAATTAAGGATGAGAGACAGGCGGAGTATGTTCTGTTGGGATTTGTCATAGTTGCGCTAGGCATATCTTTTTATTTATTTTTCGGAGGAAGTCATAGGTCGGCTCCGAGTGTGTCTATTCCAGCAGGATCTTTACCTGGGACATCAGTACCTAGCAGAACATTGCCGCCTTAAAATATTTTGATTTGGAGAAGTAGACATTATTTATCTTAAATTTACAAAAACAACATCATGATAAAATTCAAACACAAAAAGCACATGCACGAAAGCAGAGACGACGCCAAAATTATCATCTATTATAATATTTCGGATATTTTTCTCGGCACGGCACTTTTAATTTTGGTGGTTTTCTTCATACATGATTATCTTTCTCATGCTTTGGGAGTAGCATATCAAAATGAGCCTTATGTATACAATAGAACTCTACCGATAAACTTTAGAACAAATTCTCTTATCCCAAAGCCTTAATATTTTCAAGCCTGATTACTATGGTTATGGTTAATACCAAAAGAGGTTTTACACTCATCGAGCTTTTAGTGGTGATTTCCATCATTAGCCTTTTGTCTAGTATTGTTTTTTCCAGTTTAGGCAGCGTCCGAGCCAAAGGCAGAGATGCAAAGAGAAATGAAGAAATACATCAGCTTCAGCTTGCCCTAGAACTTTATTTTGATGCCAACGGAGTTTATCCCCCTTCAGGGGGAGCAACACAACCAAATGGTGGCTGGAGCAACAGCGGAGAATCTGCTTCTTGGGGCGCTGGTAGTGTTTTCCAAACTGCTATAGCTCCATATATGTCTAAACTTCCAGTAGATCCTACCAATACGAGCCCAGTGGGTTTTGTTACTAATGAGTACTATTATGTAGGTATAAGTAGCAACAACTGCAATTCTAAAGTCTACATGCTGGTCTATAAGTTGGAAAATGGGGCAAACGTAGTAAGTCCTGGATTTAATACATCTGCTTGCAATGATCCTACGCCAGCTTTGTTCCAATATAACGGTTCGGGCGCATTAAACACCACCAGCGCGAGCGGCATCATCACTCTTTATGGAAAAGGGTTTTAGTTTGACTATTTAGCCCAAAAAGAGTAATATCAAGGGAGCCCTGGAAGGGGGCTTTTTAGATAAAATAAATAATAAATAATAGCATGTCTAAGATCACTGAATATTTTAAAGAAACAAAGACGGAGCTAAAGCATGTCATCTGGCCGTCTCAGGTGCAAACTCTGTCGTATACAATCATAGTCATCGTACTTTCCGTCGTCGTGGCGTATTTTTTAGGCATATTTGATTTTATTTTTTCAAAAGGATTAGAGAAGATAATTTCTCTTTAAAATTTTATGTCAAAGCAAGAAACACAAGGTACTAGAAATTGGTATGCAATACACACTTACGCTGGCTACGAAAACGTAGTTCTACGGAATTTGAAGCAGCGCATAGATTCTCTTGGAATGAACGACAAAATATTCAATGTTATAGTGCCTGTTGAGAAGAAGATAAAAATAAAAGGCGGAAAGCGCGCAGAGGTGGAGGAAAAAATTTATCCTGGCTATGTCTTGGTGGACATGATAGTGACGGATGATTCATGGTATGTGGTGCGAAATACTCCCAGAGTTACAGGTTTCGTTGGCGCGGGAGTAAACCCGGTACCCCTTCGTAAGGATGAGGTGGACTATCTATTCAAGAAGATGGATGCCGGCACTGCAAAGCACAAAATAGATATGGCTATAGGGGAGACTGTTCTTATAACGGATGGTCCATTCAAGGAGCTTGAGGGCAAGGTAAACTCCGTAGATCAAGAAAGAGGGAAAATAAAAGTACTCGTTTCTATGTTCGGCCGAGAAACGCCAGTGGAGCTCGATTTCTTGCAAGTTAAGAAAATTTAAGCTAATGTATAAACTCAACAATAATATATGGCAAAGAAGGTAACCAAAAAAATAAAGCTTATCATTCAGGCTGCAAAGGCTACTCCTGCACCGCCTCTTGGCCCCGCACTTGGACAGGCTGGCATAAACATAGGTGATTTTGTTACAAAATTTAACGCTGCTACTCAAAAGATGGCGGGGGATAAGGTCTCCGTAAAAGTGAGCGTCTATGATGACCGAAGCTATGATTTCGTGGTGAAAACCCCCCCAGCCACAGGTCTCATACTAAAAGCTGCAGGCGTAGAGAAAGGTTCCGGCAAGAACGCAGCCTCTAAAGTAGGTAAAATTACCAAAGCCCAAGCTAAGGAAATCGCTGAAAAGAAAATGGTAGACTTAAATGCCAAAGACATGGAAGGCGCCATCCGCATCATCGCCGGCTCCGCAAGATCTATGGGCATAGAAGTTAAAAATTAAACTGCCATGCTTACTAACAAAAAAATCTCAACTTGGTCAGGATTTGCGAACTAGATAGCTAATCCTAGAAGCAGTTTATTTTTGTCCAATTAAAATGCTTGTAGGTCTTTATCTATTCAGCAATAATCTATGATCAATGAAATCGAATCTTCAGAAGTTGTCTCTAAAAAAATTCTTGTTTGCTTAACCCTTTATATCACTTCTTTATTTGCAGCTAATACCCTTGGCATAAAATTAATGCCGTTTATTTTTGGTACGCATCTTTCAGTAGCTGTTTTTTCTTTTCCCATAGTTTTTATCATGACGAATGTCATAGGAGAAGTGTATGGAAAGAAAATGGCAAAGAACTTCGTATTAGCCGGCGTTATATCCATAGTTTTATTTTTAGTTTATTCGTTTTTATCTACAGTTACTCCTTGGGCTCAGTCGAGCTTATGGGTTAAAAATGGATACAACCAAATATTTGGCCTTTCAGCTCGTTTTTCCATTGCATCTTTACTTGCTTTCGTTATTGCCGAATACCAGGATGTGATCTCTTTTTTCTTTTTCAGGAAATATACAGGTGAAAAGAATTTCTGGCTTCGGTCCAATCTGTCAAGCCTCTGGTCACAGCTTCTTGATACCGTTATATTTATGTCAGTAGCCTTTGTGGGAGTTTATCCCTTGGGAACCATAGTATCTATTATTATTCCATGGTGGATTTTCAAAGTGCTTATGGGTTTCCTGTATACACCGCTTTCGTATCTAGGCATTTATCTTTTAAAAGAAAAACCATTAAATGAAAATAAGAGCAATTAAAACTCGAGTTTTTAATGAGGGTGAAAATCTTCCAGCATTTATCCTTGAACATCTTCCAAAAGTAGAGGAGAATTCCGTTTTGGCAATCACTTCAAAGATAGTGTCGCTATCAGAAGGGCGAACTGCCGTTAATACCAAGCAAAACAGAGAAGACTTAATAAAAAAGGAAAGCGATGTTGTGGTAAAAGATAGCTGGTTTAGCATAAAAGACAATATAATTATGCCAGCCGGGGGTATTGATGAATCAAATGCCCAAGGAAAGTTGATAATGCTTCCGAAAGATAGTTTCAAAAGCGCGAAAATAATTCGACAATCACTGAAGAAGAAGTTGAAAATAAAGAATCTCGGTGTTCTTATTACTGACTCTAATTTTCTGCCTCTTAGAAGCGGTGCAATAGGCATTGCTCTAGGTTATGCTGGATTTCGGGGTATAAGAAATTATATTGGTAAGGAAGATATCTTTGGTAGGAAATTAAAATATTCAAAAACGAATATTCCCGATAGCTTGGCTACGGCTGCTGTTTTGTGTATGGGAGAAGGAGATGAAAAACAGCCCCTAGCTTTAATAACCGATGCCCCGGCTGTCTTTAAAGAAAAGGTAAACACAAATGAACTAAGAATTAATCCAAAAAAGGATATGTTTTATCCCATCTTAAAAAATTTATTTTATGAAAAAAAGAAAAGTAAAGCACGAAAATAGAAAATCTTACACGTATCTTACTCGACTCATTCAAAAGCTTGCACCGAAGGTAGGAGCAAGGGTTGTGGTAGAGCCGGAATGGGGACACAACGCGCAGATAATTTATCCAAATGGAGTAGTACGGTCTGTACGGCTCTATTCGCTTGACCTAAACCATATTGCTTCGGCCGATATTGCAAAGGATAAAGATTTTGCCAAATTCTTCATAAAAAAATTAGGTTACCCTGTGGCAGAAGGAAAAACTATATTCAAGGATTCTTGGGCTAAAGCTATAAAAAGCAATCGCACTATTTCATATGGCGTGTCTTATGCGAAAAAACTTGGGTATCCACTGATAGTAAAGCCAAACAGTAAAAGCCAGGGAGCGGGGGTGATTTTAGTTTGGAATCAAAATGAATTAAAGCATGCCCTCCGGGAAGTTTTTGAAGATGAAAGAATAGGAATTATTGAAAGATATCTGCCTGGCAAGGATTACAGAGTAGTAGTGTTGGGTAACGACGTAATTTCCGCATATGAACGGATAGCGCTCTCTGTAACGGGGGATGGCAAGCATCCAATCTTAGCTCTCCTTAAACAGAAACAAAAAGCATGGGTAAAACTAGGACGCGATACACAGATAAATTTCCAAGATAAAAGATTTTCAACAAAATTGCGCAGGCTTGGGCATGCTTTTAACACCATTTTAAAAAAAGATGAGAAAGTTTACCTTTTGGATAATGCAAATCTTTCAACTGGGGGGGATTCGCTTGATGTAACGGAGAAAATTAATCCTGGATTTAAAAAAATTGCCGTTGATGTAACAAAAAAAATGGGGCTTCGGATTGCGGGAGTGGATATTATGGTAATTAGTGGAGACATAACCAAAGCTCCGACAAAAAATAACTATTATATTATAGAAATAAACGCTGCTCCGGGATTGGATCATTACGTGACTACAGGGCCTGCCCAGAAAAAGATCGTAGAAGATATGTATTTGAAGGTCCTAAAAGCTCTTGGTAAGAAGGACTAGATGTAGTATATTAACTGCATGAAAAAAAGTACCAAGAAAGCTTCTCTAAAAAATATGGGCTACAAGCGTCCTTCATGGGATGAATATTTCATGGAACTTGCTAGATACGTGGGTACTCGGGGTACTTGCGACAGGGGTAGAAGTGGGTGCGTGATAGTAAAAGAAAAGAGAGTAATTTCTACAGGATATGTGGGTTCTCCGCCGGGCCTGCCGCACTGCGATGATGTAGGGCATGATATTCACACTGTCATAAATAAAGACGGCACTAAATCTGAGCATTGCATACGCACCGCTCACGCAGAAGCAAATGCCATAGCCCAAGCTGCGCGCTTTGGCATATCTTTAGATGGTGCTACTATTTACTGCAAGATGGTGCTTTGCCACGCCTGCGCCAAGATGGCCATAGTTGCAGGTATAAAGAGGATAGTGGCAGAGAAAGACTATCATACTTCTCAAAAATCAAAAGAGATGTTTAAAAAAGCCCAAATAAAGCTGGATATTGTAAATAATGAAGTAGAAAAATATCACAGGCAATAATTTTATGATAGACTTAAAAAAACTTCAGAAGGATATAATGGATAATAGGAAGGAGAAAGGCTTCAATTCTGATATTACCAGTGACTTTTGCCGAGCATACGAAGAGCTTTCCGAAGCTTTTTCAAAATACAACAAAAACCAGCCTGGTGTGGCGGAAGAATTTGCGGATGTAGTTATATTTCTCCTCGGCATGTGCGATACTTTGGGCTATGACCTTGAGAAGGAACTTGTGGCAAAAGTAGAGAAGAATAAAAAGAGAAAATATATAAAAGAAAAAACTCCAGAAGGGAAAGATATCTTTATCCGCATCAAGACCAACGAGGATCCTTAAAGCCTTTCGTAAATTGAAATAGTGTACGGTAATGGGTTTTTCTTATCAGGAGAGTGTTCCTCATGGGAAATCTCGTTCCAGGCAACAGGTATGATCTCGGGGAAAAATACCTGGGCGGTTTTGTCTTCAGCATCTATATGGGTTATATAGAGCCTATCTGCTGTATTCATGGACTGCCTGTAAATTTCCGCTCCGCCTATTATAAAAATCTCTTCATCCGAATCTTTGAATAAATTCATGGCTTCTTCTAGGGAATTCACGACTTCCGCGTCATCTCTCTTGTAATTTTTATCACGGGTGATTATGACGTTTCTTCTTTTTGGAAGCGCTTTACCAGGTTCGCCATTTGGGCCCGAGCCCAAAGATTCGAAAGTCTTACGGCCCATTACCACAGGATGTCCGGACGTAGTTTCACGAAAAAACTTCTGGTCAGCTGGGAGTTTCCATAAAAGATCGTTGTCTTTTCCAAGCTCATTATTTTTTCCAATGGCTGCGATAAAAGATATTATCATTTCAATACGATATCTTGCTCGCCGCGCTTAACATCGAATCGATCTATTTCTTTGTCGAGATGTATGACAAGACCAACATTTTTAAATGTTTCGGATAAAACATCTGCTATCATCTTTGCGGTGTTTCTAATAGTATAGTGGGCAAATCGAGTGGCGCGAGTTTCCACCATATATACCAAGGCAGGCAAGTTTGCCACGACCCTATTCGAAAGCTTGTATCCCATTCCGATGTAATATTGTTTTTCTTCTTTTGAAACTTTTAGTTTGCTCAGTTTTTCTTCCTGTCTTTTTAGAAACTCTCTGGCCTTGCCCTGCAATTCTTCTGGCAATTCATTGATATACCATTCTTCAAAGCCAAGTTCGGTAGTGAGAAGGGGCATTCGCTGCGTCAGGGCTCGATGCCTTTGTAAGTCTCTGAAAGATCCATAGTCCAGCAAAAATTCAAACCTTAAGGTTCCGGCTTCCGCTAGGTGCTTCGGTAGTTCGGTTTTTGGCGGCCTGTTTTCTAATATGTATCTGGGAAGCAGTTTTTCATCAACGTCATTTTTGATAAGTTTGAATTGCGGGCAGTCTTTATTGTGATAGTAATAATCATTTTCTATCCATGACTGATTATAATTCTCCGTTTCCTCATATTTTTTGTGTCCGAATGAATTTGGGAAAGCCATAACCAGGGCTGCATCGAGGGCCTGGGCTATGTTTTTAACTTCTTGCAAGGGGTGATGTCTTAAAATTGCTATCTTATCCGCTGCCTGTCTAAGGTTCGTATGCCAAGCAAGATTTGTGGCAGATCCGGCAGGCAAGAATCCTCGCAAAATATCAAAAGCTCTCGCGCTGATCGCTTTTATATAGATGTTTTCTGATTCGCCTTCTCCGATCGGGAATTTTTTCTTTAGGAATTCTTTTGTTTGCTCAAGTGCTTCTATATAAAATGTCCTATACGCTTCAAGAATTTCCTCGCCTTCTTTTGTACCCAGTGGATTCTTGAAAGGTTGGATTTGGAAATCAATATAACGTGTGGAAGATTCTTGCCCAGAGTACAAAGGCCAGTCTTGTATCGCTTTAGCAGCGAGCATCGAAACACCTTCGATAAAAATAGAACCACTTCCACAATCTCCTATAGACTTGTGACCATAGCCAACATAGAAATTTTTCATAAAATTGTCAGGTCCTTTGGCGGCTAGGATTTTGAGATGACTTTCCAACCCTCCTATTGATCGAGAATGGAGCGCCTGAAGCATTGCAGAAGCTTCAGGGGTTATAGTAGAACCAGTATCCAAGATTATAACTTCGCCACCGCCTTCAATATTCACTTTTGAATGTTTTAAGCCCTCTATATTTATAGGCATGTTTTTATTATAGCGGTTTAAGTGAAGTTCACAAAACATTGACAACTTATAATGAAAATGCTACTCTTTATGCATCATTCTCACTATTACTTAATCGAGATTGACCTTGTGGAAATTAGCATTGTTTGTCAATGAGCTAGTATCCATGACAAACAATATTATGTACACACGTCATTCGGCTGCTCCGAAGAAATTCGGAAGCCAAACCTCTTCGTTTAAAGCGAAACCCCGCTTTGGCGGAGGCAAATTTAATAACAGCTCTAAATTCCGCAAAAGCGGAGATGGCAAAAGATCTCGAGGAGACAGGATAGATTTTTCACGATTCGTAAAGAAGGGAATACACGTAGAGGAAAAGCCGTATGTTTCCAAACATACTTTTATGGATTTTCCTTTCAATTCCCAGCTCCATAAAAATATAGCCCGAGCAGGATATATTTTACCTCGCCCTATTCAAGACCAGTCTATTCCCACAATTCTTGCGGGGAAGGATATTTTTGGCATGGCAAATACCGGCACCGGTAAGACCGCGGCCTTTCTCCTGCCTTTGATTGAAAAAATTGCAAAAACAAAAGGCCAAAATAAGAGGGAAACCGTGCTGATCATGGCTCCCACACGCGAACTTGCACTTCAGATAGATGCGGAATTTAGGAAGCTTTCCTTCGGCTTCGGAATGTTTTCGGCGGCATGCGTAGGTGGATTGCCCATTACGAAGCAGATTAGGGAAATACAGATGGGGGTTTCTTTCTTTATTGGTACTCCGGGCAGGCTACGCGATTTACTAGACAGGAAAGTTTTGGATTTATCAGTATGTCATTCAGTAGTACTTGATGAAGCGGACAGAATGCTAGACATGGGTTTCCGCGACGACATGCTTTATATCATAGGTAAGACTCCGAAGGAGAGACAGACATTATTTTTCTCTGCGACACTTTCGCCAGATATTAAAAAACTAACAGAGCAATATTTAAAGGAACCAGTTTTCATTTCAGTGATTTCGGGTGAGACGGCTAAAAATATTGATCAAGATGTTATTCGTACTAGAACTAAAGAGGAAAAATTAACCAAGTTACACGAAGTGCTAAAAAAGGATGGCTCTGATAAGGTGCTAATATTTAGAGAAATGAAGCATCATGTGGATGATCTTGCAAAAGAGCTCGCTCATGCTGGATTTAAAGTAGGATCCATCCACGGCGACAAGAGAAGTCGTGACCGTATCCGAATTTTGGACTCTTTCAAAAAGGATCAGATAAATATTTTAATAGCCACCGATGTTGCTGCTAGGGGGCTGGATATTCCGGATGTGACGCATGTCATAAACTATGACGTGCCACAGACTTATGACACCTATGTACACCGTATAGGCCGAACAGGCCGCTCGGGTAAGAAGGGAACGGCTCTGACTTTCGTGCCAGCGTAAAATTAATTAAAAGAAAAAAGCTGCTTAAATGCAGCTTTTTTCTTGGAGTCTATTTTTTTGTTATGTTTATCAACTTCTTCTTGAAGTTTCGCATGTCTGTGATTCATTTGCGAGTCAAAAAAATCAAAATATCTTTCTTCTGCGACCTTCAATTCTTCCATTGCAGATATCAAATGCGGTATCTTACCATCTACTGAGCTAGAAGCAATCCGAGATACTCTGTCAGCTGCGTCTTTAATTTTTGCTGACAAAGTGGCTTCTTTTTCTCTATCCATTTCCCTCCAAGCTTCATCAATTTGAGTAGCCGTAGCATCAAGCATCATGTTCCCACTTGTAGTTTCCATAAAATATGCCCCCTCCTTTATCATTTTTGCGGTATGTTTGGCTCTGTTCTCTGCGTCTTCAGGTGTTACTTGTTTGAATCCTTCCATAAAGTTATTTCTTGTTTTAGTTATTATAATGAGACTATATTAATAGTAGTACTTATAATGAATATGTCAAACAATCAAAAAATAAGCTAAAAACAGATTTTTTGCTAAGCTTTTATCAATCCAGCCTTGAGTAGGGTGGCGTAAGCGCCGTTCTTTTTTATAGTGCGCATTCCGCGAGCGGAAACTTCTATGGTTATAGATTTATTGAGTTCAGGCACAAAAACTCTGCTTTTCTGAAGGTTTGGGTATTTTCGCTTCTTGCCGGTAGGGTTAAACTTCGTGGCACGGGTCCTATTTGAGTAGCCCCCCCCGACAATCGAGCTCTTTTTAGTTATAACGCATATTTTCATAAGAGTCCTCACATGCTATCATAAAAGCTATATGAACGCAATTGATACCATATTTTACTTAGCCATACTCCTTATGTCGGTCGTGGTGCACGAGGTTTCTCATGGGTTTATGGCAGAATACTTCGGAGATAGAACTGCTCGCGACGCAGGGCGTTTGACATTAAATCCTTTAAACCACTTGGATCCCTTCGGTTCTGTTATCTTGCCTATACTCCTTTTTATTTCTACTGGCTCCACGGGTCATCCAATAGTATTCGGCTGGGCGAAGCCAGTGCCGTATAACCCGCATAACCTTAGGAATGAGAAATGGGGATCCATAGCTGTGGCAGCAGCAGGAGTGCTTTCTAACATTTTCTTAGCCCTAGTGTTTGGTCTTATCCTTCGGTTTTCTATATCACACTTCGGTTTAATATTCCGTGCAAGCGGGTTTATTACCATCGTTTCTTTCATAGTCATTACCAATCTGGCTCTAGCTATATTTAATCTGATTCCCGTACCTCCTTTAGACGGCTCAAAGATTATTTTTCCTTTATTCCCCAGGACCTTTTATCCTCTAGTTGAGTTTATAGAAAGGTACTCTTTATTTTTACTTCTCATCTTTATATTCTTTTTCTCACAGTGGCTGGTCCCAGTCATCATGTACTTCTATAGCCTGCTTACAGGGCTTGCGTTTTAATTGATTAGATAGTATATTGTGGGCATAGTTCCGATGTTTGTTTGGGGCTATTTTATTTATAGACATGCCTACGATAAGCCAATTAGTCAAAAAAAGCCGAACCAAAACCCGACGAAAGACAAAAACGGTAGCTTTAGCGCGCGGGTTTAATGTGCTTAAAAACAGGCCGGTGTTCTTCCCAGCTCCTTTCAAGAGAGGAGTTTGTACTAAAGTATCCACTACTACTCCCAAAAAGCCGAACTCAGCTCTAAGAAAAATAGCAAGGGTCCGCCTTACAAACGGCATGGAAGTGACAGCTTACATTCCCGGTGAAGGTCATAACCTTCAAGAACACTCTGTGGTTATGCTACGCGGAGGAAGAGTTAAGGATTTGATAGGAGTAAGGTATCACATAGTGCGCGGAGTGCTTGATACGCAGGGCGTAGAAAAGAGAAGGCAGGGACGATCCCTATACGGAAACAAGAAGCCTAAGAAAGATGCCAAGAAATAAAATCAGAAATAATTTTAAATAATAAACAATGAGACGAAGAGTAAAAAATAGAAATACAGTAGAGCCTGACTTCGTGTACAACTCGGAGAGGTTGGAGAAGTTCATAAACTACATCATGTGGTCAGGAAAGAAAGAGACTGCCAGAAAAGTGATGTATAAGTCTTTTGATGTTATAAAGGAAAAGACAGGCAACCCGAACCCCCTTGAAGTTTTTGACCTTGCTATGAAAAACGTAGGCCCTGTTACGGAAGTGCGTTCAAAAAGAATCGGAGGCGCAAACTACCAGGTACCGAGAGAAGTCCGCCCGGAGCGCAGATTGGCACTTGCTATGCGCTGGATCAGGGATGCTGCACGATCAAAAAAAGGATCTCCTATGCACCTAAAGCTTGCGGATGAATTAATCCTTGCTTCAAAGAACGAAGGATCTGCTATTAAGAAGAAAGAAGACACTCACAAAATGGCCGAAGCCAACAAGGCTTTCGCTCACTTCGCTTGGTAAACTTAAACTAAAAGTATTACAATAAAGTCCTGTTACTTAGGACAAAATGAATAATAGATTTATAAAATTCGGGTGTCTAATTCTTGCTGGTATATTTTTTCTTCTAGGTTTTTTTAATGTGTACAATACTCTAAGTTTTATAAAAGCAGGTATTAAAACAAAGGCTCTTGTTTCGCAATGTATCTCGTATGGCGATAGTACATACGAGCTCTTGAAGTTTAAGACTCTTGATGGTCAAGATATTACTGCTCAAGTTCTTATAGGGCTTCCGGGGTCAGTCAGCTGTGACATTATAGGTAGTGAAATTTCAATAATTTATAATCCAAAGACTGTAGCAAATGCAAATGTTGCAGAATTATTTAATCCAACAAATCCTTCCAGTTATGACAGATATGCAGTGAGAACTGATAATTTTTATGGAACATGGTTTTATACAGTAATAATATTCGCTATAAGTTTTTTATTATTACATATCATTCCTCAATGGTTGAATAATTTAAACAAGTGGAGACTTTCAAGATAGAAGATGTTCGAGTGGAGGATGTAGAAATTTACTAAAAGCTGGTTTGCAAAATTAAAAATTATGTTATATATTGTTCTTAGCGCATTTGGCGCTTTTTTAATTAATTAACATCACATGGAAAGAGACTATCCACTAGAAAAAGTTAGGAATTTTGGAATTATCGCGCACATAGACGCGGGAAAAACGACCACGACCGAGCGCGTGCTTTTTTATACTGGCGTTTCCCACAAGATAGGAGAAGTGCATGAAGGAGAAACTACCACGGACTGGATGGAGCAGGAGCGCGAGCGTGGCATCACTATCACTTCCGCAGCTGTCACATGCTTTTGGACTCCTACATACGCACCAGGAGATAAGAACAAGAAGCACCGATTTAACATAATAGATACACCTGGGCACATAGACTTTACAGTAGAAGTGAAGCGCTCTCTCCGCGTGCTAGACGGCGCTGTGGTGGTGTTTGACGGAGTGGCAGGAGTAGAGCCCCAGTCCGAGACCAACTGGCGCTATGCCGATGAGGCAAAGGTTCCCCGCATATGCTTTATAAACAAGCTCGACCGCACCGGCGCGTCATTTGAGCATTCTTTTGCCACTATCCTAGACAGATTGAATAAAAGTGCTGTGCGCGTGCAGATACCGATAGGCCTTGAAGAAAAATTCGAAGGAGTTATAGACCTTCTGAAAATGAAAGCTTATTACTTTGAGGGGGACATGGGTAATAAAGTGATTGAAAAAGATATCCCGGAAGAATTAAAACCTGAAGCCGCAGGCTACCACGCGGAGCTCGTAGAGAAAATAGTCGAGACCGATGACGCCATGATAACGGAATACCTGGAAGGCATTGTTCCAAGCATTGATGTACTGAAAGTAGCCATGCGCAAGGCCGTGATCGACAACAAGATATTTCCGGTGTTCGCGGGCTCTGCGCTCAAGAACAAAGGAGTACAGCTCGTGCTCGACGCGGTAGTAGACTACCTGCCTTCTCCTACGGACATCCCCCCGATACCCGGCATAAATCCTGATAACGAAGAAGTAGCGGTTCGCCATGCATCCGATTCGGAGCCGTTTGCCGCTCTTGCCTTTAAGGTGGCTACCGATCCATTCGTAGGTCAGATAATATTCTTTAGAGTTTACTCCGGAACCCTCACGGCCGGAAGCTACGTGTACAACCCCCGCACCCGCAACAAAGAGCGCATAGGGCGGATCCTTCGCATGCACGCGAACGACAGGGAAGAGGTGAAAAAGGTTTTTGCCGGAGAAATTGCTGCGGCAGTCGGGCTTAAAGACACCATAACCTCAGACACCATCTGCGATGAAAACGCGCCTATCGAATTAAACAGGATTGTTTTCCCGGAGCCTGTCATATCGCTCCGCATCGAGCCAAAGACCAAGGCCGACCAGGAGAAAATGGGAATGGCCCTAAACCGCCTGGCCCAGGAAGACCCTACATTTAAAGTATCCACCGACCAGGAAACGGGCGAGACAATTATTGCCGGCATGGGAGAGCTTCACCTTGAAATTATTGTTGACCGAATGAAGCGCGAGTTCACAGTGGAAGCAAATGTGGGCAAGCCCCAGGTGGCATACAGAGAAACTATTACAGGAAACTCCGAAGCTGAAGGAAAATACATCAAGCAGTCCGGCGGACGCGGAAACTACGGCCACGTGAAGATAAAAGTGAAGCCGATGGAAATGCTTACCAAGGAAGAGATAGAAGACTTGCCGAAAAATACAAAGAGAGCTCCTGGATTTGAATTCATAAATACCATCAAAGGAGGAGTGATCCCGCAGGAATACATAGCTCCCTGCGAAAAAGGATTCAAGGAGGGC
>WNFI01539441.1_pt1 | contig 13979 bp, 18 predicted proteins | sample 5400471 | NCBI WGS metagenome assembly WNFI01 (sample SAMN13153348, study PRJNA577476) | soil metagenome | isolation source: 100 cm saprolite on Douglas fir-dominated hillslope | place: USA:California | collected 2013-09-17 | reverse complement strand
ACCAAGAAGCGTCGCGCGAGGCGCCATTCATGAGGGTCAGCATGCTGCGGTTCCTTTGGAGCGCATTCGCGCTTGCTTGTGGCATCGTCCACGCATTCTCCGCACCACCCACACCCCAGGAAGACAGCGGCAGCGGCCCGATGCGCTTCGAATGGAGGCGCGAGGGACCTGCCCAGGCATGCGGAGCCAACTGCCGCGTCTGGATTTCCGCGGTGGGTTACCTCACTGCCGACACCCCGCGCGACTTCGAGGCCTTCGCGAAAGATCCCAATGCGCGCGGAGCAGTCCTGGTGCTGGATTCCGACGGCGGTTCAGTGTTGGGGACGCTCGCGCTCGGCCGCGCGATTCGAAATCTCGACATGGTGACCACCATCGGCAAGACGACGCCGCTGCCGCCGGCCGCCAACGGCGATCGTCGCGCGACGCTGTCGCCCGACGGCAACTGTGAATCGATGTGCGCCTTCCTGCTGCTCGCCGGCGCGCGCCGCTACGTCCCGCCGCAGGCGCACGTGCTCGTGCATCAAATCTGGCTCGGCAAGAAGCGCAAGCAGGCGCTGGAATCGAACTATTCGGCCGAGGAGCTCAACATCGTGCAACGCGACATCGGCCGGCTCGTGCAGTACACCATTGAGATGGGCGGCAGTGGCGAGCTGCTGGAGACCGCATTGCGGATACCGCCCTGGGAGCCGTTGTATCGGCTCTCCGCCGACGAACTCCGCCGCATGAAGCTCACGACCGCCGACGCGCTCTTCGAGCGCGAGGCCGGCGGAAGCCCGCCGCCGAAATCGACAACCTCGCTGGCAACGGTCGGCCAGCCCGCGGCGGCGCGGGACTAACGCCATGTTGGATCGCCGCTGAATAGTCGGGGGCCGCTTCCCGCAAAGCCGAGGCGATCACCGGCGGGTTATCGCGTCCGCCTACACCGGTAGCGGTTGAACAGCTTGGCGTAGCCGGCCTGCATCTTGTCCCAATCGGCGAGGGCCGGCGCGTAATTCGAGCTCGGGCAACGCGCGACGTGCGCCTTCACGCGGGCGGCAAAGGCCATCAGGGTTTCGAGCGTGATGCAATACGGCGGCCGATCGGCCGGCGAGGCCACATCGAGACGAGGCAGCTGCGATTGCTCGTCGGTGAGTATCGCGCTCTCGCGGGCGCAATCGGCCGAGGATGCTGCGGGACTCCAAACGGCGTCGAACGTCAGCATCGTGGAAGCGTGGCGCGCCTTGTAGTCGCGCACGGGCTCGAGTACGGCAATATCGGCCCACTTGCCGCTCGGTGGGGCACCGTTTTCCTTCAACATGCGCCGCACCGCCTCGCGAAGGTCACGCAATTCGCGGGCCTTCGCTCCGATCACGTTGCGCGCCATGATGGACGAAGAGGCCTGGCCCAGTGCGCAAGCCTTCACTTGATGGGAGAAGTCCGTGACGGTGTCGCCGTCCATTTTCAGGTCGACGGTAACCGTCGAGCCGCACAGCTTGGAATGGGCAGTCGCCGTCGCATCGGGGTTATCGAGGCGGCCCAGCCGGGGAATGTTGCCGGCCAATTCGAGAATTCGACTGTTATAGACCTCGTTCAACATGGGCGTCGACAAGCGATTGACACGGCGGCACCGCAATTGCGGGCCTGCTGCGAAGGAATATATAGGGAGCGGCCCGTCGGCGCGAGAAGAGTGCTTACGCCGCCAGACGGGTTTGCATGGCAGAGCCATGTAAAATGGGAATGCGGCGTCCGGTTGGCGCGCATGGGTGGGATGCTCGCTCGCGCGCTATCACTGATGCGGCCGCCCCGGTGGCACTCGCGGCGGTGCGCACGCTGATTGCCTACGCCGGCGATAATCCCGATCGCGAGGGGTTGCGCGACACGCCCAAGCGCGTGATCGATGCCTACGACGAACTCTACAGCGGCTATCGCGAATGCCCGGTCGATGTGCTGGAACGCACTTTCAGCGAGATTGGCAGGTACGACGATTTCGTGCTCCTGCGCGACATCGCCTTCAATTCGCATTGCGAGCACCACATGATGCCGTTCACGGGCAAGGCGCACATCGCCTACAAACCGGTAGACCGGGTGGTGGGCCTTTCCAAGCTCGCGCGCTTGGTCGACGTTTATGCCCGTCGGCTGCAGACGCAGGAGCACATGACCTGGCAAATCGCGACCGCCATCGACGAGATCCTGAGACCGCGCGGCACCGCGGTCATGATCGAGGCCGAGCACATGTGCATGTCGCTGCGGGGCGTCGAGAAGCCGGGGTCCTCCACGATCACGACCCAGTTTACGGGCAGCTTCCGCGACAACCCCGACGATCAGGTCCGCTTTATTACCATGGTGCGCGCTCCCGATCGCTGAGTGGCCCTGGCCGGACCGAGATCGATATGGTGGCCGCGGGTGACGTCCGCTCAGCCCGGCGCCAGTCCGCGCAAAAGCTCGATATAATCCTGCGCTCGGGTCTTACGCCGAAGATGAGCCATCGCCGGTGCTGCGGGCGAGAACGACTGGGATTTCACGCGAGGGTTTGCTTGTCCGATCAACCTTCACCTTTCGCCCAGCGCGGCTCGATCGATGCGGTCGAGGAAGGCCGCGCCTTGGCTCCGAAGTTCGATGCCGATGGGCTCGTCGTGTGCGTTGCCACAGATGCGCACTCGGGGGACGTGCTGATGGTTGCCCATATGAACGCAGAGGCGCTGCAGCAGACCATCGCGACCGGCGAAGCCTGGTACTTCAGCCGCTCGCGTGGAGCGCTGTGGCGTAAAGGTGAAGCCTCCGGCCACCGGCAGCGCGTCCTCGAAATGCGCGTCGACTGCGACCAGGACGCGGTGTGGATCCGGGTCGAGCAGGAGGGGCCCGGCGCCTGTCACACCGGGCGACGGTCGTGCTTCTATCGTGCGGTGCCGCTGGGCAGGCCCGGTGCGGTGAGTCTTGAATTTCGCGACGCCGAGCGGACGTTCGATCCCGATGCGGTGTACGGGAAGACGAAATAGCCGCGCGGCGCAAACGGCGTCGGCGCTGTGGGGGTGTGCGACGCGCAGGACCTCAGGCAAGCCCCGCGGCCGTTGCTCGCGCGAGCAACTGACGCGCGCGCTCCAGGTGCGGTCGGTCGTACATCACTCCGTCGATGCCGACCGTGCCCCTGTCCGGATTGGCTTCGAACGCCGCGATCACCGCGCGCGCCTCGGCCACCGCTACCGCCGATGGCGTGAATACCTCGTTGATGACCGGCACTTGCGCCGGATGGATTGCCATTTTGCCGGTAAAGCCATCGCGGCGCGCCTCCTCACTTTCCTGGCGCAGCGCTGCGGCATTGCGGAAATCGACGGCGACAGTATCGATGGCCTGCACCCGCGCCGCCGCCGCGCCGGCAAGGCAGAGCGCCCGTGCCAGCCGATAGGGATCGAGAAAACGGCCGTCGCCGTCGCGGTTTGCCTCGGCGCCGAGCTCGGCGGACAGATCTTCGGCGCCCCAGGTTAGTCCTTCGAGCCGGGCGCTCGCCCCGCCATAAGTGCCGGCGAGAAACAACGCCGTCGCAGTCTCGGTCGCGATCGCGACGATCCTAATCGATCCGTCAGGCAGGCCCGCGATCGCCTCACGCGCCGAGAGCTTCGCGTCCGCGCGAACGACGTCAGGGCCGCCTTCCGCCTTGGGCAGCATGATGGCGTCAGGACGCGCGGACACGACCGCGTCGAGGTCGGCGTCGGCGAGCCCGGTTGCAAATCCGTTGATCCGAACCAACAGGCGGGGGCGGTGCGCTGCTTTGCCTGCCTCGCCGATGAAGGCTGCGGCGCGCATTCGCGCTTGCGCTTTGCCTTGGGCGGGAATGGAATCTTCGAGGTCGACGATCAGCGCGTCTGCGCCGCACGCCATCGCTTTATCGAGCTTCTTTGCATCGTCTGCCGGCACAAAGAGCAACGAGCGCATCAGCGCGGCCGCATGCGCATGAATACCTGACGGCGACATTCCGCCACGAGCTTATTGTCCTGATTGTAGGCGCGGTGGTCGAACTCGACGATGCCGGCGCCCGGCCGCGACGTCGATTCGCGCTTGCTGATGACCTCGGTGGTGACATGGACGGTGTCGCCCTCGAACAGCGGGTGAGGGAATTTCACCTCGGTCATGCCGAGGTTGGCGATGGTCGTGCCGACGGTGAGGTCGTTGACCATGATGCCGATCATCAGGCCGAGCGTGAACAGCGAGTTCATCAGCGGCTGACCCCACTCGGTCTCCTGCTCGCAGAAATGACGATCGATGTGCAGCGGCTGCGGGTTCAAGGTCATATTGGAAAACAGCATGTTGTCCATCTGCGTGACCGTGCGCGTGAGCGGATGCTCGTAAAGGTGGCCGACCACGAAGTCGTCGAAATAGATGCCGCCGCGTTTGTGGCGGCGCAGCTCCGTGTCTTGCGTCATGCCTTCCTCCCTTTTCAGGCCGGTAGACCTTTTCTGCTCGGCATGATGACCCAGACCGCCGTCAGCCAGCATCGGCTGCTAGGAACATGCGGTCCCCCTGCAGGTCGATGATCTGCTTGGCCTTCGAGATCGCGAACGCAATCGCATCTTCCCGGCCTTGGTGGGTATCGGCCCGGATGAATCGGTGTTCCTTCACACCTTCCGGGGTGTCCTTCTCGATGATGCCGGCAGTCTGATAGACGCCATTGTTTCGATAAGGCGTCGCACGGATGCGGTACCCCTTGTATTCCACGGTCGGTGCCGACGGTTCCTCGGCCCCGCCGAACGCGCGCCCGCCGGCGAGCCGGTTCCATGCCGCTTTGAGTTTCGAGAACATGGATTGTACTGGCACGGTGCCATCCGCGCGGGATCACCAGTCGATTATCGCGCGCCTGCGCCGGCATGTCGACGGCCCTCCCCGCTTGAGCCGCCTCGGCGAACGTGAACTGAACCCTCGGAGCGGTTGAGGTGATCGCTGCCGCAAGCCAGCCGACGCAGTGCGTCCTCAGTAGCCGAACTGCTCGCGCAGTATCCGCTCGTCGAGGCTGTGACCCGGATCGAACAGCATCTGCATAGAGATGCTCTGGTCCATGTGAATGTCGACCGAGCAGACCGAGCGAACCTCGTCATGGTCGGCGACGGCGGCGACCGGACGTTTCTCCGGCTCGAGCACCTCGACGCGCACGCGCGCGCTGTCGGGCAAGAGCGCACCGCGCCAGCGCCGCGGCCGGAACGGGCTGATCGGGGTGAGCGCCATCAGCGGTGCGCTGATCGGAATGATCGGACCCTGAGCGGAGAGATTGTACGCGGTCGAACCGGCCGGCGTAGCCACCAGCATGCCGTCGGCCACGAGTTCGCTCATCCGCTCCTCGCCATCGACAAGGATGCGCAGGCGCGCCGCCTGGTAGGTCTGGCGATAGAGGAACACGTCGTTGAATGCATGAAACTGCACTTTATCGCCCTCGTTGTCGCGGGCGTGCATTAGCAGTGGGTGGATCACAGTGACGCGCGCCTTGGCGAGGCGCTCCGGCAGATGATCGGGGTGATACTCGTTCATGAGAAATCCGACGGTGCCGCGGTGCATGCCGTAGATCGGCTTGCCCGTCGTCATGAACCGGTGCAGGGTCTGCAGCATGAGCCCGTCGCCGCCGAGTGCGACAATCACGTCGGCGGTATCGGCCTGCGCATTGCCGTAGCGGGCAGTGAGCCGTTCGAACGCCTCGCGGGCCTCAGCAATCGGGCTGGCGACGAAAGCTATCCGCTCGTAGCTCGGGGTCGCGGGGCTCATTGCAGGCCTCGTCTGGAGACTGTTGATGCCTCGGCATCGAGGCACGCGGTGGGCGCGGCGCCCGCGGCTGCAAGGTGGCAAGTATGGAGCGGGCGGTTTTCGTCTATACGACCTATGCATCCGTTGTCGAGGCGGAGCGGGCCGGCCGCGCGCTGCTCGAGCAGCGCCTGTGCGCGTGCGTCAACATCTTGCCCGGAATGATCTCACACTACTGGTGGCAGGGTGCCCTCGAGCGCGGCGAGGAGGTGGTGATGATCATCAAGACCCGCAGTTCGCTCGCCGAACGCGTCGGCACCGCGGTCAAGGAGATGCACTCCTACACCACGCCGGCAATTCTGGTGATCCCGATCGAGAGCGTCGACCGCGGTTATCTCGACTGGCTCATGGCCGAGACCTCGCCCGCAACCAAAGCTTGAATTCATGGCAAAGGCTGCTCACCGCGCGGCGGCGTCCAGCGAGATGGCGCGCCCTCTCATTCCGCCTTGATGTCGTGCTCGCGGGCGACGGGACCCCATGTCCGCATCTGCTCGCTGAGGAAGCTGCGAAGCTCCTCGGGTCCCCCGAGGGTGAGCGAGATCTGTTGAGTCTGTGCGAGCTGCGCGCTGACGCGCTCTTGACGCACGCAAGCCGCAAAGTCACCGCCGAACCGGCTCACGACCGTCTTCGCCGTGCGGGCCGGCGCAAACACGCCCCACCAAGCATGCGCCTCGAAGCCGGGAAAACTGCTCTCGTCGATGGTCGGCACCGCGCCCAGTGTGGGCGTACGCGTTTTGCCGGTTTGGGCGATTGCCCGGATCGTGCCGGCCTGGATTTGCGGAATCGAAAGCGCGGAACTGCCGATGAGAAGATCGACGTGTCCGGCAACGGCGTCATTCATGGCCGGACCGCCGCCACGATAAGGCACGTGGACGAGGCGAATGCCGGCACGCGTCGAGAGCTGTGCCATGGCAAGGTGCCCCACGCTGCCGCTGCCGACCGATGCATAGCTGATCGTGGCGGGCTTGGCCTTGGCTGCGGCGATCACGTCGCTCAGGATCTTGAACGGCTTTTGCGCTTGCGTCGAGAGCACATAAGGAGCGGTGCCGATGAGCAGCACCGGGTCGAGGTCTTTCTCGGTGTCATAGGACAAATCGGGCAGCACGAAGGGATTGGCCGCGTGGTTGTCAAATACCATGAGCCAGTTGCTCCCGTCCGGCGCCGATCTAACGACGGCCGCGGTGGCGACGCTTCCTGAGCCTCCCGACCGGTTCTCGACGATCACCGTCGTCGCGAGCCGCTCCTGCAGGCATGGCTGAACGAGTCGCGCGATGACATCGGTTGATCCGCCCGGCGGATAGGCAACGACGAGTTTGATGGTGCCAGCGGGCCACCCGGTTTGGGCCTGCACGTCGGCCGCAGCCAGCGCCGCGGCCATGGCGCCAAGTAACGTCAAATACCGAGTGACTTTAAGCACGCTGCTCCTCCCCGCTCGTTTTGACGGCGTTGTTGGCCGCCCGACGCGGCGAGGGTAGATGAAAATGTACATCGGCTCCACGCCCCGCTAGGCTCGTTTCCAGAAGATCACCTTGTGCGACATGCATCACAATTGTGCCGCCGTCATGCACCTCGACGAGGGGACGGCACATCGCCACGCGCTTCGCCGAAGGCGCAGCACGCGATGTCAAAGAGTGCTCAGATGAAGCCTACCCCCTACGGTCCCTTTCCCTATTCGCCCATCATCCGGCGCCCGCGCCTGACCTGGCCAGGTGACGCCCATGTCGCGCTTTGGGTCATCCCCAATATCGAGTTCTTCTCGCTCATGGAGAAAGTGCCAGCCGGCTCCGGCGGCCCCGGCACTCCGGTGCCCGACATCCCGTCATGGTCGGCGCGCGACTACGGCAACCGGGTCGGGGTGTTCCGCCTCATGCAAGTGCTCGATCGCCACGGCATTCGCGCCACCGTGGCGCTCAATAGCGATGTGTGCGTCCACCACCCCGAAATCATCGAAGAGGGTCGCAAGCTCGGCTGGGAGTGGACGGGTCATTGCGAGAGCAACACGCGCCGCCTCAACGAATCTCCGCCGGGTGAGGAAAAGGCAATCATTAGCCGGACGCTGGCGACCATCGCGCAAAGCACCGGTGCGCGCCCGGCGGGCTGGCTAGGCTCCGGCCTGCAAGAGACCTGGGACACGCTAGACCTCTTGGCAGCGGAGGGCTGCGAGTATGTCTGCGATTGGACCAACGACGATCAGCCGTATGTCATGAGGCTCGACGGCGGAGGCAGGCTGATCTCGGTGCCCTATAGCCACGAGATCAATGACAAGCCGGCGTTCGAACGCTTCCACCGAACCGCCGATGAATTCCGCGACATGATTTGCCGGCAGTTCGATGTGCTCTATCGTGAGGGCGCGCAATCGGGTCGCGTCATGGCAATCGCGCTGCACCCTTATCTCACCGGCGTACCGCATCGCATCGACGCCCTCGATGCGGCGCTCGGCTATATCTGCAATCACGCGCGGGTATGGAAAGCGACAGGTGCCGAGATCGCGCGACACTATCGCGCGCAGATCGCCAAGCAGTAACGGAGTACAAAATGGTGATGGGTCGATGGTCGAGAAAGGCGCTTGCAGCGCTGCTGGCGGTCGCCGCAATGGCGCTGGCGCCGCAGGCGAGGGCGGAAACCGTGACCATCGGTCTGGTCGGCGCGGTCTCCTCGACGCACTGGCCGGTCTATATAGGTCTCACCAAGGGATATTTCGCGGCCGAAGATTTGACGCCGGATCTGGTATTCATCCAGTCGAGCGCCGCGCTGGTCCAGCAGCTCACCGGCGGCTCGCTCGATTTGGCCTTGTCGACGGGCCTTGCCGATCCGATACGCGCCATCGACAAGGGCTCGCCCATCGCCATCGTCCGGATCGAAATGCAGGCTCCCCCTTATGCGCTGCTCGCCAAGCCTGCCATCAAGCGGTGGTCCGAGCTCAAGGGCAAAACGATTTCGATCGGCGGCCCGAAAGATATCACGCGCATTTATCTGGAGCGGATGGCGGTCCCAAACGGATTGAAAGCCGGCGATTACGATACCGTCTTTGCGGGCGCGACCTCGGCCCGATTCTCGGCGCTGCAATCGGGCGCGGTCGATGCGGCGATTCTGCTACCGCCGTTCAATTTCTATGCCGAGTCAGCAGGGTTCACCAACCTCGGCCTGACCATCGATTATGCCAAGGAACTTCCGTTCACCGGGACCGTGGTCGGCCGCGCTTGGGCGTCGTCGCGCAAGGCGATTCTCGACAAGGCGCTCCTGGTCAACAGCAAAAGCATGGCCTGGTTTTCCGATCCCGCAAATCGCGCCGAGGCCATCAGGATCATGGTCGAGGCAAGCAAGCTCAAGGAGGAGGATGTAGCGAAATCCTACGACTTCCTGCACAAGAACGAGTTCTTCGAAACTACCGGCAAGGTCTCGAAAACGAAGATGGGCGCGCTGCTCAACGCGCTCAAAAGCCTTGGCGACATCGAGGGTCCGACAAACATTGAGCGCTTCGTACTTCCGGGGATGACTCAGCTGACGGACTGACCCGGAGGTAAGCCGCATCGAGGGATGGGTCGTGCAGCGCGCAGCGGAACCGGCCCCAGGGCGGCGAATCGGATTGCCGCGCGTCCATGTTGCCGGCGCCATTTCCGTGCTTTGCGGACTGCTGCTCTGGGAACTCGCGAGTCGGCTTGTGGTCGCCAACGCGCTATTTCTTGCCGCGCCCTCGCAGATCTTCGCGGCGATCGCGGGCCTCGCCGACAGCGGGGAACTGTGGCGGCATATGTCGATCAGCGCGGTCGAGTTTGCGCTCGGCTATGCGATCGCGAGCTTATTGGGCGTGGTGATCGGCTATGCCATGGCCGAAAGCGCCACCATGAAGCGCGTGCTGCAGCCATGGATCTCGGGGCTCTACGCAACGCCGACGATCGCGCTCGCTCCTTTGTTCATCCTCTGGCTCGGGATCGGCATCTGGTCGAAGGTGCTGGTGGTCATTTTTCTCGTGCTGTTTCCAGTTAGCATCAATACGGAGGCCGGTCTGCGCACCACGAGCGAGCGGCTGATCGAGATGCTGCGCTCGTTCGGCGCCACCCCGCGCCAGATTTTCTTCAAGGTATCGCTGCCGTCAGCAGTGCCGTTCATCCTCGCGGGGCTCAAGCTTGGCATCGGACGCGGACTAATCGGGGTCGTTGTCGCGGAGCTGTTCGGCTCCCGCGCCGGACTCGGGCGGTTGATCGCCCAATCGGCGGATGCCTTCAATATGCCGGACCTGTTTGCCGGCGTGATCGTGCTCGCAGCCGCCGGCATCGCGCTTACCGCAGGTTTCAGTTGGCTCGAAAACCGGCTCGTGCCCTGGACCAAGGATTAGGGCTGCGTGGCGCCAAAGCTGCAAATTGCCCATCTCGGCAAGTCGTTCGGCGAATTGCGGGCGCTGCAAGACATCAATCTGGTGGTCGAGCGCGGCAAGTTCTTTGCCGTCGTCGGCCCTTCCGGTTGTGGCAAGACCACTTTTCTGCGCATCGTCGCGGGCCTCGAGCCGGCAAGCTCCGGCGAGGTCAGGCTCGACGGGCGCGCGATCATTGGTCCGGGCGGTGACCGCGGTTTCGTGTTCCAGACCGACAATCTCTTGCCGTGGCGCACGGTGTTCGCCAACGCGATCATCGGGCGGGAGGTCGCGGGCCGCGTCGGTCCGGTCGAACGCCAGCGCACCCTGGAGCTCTTGAAGCTCGTCGGCCTCGAGGGATTCGAAAATTACCATCCGCGCCAGCTCTCGGGCGGCATGCGCCAGCGGGTCAATCTCGCGCGTGCGCTGGCGATCGACCCACAAATCCTGCTGATGGACGAGCCGTTCTCCTCGCTCGACGCACAGACCCGCGAGATCATGCAGACGGAGCTCATGCGCATCTGGGAAGCCGGCCGCAAGACCGTCTTGTTCGTGACCCATCAGATCGACGAGGCGGTGTTTCTGGCCGACCGTGTGCTCGTCTTTGCGCGCCGGCCGGGTCGGCTGCGGGAGAGCGTGGCCGTCGAGCTGCCGCGTCCGCGCACGCTGGCGGTGAAACGCACGGCCGAATTCGTACGCTACGTGGATCACATTTGGCGGCTGATCGAGGATGACGTGCGCGCGAGTGTGATCGAGGAGAAGGTGTGACATTTCGTCGGGCGGCAAATGGCGTCCCTCACCCGATGTCGTGTTGCATGGAAGGCGTCGGCGTGCTTCACCGGCCGGTTCGCTTCGTGCTGCCGTTTGCCGCGGCGGGCGTGGCCGACATCACGGCCCGCGTTGCGGCGGAGAAGCTCGGCGACAAGCTCGGACAACGGTTCGTGGTGGAGAATCAACCGGGACCAGGCGGGATTGCGGCGGCGCGCGCGGTGCTCTCGCAGGCGCCCGACGGCTATACGATCGGCCTCGTCACCAACGGCACCTCGATAAGCGCAGCCATCTACCGGGCGCTTCCGTTCGATCCGGTGAAGGACTTCGCTACAATCTCGACCATCGGCGCGTTCGATCTCGTCTTTGCCACCAGCGCGGATTCCGAATTCAAGGCGCTCCAAGACTTCATCAAGACTTCGCGCGCGCAGCCTGGCAAGCTCAATGTCGGCACCATCAATGTTGGCGGCACGCAGAACCTTGCGGCTGAGCTGCTCAAGGCCTCGGCAGGGCTCAACTTCCAGATCATCCCCTACCGCGGCACACCCGATGTCATCGTCGCTCTCATGCGCAACGACGTGCAGCTCATGGTCGATTTCTACGCGCCGATGAAATCCACCTTGCTGGACAACAAAATTCACGCGGTTGCCACGACGGGCAAGGAGCGTTCGCCGTTCTTCACCGACGTGCCGACGGTCGCAGAAGCGGGCGTGCCGGGCTACGAGGTGGTGTCGTGGAATGGCGTGTTTGCTCCGCGCGGCACGCCGACGGAGATCATCGATCGCTTGAACAGAGCCATCCGCGAGATCGTGGCCAACCCGGAAGTAAAGCAGCGCTACGCCGAGCTGGGCATCGAAGCCAAGGCCGGCGCGCCCGAGGAATTGAAGGCTCGCCTTGCCGCAGATATCGGCAAGTGGGCGGCGGTGATCGAGCGCGCTGGGATTCCGAAGCAGTAGCGTTCCGCACCCTTCGAGACGCGCGCATAACCGCCCAAGTTTGTGGGGCTACCGCAGCACGCGTGTTCCTGCAGGAGGACGAGCCCAAGCGGCCATTCAATACGCGTGGTTATGTGAGCGACATCACATTCGGAGCGACCCGCAACCGCTACTCTCTTGCCAAGGCATCCATCACTGGAGGCTGGCGGTGATCCTCCTGGTCATTAAACGATTACTCGAGCGCGCAAATGCGCTGCTCTTGGGCATCCTATGGAGCGCCTTTGCGGTCTGCGTGATCGGCGCGCTGTCCTACGACGTGGCTTATTGGTTGGCGGCGTGGTGATCTACACGCGGCTGCTTGCTCGCCGCGCTAGTTGTTGTAGCCGCCCCGCGCACGCCGCGACACGCTTTATCGGTTTTCCCGCGTGAGCGGCGCGTACTTGTCGAGGCGGCGCAGGACCTCGTCGCGACTCGCATCGGGCACTTCGAGCAGCACGCGCGCGATCCCCGCCTCGCGATAAGGCGCGAGCGCCGCTGCATCGGCCGGCGCGTTGAATACCGTGATCGACAGCGTCGTGGGATCGCGTCCCGCTGCAACGGCTGCTTGGCGCAGGCGCGCCGCTGCGCTTTTCGGCTCCCAATCCCCGCGCGGGCGCGGGAACCAGCCGTCGCAGAATTCGACCGCTAGGACACGTTCGCGCAGCAGCTTGAAACGCGTCTCGTAGCGGGCGCCGTGATTCTCCATTTCTTCGACGTTCCAGCCTCCACCGATGGCGAAAAGGAACCGGCCGCCCGACAGCTGGTCGAGGCTCGCCACTGACTTGGCGGTGATGATGGGATCGCGCTGCGGCAGGAGCGCAATGCCGGTGCCCAGCATGAGCTTGCGTGTTGCCGCCGCCGCGAACGACAGCGCCACGAATGGATCATGCGTATGCGAATAGCGCTTCGGCAGTTCGCCACCGCCCGGGAAAGGCGTACGGCGGCTCACCGGGATGTGCGTGTGCTCGCATACGAAAAGGGATTCAAAACCGCGCGCCTCGAGCTCGCGCGCCAATTCGTCGATCGCAATGCCGTAATCGGTCGGAAAATAGAACGCACCAACCAGCATGGCGATCTGCCTGCGCCGCACCGCGTCGCAGATGGCGCCGCGGAGGCCAATCTATAGCACGCGTTCGCATCGCCTGTCGCGGAGGTCGAAGCTGAAGCTTCGCGGCGCCGGCGTAATTTAGCTTGTCGCGTCGATAGCCAGGCTTCCCCAGCTTGTGGTCCGTTCGATCCGCACCGCGATGACCGGATAGGTGGCAATCTGCATCGCGCGGAGCTGGGGGTAGCGCGAACGCAGCAGCGCCTGGGCGTCACGGTGTTCTTGCCCGTCGTGCAGGATTTCGGCATGCCCGCGCAGCATCACCCAGCCGAGCCGCGCCCAATCCTCCTCGTAGCGATCGACGACGACCGCGACCGTCGGATTCTCGGCGATGTTTCTCAGCCGCTTGAGCCCGGTGACGGGGCCTCGCTTCGGTTTCTCGTCGATGGCCACGTAAAGCGAACTTCCCGCGATCGCAAAGCAGACCGGCACGACGTGAGGAACGGCGCGCCTGTCCGCGGTGGCGAGACGGGCAATCCGTTGATGGGCCAGGAATCGGCGCTCGGGGCCCGACAGCATGACCGGCCTCAGGCTTAGCCCTTCCGAGGGACTGCGCAGGGTGCGCCGCGAGACATCAACCGCCTTATTACACGGGCGGGCGCGGTCACATCTGGCAACCTCCGCAGGCGCGTGTAGAGCCATTGGTGCCGGGTGAGAGATTTGAACTCCCGACCAACGGTTTACAAATCCCAGGCCCCGCCCGCCCGCGCCGTCGCGGAGCCGCCCAACGAACAGGGGACAAGCGCCGGTTTCTCGTGGCGTTGTTGCGCTTTGTTACGGTAATAGATACCCTATACCGTAACGCGCCGTAACGCCAGCCGTCGCCTACCCCGTGGGTACCCCGGCCGGCTCCCGAGGAGACCGACCCCGTGCCCGCGAAGACCCTGACCGCCGCCGCCGTCCGGCGGCTCAAGCCCGCCCGCAAGCGCCGCGAGGTGCCCGACGCCAAGTCGACCGGGCTCTATCTCGTCATCCAGCCGACGGGCGCTAAGAGCTGGGCGGTCCGCTTCCGTCGCCCCAG
>WNFI01379690.1_pt1 | contig 13983 bp, 8 predicted proteins | sample 5400471 | NCBI WGS metagenome assembly WNFI01 (sample SAMN13153348, study PRJNA577476) | soil metagenome | isolation source: 100 cm saprolite on Douglas fir-dominated hillslope | place: USA:California | collected 2013-09-17 | reverse complement strand
TCTCAGCCGCTTTGTCCGCTTCGTTGACGGATATGGCATTCGCGGGCTCCTGTTTGAGACCTTGTTGGCGAATCCGCGTTTGCTCGAACTATTGATTCGGTTATTTGACGCCAGCGGGGCCTTTAGCGAACTGGCGATCCATCGGCCCGAGTTGGTCGAAGAAATTGCCCGCGGCCGCTCATTGGGCGAACTACAAAACCGCGAGAATTTTCTATCTAGTCTGGCAGCAAATCCAACCGGTCTGCCCCCTCTCACCTGGGTGCGCGATTTTCAGCACGCTGAAATGTTGCGGATCTTACTGCGCGACGTTCTCGGATTTGCCGATCTGGCGCAGCTTCAAGAGGAGGTAACTAATTTGGCGGAAGCATGCGTCGCTTTCTGTCAAACCGTCATTCCTGGCACACCAGATTTGACAATTATTGCGCAGGGCAAATTCGGGGGACGGGAATTGCTGTACGGCGCAGACCTCGATCTGGTCTTTATTGGCGACACGCCCGGTCCGGCTGAAGCATTGATTGCCGCCCTGAGCGTGAGTACGGAGTGGGGTCGGGTATTTCCGATCGATACGCGACTGCGTCCGGAAGGCGAATCCGCGCCCCTGGTTGTCACGTTGGAGCGTTATGAATCTTACTTTCGTGAACGGGCGCAAAATTGGGAGAAACAAGCGCTTACGAAAGCGCGGATCTTGAGCGGACCGCACGCCGAAGCAGCTGGACGAATTGTCGATGACGCCTGGAACTCTCTAGCAAACGATCCCGGATGGCGCTCCAATCTCGCTTCCATGTACGACCGAATTGTTCGTGAACGAGGTAAACATGATACCGATTTGATCGCGTTTAAGACGGGACGAGGAGGACTGATCGCAATCGAGTTTATTGTGCAATATCTCGAAATTCGGTCCGGGAAACGCGTGCTGAATACTCTCGATGCAATCGTAGCCGTAGCCGACCAATTGAGCCCAACCGGAAGAGCGGAGCTCACGCAGGATTATCTTTTCTTCCGCAAAATGGAATCGGTCCTTCGTCGGATGGAAAATAGTTCTGTCTTGCAACTGCCCTCGAGCATTTCCGATCAAGAAAAGATCGCGCGCCGGCTCGGTTTTACCGATCGCTCCGCCATGATCGAAGACCAGAGACGGCGGCGCGAACGAGTAGAAACGACTTTTCAGCGGATCGTTCGGCAGGAGCGGTAGGGCCGGTCATTCTCGCCAAAGGCTCGAATTTTCGACTAAGGTTTCTGGTGGTGCCACCTCAGCAGCTTCGGGCAAGTTCTACAGTCGATCTACGCTTGTGACCTAATAGGACCGTCGCCGCTACCAAAGATGCCCCGGCGCAGCGGGTCAATTTCTGCGAAGAGAACTCTCGAAAGGTACGTCAGAGGTTGTTAAATTCACGCATGGTTTCGGTTGCATTCTTCGAGCACCAAAAGCTCGAGCGATTGGATCCTGAACAACGGCGATGGCAGATGCTTGCGCCGGGTGTCAGTCAATCGTCCGAGGACGAAAAGCAGATCGGCGATCGCAAATTGCGGCTATTGGCTATCGGCTATTGGCTATTTCATTCCCTGTGAGCGTCTCCATTCATCTCTTCAGCCATGTCGATGACGCTTGGGCAGACGATCTGCGTGCCTGGCTCGAAGCGGGCACAAAGGCGGCGCTTTCCGGGCAGAAGATTTGGTTGGTGTGTCGATCGTTCCTGCAGGCGAACTGGCTGCGGCGGCGTGCAATGGAGGAGCGAAAAGCCATTGTGGGTGTTCGCTTCCTGGACTTGCGAAGGCTGCGCCGTGAACTTTGTCTTCGTACCGGATTACCGACCCCTTCCTTCGGACGCGAGACGCTCAGTCTTTTGTTGCGGGCCAGGATGGGGGAGACCGAAGCCTCGTCGGCATTTGCCGGACAGGTTCTGGATGCATTGGACGATTTGGCCGCCTCTGGCTGGTTGGATCGTTTTGGCTCCGGCGCAGCCATCGATCTACTCGGTATTCCGCAAGGGCTTCGCGATTCCGTCGAGCAGATTATCGGTTCATTGTTCTGGCGGCCGCGAGTCGATCGAGCACTGGTGGAGAAAAGCATCAGAGTGCCCAGCCTGCGAATCGGCTTTTTCGGCGTCGACGCTCTCGCCCTGAATCAACAAGAATTGCTTACCGCAGCGGTCACTGCTTCGGAGGATGCGCGCTTTTGGTTGGCTCAACCATTTGTGAGCGAGGATGTTTTCATGCATTGGGTTGGTCGCTTGGAATCTCGCTTGGGTGGCGTGGTAACAGTAACTCCAACTGAAGGGAAACCCAGACTGTACGAAGACTTGGTCAGTAGATTTGTTTACGCTCCGGGACCGTTAGTGAATTTGCCGCGGTTGGTTCGAGCGGAACGATGGTCGGACCAGGTTCGCGCGGTAGTCGCAATCGTAAAGAATGAGTTTGACCTTGGAAGCCGGAATATTGCGGTGATGGTCCCAGAAGGTTCGCCCACCGGCCCTGCCGTCGTGGAAGCGTTAACTTCGGCCGGGATTGCAGTGGCGGACGAATTTCGATCGAACACGATGCTGGGCCGTTCCGAGAGGACCCACCGTTGGTTGGCCCAATGGATCGGCGAGAGGCAGACTCTGGAGAAGTTGCTTGAATTTTTCAGCATTCTCAGTCGAGGACCAGAAAGCTTCGCCCGGTTTCGCCAACATCTACTTCGTCAATTCGATTGTCGCCAAACCCGCTCAATCGCTGAACTTTTGTCGTCGGATTCTTCTTATCCGTGGGTTCAAGAGCTCCTTACTATCGGATCAGATTGGCCGGAGAACGGCTCCTGGAAGCATCTCGAAGCGAAGTGGCAAAAGACCCTCTTGGCGTTCAAAGAGTTCCTGCTCCGCAATGAAAACGTCTTCCGCCCGGTAACGATTTCGTTGGAACCGTTGCAACCGAATTGGGACGAGATACAGCGCGCCCTAGGCGATCTGATGCTCTCATCTAGAATCTTCCTTCGCTTCATTTCCGATTCGCTTTCAAACTCAGGCCGGGCCGGCCATCCGGAAGCTTCGCATCGGTATGCGCCGGTGATCGTAAGTACGCCCGAGCAGCTGCATGCGACGAGTTGGGATTCGGTGATTCTGACCGATGGTGTCACTGATCTTTGGACAAAGTTAGCGAGCCGGGATTCTCTGCTCGGCCAAGAATTTCGTAGGTCCGCTCGACCGCACGGCCTTCTGCTCGTGAACCTGCAGGAAGAGTCTCTGCTGCGGGAGGATTCGATTCTCCAGCTATTGCTGCACGCACGTCGATCCGCCACTGTCTGCCTTTACCGCAAAGAGGAAAACGGCGAAGAGGTTGATGCGAACCGGATCGTCACGTTTCTCGAGCGAACGCTCCACGCGAAAGCGGAGGCATTTCCTGCGGTTCCGATCGTGCTCACTGATGCTTTTGATGACCTCCGGCAAATTCGCGAGTCGCGATGTAATCCGGAACGTCCCTTTGATGAGTACCTGCTGAATTTCAGCTCTCTCCAACTCAAACCAATCGCCTGGTCTGCTTCCGCACTGCAAACCGCAATTGCGGCGCCACGCTTGGAATCTTAGTTCACCGGTTGCTTGCTCACATTCTGAGAAATCCGTTTGGAGATTTGTTTGAGAACGGGCTAAATGAATTGCAGCAAAGCGCGGTGTTACGGGAAAGTCGGGGGCGCGACGCGTCTCGATTCATCAAGAAACTTGTTCGGGAGCTCGATCTTCCCAGTGATGATCTCTGGTGGAACTCGATCGTTGATAAGGCAGTTTATTTTGTCGAACGAATGTTGGCTGAGACCGCTCCCTGGCTGGATAAGTTCCCATATGGGGTTTCTGAGCATTCTACTGGGGAAATGATTGCCAGCGATCCGAAGATTGTGTTGAAGGGGAGATTCGATCTTTTGTTAGCAACTGCTAACGTGTTGAATGGAGCCGCGATCACGATTGTCGATTTCAAGACCGCGGGATCGCCGCGTCAAATTAAGGCGGAAACCGGAGAAGGATTTCAGTTCGTAGCCTATCGTTTGCTAGCTGAAACCATGGGCGCGGCCTTTTGTAATCAGGTCGCCGTGCTCCCAACCGGATCCAAGGATCTCGGCGATCTCAAGGAGCCGGAGGAGATTGAAAGAAAGCTGACCGAGCTCGCCTGGATGCAGGGGCAAAGCTGTTTTGGTCAAGCTCCTCTTTTGCGCGTGGAGTTTGGCGTTCGCGAGGCTTTACCGCTGGCGACTTTGCCGATTCCCACCTGGATCCTGCGACGAAAGCGCATGGCAACACTCGAGCAAGGTGGCATTGGTCAGTTTTAGGAAACGCCATGGATGACTCCGCCCGAAGTCTTTTTCGTTCCGCATTAGATCAGAATTTTTGTGTGGTTGCGGGGGCTGGTTCGGGCAAAACAACTGCGATAGTAGAGCGTATCTGCGAACTGGCCATCCGAGATCTCAGTGCTTTGCGGCGGCTCGTTGTGGTCACCTATACAAACAGTGCGGCCCTCGAATTCAAAAGCCGAGCCAAACAACGGTTACTCGCCACCGTTCCGGAAGCCGATTCCCTGCTTTATCTTCGCGCTTTGGAACAAGCCTATTTTGGTACGATCCACGGATTTTGCTTAGATCTAATTCGTGAGTTCCGAAGCCGGCTTAGGCTTCCTGAGCAGTTACGGGTGCCGACCGAGAGTGAGCGCGATCTGCTTTGGGAAGTCTTCGTGACCGATTCTCCAGAACTCGGCACGCTGGCACAACATCCCGCGGCTCGCTCGCTTTTGCGCGTCTGCACGCTGACCGATCTTCTCGAGCTCGCCAAAAAATTTAGACCTAGCCATGTTTTGGCGCCCCCGTCAAGAAGGATGCCGCTTCCTGATCCCGTCGAGATCCGTGCTGTCGCGGTTCCGAAAAATACCGAAAAAACCAAACAGCGAACCGTGGAGGCTCTGGAATCTTTAGTGCGGCGATTGTCGAGTGCCGCAGGTTTTAGCGCGTTACCGCGGCGCGAAACGGTTGCGAAAGCTTTAAAGGAGGCTTTCAACGACGAGATGGCTCCGCTTATTGACTGGTTAGAGAAAGCCGCTGAGTGGTTTGCCGACCAGTTAGCCAGGAGCTTTCGCCAGCGTTGCCGGCAGGAAGGAGTCTTTACTTATGCGGACCAAATCGATGCCTGTATCGAACTATTAGAACAACCAGATCTACTCGACGAGGTGCGACGCCGCGAGTTGATCGTGATTGTCGATGAAGCGCAAGACACCGATGCCCGAATGTTTCAGGTTTTTGTCGAAGTCACCCGGCCTCCCGGCGAAAGCTTCGGCAGTTGGCCAGGCTCCGGTCAGCCGCCGGTCGCCGGGCGCTTTTGTATTGTGGGCGATCCGCGGCAAACGATCTTCGAACGGGGTGCTTCCAGCCGGTTCACTGAACTGTGTGAGCATTTCAGTTCCGGAAACATTCGATTCAACGTGACCTATCGGTGCGCGAACGAAATCGTCCGGCGCATTAATGAACTTTTCAATTCGCAGGCCGTCGAAGGGGTTCCGCTAGGTGACTTAGTGGCGCGGGTAGGGGCTGCAGAAGGATTTGTCGGCCGATTGCCGTTTACCCTGGATCGGCCGGTAGATACTGAAGATGAACTCGAGCCATTGGTCGCCGAGTGTGAGACGGTGGCGAAATGGCTGGCTCAGATTCGGCCCTCTGATCTTGATGTCAGTTTCTGGAGTGACTTTGCAATCATCGCTCCGCGCCACGACTGGCTTATCATCGCCGGTGACGCTCTCAAAAAGTATGGCGTGCCGTATAGTTTCTTTCGACCCAAAATCTCGCGTGCCGGGATTGCCGCTTTTGCCTGGCCGGTGGCGCTGGTCTATACCTTGGTGCGCCCATGGGATAAGTTCGAACGCGACGGTGTGCTCAGAGAACTGTTCGGCGTAGCGGACACTGATCTTTTGCTTGCGCACAAAGGGGCGGCCGAATCGGAAAAGATTCGTGCGGCTCAACAGCTATTAGAGGCGGCCAGGCTCGAATTCATTTCGAGCAAGCCCCAATCGTTGCTCTACTTTGTCGAGCGACTATTGGACCGATTTCAATTGAGAGAAAGACTTATCGCGGTCGGTGAAGGCACTCACGGTCTCGATCAGCTTCGCTGGGAAGCTGCCAAGGCTGACGAACGCAGCATTAGCCTGGAGGAATGGCTCGGAGAGTTATTGGTATTGCTGCAGGATTCCGCGGAACCCTCCCGGACACTTGCCAAAGGAGTCGAACTGATAACGATTCATTCCGCCAAAGGACTGGAGTGGGGTTGGGTAATCCCGATCGGATTCAGGAAAAAATTCTCTCATCGGAGCGAGCGTTACCCAAGGGTCGAAAGCGGAGAAGTTTCTCGCGTGATTTGGTCGAATCTGAGCCGCGGTGCCGTTCGCGACGAGGAAGCAAAACAGGCCGAGATCAAGCGACTTCTCTACGTGATGCTCACCCGAGCGAAGACTGGATTGATCCTGCCAACTCCGATCGGTGAGTATCGTTCTGGCCGGCAAGGAATCGCCTTTAATGAAGTCGTTCCCGACAATCTGGAATTGCCGTTTGCCGATGAAGCGACGCAATTACCAAGACCGGCAACCGAAGGGGAGCCCGAACCCGTGGAGGTGGCAGAGCCAAAGTTCACGATTGCTCGGTCTGATCTCCCGCTACCGCAACCGCCACGTTTGGTGCGGCCTCACCAGCTCGCCGATGACTCACCAGTTTTGCATCTGCAGTTCGCGGAAGCGGCCGGATCGTATGACTATGGAAAGTGGTGGCATTCCTGGATCGAGATGTTTCCCTGGAACAATGAGATCGGACAATGGGAGAGCTATGGCAAAAATGCGGTACTGCCAATTTCCTATCGCGAGCGCGGGGAAAAAGAGATTGCGACGTTGTTGGCCAACCAAGACTTACAGCGTCTGTGCCGGAGCGCTCTCTGGTTCCAATCCGAATTTCCGTTCTCGTGGCCTAAGACACCCGAGGATTGGTACGAAGGCGTGATCGACCTGCTGATTGGGATGGTGGACGGAACGTTGTACGTGGTCGATTGGAAGACAAACCAGGCGGCCTTGAATGAATCTGCCGAACAATTGGCAGATCATCTGCGCAATCAATACCTCCCACAACTTGAAAGTTATCGCGAAGCTCTCCAAAACACGGTGGCCAATCGAAAAATCGAGATTGCCATTTACTCGACCGTGCTCGGACGGTTCATCCTCGCCTAAGGCTCGGATGGATAATCGATAGCCAATAGCCGATAGGACGCGAAAATTCAATCGGCTATTTTGCTATTGGCTATCGGCTATTTCATTCGAGCCTCGGGCGAGAATGACTACGGATACTGTATCCCGTTCGTCCCCACATAGACCGCGTAAAGTGAAGTCGTGGCTGTAATGAAGATTCGATTCCTTTTTGGACCACCGAAGGTCAAATTAGAGACCGGCTCTGGAACCTTGATTTTGCCCAACATACTTCCAGACGCGGAATAGCAATGCACGCCATCCCCAGCGCTCGACCAGACATTCCCTTCGACGTCGACACGTATACCGTCAGGAATGCCAGGATTAACCTCGGTAAAAACGTTTCCTCCGGTCAAGCTCCTACCATTCACCACATCAAATACTCGGATATGATGAGGGCCTTTCGAAGAATGCGATGCGCCCGTGTCGACGACGTAAAGCTTTGATTCGTCCGGTGAAAAAGCCAGACCGTTGGGCTTATCGAAATCGTTAGCAACAACCGCCAAAGATCCGTCAGCGGGATCAAACCGGAACACGTAAGCCCCGCCATATTCGCTCGGCTCCCGTTTGCCCTCGTAATCGCTCAATCTCCCATAGGGCGGATCAGTGAACCAGATCGTTGAATCTGATTTTACCACCACATCATTAGGCGAGTTCAAACGTTTACCATCGAAACTGCCCACTATCTCGGTGATCTTGCCGTCGATTTCGGTGCGGGTTACTCGACGGCTCAGATGTTCGCAGGTGATCAGCCTTCCCTGGCGATCGCGGGTATTTCCGTTACTACAATTTGAAGGATGCCTGAATACGTCAACGTTGCCGTTAGCCCACCGCAACATCCGGTTGTTCGGGATATCGCTCCAGATCAGGTAATCGCCATCAGCGAAATAAACCGGTCCTTCGGCCCAAAGGGTTCCCGAATGAAGGCGTTCTACCCAGGCGTTGCCAAGAACAAGGAAGTGAAAGGATTCATCGTACAACTCAAATTCATCGCGAATACCGAGAGTTTTTTTCATGTATGATTTGGGGGCGTGACTGAACTTCGTCTCTACGAACACGAGTTTGGTTGAAAAACTGAAAACAGCAAATCTGCCGGTAGGGATGAGCTCCCGACTTCGCAAAGCCTTCGTCGCGGCCAATCTCGTGCGGTTTCGCCAACCCAATGCTCGGGCGCGCCAAAGCGCAGCGACGGCGGCCTGCTCGTCCGTCTCGGTCCCTACCGTTTCGCGGCCATCGATTTTGTCGGTGGCCCAATCGTTCACTTTGACAAGCCGCTCGCTTCTTTCATGCTTCTGCTATGAAATCTCCCGTCAAAGTGGCCGTTACCGGCGCCGCCGGCCAGATCGGCTACTCCCTGCTTTTTCGAATCGCCTCGGGTTCAATGTTCGGTCCGGATCAGCCTCTGGAACTCCAGCTGATCGAAATTCCTCCGATTTTACCGGCGCTTGAGGGGGTGGTGATGGAACTGGACGATTGTGCGTTTCCTCTCGTTCAGCGGATTGTGCCAACGGCCGATCTGGACGAAGGATTTCGGGCAGTCGATTGGGTCCTACTTGTAGGCAGTGTGCCGCGTAAGCAAGGAATGGAGCGGAAAGATCTGCTTGGGATTAATGGAAAGATTTTCACTGGACAAGGCAAGGCGATCGCGGTCAATGCCGCCTCCGATGTTCGCGTACTTGTGGTCGGCAACCCATGTAACACCAATTGTCTGATCGCCATGAATAATGCGCGCGAGATTCCAAGCGACCGGTGGTTTGCCATGACTCGACTGGACGAAAATCGCGCCAAATCCCAATTGGCCAAGAAGGCCGGAGGGCATGTGACCGACGTAAGTAACCTAGCGATTTGGGGAAATCATTCCTCCACTCAGTATCCCGACTTTTACAACGCGAAGATCAACGGCAAACCCGCAACCGAGGTTATTAAAGATGAGGCTTGGTTAAGGGAGGCCTTCATTGCCACTGTGCAACAGAGAGGCGCCGCGGTGATTAAGGCGCGTGGTTCTTCCTCGGCCGCTTCGGCCGCTAACGCGGTAGTCGATACGGTGCGTTCGCTGGTTTCGACGACGCCGATGGGCGACTGGCATAGTGTCGCCGTCTGTTCTGATGGCAGCTATGGAGTGGAGAAAGGATTGATGAGTTCCTTCCCGATTGGCAGCAATGGCACCGACTGGGAGATTATCCAAGGGTTGCCGATCAATGAATTTAGCCGATCGAAGATCGACGCGAGCGTTAAAGAACTAGTAGAGGAGAGATCGTTAGTCGCAGATCTGTTACCGAAGTAGTTAGTGCTTGTTCGATCGAGACGATAGGGTCACCAGAATGGATTACTGTTTTAAAATTCACTACATTATTTAAGAGCGTTGTGGACATTCTGCGAATAGGTCTTATAAGTCATATACGACCTATATGTCCTATCTCCGATGAACGACGACGCTGGGTTTATTCCTCCGCACGGCAACTACCGAGAACTGCTTTCCTATCGAAAGGCTGAGATTGTCTACGATCTCACTTATCGGTTTTGCCATCGGTTTCTCGCGAAGACCGATCGCACGATCGATCAAATGATCCAGGCCGCCCGATCGGGAAAACAGAATATCGTGGAGGGCAGCAAAGCGTCCGGGACCTCCAAGGAGACTGAAATCAAGCTCACCGGTGTCGCTCGGGCGAGCTTGGACGAAGTATTGAATGACTACCATGACCTATTGCGAGTGCGAGATCTTCCCATTTGGGAAAAGGAGAGCCGGGAGGCTCGATTTGTTCGGCAAATCGGCACTGACCCTGATGTAACCTTTGAGCATTATCGCGAATTTTGTGCGACCCGTTCCCTCCAGGTCGTTGCAAATATAGCTATCTGTCTGATTCACCAGACGAATTATCTGCTTGATCAACAGATCCGCCGTCTCGAACGTGATTTCGTCAAACAGGGCGGTCTGCGTGAACGTATGAATCGCGCTAGGCGGCAGCATCGAGACCGGGCCGAGGCGTAAGCGAAACGAGCAAAGTGACATCGAAAGCTGGGCGGCTAGAAAATCCGCCGCCCAGTCATGACTAGCCTCGGTTTGAGTCAGGCCAGTCCGATGTATTGCTTAGAATCCGTCGGGGTCGATTACCTCCGGCTGATTAACCGTCCAAATGGTAAGCGTGTTGGCATTGTCGTCTACCGCGGCAAATCTGGCTACATCGTCGGTGACGGCCACGATATTCAGTCCAAAAGCTCCACCCGCGTTAGGATCGACCGACAACTGGCCAATGAATCTGCCGTGCTCCGTGAATTCCACGATTTCGCTGGGCTCGTTTACATTCAGGTTGATTCCGTCGCTATTGCTGACCAGCAGGTGTCCATTTGGAGCAAGTACCATCGCCAAAGCCCCATGCAAATGGACCGGATCATAGTAGATTAGCTGACCCCGGCCGTGGGACGGACGATGAACATGAACTTTTCCAGTCTGTTTGCCAGATTCTGGTCGAAGTGGGCGGGCTCCGTTTGGCCTGGGTTGGCCACTGCGAAGACGACGCTGAAAAGACTGTTCGCCCGGTAGCAATGGCCGGATACGGCCTCGATTACCTTGAAAAGGCTAAAATTTCCTGGAGCGAAGAAACCGAAAGGGGGCGGGGCCCGACGGGTATCGCCCTCCGGACTGGCAAACCCTGTTGGGTGAAGGATACTCGAACCGACCCCAGTTTGGCTCCCTGGCGTGCCGACGCCATTGCACGCAGTTATGCTTCATGTGTTGCCCTCCCGTTGATCGCTCACGGGAAACGAATCGGGAGCCTTAGCCTGTATGCCGGAGAGCCTAATGCCTTTAATGAGAGCACCACTGAGCAGTACTCAGATCTGGCGAACAGCCTGGCGTACGGCGTCGCGGCGCTCCGCACCCAGGAGGAGCGGAAGTGCGCCGAGGAGGCGTTGCGCGACAGCGAACAACGCTTGCAAGACGTTGTAGACAACACCACGGCTGTCATTTTTGTGAAGGATCTCGAACTCCGTTATCTGTTGGTAAATCGGGAATACGAGCGGCGCCATCTCATTTCGCGGGACCAGATCCGCGGTAAATCCGATTTCGATATCCATCCTCGTGATGTTGCCAAAGCCGTGCGCGCGAACGACCGCCAAGTGATTGAAGCTGGCGTGCCTATCCAATTCGAAGAGTCTGTGCCCTCGGCTGAAGGGGAGCGATGTTATATCTCGTCAAAGTTTCTCCTGCGCGACCGCACGGGGAAGCCGTATGCAGTCCGTGGCATCGCGACCGACATCACGCAGTTGAAGCGCGCAGAAGCAATGCAAGGCAGACGGGTGCGCCAGGAGGCCGTGCGTGCCGAAATTCAACTCGCCTTTTCCGACGAAATCGAAAGTGGCTTAGAAACCGTCCTGCAGCGGAGTGCGGAAGCCATTGTGCGTCGGCTCGATGCAGCGTTGGTACGCATCTGGACTCTCGCGAGCAACAGAACATGTTAGAGTTGCAGGCCAGGCCAGGGCAGGTCAGTACACCCATTTGGACGGCGAACACAAGCGTGTACCCGTCGGCGAGTTCAGGATCGGGCCGATTGCACAACGGCGTAAACCGCACGTGACATACGACGTGCAAAATGATGAATACATCAATCATCCGGAGCGAGCGGAGAGAGAAGCACTGCAAGCATTCTCCGGCCTACCTTTGATCGTCGAGGATCGTTTGGTCGGTGTATTGGACATGTTCACCCGTAAAATACCGGAGCCGGACACGATCGAAGCGCTCGGGTCGGTAGCGGATACGATTGCACAAGGTATCGAGCGCAAGGTGGCAGCGCGGAAGATTCTTGAACACGCGGTCAAACTGTCCCGGGCAAATGAAGTATTGAGGCGCAGCCTGGATGCACTGGCACGCGATAAACACCTCCAGAGTTTCGTCGACCAGGTCTTAGTGGTGCTTACCGAACAACTTGGAGGGCACTCCTCGACCCTGTGGCTGATGGACGTTGAACAACGCGCAGCGCACTTGCATTCAGTTTGCCAAGATGGTCGCGTGGTCGTGGCCGAAGATTCAGACCATCCAAACGCGCGTGAACCCCGCTATTGGTCCAGCGATGATCCCGGTTGGATCGCAATCCAGATGAAGCGCCCCTTTCTTCTCGACGATCCCGTTCACGATCCGCAGCTCAGGTACAGTCCCGCTCAGCGCGCCCATTTCTCAGCCCTCGGCATTCGGGCGCTTTTGTTGATACCCTTAGTCTTCGGCCAGCAGCTTATCGGTCTGCTGTCCGTACGGATTGCCGGCAACCGTCAACTCGATGAGGAAGACCTCGAATTTGCCAGGTCATTGGCCCAACAAGCGACATTAGCAATCGAGCTGGCCAGGCTCGCTGAGCAGGCCAAACAAACTGCGCTCGCTATCGAAAGGAAGAAGGCCGTCCGGGAACGCGCAGTTGAACTGGCCAAGGCCAACGAAGCACTTCGCGGATGTCTCGATGCGCTGGCCTCGGTACCGGAACTGGACGAGTTCCTCGGGCAAGTAATGGGCGCGATGACTCGACAATTGGGTGCGACGGCGTCCGTTTTGCGATTACGCGACTTCGAACAGAACCTTTTGACCTTAGACCTGGTTTTTCAAGGTAATCGCGTAATGACTCCAACAGAAGCGAAGTATCCAGCGAGTTTGCAGAATATCCCGCTCGATGCGCGACAGCTTACTCTATTGAAACAACCGGCCACAGTGTTACATCTGTTAGACCCGACGACACCGATCCCGGACGCATTCCGGTCTTATCTACTTGAGACCGGCGCCGAGGCATCGCTAGTGGTTTCGTTGACCTTAGCCAACCAGCTGGTGGGCAGCGTGACGTTTCGGTTCAATAAGGACCGGGAATTTCGCCCGGAAGAGCTCGAAATCGCTCGCGCGCTGGCCACTCAAGCGAGCCTCGCGATTCAACTCACACGACTAGCGAAGGCAGCGAGACAATCTGCTGTTTTAGAGGAGCGCAATCAATTGGCCGGCGAGATCCATGACTCGCTTGCCCAATTATTCACGGGTATCTCGATGCAACTGGGTGCGGCCAGAAAGGTGATTGAAAGGGGCGGCGACAACAGCCTGAGCTACGTGGAAAGAGCAATCGAGCTGGCCCAATTTGGATTGGCGGAGGCCCGTCGTTCTGCTTTCAGCATTCAACCCACTATTATAGCGGAGTTAGGATTGACCCACGCTCTGCAAAAATTGGTTGAGCGTTCAAATATCCCGGGGAGATTGCATTGTGATTTTCATTCCACCGGGGTACCCGAAGAAAATTTGCCGCCCTCGGTCCAGGAAGAACTCCTGCGAATTGCGCAAGAAGCGATGAGCAACGCCGTTCGCCATGCTCAGCCGACGGTCATCAACGTGAGCCTTCGCTATGAACCACCAAACCTCGTTCTTGAAGTTACTGACAACGGATCCGGCATCGCTCGTCCTCAGGCGGCGAGCAGAGACGGTTTCGGATTAACCAATATGCAAGCCAGGGCCAAAAATCTGGGTGCACAATTTGACCTTCGAACCGCCGCGGGTCGCGGCACAAGCATTGTCGTTTGCATGCCGATCCATTCATGAGCTATTTCCGCTACATTTTCGGACCCATCAGGTTTGGCCGTGACCTTGCGGTTCACATGCTGCGTGTCGGCCTGCCCACACGACACTCCCGGGCGGCGGATTTCGCTTGCAACAGCCTGTTCTCCTAATACTTTTGGTTCCCGCTGTCTCTGACGCACCGTTAGCTCAATTGGCAGAGCAAGTGACTCTTAATC
>WNFI01366593.1_pt1 | contig 13985 bp, 10 predicted proteins | sample 5400471 | NCBI WGS metagenome assembly WNFI01 (sample SAMN13153348, study PRJNA577476) | soil metagenome | isolation source: 100 cm saprolite on Douglas fir-dominated hillslope | place: USA:California | collected 2013-09-17 | reverse complement strand
GGGTTCCTCTACACCAACCGCGATACGCTCTCAATCGGCGTCGTGGTGCAGATCGAATCGCTTGCACAGAAAAAAGTGCGAGCCTACGATCTGCTCGATCAATTCAAGCAGCATCCAGCCGTCGCTCCGCTTGTGCGCGATAGCGTGACGCTGGAATACTCGGCGCATATGATCCCTGAAGGCGGCTGGGCTATGTTACCGGCTCTTTCTCGCGCAGGCCTCATGGTTGTGGGAGACGCTGCGGGATTCGTCTTTGCCATTGGCCTCTTCCAGGAGGGCATGAACTTTGCCATCGCATCGGGACTGGCGGCCGCTGCTACCACGCAACTTGCCCATACCGAGCATGATTTTTCGGCGCAGAGCATGGCACGTTATCGCAAGCAGCTCGAATCAAGTTTCGTACTACAAGACTTGAAGAATTTCAGACATGCAGGAGCCCTCGTTAACAATGAACGTTTACAGAGCGTCTATCCTGATTTAGTCTGTGAGACGATGGAAAATATTTATCGCTCAAATGGCAAACCGCGTCGCAAAATTGGGCGTGTCGTGCGCGATACTATGCGAGGGAAGCTGCCGTTACGCACGCTGTTACGCGATGGTTGGCAGGTGTGGCGAGGATTCTTGTTTTAATTTGTGAGGAGAGAAGCCGAAGATGCAGCCAATAGAGGAACGTTTAGAGCTCGATCGCTTCAAGGTCGATAAAACACCGCATATTCGTCTCAATCGCGAGAAGTGTATAGGGTGTGATACTACCGCATGTATCTATGTATGTCCTGCGGGCCTCTTTGAACTGCTGGGAGGAGAGATGCACTTCTCGTACGAGCATTGTCTTGAGTGTGGCACATGCTATGTCGCATGTGATCGTAAAGCGATTGAGTGGGAGTATCCACGTGGCGGCTGGGGCGTGAGTTTTCGCGCATCGTGAATTTGGAGTTAGTTGAGGATCACTCGTTGCATATTTGTGTCTGTGTCAAACAAACACCCGATAGCGCCTCGGTCTACGTCGATCCCATTTCAGGGCAGGTTGACCATGAGCGCTTCGTGCAGGTACTCAACCCGGCCGATGCCTGTGCTGTCGAGGCCGCAGTGCGACTTAAGGAGCAAGTAGGCGGTGCCATCCGAGTTCTCACGCTCGGCCCTAAAGATGCAGAGGGCGCATTGAGAGCTGCACTGGCTATCGGCGCCGATAGCGCCCTGAGACTGTGGAACGCACAAGCTGAGGAATGGGGACCTTTTACCGTAGCGGCAGCATTAGCGGCTTGTATCCAGGTCGAAACACCCCTCCCCGACCTGGTTCTGTGCGGTGATACCTCCATTGATTGGTCATCAGGCATCGTCGGACCGGCACTCGCCCAACAACTCGACTTACCACAGGTGACAGGCGTCGCCCAACTCAAGTTGCTTAAAGAGCGGGACCCAATGACATTGCAGGTGACACGCAGACTCGAACGGGGCTATCGTGAGCTTATAGAGGCAGAGCTTCCACTACTCATTACCGTCATAGGCGGCCTGAATGAGCCACGTTATCCCTCTTTGCCCGCACACCTTGCTGCGTTGAAAGCAAAAATTCCCGTGCTCGATCCACAAGCGTTCATCAACGATACATGGCCAGGTGAATCAGACGAGATGACACTGCTCGAGATACATTCACCTCGTCCTCTTCCACGACGTATTGCAGCGCCGGTTAGCCAGCATACTGCCTATCAGCGCATCGGTGAGATTGTAGCAGGTGGAGCTACTGGCCGGAAGACACAGTTAGTAGAAGGTTCACCTGAGGAACTGGCTAAGATATTGATAGAGTTTTTGAAGGAGAGAGGTTTTGTCTGAGGATGTTGAGGACCGAAAACATGTATGAAAGACTCTTCCAGCCCTTTCTGATAGGTCCACGTGAGGCGCGCAACCGCATTTTATTTGGTAGCCATACCACCAACCTGGCGCGTCAAAATCTGCTTAGCCAACAGCACGCGGACTATTATGCAGCGCGTGCAGAGGGGGGAGCTGGCATCATTGTGCTGGAAGAGCATATCGTTCATTCCTCCGACATGCCCTACGAAAGGGCAGTGCTTGGCTATCTTCCTGGTACAGCTCAGGCTGTTACGGCGGTGGCCGAGTGCATACAGGTTCATGGCGCGTTGGCACTCGTACAACTCAACCACAACGGGCAGCAGTCCGTGAGCGACCATCACCAGCGCGAACTATGGGCACCTTCTCCGGTACCTGATGTCTCATCTCGTGAGGTGCCCAAGGAAATGGAACGGGCGGATATCCACGCCGTCATTGACGGTTTTGCGCAGGTCGCCGGCACTGTGAAGCAGGCAGGTGCAGATGGTGTTGAACTTCAGATAGCGGACCGTTCGCTACTACGCCAGTTTCTTTCGCCACTGACGAACCAGCGCAGCGATAACTATGGTGGCACACTTGAGAATCGACTACGTTTCGTACAGGAGACACTAGAAGCGGTAGATGCGGCTATCAGTGCTGATCGCGTGCTGGGTGTACGCTTCTGCGCAGATGAACTCGCACCATGGGCGGGCTTGACACCTGAGCAGAGTCTTGAAATTGTGCGCCTGCTCGTAGATATGGAGCGTATTGATTATGTGACGGTGACAATGGGAAGTATTCTCAGTACCCATATGTTCCCTTTCCAGGCATCGATGCATGTACCCCCAGGTTACGCAGTCCACCTGGCAGCAGCAATCAAGGCAGCTATCAACATTCCTGTTTTCGCTGCCGGGCGCGTCATGAGTGCAGCCCAGGCTGAGCGTGTGCTGGCAGAAGGGCAGGCAGACGGGGTAGAGATGATCCGTGCTTTGATCGCAGACCCCAATCTGCCCCGGCTCTCGCAAGAAGGACAGGCCGAAAGGGTACGCCCCTGCATTAGCTGTAATCAGGGTTGCCAGGTACGTAGCACCATGAACGCCACCATTAGCTGCAATGTGAACCCGGATGTGGAACATGCCCTGCCGCTCCCACGAGAGAAACCCGCTGTTAAAGGAAGTCAGAAGGTGTATATCATTGGCGCAGGACCGGCGGGATTAGAGGCGGCACGGACAGTTGCACTAAGAGGACGAGAGGTGGTGCTCTATGAGCGAGAAGCAACGCCAGGTGGGGCCGTAGCACTCGCAGCAAAGGGGCCGGGACGCGGCGAATTGCAGCTTATTATCGACTATCTACAGTCAGAGCTCGAGCGACTCGGCGTTGAAGTGCATACGGGTGTGGAAGTCACAGCAGAGTTGATTTTAGCACAACGCCCCCACACGATCATCGTTGCAACGGGAGCACATACAGCTACAGGTTTATTGCCCATCCCTGGTCATGAACTGCCGCATGTCACGGATATCCGGCGCGTGCTCGCTGGGGAGCCGATTGAAGGACAGCATGTAGTTGTCGTCGATGAAACCGACTCGCACGGCGTACTTTCAGCCGTTGAAAAGCTAGCGGCGGCAGGAAAAAATGTGGAGGTCGTGACCGAGGATTTTTATGTGGGACGCGATCTGGTGGCTACCCACGATATAGTGCTCTGGAAGCAGAGAGTGCTTCCACATGGCGTTGTATTGACACCACACGCGAATGTCGTACGCATCGAGCCAGGGAGGGTCATCGTCGTTGACCGTTTCGCTGAAGGTGAGCGCGAACTTCCTGCAGATGTTGTCGTTTTAGGAACATATGAGCGTCCATTGCAGAAACTATATATGTCACTTAAGGGGCGTGTTCCACATCTCTTCCGTATTGGCGATTGTGTCGCGCCGCGCCGCATCGAACAGGCTATTTTAGAGGGGCGACAGGTAGGGGAGCAGGTGTAAGGAGATCAGATCATGGCGGGTCAATATCAATATTTATTCACACCCACGCGTATTGGACAGACGATCATTCCCAACCGCGTCGTCTTCGCAGCCCATTTGACTAATCTTGCTGAGGATAACTTACCTGGACCGCGGCTCATCGCCTACTATGCTGAGCGCGCAAAGGGCGGTTGCGGCCTCATTATTACTGAGGAACAGTCGGTTCATCCGAGCGATTGGGCCTATCAGAAGCTGATACATGGTTATAACCCGCAGGTTATTCCAGCTTACCGGCGTATGACACGTACAGTTCACGAACATGGTACCCGCATGTTCGCGCAGATCAATCACAACGGCATGCAAGCTAGTAGTATCTACTCACGTCGTCCCGTACTTGGACCATCACCTTTGCCAGACCCTATTCATCGCGAGATGTGTAAAGAGCTTGAGCCGGAAGAGATCGCCGAGATCGTACGTGGCTATGCGCTTGTAGCAAGACATGTACGCGAAGGCGGCTTTGACGGCGCGGAACTACAATCCTCCCATAGTTCGCTGATACGCCAGTTCTTTTCGCCCTACTACAATCGGCGCACCGACGCCTATGGTGGCTCATTGGAGAACCGCATGCGGTTTGCCCTGGAGGTGATTGAGGCTATACGCACTGAGATTGGACGTGACTTTACGCTTGGTATTCGGTTGTGCGGGGATGAGCTGATTCCAGCGGGGCTGACGCTCGACGACGCGCGCGAGATCGCTAAATGCCTGGAAGCAACAGGCCAACTTGATTTCATCAATACCAGTATCGGCGAGTTCCATAATCTCTACCTGGTTGAGGGCTCGATGCACACTCCGCCAGGCTATCAACTCTTTGTCTCAGCAGGTATTCGCGAGGTGGTCAAGCTGCCGGTCTTTTGCACAGGACGGATTAAAGATCCTGTACAGGCCGAACGCATTCTCCGCGAAGGGTTAGCTGATATGGTTGATGTCGTGCGCGGTCAAATTTGTGATCCAGCATTCACACGTAAAGCACGTGAAGGGCGCGGTGAGTCGATCCGTCTCTGCATCTCCTGTAATCAATACTGTATTGGGCGTATGGGCCTCAATCTGAGCCTCGGTTGCATTCAAACGCCGGCAACAGGTAACGAACTGAAGTTTCCGGTGATCAATGTTACCTCTAATCCCAAACTTCAAAACAGGCGTCCGATTGTGCTGATTGTAGGCGGCGGACCCGCGGGAATGCAGGCGGCAAAAGTCGCAGCCCAACGCGGTTTTCGCGTCAAACTCTATGAGCGACAACATGAACTCGGCGGCCAGGTCAATCTGGCTGTGCGCGTTCCTAACCGCGCTGAATTTGGTGATGTCTCACGCAACCTGCAACGCGAGATTTACGAGGCAGGAGTCCAGGTACAGTCGGGTGTCGAAGTAACGGCGGAGATGGTCGAACGCGACCAGCCCGATGCCGTGATTATAGCTACAGGTTCACGGTCGCTGCTTCCGCCCATACCAGGAGCGGACTTGCCACACGTGGCAACAGTCTGGCAAGTCATCCAGGGAGAAAAGATGGCCCAACCTGGCGAGTATGTATTAGTTTACGATCAAATCGGCTTCCACCAGGCGACAGGCACTGCTGAATTGCTTGCGGAGAAAGGCTGCAAAGTTGAGTTCGTCACGCCACAATTTTACGCCGGTGGCGATCTCGGCGTCACACTGGACCTTGAGCTATGGTATCGTCGCGTACTTGCGAAGGGGATGCGGTTGACCTCTGACTATTTTCTGGCGGGCCTCGGTCCAAATAGCGCAACACTTATCAACAACTACACTGGTCAACAGCGCCAACTTGAGAATGTGGCACTGGTAGTTATGGCAACGCAGCAGGCCGCCAATGACACTTTGTATCACCAGCTTCAGGGCAAGGTGAAGCAGCTTTACCGCGTCGGTGATTGCATCGCGCCGCGCCGGGTAGAACATGCCATTCTTGATGGTGAGCGCGCGGCACGAGCATTAAATATGTCGCCTTCCAATGTCTATGTTCCCGTGGAGGCCAGAAGGTCTTTATGAGTACAACGAATTGCCAGCCTCCTCCAGGGCATTATCGCTTACAGTGGGGTGTTCGCATCGTACTGCAGGATGGAAGCGCGGTAGCTATCTGTGACTACCCGCTTCGCCTCGTGCGACTCAGCCCAATAGCAGCGCGTCTACTCTCACTCTGCTCGGAAGAGCGTACCTGCGAGCAATTGGCGCAAGCAACCGGTATGCCTCTCAAGCGGGTGGAAGTGTTCTGCGATCAACTGCGTTGGAAAGGACTTTTAGAGGCTGGTCCTCTATTGCCACCTCCCACATGGCCATGTGTATCCATCGTCGTTCCCACCTACAACCGTGTAAAAGAACTTGGGCGCTGTCTTCGTTCGCTGTTCGTGCTGGATTATCCTGCCCATTGCCTGGAAATAATTGTGGTCGATGATGCCTCGACTGATGATACCGGTAGTTTATTACAACATATAGTGCAGGAGGCAACAGCACACGATCTGGAAATGCGCGTGGTACGCCATGAGAAGCGACATGGGGTGGGGATTAGTCGCAACACGGGTGCAGAGGCCGCTCGATACAACCTGGTCGCCTTTATCGATAGTGACTGTGTCGCTTCTCCTGGCTGGCTAAAAGAACTCGTTCCAGCATTCCAGGACACGCGGATTGCTGCCGTTGGTGGAATGATTCGGGCATACGAACGGAAAACGCTGCTCGGCCGTTATGAAGATGTACGCTCTTCCTTGTTCATGGGAGTGCGACCCCAACAGGTGCGCCTTGAAGGCCCACTCATATATCTACCTACTGCAAATATGGTGGTGCGCCGGACGACCTGGAAGCAACTCGCTGGTTTCGCCCCCATGGCTCAAGGTGAGGATGTTGATTTCTGCAGGCGTCTCCTCACTTCTGGCGCAGCTATGAACTATCTACCGCGAGGAATCGTCTATCATAACTACCGCACAACCTTGGGCGCATTTCTGCGTATACGTGCCGCTTATGCTTCCTCGGAAGCTGTATTGCTCAAACGTCATCCTACCGAAAGGCGTGTTTTGTTGTTGCCTCCCGAACAGGCGGTTTTTGCGGCTGCGCTGATTGGAGGCGGGTGGGGCGTTATTTGGCGATTGGTAAGATCTGGTTTCAAGGATATGACAGTACTGCTTGTCCTGTTGCCCTCTCTCCTCCTTACTCTTTTTCTTACACTCTTCGGCACGCGTAAACGCCTGCAAAAAGTGCAAGAGCAACATATTACTATGGGATCCCCCGCTGTTTTCAAAGCAACATTGCGTGGACACCTGGCATATACATATCTGCTGAGCAGACACCTGACGCGTTATTACACGTTGCCGTTATTGGCAGTTAGTCTTCTTATACCTCCCTTGTTTCTACTGACATTTATTCTGTGTGGTGCCGTCGTTGGCGTGGACTATCTACGCCTGAGGCCAGAAATGGGTCTAGGCGCGTATACTCTGTGTTCCCTTCTCGACGATTGTGCCTACGAGGTAGGCCTGGTATGGGGGTGTATGAAGCATAGGATGTGGAAGCCGTTGGTGCCGGTTATCAAGACAGAGGCGTAGGGCCTTGGCATTGTTGCTATGAGTACGACACGGCGGAGCTCAATGAAAAAATGGGAGTGAAATGTAGTTTGCCAGGTAAAACCGGGGCCAGCTCAAATTCGCCTGTTGAGCCTATTCGTATTCCCATTACGGGCAGAATATCAGGTTCCTGAACAGTTATCCATCCGGTGTGACGGACAGGCGCTGCTCTTCTTTCTGCACAGGTTTTGCGATGCCCCTTGTGCGCCATCGTGTCCGTATGAAGAAGGCGAGGACTGCTGCACTGCCGCATAGGACGAGACAGGTGAGGGCAGTCAGCTTAAACCCCTGGAGAATAACTCCTTCAATAATCAAGCGGCTCGCGCCTACTTCAGCGACAATGAACTGGTCGGCTGCTGCCCGGCTTGTAGCGAGAGACGATGGCAGCGTCGTGTTTATATGGAAGAGATAGACCTGGCTCAGCACAGCGACGCCAAAGGCTGTCCCGATATTGCGCGCCATCCCAAGCGTTCCAGAGGCCAGCCCCGACTGCTTTGCCGCGACAGCGCTCATAACTGCAAAAGTCGTGCAAGAGGATACAACGGGAATGGCGAGACCGCGCAAGAGAAAGGTTGGGAGCAATCCCCCAACATAGGTGCTTTGTGGGGTCAGGGTAACCGCAACATAGAGAAAGCTCAATCCGATTGCCAGTAATGCCAGCGCAAGGAACACATACAGCCGAGGCCCCGCCCATTGTGCGATCAGTCCGCTCAGGGGGGTAAACAGGGCAATCAACCCGGTGGCCGGTAAGAAGGCCAGACCACCTTGCAGGGGGGTAAGTCCCCACGTGTTTTGCATGAACAGGCTCCAATAGGGCTGCGATCCAAAGAGCGCCGCTGAAAAGAAGAAGAAGCTCAGGCATCCCATGACGAAAGGACGATTACGAAACAAGATCAGGTCAACGAGCGGCCAGCGGACCCGCCGTTCTATCATGACGAACAGGGCCAGCAGGACGATTCCAAACAGGCAGCTCCCCATCACCACCATGTTCGTCCACCCCTCATCGCCAGCGCGGGTGAAACCGAATAAGAGGCACAGAAGTCCACTGGACAAGAGCAGCAGGCCTGCCCAGTCGACCGGGAGAGGACCCGTTGCCTCACGTGATTCCGGGACGAACAGCACCGCCATGGCAAGCGCAACGACCCCTAGCGGGACATTCACAAAGAATATCCAGCGCCAGCCCTCCCCCTGAACGAGCAGTCCACCAAGGACCGGGCCAGCAACGAGACCCAGGCCCGAGATTCCTCCATAGATTCCTATCGCCAGGCCATGCTGGCGTGGAGGAAAAGTGCGAATGATGATCGCGAGGGTGCCAGGGGTCATGATGGCGGCACCGATGCCCTGGATGACACGAAAGACGATCAAAGCCGTGATACTCGGGGCCAGGCCACAGAGCAGTGACGCGATGCTAAAAAGTGCTAAGCCTGCCAAGTATACCGCGCGCTGCCCCCAAAGATCCCCCAGGCGCCCTATCCCCATTGGCAGCACTCCTATCATCAGCACATACCCCGAAATCGTCCAGGAAGCCGTCCCGAGCGGCGCACGAAAATCATGTCCGATAGTGGGCAGTGCGACATTGACAATGAAAAGATCGATGTAGAGCATGAGCAGACCAAAGCAGGCTGCAATCAACGTCAGCCATTTGGAAGGTGTACGCTTTCCCACGAAGTGTCCTCCAGATTATTTTGAGACAGGAAACAAGAAGCTGAGAGAGCGCCGGTGATGTCCACTCCAGGGATGGGGCAATGGGAGATGTGAGACGCCTCGCCATATGACGATTGACACCGGTGGGCAGTCGAAGTGGGCAAAAAAAGTTACTGCCTGGAAGAAGGCAAACAGCTTCTTGAGCCGTTTGAGACAGTTCCTGCCTCCTGGTTTTTTGCCCAAGGTCACTGCCCAGATACGTCCAACATCATATGGCGAGGTGTCAGATGTGACCCGTTTCTTGGATCGTACGCGCTCAGCACCGTTTTATTTCGTTCCTCCAGGAGTATCGCTGGCAATGACCACAAGTGTACAACGCGACACACAGATCCGTTTCTGTTGCTCGTTGCGGATATCTATTTCCCAGACCTGGGACGTTCGCCCGATATGCAGAGGGAGCGCTGTCGCGGTCAGAAGACCATCACGGACGGAACGAATATGGTTGGCATTCACCTCCTGCCCAAAGGCGACCATTCCAGGAGGACAGTTCAAAAACGCGCCGACTGTTGCAGCCGTCTCAGCAAGAGCGACACTCGCCCCAGCATGAAGGTATCCCCACGGTTGAAGATGCTGTGCTGTGACAGGCATCGTCATCACGACACGTTCAGGGGTAGCCTCAACCACTTGCATCTGTAAGGTGTGTGGTAATCCTTGCACCGGTATATCCATCTCTCCTCCTTAATATTTGCTCCTTTGCTGTGGCCTCTCTGAGGAGCCATCGCGGTAGCGTTCCTTCTTCTCTGAACAAGTATAGCTTGTGAAAAGTTACCTGTCAATAGACTTTGATAGTAATTATTGAACTCACTATAGGCTTGAAAAATCACCTTCCTATCTGTTATACTGGTAACATCGATAAGAAAGGATGATCAAGATGACGATAATGCATGAAGAGCAGCGCAAAGCGGCACCGGAACCGCTCGCTCTGGTGCAGGCAATCGTGAATACACACTATGGACAGGCACGACGCGCGCATACTGAACTGACGAATCCTGAACAGCTACGCGTCTGGCTAGTTGCACATGATTTGCTGGCCGATGGCACACCGGTCACCGAGGGAGATTTCCGGCGCGTCTTACAGCTGCGCGAAGCGCTGCGCAGCTTCTTACATGCCAACAACGAGAGAGAGATGCCTGCTTCGCAGGTCGAAGTACTCAATCGCCTTGCCAGCAACGCCCCGCTCACCGTTCGCTTTCAGCGCGACGGAGTGCCGACCCTCGAACCGGATATTGCCGGCGTGGATGGAGCGCTTGCCCGCCTGGTCGGGATTGTGTTCACCGCCATGACGGACGGCACCTGGGGAAGGCTCAAAGTTTGTCGCAACGAGCGATGCCAGAAGGCGTACTACGATACCTCCAAGAATCGTTCAGGAGCGTGGTGTTCGATGGCAGGTCCGGATAGAGCGAGAGCATCTGGTCGTACAGCTCGCGCGCCGTCGTCGTCGTCTGGGCGAGCCGGTCGAAAGCGCGGATGTACTGCCGGGTCTCTTCGATGATCCTGGGGTCATCGTCGTTCCCCGGTCGCTTATGTCCGGCGATCACCGCGCGTGGGTGGAGCGACTCGATGGTGTCGAGCGCAGCGATCCACTCGCGGCGGGTGTGCGCGTTTGACTCGCCGAGGTGGAGGTGAACGTCGTTGTAGGCGACGTCCCCGGCGACCACCAGGCCGACGGACGGGACATGCAGACAGGTCGTGTCGTCAGTGTCGCTGTGTCCGACTTCCACCACGACCAGGTCACGTCCTTCGAGATCGATCACCTTTCCCTTGAGCTCCTCGGCGATCACGAGGCGGTCCGGAATCTGGCCCGGAAAGCGCACGCTCCAGAAGTTCGCGATGGACTCTGGCGAGGCCTGCTGGTGCATGCGTTTCACCACCGCGGGCGTGGCGACCGCACGGGCCTTGGGGAAACGATCCAGGAGCGCCCCAATGCCAAAGAAATGGTCGCCGTGACCATGGGTGATATAAATCGTGGTCAGGTTCTTGCCGCTCGCCGCGACCCACTCCACCAGGGCGTGCGCCTGCTCGATGGTGATGAAGGCGTCGACGAGGACGGCGTCGCGCTGGCCGGAGATGAGGGTTGACGCTATCGGCGACCACATCCACCGTTGCGTGCCTGGCGGCAGGTCGCTGGTGATAATTTGGGGGATGCCAGGTGTCACGTACACGTCCCAGTTCAGCGGCATGTCTCGCGTTTCGATGTTAGTCATACAGTACTCCTCTGTTTTGGTGAATTTCAGATTGCCCCAATTGAGAGCATTTCCTAACTCCAAGGCTCAGCCGGCAGAGTTTCGGGCCACTAACCAACTGATGCACCTCGCCCTCTCTGATCCTAGTATAAGGAGGAAGCGTCATGAAAGCGTCATGAGCCTCGTTATGGGCAGTGGCCTGAAACTCTGACCCACGAATGATCCAGAACGCGCCTGGCAGGAAGACCACCGACCAGCCCGAACTCCGACCGAGCAGCAGGTGATTACGATCACGAGGGTTGGCATCCTGAGCGGATCTTCAGGAGAAGGGAGTTCGCTTCCTGTGACAGATCAGCCCAACTTCCCCTCTTTTTGGAGTTAGGAAGACAAGATAGTACATGACGTAGGTTTCTTCCACTCCTTTCCGAAAACAGTATAAATAGTGATTAGCGAAACATCCCATTTTATCTACATAGATAGTACAATACAAATTCTCTAATCTCTACTCGAAACTTGAAACCTTCGAAGAGTTTAGAAAAGATTGCATGTGAGTAAATCATCTTCATCACCCGACATGTTTTGTTATCGATCCCATATCTTAGCCGATGATTTAATAAATAATAGAATGAGAAGTATGGTGATTGTAGACCTGGATGGTCTTCTGAAGACCATCCAGGTTGGTTAAGTAAGGTGTGTCAAAACTTAGATAACAACCATTACAAAATCACTGATTGCACGTTGATATATGTAGGCAGATCAATTTAAGCTGTGAAGTGTTTCTACTATTCTAATAGGATTAGCTGGTTTGGTCGGTAATTGCCTGTAAAATTCTCACTTGTTTGATGGGCATTTTCGCAGCATTATTCTGGTGAAAGCCAGTCAGATATACTTTGCACACTTAGAGCTCTGCCACCCCACTCAAAGTTGTTTATTGTAGACACAGGTGGATTATGCATTTTTATGAAGGAAGGCTAAGCATCAACCATGGCTAAGCAAAGATCCTCAGATCAGGATGGGACCCGGTTTGCAGAAAATGCCGAAAATGCCGAACGACTGAAGGAACTGCGAAAGCGCGAGAGGCGTTTGCTAGAGGAGTTGGAAGAAAACCAGGAGGATGAAGCCGAAGCTCTAGAGCAGTTGCGCCGTGCAGGGGCACGTCTGGAAAAAATCAGATCGCGTCGAGAGCGTGTGGAAACCCGCATGGAACGTGTTCGAGGGGAAATGAACGAACTACGAGGAATCGAAGCAACTCCTCAACTATCAGAACCCGAGCCTGCCGCTCAAGAGGCACCCACGGAAACAGCCACATCTTCCACCACAAGCGTTCAGGAAGTGCCAACAGGGGAAGAAGTAGCTGTGCAAAACCCTTCACTTACTGAAATCGTAGTTGCGACAGATGCCATTTACATAGAAGAAAATCTACCTCTTGCAGAGGTAGGTCAAGAGGAAATGGTTGCCGAAGAAGCTGAAGCTGAGGCCACTCATGCTGAAGTCGAGGCGGCTATAGCAGAAGAGTCTGCTGAAGAGGCGAGAGCCACTGCTAGTATAGCTGAGGTCGAAGCAGTGCTGGCGGACGAAGCTGCTGAAGAAGCCGCGGAGCTTGCACAGCTGGCAGAAGAGGAAGCTACGGAAGCTATTGCTCAAGCCGTTGCAGCGGAAGAGGCAGTCATTACAGCTGTGGCCACAGGTGAAGAACTAGAAAATACGGTAGCCCAGGCCATTGAGGCAGAAGAAGCCGCTGACATTGCACTGGTGGCTGAGATGGAAGCGCAAGAGGCTGCTGAGGACGCAGAAGCTATTGCCCATTTAGCAAAGGAGGAAGCCGAAGAAGCTATTGCTCAAGCCGCCCTGGCGGAAGAAATCGCTGAGGAGACCGAGGTCGAAGCGCTCGAAGTAGAAGCTGAGGCCGAGGAGGCTGAAGCCGAAGCTAGCGTCGCAGAAGCAGTAGCTGAAGAGGCGGAGAGCGAAGCAGCCGAAGCGGAAGCAGAGGCCAGGGAGGCGAAGAGCGAAGCAGCTGTTGCTGAAGAGGAAGCAGCCGTGGAGGCGGAGGCGGAGGCGATCGAAGCGGAGCAGGTCGCTGAAGAAGCGGAAGCAGAGGCGACCGTCGCAGAAGCGGAAGCAATTGTTGCCGGAGAAGCCGCTGAGGAGGCAGAGAGCGAAGCAGCCGAAGCGTTTGAGGTCGCTGAAGAAGCGGTTGACGAAGCGAGAGCAATTGGCACGAGTGAAGAACTAGAGGAAGCAAGCGCTTTGACCTTTGCTGCCGAAGAGGAAGCAGGAGATGCGGTGGTTGCGGCAGCTCTCACTGAAGAAGCTGCAGAAGTTGCGGAGGAAGTCGCTGTGGAGGCCGAGGCGGAGGCAACCAGAGCTGAGGCGGCGGTTGAAGAAGCGGAAGTGGAGGCTGAAGAAGCGCGGATTGAAGCCGTTGCAGCAGAAGAGGTGGCCGAGGAGGCCATAGCCTTGACCACTGTTGATGAGGGGGCATCTACAGAAGAAGCAGGGACGGAAGCGGTGGTTGAAGAAGAAGCCGCTGCTGAAGCTCTTGCCCAGGCCAGTGCAGCCGAAGCGGCAGCAGACGATACTCTGGTGGCAGCAGTTGTCGTAGAAGAAGCGGCAGAAGTTGCGGAGGAAACTGCCATAGAGGCCGAGGCGGAGGCAACCGAAGCGGAGGAAGCCGCAGAAGAAGCGGAAGCAGAGGCGAC
>WNFI01137105.1_pt1 | contig 13985 bp, 14 predicted proteins | sample 5400471 | NCBI WGS metagenome assembly WNFI01 (sample SAMN13153348, study PRJNA577476) | soil metagenome | isolation source: 100 cm saprolite on Douglas fir-dominated hillslope | place: USA:California | collected 2013-09-17 | reverse complement strand
TCGGCGAGAAAATGGACGATCCCATCGCCATGTACTTGAACGACGTCTTCACCGTGCCGGTCAACCTCGCAGGATTGCCGGGGATCTCGGTCCCGGCCGGCCTCTCCGGCGACGGGCTGCCGCTCGGCTTGCAAATCATCGGCCGCGCCTTCGACGAGGCGACGGTGCTGCGCGTCGGCGAGGCGATCGAGCGCGCCGCCAACTTCACCGCGAGGCCGCAGTTTCTCACCTCTCCCCCTGCGGGACGCTCATGAGCACCAGACCGCACTCCGATCAAATGGCATCGCACACCTCTTTCGTCTCTTTCGTCGTCATTCCCGCGAAAGCGGGAATCCAGTGGCCCTGGGTCCCCGCTTGCGCGGGGACGACGGAAGGGTGGTTTGCACCTGGGGATTTGCGGAGCGTCGCGCCATGAGTCTGGTCGAAGGCCGCACGGGTTCCTGGGAGGTCGTCATCGGGCTCGAGGCCCACTGTCAGGTCATCTCGCAGTCGAAGCTGTTCTCCGGCGCCGCCACCGAATTCGGCGCCGAGCCCAACACCCAGGTCTCGCCGGTCGATGCGGCCTTCCCGGGCATGCTGCCGGTGATCAACCGCTTCTGCGTCGAGCAGGCGGTGAAGACGGGGCTCGGGCTCGAGGCGCAGATCAATCTCGTCTCGGTGTTCGACCGCAAGAACTATTTCTACGCCGACCTGCCGGCGGGCTACCAGATCTCGCAGTACAGCCGCCCCATCGTCGGCAAGGGCAAGATCGTGCTCGACCTGCCCGACGGCTCGACGCGCGCGGTCGGCATCACCCGCCTCCACCTCGAACAGGACGCCGGCAAGAGCCTGCACGACCAGCATCCGAGCCTCACTTACGTCGATCTGAACCGCGCCGGCGTGGCGCTCATGGAGATCGTCTCCGAGCCCGACATGCGCAGCGCCGAGGAGGCCGGCGCCTATCTGAAGAAGCTGCGCTCGATCCTGCGCTATCTCGGCACCTGCGACGGCAACATGGAGGAGGGCAGCCTGCGCTGCGACTGCAACGTCTCCGTGCGCAAGCCCGGGGCGCCCCTGGGCACGCGCGCCGAGATCAAGAACGTCAACTCGATCCGCTACGTCATGCAGGCGATCGAGCATGAGGCGCGCCGGCAGATCGCCATCCTCGAGGAGGGCGGCACGATCCAGCAGGAGACGCGGCTGTTCGATGCCGGGCGCGGCATCACCCGGCCGATGCGCTCCAAGGAGCATGCGCACGACTATCGCTATTTCCCCGACCCCGATCTGCTGCCGCTCGCCCTCGAGCCCGCCTGGGTCGAGGGCTTGAAGCGCGGCCTGCCGGAGCTCCCCGACGCCAAGAAGGCGCGGTTCATCGCCGAGCTCGGCCTCACGCCCTACAACGCCAGCGTGCTGGTGTCGGAAAAGGAATCGGCCGATCTCTACGAGAGCGTGCTCGCCGCGGTCGAGAAGGCGTCCCCCGCCCAGGCCAAGAGCAAGCTCGCGGTCGACGTCGCCAATCTGGTGATGGGCGACTATTTCGCGGCCCTCAACAGCGCCGGCAAAGCGGTGGCCGACTTCCCGGTGACGGCGCCGATGCTCGCCGAGCTGCTCGCGCTGCAATATGACGGCACCATCTCCGGGCGGCTCGCCAAGGACGTCTTCGCGGCCATGGTGGAGACGGGAAGGGGCCCGGCCGCGATCGTCGCGGAGCGCGGCCTGCGCCAGGTGACCGACGCCGGCGCCATCGACGGCGCCATCGATGCCGTGCTGGCCGCCCAGGCCGAGAAGGTGGCCGAATACCGCGCCGGCAAGGACAAGCTGTTCGGCTTTTTCGTCGGTCAGGTCATGAAGGCGACGCAGGGCAAGGCCAATCCGGCGCTGCTCAACGAGCGGCTGCGCCAGAAGCTGGCCGGCTGACCGCCCCGTCCGTCGTCAGAAAAAGGGCTATCCGCGACGGGCCAAGTTTCGTAAGCTGACGGCCCGCCACCATTTGGTTCCATCCGCATTCGGTAAATGACGCGTTAACCATTGGCTCGCTAACCTGCTTGCGCTTTCAATCACGGGGGACCGTTGTGCAGGCGCACAAGCTGGAAACACGGCCCGCTAAGGCGATGCCTGTCGCCGCCGCCGAGGTCTGGATCGACGAGCCGATCTGGCGCCGCCGCTGGCGCGTCGCCTTCGTGGTCGCCGCGGCGATGGCTTGTTGGGCGGTGCCGTTGCTGCTCGCCTATCTCCTCACCTCCTGAGGACCCGGCCGGCGGTTTCGCCTGGCTCAGGACACAGCGACAAATTGAAATAGCGCGGCGCCGCTATCCCTCTTTCGGGTTATAGCCCGAAAGATATGTGGTAAGTCGGTTACAATTCCCCGGCACGCGACCGTTCGTTCACGGCTTTGTCTTGCACCGACCCATGCGGGCCGGTAGCAAATGGTTGTCGCTGACCACAGATCGGGATCGAAATCGATGGGACGGAAGCTGCCGGCAGGGATGATCGCGTGTGGCCTTGCTTTGAGCGCGGCGCCGGTTGCGGCCGTGGCGCAGACCGAGCCGATGGTCCCGGTGCCGCCGCTGCCCATAGCCCCCAACGTGCCGGTGGCGCCGGGCGTGCCGCTCGAGCGGGGCTTCACCGTGGTCGACCGCGAGCGCCCCGAGGTGGCGCCGCTGGGGATACGGCTGGGCAGCTGGTTTTTCTTCCCGCGCGCCGAGGTGGACGAGCTCTACAACGACAACATCTTCGCCGGCACGGGCGGACGGGGGAGCCCGAAGGGCAACGCCTTCATTACGGCGCTGGCCCCGAGCTTCGATCTGCGGTCGAACTTGCCGACGAACGCCCTCAATCTGAGCGCCGGCGCCATCCTCTCTTATTACTCGCAGCATACAGCCTTCAACACGCAGGACGCCTTCGGCGCCGCCGACGGGCGGATCGACGTCGATGCCACCCATGACATTCACGGCGGCCTGCGTGCCACCAAAGAGCATGAAGATCCCGGCACCCCCAACGTTCCGGGAAACATCGCCGAGCCGGTGCTCTTCAACACCTATACGGCCAACGCCGGATTTGCGCAGACCCGGCTGCGCATCGGCTACTCGGCCGATGTGACGGCGCGCCGCGAGGAGTATCAGGCGGTGCCGATCGTCGGCGGCGGCCTTTTGCCGGAGAGCGAGCGGAACAACAACAGCTATGAAGCCGCGCTGCGGCCCTATTACGAGTTCGTGCCCAACTACCAGGGCTTCTTGCGCGGCGCCTACAATATCCGCCGCTACGACCACGCGGCGCTCGGCACGCCGAGGCGGGACTCGGATGGCTTCCGCGCCGATATCGGCGCCCGGGTCGACCTGACCGGGCTCGCCTACGGTGAATTCTTCGTCGGTTACCTGCGCCAGGAATACCGCAGCTCGACCTTGGGCAGCATCAGTGGCGTCGATGCGGGTGCCAACGTCGTCTACAACATCACGCAGATCACCTCGCTGACCCTCAAAGGCTCGCGCACGGTGCAGGACACCAACTTCGCCATCGTCGGCGCGGTGCCTTCGCCGGGCTACCTCGAGTCGAGCGTCGGGCTGAGGGTCGATCACGAGCTGCTGCGCAACCTGCTGCTCAACGGCACCGCGAGCTACGTGAGCGACGACTTCAAGGGGATCAACCGGACCGACAACTACTACCTCGCCGGGGCCGGCGCCAAGTACCTGCTCAACCGCAACCTCTACCTCGGCGCCAATTATACGTACGAGCGGCGTGTCTCCGGCGGCAGCTTCGGCATCGGGGCGTTCAGCCGGAACATCTTCATGGTGCCAGCGGGATGTAGGTCGACTGGTCCTCGTAGAGCACGATCTCCTCGTTGCCGCGCACCACCTTGGCGGTGCCGTGCACCACCACCCAATGCTCGGCGCGGTGATGATGCATCTGCAGCGACAGCTTGGCGCCGGGCTTGACCATGATGTGCTTGACCTGGACGCGGTCGCCGCTGTGGATCGAGCGGAACGAGCCCCACGGGCGATGCACCAGCGGATGCGCCGCGAGCTCGCTGCGGCCGTCGCGCTCGAGCCGCGCGACGATGCGCTTGATGTCCTGCGCGCGGTCGCGCTCGGCCACGAGCACGGCGTCGGCGGTGGCGACGACGACCAGGTCCTCGACGCCGAGCGCCGTCACCAGCCCATGCTCGGCACGCAGGTAGCAGTTGCGCGCATCCTCGGTCATGACGTCGCCGAGGACGACGTTGCCGGCGGCATCCTTGGCGCCGATCTGCCACAGCGCGTCCCAGGTGCCGACATCGCTCCAGCCCATGTCGACGGGGATCACCGCGGCATGCCGGGTATGCTCCATCACGGCGTAGTCGACCGAGGTGTTCTCGGCGGCGGCGAAGGCGACCTTGTCGAGGCGCAGGAAATCGAGGTCGCGCTTGCCATGGTCGAGCGCGTGGCGGCACGCCGCAACCGTCGCGGGGTGGCGCGCTTCGAGCTCGCTCAGCAGGAGCGCCGCAGGGAACAGGAAGATGCCGCTGTTCCAGCAATAGTCGCCGGCGGCGAGATAGGCCTCGGCGCGGGCGCGGTCGGGCTTCTCGACGAAGGCGGCAAGCTCGTAGGCGCCGTCCATGCCGGCGATGGCCGCGCCGCGCTTGATGTAGCCGTAGCCCGTGTCCGGCCGGTCGGCGGTGATGCCGAAGGTGACGAGACGCCCGGCATGCGCGGCCGCCGCGGCGCGATCGGCCGCCGCGACAAAGGCCGGCACGTCGGCTATCGCGTGATCGGACGGCAGCACCAGCATCAGCGCATCGCCCTCGCTCGCGACCAAGGTCAGCGCGGCGACGCACACCGCCGGCGCCGTGTTGCGGCCGACCGGCTCGAGCACGATCGCCTGGGGCGTGATCCCTGCCAGGCGGAGATGCTCGGCGACGATGAAGCGGTGCTCGTCATTGGCGACGACGACGGGCGGGGCGAAGCGCGTGCCGTCGCCGACGCGCAGCGCCGCCTCCTGCAGCAGCGAGCGCGACGACAGCAGCGGCAGCAGCTGCTTCGGGTAGTGGGCGCGCGACATCGGCCAGAGCCGGGTGCCCGAGCCGCCCGACAGGATCACCGGATGGATCCGCCCCGCGTGCCCATTGGTTAGCGCCATCTCGACCGTCTCCTTGCGCCTGTGCGCGCCTCACAGAACACCATTATCGCACCGGTTTAAAGGCTATCTTAAAGGCGCACGGGCGCCAAACGCGCCCGCCTCGGGGCCGAGGTCGGCCGGCCGGAATGTCGAGGTCTGCCGCGCGACAGGGCATGGCGCAGGCGGGTCCGGAAGCCCCGGGCAAACGAGCGCCCGGCCGGCGTGACGATCATGCCTGGGCGGCCCGCTCCACCGGCTCGCGGAAATAGAAATCCTCGTCGATCTGCCGCGTGGCGAGCAGGTATTTGAGCTGCTGCAGCCGGGTGAAGGCGCGATGATTGAAGACGTCCTTGGACAGGGCGACCTGCGTGAAGAGGTCGCGCAGCTGCGCCGCGCCGCGCTCGGCCGTCCACTGGCAGCGGAAGCCCGGCAGGTGCTCGCGGATCTTGGCGAAGGAGACGCGATAGCTGCGGTTGTCGCCGCCGCTCGGGCCGAAGGTCAGGGCGCAACCCGGGAAGGCGGCGGCGACGATCTCGGCGATCTCGCGAATGCGATAGTTCTGCTCGTCGCTGCCGACATTGAAGACCTGGTTGTGCACCGCCGCGCGCGGCGCCTCCAGCGCCAGCCGGATCGCCTCGGCGATGTCGTTGACATGCACCAGCGGACGCCATGGCGTCCCGTCGCTGGTCATCTTCACCTCCTTGGCTGTCCAGGCGAAGCCGGCGAGGTTGTTGAGCACGATGTCGAAGCGCATGCGCGGGCTGGCGCCATAAACCGTCGCGTTGCGCAGGAAGACCGGCGTGAAATGCGCGCCGGCAAGCGCCTGCACCTCGCGCTCGACCAGCACCTTGCAGCGCGCATAGGTGGTCAGCGGGTTGGGCGCCGAGGCCTCGGTCTTGATGTCGTCGTCGCCGGCACCATAGACGCTGCAGGACGAGGTGTAGACGAAGCGCTTGACGCCCGCCGCCTTGCAGGTGCGCGCAAGCTCGACCGAGCCGCGATGGTTGATGTCGTATGTCAAGCGCTTGTCGTGCTCGCCGAGCGGGTCGTTGGCCAGCTCGGCCAGATGCACCACGGCATCGAAATCGACGACGTCGGCGGCATCGACGCGGCGGGTGTCCTTGGTGAGCATCGGCAGGCGGCGATGGTCGTCCCAGAGGGTGCCGTTGCGGAAGAAGCCGGCATCGAGGCCGGCGACGTCGTGGCCGTGGTCCTGCAGCAGCCGTCCGAGCACTGCTCCGATGTAGCCGTCTGCGCCGGTGATCAGAACCTTCATGGGGCTGCTCCCGTTGCCCGCTGGTGACCGGTGCGCCCGCCGCGCCAGGAAGCGCGATTGTCGCTACCGAAAAGAAGCTGCGGGTTGAACGGTTCTGCCCCGGACTTGGTTCCGGTCCGGGCGCCGCCGCCCCGGACGCCGCCCCGGGCTGGCGAAGCTGACCAGCGCGGCCGGCTCGCCGCTGTCGAGCGCCTTGAGCTCGGCGCGGCAGCGCTCGAGCATCTGCAGGTGGCGCGCGTCATCGCGATCGGCGATGTCCATGGAGCTGATTTTGATCTCGACCAGATCGAGCAGCATCTCGATCGAGCGCTTGGACAGCGACATCCCCCGACTCCCCCAATGAACTTCCCCGTAACCATGATCGCGGCGGTTTCCTTAAAATGCGGTGAAGAACGGCGAGGGTGCGCGCACGGCAGACTCACCGCAACGAGTGAGCAAGCCCATGTTTGACACCCACCGCGCCCGCCGGTAGAACGGCAGCCGGCATACGCCGTGTCGAGACCACTCACAGGTGGAGGGGTGGCCGAGTGGCTGAAGGCGGCGGTTTGCTAAACCGTTATAGGGGGAATACCCCTATCGTGGGTTCGAATCCCATCCCCTCCGCCAAACTTGCGCGCCATTCGCGCCTAATATCATAAGGTTGTGAGTGGGCGCTATGCGCCTACCCACAATCATACCCGCGAGGGCGTCGGCCTACTGTCACCCCGACTCTCATCCGATCTGTTTTACTCGGCAAAAATGCGTCCGCTCGCCGAGCCGAATTTCCGAATTTCGGGGAATTTATTCCGCGAATTAAAAAATCGGTGGGGCACGGCCGGATGCCCTTGAACGGGCGAGAGAGCCAATATTTGAACCTTCACGCTTTGGCGAGTATGCTGACGGGCGCGCTTCGGGCAGATCCGCGATGGTGATCATGCTGGAGGTGAAGCAGGGCCAAGTCTGGGAAATCTATTCGCCGTTAGCGACTTCTTGGAGCCGGGCCAAGGTGGTCGAGGTCGTCAACGGGCGAGCCCGGCTGGGTTGGAGCGCTTCATGCCGGCATACCGCTTCGACTTCATCGGCGCGACCGGCCACATCGAGAGGGCGAGGCGACAACAACTTCGTGGCGATCAGCAGGCCGAAGTTTACGCGGAGAGATTCCTTCTGGCGGCCGAGCCTTTTATTTCCACGGTCGAGGTTTGGGAGCATACCCGTCTTGTCTGCCGAGTTCGACGGGATCGAAATTCAGACTGACCCTGCGTCGTGGCGCGCGCGGCCCGTTGGCGGTAACCTAGGCCTTGCACGTCTCGGACCTCAACACCAACCGTTCCAGCGCATCACTAAAGTGTATCTGCATGGTAAAGACGATCTACCTCCTACGGCACGCGAAATCGAGCTGGGACAATGCCGAACTCGAAGATCATGACCGGCCACTGAGCAAGCGCGGCCGTCGCTCGGCCGGCGCGGTCGCCGCTTATCTTAAGCGATCGCAGATTGCGCCGGATCTCGTGGTCTGTTCTTCGGCCGAGCGCGCGCGGCAAACGCTTGACCTTGTCTCCCGTGCGATAAAGCCGTCCAAGGTCATCCTAGACAGGAATGTCTACGAAGCCGGCCCGCGCAAGCTCATGAAATATTTATGCCAGCTTCCTGAGATCGCCGAGACGGTTTTCTTGATCGGCCACAACCCGGCCCTGCATGAACTCGCCCTCAGCCTCGCAGACCCCACGTCGGCCAAGCGATTGCCGCCTGTCGAGGGCAAATTCCCCACCGCAGCCCTCGCGACGTTCGAGTTCGATGGTCAGTGGATCGGCTTGGCGCCTCATCGCGCGCGCGTCACCTCGTTCGTCATTCCCGCGGAGCTCCAGGATGACGCGTAAGTGGCGCCGACGTTTGACTGCTCGGCTCGCGGCAGTCGCGTCACATTGACCGTCCGGGCGCCCTCGCGGCAGGGCTTTTCGTTTGCGGTGAACGCATCGCTATGTTCGCGCCGTTGTTGGGCGACGAGGACGGTTCCCATCGGCGCGGGAGGGCTGCCGATCCCTACGCGATTTTAGGCGCGGCGCTGCGCGGCTAGCGTAGCGCACGAGACAGTGGCCTGACGCATCGCTCGCGAGGACCGCCCTGCGAGCGCATCATCGTGGTGCGCGCCGATAAATTCGTCTGAATTGTGAACTGCCTCGCACCTGTCGCGGCCTTCCTGAGCTATTCATCCGAGCAGCGAAACCAGAGTTGCTCCAGTTTTCAGATGAATACAGGGAGGGCTCACAAACGAGGAGTTATCCTATGAGGAATAAGCTTCTGCGCGCTCTGACAGCAGGGGCGCTCACCCTTTTCACCGTTGCCCCGGCCTTCGCGGCATGCAACCCCGGCACACCTCACTGCATAAGGGTCGACCCTAGTCTCGCCCGGGTCAAGAGCAAACTCTTCGATCCCGGGACACTCGGAAGCGGCGAGCAGGACTGCCAGAATAGCAAACTGTGCGGCATCGACACCGGAGACGGCACTTCGCCAGGGACCCTGGCCCGGACCGGCAAACAGACGACGCCGAGCATTCCGATCCCCCCGCCCGGCAGCATTCAGGTTCGCTAAGGAACACCGCGAGCCGGTCGCGCCCGTCTTGGGGCGCGCCCTGGGCGGACTCTGAACCTTTGGTTCCCGCGTCACGGACAGCGCTTGCGCACTTCCCCCGCGAGCGCTTCCGTCCACTCTTCGAGGGCGGAGTTCGTTATTTGGCACGCCCGCCGGTGGCGACGCGCGGCCCGCACTCACCCTTCCACCTCAGTTCAGCTCGGTCGCCCGTGAGCTTGCCGGTGGCCTTGTAGTTCTGCCACTGCGCGGTGAGCGTGCCGTCCGGCTGGACCGTGCCGGTGAAAGGCGTGGCGCCGCTGCCCGACCCTTGCTCGACGCGGCCGGTTCCGTAGGGAGCGCGCTGGAGGCTCCCGGTGATCTTGTTGTCGGTGACCTGAAATGGAATGCGCACAGCGTCGCAGCCAGCGGGGACATCCGAGCTGCTGGTCTGTGCGGCGGGTGCGGCGTCGACGTACCAGCTGCCGTCATAAGGTCCAGCGCCGTTTGCGGGAAGCATAGGAACCGCGAGTGCCGCAACAGCGAAGGCGATCGAGCAAAGCGTCCGCTTCATCTGTGTCCTCCCTAGTGAAAATAAAATAAGGAGTCCTTCGCCGGAGTTTGCCGGCGAACTACGCCCCCACCGCGCATGCGCGAGCGATGCGCTGGCGTGGAACAAATGTCCTGTTCGATTGGGCGATGCCCCCTTACCGTTTCAGTCTACAACGATCACGCGCATCGTGCAAGGAACGGTGTCATTTTTGCGGTTAGTGCCGCGCTCGGTGGCGGCGCTCCCAGCGTGCCGATCGCCACGATGATCCGCACTTGCGCGAGCGCCGCCGACTTGACGTTCGACGCTTTATCTCGCGCTCTTCCCGCGCCTGCGCGCTCGCGGCTTGTCGCCGGCGGTGGCCAGCTCGCGGGGTGTGTGCTCATCTTCGCCGGTTGCCAGGGCCCTCGGGTTGATCTGGCGTTCCGCGAGCTCCGTCATCTCTCGATCCGCCTCTTTCTTCTCGCGCAGACTCTTGGCGAGACTCTCCGCGACTTCATTTTCGCCGACCGCCTTGGCGTAGGAACAGACGGTGCCGTAGCCGGCGATGCCGTAATGCGCGATCTTCTGCGTGTTCGCCAGCAGCGCGGCGTCCCTCAGCGCATCGGTGAGGTCTTCCGCCAGCATCTCCTTCGCCTCTTCGATCAGGCCTTCCATCGCCTGGCACCGCTTCGCGCGAGCCGGCGTGTCGAGCTTCGCAAAGACTTCCTCCAGCCGCTTGATGCGCCCGTCGGTGTAATCCACGCCTTCCTGACAGAGCTTCCGCACCTCCGCCGCCGAGGCTTCCTTGGCGAGCCTTGGGAAGGCTTTCAGAAGTTGCTTGTCGGCGTGATAGAGGTCGCGCAGCTCCTCGATGAGGAGATCGCGCAGTGTCTTCTTGGCCATGATGGGCTCCCATCCGAAACGCGGCGCGGGTGACGCCGCCGCGATGCACCCGCTCTCCCAACGCGGCAACCTCGGCGGCGTTCCGGCCGGAAAACGGCCCCGCTCGGTCGCCGTTCGACCAGATGTGACCGGCGACGACGGCGAGGCGGGCGCGGGCATGAAATTCGATCTTCTGGCGGTCGGCCCACTGACCGGACGTACCGTGCACCTCTGCATCGACATGCAGAACCTGTTCGCCGAGGACACGCCCTGGCGCACGCCCTGCATGGACCGCGTGCTCCGCGCGGTGCAGCGGCTTGCCGAGCGCCATCCGGCGCGCACGGTCTTTACGCGCTTCATTCCGCCGTATCGCGCGGAAGACCTGCCCGGAACGTAGCGGCGCTATTACGAGCGATGGCGCGATCTGACGCGCGAGCGCATCGATCCTCGTCTTCTCGAGCTGGTTCCGCCATTGGCGGCCTTGGTGCCGCCGGCCACGGTGATCGACAGGCCCCGTACTCGCCCTTTGCTGCGCCGGCGCTGCGCGAACTGCTCCGTCGGCGGGCGGCCGACAGCCTCGTCATCAGCGGCGCGGAGACGGATGTCTGCGTCCTGGCCGCCGTGCTGGACGCAGTCATGACGGCTATCGTGTCGTGCTGGCCGTCGATGCTCTTTGCCGTTCATCGGATCGTACCCACGACGTGCTCATGACGCTCTACCGCGAGCGCCTCAGCGAACAGATCGAAGTGGCGGATGCCGAGACGATCCTCGCCTGCTGGCTTTGATCAGCGCTGGGGCCACTGCTTGGGCCGCCGAGCAGTGAAGGCGGCCGGATCGAGCCCGGGAGAGACTGTCGCGGGCAGGACGAGGAATCTAATCGGCCGCGTTAAGGACATGAAAGACAGAGCGCGTCGGCGAGGTAAACTCCCGCGCGAGAATACGCCATCCGCTCTTGCGCAGTTTGCTTTCCCAGCAAGCGAGCGAATAGCCGCGGTACCCGACCTCCCATTTGTGGGTCTCTGGACGATCATCATCTGGGCCTTTCGCAAAGTGCCGCATGGCACGCAGTTTCCGCCATTGAAACATATGACGCGCTGTGTGGCCGTTGAGGTAGCCCTGGAAGAAAATCTGAAAGCCTTCATAGGGCACCGAAATGATGAGCCGCCGATCACGGCGGATCAGCCTGCCCAGGACGGCATCGGTCTCATCCCAGTGAATGTGCTCCAGCATCTCGCAGCACAGGATCGTGTCGTATTTGGCGATGACCTCCGGATCCAGCGTCCGGAGATCGGCGGTTATATGGCCTACTGCCGGCGCGGCGAATTGGCGCGCGAACAGATCCAGGGTTTCGACCATGTAACCGGCGTTCACCAGGCACGCCGTGACGAGCCCGAGATGGGGGCCTATCTCCAGTATGGCACCACCGTGGTGGTAGCGCCCGACGAGATCGAATTGCTTCCACTGTTGGACGATGCGCTTGTCGGAATAGTAGCGATGCCATTCCGTCCGTCTCGCCAGATCGTTGAGCATGGTTCGCACTCGTCGGCCAGTCGGACCCTCAAGTGTCGACCCGCAAGATTGCGCTGCCATCGTTCGAGCGCAAGCGCCGGATTAAGCGGATGCTGCCGCGGGGCGTCAGGCCGAGCGCGCGCTTTTAACGACCAGATCGGGCGGGCGCTCGTCGCGCAGGCCGACCCGATCACCGCGGCAGTGCTTGCGCGAGCTTGCCGATCTCCGCCCACGGATCGGGCGTGGCGGCCACGCGGCGCGGCACGCTGGCGATGGTGAAGGCGGCGGGATCGAGCGCGGGAGAGACTTCGTCCCAGGCGAGCGGCATCGCCACCGGCGCGCGGGCGCGGGCGCGCGTCGAATAGGGGCCGACGGCGGTCGCGGTCGGGTCGTTGCGCAGATAGTCGATGAAGATCCGGCCGCGCCGCTCCGCCTTGGCGATGCGCGTCAGATAGCGATCGGGGGCGTCCGACGCCATGGCCTCGGCGGTCGCCTTGGCGAAGGCCTTGACCGCGGGCCAATCGTAGCGGCGGGCGATCGGCACGACCACATGCATGCCCTTGCCGCCGGTCGTCTTGGCGAAGCCGACGAGGCCCAGGCGCTCGAGCCGGGCGCGCACCGCCTGCGCCGCCGCGGCGAGGCGCATCCTTGATGAAGAGATAGGGCTCCTCGAAGCCGGCGATCTTGACCTCGCCGAGCTCGTCCGGCACGCCCGACCCGGCATGGCGCTGGTAGAAGCACTTCCGCTGGCGTCCGGCCGGGCATCGCACCAGCGTCAGCGGGCGGCCGGCGACGTGCGGCAGCATGCGGTCGGCGACGGCGAGGTAATACTCGGCGAGATCCTGTTTGGTGATGCCCTGCTCGGGATAAAGCACCTTGCCGGGGTGGGTCAGCCGCACTCCCGCGATAGCAACGGCGTCCTCGGCTCGGGCTGACATTTATCGCTCCAGCAGCTCGTCGATCAGCTTTGCCGGGCGCGCCTCCCGCTGCAACTGGTCGAAGCGGCATTGCTCGGGCGCCTTGTCGGGGCGCCAGCGCAACAGTGCCGTGCCGTGGCGGAAGCGGTCGCCGGTCACCTGATCATAGCGCACTTCGACCACCAGCTCGGGCCGCAGCGGCTGCCATTCGCCCGACCGGTCCGTGCTCCAACGGCTGGGCCCGCCCGGCGCCTTGCCGGTGAAGCCCGGCGGTTCGGCCGCGCTGTCCCTCGCTCTGGGTCATCTTTGTGCGCCGCGCGGGCGGCCGGATGCATGGCCCCATGCCCGATCAACGACGGCGCGCCGGACCCAATCCGCGAGCTTTCGCCAGGACAGCGAACGCCGGCATGCGGGCGACGATGCGAGCCGTCGGGCACAATCCACCGCTGCGCGCACGGGCTGATTTTCTTTAACCAATTCGTTGACACGCTGACTCAACTCCACCACTTTAATCGTCATATAAAAATCACCCACAGGGTGACGCGGCTGCGATCTCACGCCGTCGCGCAGACTGCCGCGGCCAAGAGCTGCATTTTGGGGAGGAAACGATGCGACCCGGGAATTCCTGGCTGACACCTTTATTGCGGAGTGTTTCGGTACTGCTGATCGGCGGCGCGCTGATCGGTCCGTCGGCGACCGCGACGGCGAAATCCGACGGCGACCTCAAGATCGTGACGCTGTCGACGCGGCCCGACACCGTGAGCGGCGGCGACGTGCTGGTGCGCATCGATGTGCCGCGCGATGTCGACTTGCGCAACGTCAAGGTGCTGCTCAACGGCCACAGCGTCACCGGCGCCTTCCGCCCGGATGCGACCGGCAACTCGCTGATAGGGCTGGTGACCGGCCTCGGGCTCGGCGAGAACTCGCTTGTCGCCGTCGGCGGCAATGGCGGGGATAAAGGCCGCGGCGAAGAGGACAACCGCACGACCGCGCTGACGCTGACCAACTACCCCATCACCGGGCCGATCTTCTCGGGTCCGCACGAGCAGCCCTTCATCTGCATGACCGCGACATTCCCGATCCCTGCGACCATCAGCGGGCAGACGCTGGGCCCGTCGCTCGACGCCGATTGCTCGGCGGCGACGCGGGTGGACTACGTCTATCGCTCGACTGCCGGGACGTTCAAACCGCTGTCGAGCCCACCGAGCTACCCGGCCGACCTCGCGCAGACCACGACGAGCGAGGGCAAGACGGT
>WNFI01432746.1_pt1 | contig 13986 bp, 8 predicted proteins | sample 5400471 | NCBI WGS metagenome assembly WNFI01 (sample SAMN13153348, study PRJNA577476) | soil metagenome | isolation source: 100 cm saprolite on Douglas fir-dominated hillslope | place: USA:California | collected 2013-09-17 | reverse complement strand
ATCCTGCTTCTTTGCCGGAGAGCAAGAGTACCTTACTTGACCGGTATGAAGATGGCCGCTATATCAGCGGGAAACTAAGAAGGCTGCAGCGGGTGGACCGGCAGGTGGAGTGGGCCAAAGTGGTGGCTGCTATCCATAAGGACTCTATCATCTATTTGGATTTTTCTGCGTCCCGGTCCCTGGAAGGAAGTCTGCGTGATTTTAATGTTGTTTTTGATGGGTTCTATGACACCATGTATGTATTTGCCTACAACCTGATCTGGGCAAGCCGGACGGCCCAGGATATAGCCACGGAGGCATTTGTTAAATGCTGGCATTCCCGGGCAGCGTTTGAACCTCTCCCTACTATCAAAGCCTTTCTATATAAAGCAACCCGCGATGGCTGCCTCGATTACCTGGCCCGGCTTAGGAAAGAGGAGCTGGTAGAGAAAAAGATCTACCAGTTCCTGGCGAAAAACCTGAAAGACGAAGCTTATCTGAAAGACCATATCGTCAATGCAGAAATTTTCAGCGAGCTGCTCCGCGGGATAGACAGCCTTCCTTTGAAATGCCGGGAGGTTGTCATGCTGACTTATTTTAAGAGTTACAGTGCGGATGAAGTCGCCGGGCAATTGCAGACGAGTAGCCGCGATGTACTCCATCAGAAAGCCCGCGGAGTAAGGATCCTGCGGACATCCTTCCTTAAAAAAGCCTTGTTGCCCCCACAGGAATATTTCCTCTCGCTTGTTTGATTGTAAGACTCTCCCTCTAGTTCCCAATTCGGGATGTGAATGTGGACAATTATTCTTTAAAAAAAAGATAATTCCTTTTGTTAAAACTGGAATACCCCGTCTTACTTGTACAAGAGCAGTATTAATGCATGAAAATATGGTATTTTATATTGCCTGGATCATATAAGAAAAAAACAGGAGTACATGTCAGAGGATTTGCAACATATAGAAAGGATAGCCGGGCTGATCATAAAATATCATCGGGAAAAGATCAGCAAGCGGGAATACCGGGAGCTGATGGCTTGGTGTGACCTGTCTGAGGCGAACCGTAAACTTCTCGAGAGGCTTTCGGATCCCAACTATTTAAGAGATAAACTGAAAGTACTGCCGGATATGCAATCCTTAAAGGAAGCTGGTTGGAAAAAAATAATAGCGGCTATTTCGGCAGAGGATGAGGATCCTTATACTGCCGTGATCCCGGCGAGTCGTATCAACTGGTCCCGTTATGTGGTTGCAGCTTCCCTGGCAGGGGTACTTGCTGTTGGTGTTTGGTTGTATGTAAAATATTCTTCCGTTGCTAAGACCAATATGCCTTTGAGCCTTGCTTCCAATTTCAAAAATGATGTAAAGCCCGGTAGCGACAAAGCTCTTCTCACATTATCAGACGGATCTACTGTTGTACTGGATAGTATAGGGAGTGGAACGATCGCTCAGCAAGGGAATACGAAAATTGTGAAGGTGGATAATGGGAGACTTGCCTACAATGCATTAAATGAAAAACCAGGAGAGATTACCTATAATACGCTTACCACGCCGGCGGCCGGACAATTCCAGGTTGCTTTGCCGGATGGTAGTAAAGTATGGCTGAACAATGCCTCCTCTCTTCGGTATCCTGTTGCCTTCACAGGGAAGGTCCGGGAAGTGGAGTTGAAAGGAGAGGCCTATTTCGAAATAGCCCATAATGCTGCTCAACCTTTTAAAGTCAGGGTGGGTACTATGTTAGTGGATGTCCTTGGAACGAGTTTTAATATTGCAGCCTACGAGGATGAGAGTCATGTGAAAACGACTCTGCTGACTGGAGGCGTTCGTGTATCAGAGGGGGCCGTCAATACCTTGCTGAAGCCAGGTGAACAGGTGCAGGTTAATGCTGCAGGAGAATTCAGCGCCCCACAAGAGGTGGATGCAGAAGGAGTGATTGCCTGGAAGAATGGATTATTTCATTTTGAACGGGCAGATATCCATACCGTTATGAAAATGCTGGCCCGCTGGTATGATGTGGACGTTTTTTATGAGGGGCCGGTTACCAGTCACTTGTTCGGAGGAGATCTGCAGCGAAACCTAAACCTTTCGCAGGTGTTGGAGATTCTTCAGAAGAACCAGGTTCATTTCAGCCTGGAGGGGAAAAAGATCACTGTGCGGAATTAAATTTTGTCTTTGCTTACCAAACAATAAATGCAGCCATTTGAAAAATTGTTGGCCTTACCTTTTACTGCATCAGAAACACATATATAATATTCCCTCATTCAGGTGTAAGCCTATTCCCATTAGTTTTTAAACCAGTCCGTTGCTTGACCATTATTTTTTTTATTTAAATCGAGTTCTCTTTTCAGGAAGAGATTCCCGGTTTTAAATAGTATTAAAAACAATTAAATAATGAAACATGCGACCCAAGGCCTATTATAAATTTCCTTTACACCCCGAATAGCAGCAGTTATGCATACACGTTTCTTTGTTCAATTTGAATTATAAAAAAACCGGGAGTGTAACTAACACTCCCAGCTCTGAAGAATCCTGTTAGCGCAGGATTTAACTAAAATAATCCGTTCTAGAAAGAACAGACTCAAACTAAAACTTAAAGGTAATGAATTGTCTAATTACCGGGAATTCCTTTTCCCTAAGCGGGATTCCCCGCCAACTACTGCGAGTAATGAAACTGATGACCATTTTATTAGTTGCTGTCTATCTGCATGTTAGTGCAGCAGGTTTTAGCCAGAAAGTCAGTATATCGGGAAAGAATCTGCCCCTGGAGAAAGTGTTCTCTATGATCAAGAAACAGACGGGGTATGTATTTTTTTATGATTACAGCATTTTTCAGGGCGCCAGCAATGTCACACTGGATCTAAAAGATGCGGATATCGAGGAAGTAATGAAAGTCTGCCTCCAAGATCAAAGCCTTGAATTTAGCATTGTAAATAAGACTATTTCGATAACCAAAAGGGAAGAAAAAAAAATAGAAAGCATAGGCCCTGGTCCTGAAAAGACGGTTAAAGCTCAGGGGGTAGTAATGACCGAAACTGACCAGCCTCTATCAGGTAAACAAATTAAGATAAAAGAAGATCAACCTTATATACAAGTGCACTTACAGACAGCAGCAAATGTCCTTGACCAAGCTGTGGTGCAAGCATATGGAACAACATCCCAAAGGCTCACAACAGGCAATATAGTTAAAGTTACTGCAGCTGAAATAGAAAAACAACCAGTAATGAATCCTCTACAAGCTTTGCAAGGTAGGGTTCCTGGATTAGTAGTTACTCAGACAAGTGGATATGCAAGTGCACCATTTAAAGTCGAAATAAGAGGCAGGAATGCAATTAATAATAACTTTTCATCTGATCCTCTTTTTATTGTAGATGGTGTGCCATTAACAGTGCTTGATATTGGAGGAAATTCAAGCTACGTAAATGGATCTACAGGGTTTTTACAAAATGGGGGTCTGAATGGGCCAGCCGGTGGACAAAGCCCATTATTTAGTATTAATCCAGCAGATATTGAAAGTATAGAGGTTTTAAAGGATGCTGATGCGACCGCAATATATGGTTCACGTGGTGCTAATGGGGTAATATTAATTACAACTAAAAGGGGAAAAGCAGGAAAAACTGTTTTTGAAGCTAATGCAATGGAAGGGGTCAGTAAAGTTACCCGGCATTGGAATATGTTGAATACGCCACAGTACCTTCAGATGCGCAGAGAAGCGTTTAAAAATGATGGAATTACTCCCAATTCTTCAAGTGCTCCTGATCTGTTAGCCTGGGATACGTCAAAAAATACAGATTGGCAAAAATACCTGTGGGGTGGAACTGCAAGAAACCTTGAAGCAAGTGCAAGTGTTTCAGGTGGAAACGCTGTTACAACTTTTCGGATTAGTGGGACATATCATTATCAAACAAACATATTATCAGTGAGTGGGGCAGATCAAAGAGGGGCTGTATCCCTAAACTTGAAACATAAAACTCAAGATCAAAAGTTTGGCATCTCATTTACAAATTTTTACTCTTATGCCCAGGCAGATATGATCAATTTGCCGAATGCAGTAACCTTGGCTCCTGATGCTCCAGCACCATTCGACAAAAATGGAAATTTAAATTATTCAGGATGGGCACCACACCAAGGTTTATTCCCTTTTTCTAACCTTCTGAAACCTTATGTTTCCAAGACTAAATTTCTGAATAGCGATGTTGAATTGTCTTATCAAATTATCAAAGGATTAATATTGCGGTCCAATTTTGGATATAATAGCGTTCAAGCTAATTCAAACTCCTTTAATCCAATTATAGCTCAAGATCCAGGTACAAATCCTACGGGAACTGCCCAATTTGGCAACGATGCTACCACAAATTGGATTATAGAGCCGCAATTAGAATATGAAAAGGCATTAGGAAAAGGGAAACTAGATGTTTTATTAGGTGCAGCAAAACATAACACGACAACGGAAGGTCTTTACTTAGTTGGATCAGGATATACTAATGACGCTCTAATAAAAACAATTTCAAATGCTCCAAATAAATATTCAACAGACAATTATGGCCAATATAAATATGCAGCTGTATTTGGTAGAATAAATTATAACTGGGCAAATAAATATTTAGTAAATATAAATTTTAGAAGGGATGGATCATCGCGTTTTGGGCCAGGTCGGCAATTTGGAAATTTTGGCTCCGCCGGGATTGCTTGGATATTTAGTGAAGAGAATTGGGTTAAGAACAACATTGGACTTCTAAGTTTTGGAAAAATTAGAGGAAGTTACGGTACAACAGGGAGTGATCAGGTTGGTGATTATCAGTATTTAACACGATGGTCTTCAAATGGCACTCTGACTTATGGAAATATTCAACCTCTAATCCCAATGCAACATGCTGATTCAATATTCCAATGGCAAGTAAATCGGAAGTTAGAGTTGTCTTTAGCACTAGGCTTTTTAAAAGATAGAATAATGACTGAGGTTTCATATTACAGAAATAGATGTAATAATCAACTTGTTTCATTCCCCACGCCTGCGTTTACAGGATTTACAGGTGTTACAGCCAATTCTCCGGCGAATGTTCAAAATAGTGGGCTGGAAATTACCATAAATGTTAAACTAATCGATAATCGAGATTTAAAATGGTCTTTATCGATGAATACGAGCAGGAATTGGAATAAATTATTAGCATATCCGAATATAGACCAATCGCCTTATGCTGGAACTCTTGTTGTTGGTCAATCCCTTAATATTGCAAAACTTCTTCATTATACTGGCGTTGACTCTCAAACTGGCTTATACACGTTTGCGGATAAAAATAAAGATGGACAGATTACGATTGATTATTCGGGTATTACACCTGATGATAGATATAATATTGATTTAAGCCCCCGCTTCACGGGAGGGTTTGGGAATGCTATTTCCTACAAAAATTTGGAATTAAGCTTCTTCTTTTATTACAAAAATCAGATATCAGTAAATGCTCTTTCTCAGTCTGGCATACAAGGAACAATGAATAACCAACCTGTCGAAGTACTTAAAAGATGGCAAAACCCCGGGGACATTACTGGAGTAGCACGATTTACTACCACGGGTGGGAATAGTAATACATTAATGGATTCATATTTTCACTATTTCTCTGATGGAGTATATACCAAAGACGCCTCTTATTTGAGACTACAAAACCTGTCTCTTTCTTATGGGATGCCAAACAAATTCTTAACTAAATCCAAAATAAATTCCCTACGAATTTATATGAGAGCAACGAATCTATTCATTATAACTAAATATAAAGGCATTGATCCTGAAACAAACACCTTTGGTGGTATGCCCCCTTCAAGAACTATTGTTGGTGGCGTTTCAATAACCTTTTAAACCAACAACTATGCTGTCGAGTAATAAAAATAGAACCTCTATAATAGGGACAATAAAAATGAAATTCTCCAAGTCCATTTCAATTCGAATATTGCTATTGTCGTTAATAATATTGAGTCAGATTAAATGCAGTAAGATAGTCTCAGTTCCAGAGCCAGTAACAACAGTAACCTCAAGCGAAGCCTTTTCAACAGATGCGCAGGCAAATTCCGTTCTAGCAGGTGTTTATAGCGCAATGATTAATACTTCAGATGCATTTATTTGCTCAGGAGCATTAAGCGTTTATACTGCCATGTCTTCTGATGAATTAAACTCAGTGGACCAAACCGCTTCATATCTTGTCCAATTTCAAAATAATGAACTACAATCAACTAATGGCATTTTAAACACCAATTTTTGGACACCCGCGTATTCTTATATTTATACTGCAAATGCTGCCATTGCTGAACTTGAAAGTGCACATAGTATTTCGGATTCAGCAAGAAGAGTTTTAAAAGGAGAGGCAAAATTTGTAAGGGCACTTTGTTATTATTACTTAGTTAATATTTTTGGAGATGTACCATTAGTTCTCACTACCAATTATAATAAGACATCTTTATTGGCCAAAACATCTTCTACCGAAATACTTAGCAGCGTAGTTGCAGATCTAAAGGATGCCATCGGGCTATTGCCAGTTGATTATTCAATATCAAATGGAGAAAGAATTCGCCCTAATAAATGGGCGGCGGATGCTCTTTTGGCGAGAGTATCTCTTCTCACTCAAAATTGGGCTACCGCAGAAAGTTATTCTGATTCTGTAATCTCGAATTATAATCTGTTTCAATTGCAGGATAGCTTGCCGAACGTATTTCTTAAAAATAGCTCCGAAGCAATTTGGCAACTTCAACCTAATTCACAAAATTGCTGCAACTACTCTGCCGTTCCTGAAGGAGTATTATTAATTCCTTATGATTCAACACATAGCCCAACATACTCCTTAACGCCACAACTTCTGAATTCCTTTGAAGCCAATGATAAACGAAGGCTTATATGGGTGGACAGCGTAAATTTTAACGGCTCTTATTTTTACTACCCTTATAAGTATACAATTGGCCCTGCTCAAGTATATACAGCACCGCAGACCCAATATTATATGGTCTTACGTCTTGCGGAGCAATATCTCATAAGGGCTGAATCAAGATTGCAAAATGGGGATGTAAATGGTGCAATTGCAGATATGAATAGAATAAGAAATCGCGCAGGGTTAACCAATTATTTAGGAGCTACCGACAAACAAGCTATACTTAATGCAATACTCCACGAAAGACAAACGGAGCTATTCTGTGAGTGGGGACAAAGGTGGTTAGATTTAAAAAGAACAGGATTGGCGTTGCCCTATTTTGGTACATTTAAGCCCAACTGGAGCCCAAATGCGCTTTTGTATCCTATTCCTCTGTCTGAGCTGATTGCAGATCCAAATCTGAAGCAAAATATTGGGTACAATTGATTTTTTTTAAAGCTTCTACTTTGGTAAAGGATGATTGCAGCAGCCATCTAAACTTTTCAACAGGTATTTTTTATAGGTCATGCACTTCTTAAAGTAAACTGGCCAATAGACTCCTTGCTCATCATGCGGTTACGATTGTCACAAATGAAAAAGCACATTTACAAAGTGCCTTTGCGATATCAATTTTTCGGATAATGTAAAAGATCTGCTCCTTATTTTGGGAAAGGCTTGTGATTAGGGGAATTCTGGAGTTCATTCCTATATAGGATTATAGGTTACATTAAAATTTATTTATTCTTAGTCAATATCTTTAAAAAGTGACATATAACACTTTTTTTGATCCGCCAGGAATTGTTGTCCCATAGAGCTGGTATGAGAATGTACCCTGAAATAAAGCAATGTGTGTATTGATACCTGCCATTGTAGTAAATATAGAATTATTTGAGCCTCCAGTTGCAATTGTAACATATGCCAAATATCCTTTTTGGTAGAAGAGAGTTGCAATGGATGTGGTGTATTTCTTATTTAATCTTGCAAATAATACTCCCGAAAATAGCAAGGCACAGCAGGAAATTATGACGAATATAAATCGTTTCGATTTCATATAATCAATTTTAACCTTATCAATTTAGTTTTACAATAAAAATAGGGGTACCCACCTTATCATGGGTACCCCGCAAATCAACAGAGCTGATTTTCTCTTTGGAAATCTAACTTCCTAGAAGGAAACATAGACAGCATTAGCAGTTCCACCAGAAGTCTTGCTGCCATACATTTGGTAACTAAGGCTTCCCGTAATTTTGGCCAGGTGATTTGATCCTGTGCTAACTGTGGTAAATTGCGTGTTATCAGTACCACCAACTACTATTGTCCTCAAAGTACCACCTGCATCTTTATAAAACAGAGTAGCAATAGAAGAAGTAAATTTCTTATTGGCTTTAGTTGCCAATACTGCGCAAAAAGCTAATGTAAACGCGCCGAAGGTCAAAAAGATTCTTTTTCTCTTGTTCATAAAAAAATATTTAAAGAAATGAATAATGGCTCTTCTTTAAGATTACTTAACAAGGAAAAGAAGGGCATCAAAGCCTTTGTTAAGTGTCATGACAAAGTTTAATCAATTTATATACCTATTTGACTTTTTCGTTTTTGGATAATTATTGCATTCCTCTGATTTATCGAAAACCAGTCCAATACTTATAATCCCCAGGAGCAGTAAATTGATCAGAATTCTATGATACCAAGATATCTTAGGAATAATTCCAACGTAAGGTCTGACCCTACCGGCGTAAAAATTGTGAATTATCAAGACATATGATATATAGCTGATGACAGAAAAAAATGCTATATACAACCCTATGCGTCTAAGACTAGGGATTGCGAGAAAAAAACTGATCAATACTTCTATAAGCGGCATTAAGAAACTAATCCAATTTGGATAATCTCTTAGATATGCAGCATCTCCTATCCAGGCCCTAAATCTATTGAAGTCAATTATGGTTGCAGATGCAACATACGCGAATGTAAAAAATAGAATTGTTATGCTCGAGGCAAATATTAACTTTGAATTTATCATAATGAAATATTGCTAATTATCGGATATCCAAACAGATCAGGGTTGGCTATTCTAATTAAAAAATGGATGATCCCCGAATTTCCTTTCATAAAATCTGCTGTTGGCTGAATGCCATTTTCCAGAAGCCAATAATAATCTTCATCAGATTCAAATGAGCCATGGAGTAATACTTCCGCTATCCATTCTGCTCTTTTCTTCCACTTTTCGTCTTTATATTCTCTCCATAATTCTAAATAAAGTTCACCTAATTGAGAGAGCCCGCCTGACTGTGAAAAATTGTTATGTACAATAAAATCAGGTTGTTTTTCAATAGCCTTTTCGACTATTAGTTTATAAGGATCATCTTTAAACAACTTATTTGCCCTTATGAATGTCAAGAAAATTCCAGAAACCCCTTCAGTATTCAATTCCTCTTCAGTAAAAAATGAACCGTCTTTATTGAAATTCAGCCTATCTGTACTTATTGTTAGCCATTCAATACCTTTTTTTATTGCACTAGAAATCGGATCTGAAACTCCAAAGTGAAAGCAGTATTCTAATAGAAAATATAGAATTCCAGCAACGCCATATTCAAAACTTACTCTTTTAGCTAGAACATTTCCATTAGTTACAGTGAACCAGGATCCATCAATTTGTTGGCTCTTCAATAATTTGTTTTTTATCCTATCTAGCGAAGCTTTCAAAAATTCGATGGGTAAATAATCCTTGCAAAGCAAAATCGCTATTCCTTGTCCTGAACTACCAGAAAAAATATCAAATCCATCAATTTCAGCGGTAAGGGATCCAAGTAAAGCGCCCCTTGTCTCTGGCCTATCTCTAAGTAATCCAGCTTTTAAGCCTGCGGAAATGGCCAAACATGCACCGGCAGATCCATCATAAAGCCCTAAACTAGCATTTGGCAATTCCTTTAGAAATACATCTTGTATGAAGTCAATTCCTTTCCTGTATGCATTCAAACAGTTACCAATGTCATATCCTGCAATCTTTGCTTTTGACAATGTATAAATAACTCCTGAAATACCCTGCTGAAGCCAAGGATAAACAGTATAGGCTTTCTGCTCATTCCTTATCTTCTCATTATTACTAAAGTCTTTAGACACCCAGAGATCCTCTAATACCATAGGAGGTTTGCAGAGTGATTTTAGAGACTTGTTAATTATTTGACTTAAATTGTCATTTTGAATCGTTTTAATGTCGGTTTTTTTGAAGTCTGCCTTCGTTTTTTTTGCAATTTCTTCCATAAAGGCGCGGATTGCTGAGGTAAAAGAAGATAATTTTGGTCTTGCCTGCGGGTCGTGGTGCAAGCCCAATGCTATTATATTTGCTAATTCCTCATGACCAATAAAAAAAATAAGCCTAGCTTTCAATTCAATATGATTGCCTGTATAAATTTTGGTAGGAAAAATCCCCGTCAATAAGTATAGCATTGTTGCACTAAGACCATAAATATCTTCCATTTTTGTGGGGATATCTTTCCTCAATTGTTCTGGAGACATAAAGCCATGGGTTCCAAATTGGAAAGGTGGATTGGGAAGTCTTTCCTCAAAGGAATAGGACAGTTCAATATCAATTGGATAGCATTTGCCCCCCTTAACTAAAAAATTTTCAACTGTAATGTCTCTATGTACTACGTCATTTTCATGAAATGATTTCACAAGTTCAATTAAATCCAAAATAACATTTAGAATGGAGAATTTCTCCTTTAAAGCAAGCATATCCCAGACAATAAATTGCTTATTTTTTTCTAAAAAAAACTTATGGAGAGAAGGCCCTTTTATAAAATCTATGACAAAATAAATGTCATTATTCTCCGAGAATAATTCAATTACTTTTGGCAACGGTATTATATTCCTTAGCCGGTCATGTAGTTGCTTTTGCCATATAATTCGATCTTGTATATCTCTTCCTTCATCATCCGAACACATTGCCATTTTCCCTTGTTTTACCACACAATAGCTTGGAATAAACCCTTTCTTCAGATAGAGACATTTAAAAACATTACCCCGTGCGTCTGATTTCAGAATTTCAATCCTTTTATAAGTGCCTTTAAATATATGATTTTCTTTGGGTGGTGAAATTATCTCAATACCCTCAAATGGCCAGTTTAACATTAAACACTTTTCGTTGGATATTTCGGCTCTATTTTCTTTCAAATATATATTTTGATTAACTAGCCCCTTCTTGTAACTGCAGTAAACTAATCCACCCAAGTGAATAGCTTCTGGGATTGCTGGCCCTTTGTATGACTTCGTGATTTTTATTAGGTTATTGACAAGTGAATTTAATTCGGTTGCGTTTTCATTATATATGCTTATTATTTTTCCCACTTCATAATAGCCGAGATGGCCATCAAGTATGTTTTTAGCAATAAATTTATCTGCGGGAATTCTGAACTGCATTTTAGGTTTTAATAGGAAAGGAATAGTATCAATTAACAAACTAGTTAAGTTCGAAATGACGACAGATATATGAAGTACCCAACCTTCAATTGATTCAAAATCTTTTGAAGATAAATGGTATCCTATTTTCTTAAACTTGATGTTGTGCACTTTCAAAATATCTTCAAAATTGCGTTCTTCAACAAATGTCTCAGGAATATTCATCGAATGTTCTTCCTTTTCAACGTATTTTGATAAATCAAACATATTTTTAATAAATTTTAAATTAGTTGGTAATTCGGCTAGTTTGATCTTCATTCGATATTAAAAGCCAAATTGCATGCATCGAAAAAACACAGATTACAATTGTTGGAAATATTTGGTACCTTAAAACAACGGGTGATGCGAATATGCTAAATGTGGCATTTAGCAGCCAAAAGAATATATTTAGGCATAAGAGCTTTGATACTCTAGCATTACTTTTCCCAATTTTAAACATTATCATGCCTATGCAACAGAGTATAAACATACAGTTAATTAGAGCATTAAATATGGGGTAAGATTGTACTACCATTATTTTCGTTCCCTTTTGTTGATTGCTAACTTTCTGGCTTCTATAGTTGAACCATTCCTTCGGGAGTTTGCCGACGCTGTCAGATCCCATGTTATAAATCCCAATAAATTCCAATGGTGGCAATACAAATTTCATTGCATTTGGAAACAAAAACTCTTTCGCAAAGTCTATTGGATATTTTTTTATTAAGTACAGTGCATAATCTTTATATAAAGGACCTTCTGATGCCCACCTTTTAAAATATGGAGTTGAGCTGTCATTTTGCCAATCTTTGGACATATAATCTACTAGGGGCCCTTTGGCACTCCACAAATAGAAATATGAGTCGACGGAATCCTCATGAGTGAATTTTACTTTGCTTAAGGTATCCATATGCTTTCTTACAGACCCTTCTAGCTTCTCGAATTTTGGAAGAATTGGACCACGTTTCGAAGGCGGAATGTGCTGGTACATATAAAGAGCGTTATTGGCTAATTGCCAACCGCCAAACGCTGCAAACTGTCTTTTACCTGTGACGTCCTCCATTTTGGAACTAGTAAATAGTATTGACAGGGTAACTAATAAAACACCCATCGCAATTCCGGAGATCTTATAAGACCAGTGTTTCCCCGATAAAAGAAATGCTAAAGCTGCGATGAACGGATAGATGATAGCATTGTAACGCAACGTAAATATAAACAGTAACAAAATCGACTGGAGAAACACATGGTAAGGCTTTGGTCGATAAATTATCCACAACAATTGACTCAACCAAAGAAAACTGAGGCCAATAAACAAAGCATCAGCTGAAACATAATTGCTAATATAAAGAGGTATGGGACTAAAAATCAAAAGAATATATAAAATGTTTTTGACAGCACGGGCTGGTTTTAGAAAATAGAAAAAGGTTTGTAGGAATAAGAGAGTATTTAACTGCAGAAAAAAATATTGTATGGCAACAAGCAGCTTATCTGAATGCGTAAACACACTCACCAGTCTTAGAATGTACCAGGAAGGCGGCAAGAGCAAACAGCAGGTACGCCCGGTTCCCCTTATTCCTCCAAACGTAATCGAGAAAAGATGGCAGCAATTCGTACTCCCTTCCTTCCTGTTCCCGGGACTGCTCCACCCCTGTCTTCTCCTCATGATATTCCTGTTCGGTATTGATCGACCATAAATTCGCTTTACTGGTAATACCAGCCTCTATATTATCGACAGCCACCATAGAGCAAAGCATCGAATGGTCGGCATTATTGTATTTATGCATCCCGTTACGGCCTACCAGGAACAGGTTCTCGAACTGATCCGTAAAGGAGCGGATCTCCCCGAACCGCTCATAAGTACCAAAATAAGCCGGATAAGTCTTCTCCATCCGCCGCACCATGATATCCAGGACATCCTCCACATTAGCCAGATCCATTTTCTCCAGTTCCTGTATAGCAGCTTGTTGAATGGCTTCATCAGATAAGGCCCAGAAAGCATCCGTCTTGTTACAGAAGTACTCCATCCCGATCCAGGTAGTATTGGGATCTTTGATCATCCCATCCCCCCAGTTATTGTAGATCATCAATCGCCCAACCTTTACATCCCTCTCCTGGATATAGATCCAGTTGTCCTTCAACTCCAGCTTCTCATAACCGCCAGCCTTGTTCCGGGAGGACAACTGCCGCAGCAGGATTCCTACGTTAATGAAATCCCTGTACTGCAGGCCGGCCGCCACCTCACGCACCGCTGACGGCACATCCGCCTCCATCCCTGCCACCAGTTCCTGCACCGGCATCGTCGAGAAAAAATAATCCCCTTCCCAGGCGCCCGTCTGCCCCGTCTGCGAATTAATAGTATTAACCGAAGTGATAGCATTCTCCTGCGTATAGATCCGCTGCACATCCTGATGGAAATAGATCTTACCCCCCATCTCTTCGATCTGCCGGGCCGTCTCCTCCCAGAGGGAACCAGGCCCCTTCTTGGGATAGAGGAACTGCTCGATCAGGCTCGTCTCCGTCCCCTTCTGGTTGATATCCCCTTTACCCTTTTTTTGGCGTACCATCGTTTTAAGGGCCTGCGCAATGGCCTTGCTAAGTGACACCCCCTTGATGCGCTGCGCACCCCATTCGGCAGAAATTTCATGACAAGGCACTCCCCATACCTTTTCCGTATAATCCTTAAAAAAGAG
>WNFI01138370.1_pt2 | contig 13986 bp, 16 predicted proteins | sample 5400471 | NCBI WGS metagenome assembly WNFI01 (sample SAMN13153348, study PRJNA577476) | soil metagenome | isolation source: 100 cm saprolite on Douglas fir-dominated hillslope | place: USA:California | collected 2013-09-17 | reverse complement strand
TTAGCATGATGCTATAAGGCCCGTGCTATACTCCAAGCTATGAAATTCCGCGTACTGCAAGATAACCTCCGCAGAACGATTTGGGAGCGCATCGGCGAGGGCGACCTGACCGGACTCCGGCTGGCTCAGCAGACCGGGTTCAAGCAAGCGCACATTTCCAACTTCCTGAACAAGAAGCGCGGTCTGAGTCTCGAAGGCATGGACAAAGTTCTTGCGGTGCAGCATCTTTCAGTGCTGGATCTGCTCGATCCCACCGAGGTCAACAAACGCGCTTCTATCCTGCCTCCCAGTGGCGATGAGTTTGAGAATGTATTGTTGACCGACGGAGCCGTTGCCGCCACCCAGCCGTTGATCACCAGCATGAATGTAAAAGAAATCCTGAAATTCAAGAAAAATTTCTTGCGCAAGCTGAAGGCGGAAACCGAAGGCGATCGCGGGAACTGGGAGCGTTTCGTGCTCATCAAGGTTGACGGGCGGGAAGGGATGAGCATGTACCCGCGCCTGCTGCCCGGCGCCACACTACTGCTCGATCGTCATTACAACTCGCTGAAGCCCTATCGCAAGGGTGAGTTCAACATGTACGCGGTCACCAAAGATGGGAATTGCACCGTCAAGTACGTGGAAGTGGCCGGCAATCATCTGATTCTGCGTCCGCACAATCAGGCTTATCCCATCGAAGTGGTAACCATGGAAGACGGCAAGACCGCCGCGGATTACCTGGTCGGCCGCGTCTGCTACGTCGGCATCGAGACGTAACGCACTGAATCATTGAGCGGTCGGTCATTCACTCGTTGAGCTTCTTCCTACTTCTTTCCCGCCACCGCGTTCAGACATTTCCCATACAACTCCAGCAAATGCGCAGCGTAGTCTTCCGGCTTTGCCGCCGATCCCGTTCCCTGGAAGCCGACTCCGGACGACGTTGTCCGGCCGTACCCGGTCGTCATGGCAACAAACTTCATAAGGTCGAGCGCGATGTCCTCATTGCGGCGCGCACCCGCATGCAAGGCTGGTCCTTCTTCCATGAGTCCTTCTCCTGAACCGGAAATAAATGGGATTTCTTCGTCTTCCATACGCCTGAAAATGCTCTGTCAGCGATGATAGCAGGGTCCGCAGAGTGGTGTCCGCTAGGCCGTCACGGCGAACGGTTCTACTTTGCCGCTTTTGTATTCAAGGCGAACACACTATGCGGATTCCGTTGCAAAGCCTCGTCCAGAGCCTTGTTCGCAGCGGAAGTATCACCTTTCTTTCGATAAGCAATAGCCAGCCACACGTAGGTTTCGTCCGCTGTAGGATCACCGTCGATCGACTTCTGCAGATTCGTGATTGCTTTGTCCAGGTCGCCGCCGAACATCTTAGGCGCATGTAAATATTGCCGCCCTAGACTAGCCAGCACCTGTGGATTGCTACTATCTAACTCCAATGCCCGCTTGTTCTCCGCGTCCACTTTAGGCCCGAATCGTGCCCCGAGCATGAATCCAACCCCGAGTCCGATCTTGTTTCCATACAGATCCGCGAGCAAACTATGAGCGACCGCAGAATGTTCGTCCAGCTTTAACGCTTCCTGGGCGTCGGCGATGGCTTGATCGAGAATGGCGGACGCAGTCTTGTTACTTCTGAATTCACGAGCCGATGAGGACCGGTAGTAGTCCACTCGCGCCAGTTCGTAGAAATACAGCGCGTTGCCGGGATTCTGCTGTGTGAGGTTGAGGAAATGATCCCGCGCCCGGTTGAGCGCGTCCTCTTTCAGCGTCGTCCGTCCTTCGTCCAGCAGTTGCAAACCCGCGGCCAGGGCTGGGTCCGGAGCCTGGGCAAAGGTCAGGACAGAAAGCAAACACAGGAGGATCAGATTGCAGCAGCAGCGTCTCATCACGGTTTGGATTCGAGCGCGCCGAAAAAAGATGTGCGCACCCATCGTCAAACAGTTCGACGCGGGCCGATGGCACCATGGATTTGATCAGATCGGCGGCATGCTCTTCAATCCGCATGCGGCACCTCGCTCATCAGCCCCATCAGATTGCCTTCGGAGTCACGAAAAAAAGTCATCACAAATCGTGCGCCGGCATTCGCGCGATGAGATGTGGCTCATCTTCAAAGTGCACTCCGCTTTCTTTCATCTTGCCGAATGCCGACCGGATATCAGCCACGGCAAAATACAACACCGAGCTGGGATGATCGAACTCCGGTTTTTCCGGCCGGGTCAGCATCAGGCGCACGCCTCCACAATCAAAAAATGCCAGTCCGGGCGGAGCCTTGAACAGTAGTTTCAAACCTAATGCATTCTGATAGAAAGCGGCAGCGCGCTCCACATCGTGCGCATTGATGGCAATTTGCCCCAGCCGCGAGATTCCGATTCCAGTTGCCGCCAGATTCATTTTTCTTGACCTCGCAATCTAATTTAGTTAGCATAGCTAACTATATTCAATGGTCAAAGTCAAGTCAGAAAATATCTCGCCACAGGCGATCGCCGTCGCCGACCACCTGCACTCGGCTGCCATCCACCTGCTCCGCCGGGTACGCAAGCAGGACGCCGCCACCGGCGAAGGTCCTGCCCGCCTTTCCGCTCTGTCCGTCCTCGTCTTCGCGGGGTCAAAAACGCTGGGGGAACTGGCGACAGCCGAGCAGGTCAAGCCCCCCACAATGAGCCGCATCGTGGCTGGCCTCGCGCGCAGCCGCCTGGTCGAAATTACCGCCGACTCCAGGGATGCCCGCCGCATGCACATCCGCGCCACTCCCAAAGGCACGCGCCTGTTGCAGAAAGGACGCCGGCTGCGCATCGAATATCTGGCCGCCCAACTCAATGCCCTTTCCCCGCAAGAACTTGTCAAGCTCGGCGAGGCTGTGGATATCTTGCAGACACTCCTGGCCGCCTGGCACTAATATCTGCCAGGCGTTACGTCCAGCTTGGGTACTCTGGTCACGTGAAATCCCAATGAGGATGCCCGATACTTAGAAGGGTTTCATGTTTAGGTCCGCGATGGCGAAAGGTCAGGGCGGCGTACCGGCGTCCTTGGCAAGCCGTGTGGCGGATATCCCCCAGGGAATCAAGTAAAGACAGTCTTACTTTGAGGTCCGAATATTGCCACGTCGATTGCCACGTCCACCCAACATTGTGATCGCTGCCGCCCTTCTGTTTCTAGTGCACATCGGTGTGGTTACGACCGTTGGGACTGTCGTCCCCGGGCCTGTGCTGTCCGACCTCATCCAACTCATCTTGGGTGGTCTTGTAATCGTCGCGTGCGCGCGTGCGAGTCGCAGCGCGGAGGGGATGCCTCGTTCCGTCTGGAGGCTGACCGCGGCGGCGTACATGGTGTGGTTTGTTGCCCAGAGCCTCGGTGTCTATATGGATCTTTCCAGGTCTGCGGGTGGCGCAGAGTGGATATCTAATCTGCTGTTCTGCTTCTGGTTTGCTCCCTTGGCCATGGCGCTCTTCCTGGGCCCGGAGAGTGAAAGCGGACGCCTGGACGCTGTGGTCGTTCTCGACTTCGTGCAGGCTGTCCTGATTTGCGTTGCAGCCTACTTGTATTTTTTCTATCTGCCGAAGTCGGAGGCGCACGGCGAATTGGCTCATTCGGTTTGGGCTCCCTACTTTGTAGGCTACGGATTTGTCGCTTCGGCTTTTCTGCTGCGAGCTGCCCTTACACACTCCCGCGCTGTCCGTTCGCTGTTCGGAAAGCTGGGAGTCTTGCTGGCTCTTTCGGGCATGCTCGATGCCATGTACTACTACGGGCCGGGACGCAATCTGAAAACGGGCGCATGGTTTGACCTCCTGTGGAGCCTGTTTCTGGTAGCACCTCTGGTCATCGCCACCACCTGGAAACAGCCGGAGGCGGCAGACCTGTCCAGTGATCTGCCTAAGCGCGAGAAGAGAATTCATACCGAGATTTTTTATCTGTTCTACCCGCTGCTTGTGCTTTTCATGTCCCTGAGCATCGCCCGAGAGCGGCTGGGACTGGCGGCAGCCGTGGTCTTTCTCTCCTTCGTGTGTTCGAGCGCGCGGCTTCTGGTCACTCAATACCGCCTGGTGCAGGCGCAGGAAGCGTTGCGCCGCGAGGCTTCCCGCGACGGCTTGACAGGATTGTGGAACCGGAAAGCGATTCTCGAGATCTTCGAGCGCGAACTGCTTCGCTCCCAGCGCCGGGGCGGGTCCGTCGGCATCATCATGGCGGATGTGGATCACTTCAAGGCGGTGAATGACAGCCGAGGCCACGTCGCTGGAGATCTGGTACTGCGCATCATCGCCAGCGAAATTGCCGCAGTGGTTCGCCCCTACGACTCCGTCGGCCGCTACGGCGGGGAAGAGTTTCTGATCGTGGTTCCCGGCTGCGGCGCCTCCGAAACATGGGAACTGGCTGAACGCATCCGCAGCTGTGTCGCAAATTGCAGCGTCGTCGCGGGAGGCTCCTGCGTGAATGTGAGTCTCAGCCTGGGGATTGCTACCGGGAACTCCGCTGCGGACACGGAAAAATTGCTGCAGGCGGCCGACACCGCGCTCTATCAGGCCAAGAATGCCGGACGCAACCGCGTCGAGCCCGGCACCGAACGTGCCGTGAGCGACAGTCAAAATACCTCGCCCGCGCAAAGCAAGTTCTGGCTGTGATCGACTCCCCGCCGACATCTCTGCTCAGGGAGCACGTGGCACCAGGTGAACGTCGAGGGTGAGCCTCAAGGGTGAGCGTCGATAAGAGCGATCAGACCGGCATGGACCCGACTCCCGGTTGCCGTTCTCGGATGTGTCGGCTGATTCGTTCAGACGCAAAAAAGCGGCCCGAAAGCCGCTTTTTCACGATGCGTGAGGCACGACTGACAAGCTAGATGGGGACTCCTTTACCGGCGGCCCTTCCTGGCTTTCTTCTTCGCCTTTTTCGCAGGCTTTCGGGCCTTTTTCTTCGCAGCCTTCTTGGGAGCTTTCTTCTTCGCTGTTTTTTTGGCAGCTTTCTTCGCTGGCTTCTTCGCGGCAGGCTTCTTCTTGGCTGCTTTCTTTTTCGCCGCGGGTTTGCTGCCGCCTCCGCCGCCGCTGGCAGCCGGTGCAGGTTTGGATGCGGGTTTGGGCGCGGGAGGCACGGGAGCCGGGACCGGTTCACCTTCGTCTATCCCCGGTTGCGATACTCCGGACTCTTCTTCTTCCTCCTCCTCCTCCTCGAAGTCCTCTTCCAGCGACTCACTGTAGGCGCCGCTGTCACCGAACTCTTCTTCGTCGTCACGTCCATAGAGCGTGGGGTCGTAGAACGTCATTGCTCCTCCTGATCTAGATCTTTGTGGCGGCCTGGGGCGGGAACTGCGCGTCCTGGGCTGCGGGCACGAGAGAATTTAAAAGACCACCGGAACTGCTGCTGGAACGGCCCGCGATTATAACACGACGTTTACTGCATACTGCAAGGGCCGTTGCATACTTCAGGGACCGTGAATCTGACCTGCCTACCTGTTACCACAGAGAAACGGGAGAAGGGAAGAAGAATCGGTATCGCGGGGAGCATTTCCCCGAGTCCGACTTCCAAGGTCCCACTTGACGATGGCATTGGGCTACTCCTCTCAATGGATTATCGGTGCTTCGGAACGTCCACAGGCTTGGTGAGGGTCCGAGAAGACCTTAGCGGGCGGACTGCACGACCAGGATCATGCCCGGGCGGAGGACAGCGACGTTGCTGTTGTCGCGCTTGAGGGCAGCTACCGTAGTTTTGTAGGAGGTGGCGATGGAGTAAAACGTCTCGCCGTACTTGACCCGGTGGCGAATGACGCTGGCTTCTTCAGAATTGGCATTTGTGTCGGCGGTTTTTGCCGAATTGGCGGTACTCTTGTTGGTGACGGCCGGGCTACCTTTGGTGCCGTGCCTGGAAGACTTGCTCGACCGCGACGACACGACTTCGGTCTCACGCGGACTAGGCGAGACTGGCAGGTGTAGCGCCAGCACCTTGCGTCCGCGAAGGCTGTCGCCGCGCAGGCCGTTCCAGCGGCGGAGCATCTGCGGAGATACGCCGAAGTTCTCGGCCACGGTTTCTACACTGTCACCCTTGTGGACTTTGTAACGCGTGATACGGCGCGCATAGGTCGCCGTGTCGCTGATGGGGTGCTTGCCGGGAGCAACCGGGATGACTAGCTTGGCGCCAGTTTCGAGGTCCGTGCCGTCCAGATGGTTGACTTCCGCAATCGATTTGGCTGGGGCCCGGTACGATTTAGCCAGGGAAGCCAGAGTATCGCCCGCCTGTACGGTGTGATAACGCCACGAGAGTCGCATGCCCGTGGGAATCGCGGCAATGGCGGTCTGGTATTCGTCTTTCGTTCCAGCCGGCAGATGAAGCTCAAACTTTCCTTCACGCGGCGTGGTTAGGCGAAGCAGGCTGGGATTAAGCTCCTGCAACTCCACCGTTGTCGCGCCCACGCATTCCGCTACCAGGCGAAGATCGACCGGGTAGGTGATAGTCACGGAGTCATACTTCGCCGGGTGGTCCATCGCGAGGTCCTGCAGTCCGTACTGCGACGGATTCTTGGCGATTATGGTCACGGCGAGGATAATGGGAACGTAGTTGCGTGTCTCTTTAGGCAGAACGTTGCGGTGGTAGAGCTCCCAGAAGTCGGCGTAGCCGGTACGTCGGACTGCGGCCTGCACCGTGCCAGGGCCTGAATTGTAGGCGGCCATAGCCAAGTACCAGTCGCCGAACTGGTTATACAGATCTTTCAGGTGGCGGGCGGCGGCACGGGTGGACTTCTCGGGATCCTGGCGATCATCAACCCACATGTTGTGCGACAGCCCGTACCCGCGGGCGCGGCTGCCCATGAATTGCCAGATCCCGCGGGCGCCCACGCGCGAGACTGCTAACGGATGGAAGCCAGACTCGGCCTGCGCCAGATAGATCAGGTCCTGAGGTACGCCCTCTTCCTTAAGGATCGAAACCATCATGTCGTGGTAACGGCCGGAGCGGGAGAAGGCGCGCTCGAAGGTGCCCCGACCACGATTGGAGAAGTAGCTGATGTAGCCCGCTACCTGATCGGTCATCATGAGCGGCAAGTCAGACCGGGTTGACTTGATCTCAGCCTGCGCTTTGGCCTTTACATTGGGATCGGCGGACGGCGTGATGCCATTGGTTTCGTCGATGGGTGCGGGCTCGGACTTTTGCTGCGCTTCGGACTCGCCGCTGAGGCCACCGATGTCGAGCTGATTGACCCCGGCGACGATGCGGTCGAATTCTTTTTGCAGGCGCTCATCGGAGCGGACGTCGAGGTTGCTCCCCAGCAAAGCATTGAAGGCATTGTCGAAATTCTGTTTCGCGGCCTCGGTGCGTCCCGCCTGGTAGTTAGACAAACCTGTCTGATATTCCTTCTCGACCCGAACCACGAGATCACCGATGGGGTCGGCGGCTGGCCCTGGCTGCGACGAAGAATTAACTTCCAGCGACTGCTGAGTCTTCTGGACCGGGATCGAAGCGGCGGCCTGCTGAGGCTCGGACTGCGGGGGCTGTGTTGGAGCCGGTGCGGACGCTCTCAGTGAAGGCGCCGACGCAGGAGGCAGAAGCGAAACCGGTTTTTGAGCAGTCTGGCAGGAAGAAGCCGCAAAGGCCACAGAGGCCAACAACGCGGTCCGGACATAGAGGTCTGCAACTCGCATATTTCTCTTATTTTTCTATCAGATGCACACGTGCTCCTGGTGCAGAACTCAGCTGGATTCTAATCAAAATCGTACCCGGCACGCCGCCAATGGTCAACGCTGAAAAGGTCCAGCGGCGGTTACTTTCGGCATCGACCCGGCTGTTACCAAACGCCCTATTACTCAGAGGGCAGAACGGCGGCAAAGGTTTGATTTCAGTCTCTTGATCAGGTCTAAAGATTCGGGTCTTCTACCTCGACTTCGAATTCGGGCCTCACAGTTCGGACTTGCCGCTTGTGCCGTCTCGCTATCAGACGCGCCAATAGTCGGGGCGCCAGTTTTGAATCGCTTTCTTGATGTCGGCCCGGGAAAGATTCTGACTGAGCGCCCTCTCGCATAGCCCAGGCAATTCCGCATTCGGCGCGAAGCGCAAGCCAATGAGTTGAGTTTCGGTTAACTCAGGAATGCGGGAGCGCAGCGGCTCGGAGAGAACTGTAGCCAGCCGGAGTCGCTCTTCCAGGCGAATCACTCGATCCTGGACTCTCAGGGAATACATCCGAGTCTTGAGTGCGACCACGGTAGCGGCGGCCAAGACCACAAACGCCACCGCTGAGGGCAGTCCCGGGTGACGAATGAAGTGGACCACGGACCAAAGCAGACTTAGACCAAATATCGGAAGCGCGAAGAACTGATACAGCGGATCGATGCGCCCATGATTGGCGAAAGTCTGTGGTCTCTTTTCGGCCATGGTGGCTCCTGGGCGCGGCCCCGGTCCGACGAAAACGTGAGTGGCTCGCGCGAGACGTGCAAGTGTAACAAAACCTAGCGGCAAATGGTGTCGCCGGAATTATATAATCGCGCCGCCGTCGGCTCCGCCCTCCCGGACCGAACTTGGGGTCTTTGGGAGATCGTCGCGCCTGTCGCAGATAGAATCGGTGAAGCGTATCGTGTGTGGGGAACTGGACTGCGCGTTTCGCGGGGCTAAAAAATGCGTGCGGTGCGGAGTCTTTCGGCTCCGCGCACGAAATCCAAGGCAATCATGAAAGCCATTCAAGTGAAACAAGTTGGTGGGCCTGAGGCGATGGAACTGGTGGAATTGCCGGTTCCACAGCCGAAGGCGAATGAGGCGGTCGTGAAAATTGCCGCTTCGGGCGTGAACTTTATTGATGTCTATTTTCGTGAGGGCCGGTACAAAGCGCCGCCGCCTCTTGTTCTGGGGCAGGAGGCCGCGGGGACAGTCACAGCTGTCGGCGCCGACGTCAACTCGGTGAAAGTTGGCGATCGCGTGGGCTGGACCAGCTTGCTGGGTTCTTATGCGGAGTATGCGGCCGTGACTGCTGACCGGTTGGTGCCGATTCCAGCGGGCGTATCCGATCAACAGGCTGCGGCCGCAATGCTGCAGGGCATGACCGCGCAATACTTGTCGCATGATACCTATCCGTTAAAAAAAGGCGAGACTGCTTTAGTGCATGCGGCGGCGGGCGGTGTAGGCCTACTGTTGACGCAGATGGCGCACAACATTGGGGCGCGCGTGATCGCGACGGTCTCGACGGAGGAGAAGGCGAAGCTGGCACGCGAGGCTGGTGCGGATGAGGTGATCCTGTACACACACGCCGATTTCGAGTCGGAGACGAAGCGACTCACCGACGGTAAGGGCGTTGACGTTGTATATGACTCGGTGGGCAAGACCACTTTCGAGAAGGGGCTGAATATCCTGCGGCCGCGCCGGATTATGGTGCTGTTTGGTGGGTCAAGCGGGGCGGTGCCGCCGTTTGATTTGATCACATTGGCGCAGAAAGGGTCGCTGTATGTGACGCGGCCCTCGCTGGGGAACTACATCGCGACCCGTGAGGAATTGCTGGCGCGGTCGAGCGCCGTATTTGGCATGATCACGGCGGGCAAGCTCAAGTTGCGGATTGAGCACACGTATCCGCTGTACGAAGCGCAACGGGCGCACCGCGACCTGGAAGGAAGAAAGACGACCGGGAAGCTTCTGCTGATACCCTGAAGCCTGATACTACGAAGTGATGACCACTAACCACATGAAGGCAATCCTCGTCAGCCGGGCTGGTGGTCCAGAGGTGATGGAACTGGCGGACGTCCCGGTACCACTTCCGAAGGCGGCTGAGGCTGTGGTGAAGGTGGCCGCTGCTGGCGTGAACTCGATTGACCTGTACTTTCGCGACGGACGCTTCAAGACTCCGCTGCCGTTCGTGCCCGGACAGGAAGGCGGGGGCGTCGTGACGGCGATAGGCTCACAAGTAAAATCGGTGAAGGTCGGCGACCGCGTGGCGTGGAGCGGGACCCTCGGATCGTACGCCGAGTATGTAACTGCGTCCGCGGCGACGCTGGTGCCGGTGCCACAAGGCGTGAGCGACCAGGATGCGGCCGGCGCAATGTTGCAGGGCCTGACCGCACACTATTTATGTCACGACGCCTATCGGTTGAAGGCGGGAGAGACGGCGCTGGTGCTCTCGGCAGCCGGCGGAGTCGGACTGCTGCTGGTGCAGATGGCGCGCCACATCGGCGCGCGAGTAATTGGCACGGTCTCGAACGACGAGAAGGCCGACTTGGCACGAGCGGCGGGTGCGGACGAAGTAATTATCTATACGAAGACAGATTTCGAGGCCGAGACCAAGCGGCTGACGGGTGGCAAAGGCGTGAACGTAGTCTACGACGGAGTGGGGAACGCCACCTTTGAAAAGAGCCTGAATGTTCTTCGGCTGCGAGGCATGGTCGTACTCTATGGAGCGTCCAGTGGGCCCGTGCCGCCAGTAGATCCGGCAACGCTCTCGGAGAAAGGATCGCTTTACATGGCGCGCACTACGCTGGCGCACTTTACTGCCACGAGAGATGAGTTGGTAGCCCGGTCGGGTGCGGTGTTTGGCATGATCGCGGCAGGGAAGCTCAAACTGCGGATCGCAAAGACGTATCCGCTGCCCGAGGCGCCTCAGGCCCATCGCGATCTGGAAGCGCGGACGATGACGGGGAAGCTGCTGCTAATTCCGTGATAGCTTGTGTGGCGCGGGCACTCTTGCCCGCGAAATGCGTGCGGCAAAAGTAAATCCTGCAGGATATGCAATATTCAAGTCGCGAAAAAACCAGACCCCCCCGCCGAGAGAGATCCCAGCGCTGTTCCCAGCAACTACGACCCAAAGTCAAAAGCCGCGGGCAAGAGTGCCCGCGCCACACGGGCAGTCAGGCGGTGACGGAGGCTGTCACACGATCCGAAGTTTGGGGAAGTCCTGACTGTACCGCTTGGCATCGAGGGTCATGAGCCGATCGGCGCGAAACAGCGCGTGTGAGGCGATAATGAAATCGACCAGGAGGCGTTTTGGCCCGTCGCCTGCCGAACGCCGTCGCCGCTGCGCATAGGCTGCAAAGCTTTTCGCAGCTTGCCGCCAGACGGATTCCTCAAGGTTAAAGTCAACGACGATGCCCGTTTCCGCAAGAAAATCTTCTACAAAGTGCTGGGTTGCTTTGGGATGCGCAAGCAGTTCCGCGAAGACTGGGGCGCATACAACCAGTCCTCCTTGGGCATGTGCTTCCGCGAGTTCCATCGCGATGCGCGTAGCGAGCGGCTCTGCTGACCAGAGAGCCGAGAGAACGTTGGTGTCGATAGCGGTCCTCATTTGCGGCGGCGCTCTTCGCTTCGCAAGTCATGCACCCAAGCGTTGATTTCTTTCTCTCCTCCAGGAAACGTCCCTAAGGCTCCTTTGTACTTTTCGAATGGATTCTGCATAGATCGCGCCGGCCGAATGACCGTGCGTTCACCCTCCACGACGAACTCTACGCGATCGCCGGTCGCAAGGCCGAGGCGGTTACGGATCTCTTGCGGCACGGTAATCTGCCCCTTGCTGCTAATTGTGCTGGAGTTCTTCATCTTTACTATTATTCCCTAAAGTAAAGATATGCGCCTTTACTTACAGAGTCAAATGGTTCCGTTACTTAGTGGGACGGTGTGGCGCGGACCTGTCCTGAGCGGAGTCGAAGGAACTCTTGCCCGCGAAAAGCGTGCGGCAAAAGTAGAGCCTGCGGGATATGTAATATTCAAGTCGCGAAAGAACAACAGACCCGCCGCCGGCAGAGAGTCGCCGAACTTTTTCCAGCAACTACACGCCAGATCAAAGGCCGCGGGCAAGAGTGCCCGCGCCACACGGGCTGCGACTATTTCTTGCGCACGTAGTGCTTTGCGTATGCGGGAACTTCTAGCCCTGGATCGAGCCTGGGATCGTCGATCGGCACGCCTGCTGTCATTTCCAGCGGGACCACTCCGGCCCAGGTGGGAAATGCGTAATCAGGTTCGTCATCGATGGGCGGGCCGGTGCGGACCTTCGCCGAAAACTCTTCAATCGGCACGCGCAGGATGGAAGTTGCCTTGAGCTCGCGCTCGTTCGGCTGACGCGAGTCGGCCCAACGTCCGGGCAGGATATGCTCGGACAGCGCGTGCAGAGCCTCAATCTTTTCCTGCGGATCCTCCACCAAAGTCGCCTTTCCCAGCAGCACGACCGAACGGTAATTCATGGAGTGATTGAAAATCGAGCGGGCGAGCACGAGTCCGTCGAGTAAGGTGACGGTGACGCAGACGGGCACTCCATCCTTCAAGTTGCGAAGCATCCGGCTAGCGGCGGAGCCATGGATGTACAGGCTGTCGTCCTTACGGCCGTAGGAGGTGGGAATCACGAAGGGCTGACCATCGGCGACGAATCCGACGTGACAAAGAAAACCTTCGTCGAGAATACGGTACGCAGCTTCACGATCGTAGACTGCGCGATCGGCTTCGCGAACCACACGGGTCCGCGGTGTGGGCAGGTGGGTTTGAGACATGGAAAGGCAACTCCGGGCAAGCGCCAAGGATGGATGAAGGAAGAGTCTAACAGGAGAATTCGTCGGACGTTTTCCCGGTCTTGAGTTCGACCACGAGGCTGTGTATCAGTGGCTCAGCCCAGCCATTGCGGATTGCGATAAGTGCCGTCGAAATCGTGGCTGATCTTGTAGCGTTCGAATTCTCCTTTGCCGGCAGCGGGCGCAGTTTTGGCGAGCAAACTCGCTACCTCGCCCTGCTTCATAGGTCGAAAGCTGCGCGCCGCATCGAGGGCCTGCTGCAGGATGTTCATTGCGTCACAACCGGTGATGACCACGCTGGTGGGCAGGTTCATCGAATAGTGCAGACACTCGACCGGCGTTGCAGTTTTGCTCTTGAGAATGATCTTGTCGCCCATCGGCTTCATGCCGAGCACGCCGATGTCATGCTGCACCAGGACTGGAAGCACTTTCTTCTCGAAGCTGTCGTAATGGGCGTCCATCACGTTGAGCGGCATCTGCACGGCGTCAAACGTGAACTGGTAGGAGAACGCGGTGTTGAGCATCTTGAGGTGGATATCCGGACTCTTGTGTCCGGTGAAGCCGATGTATCGAACTTTTCCCTGTTTCTTAGCCTCGAGGACGGCCTCCATGCCGCCGCCCGGTGCGAAGATCCGGTCAGGGTCGGTGTCGCGAATGACTTCGTGAAATTGCAGCAAGTCGATATGATCGGTCTGCAGGCGGCGCAGGGATTCGTCCATCTGCTGAGCTGCTGCCTTCTTTGTCTGGCCGTCGATCTTGGTCATGAGGAACGCTTTCTGCCGATAGCCGTCTCGCAGCGCCTTCCCCATGCGAATCTCGCTCTGGCCGTCGTTGTAGTCCCAGCAGTTGTCGAGGAAGTTTACCCCGCTGTCGAGCGCCGTGCGGATGATGCGAATGCTCTCGGGCTCGTCGGGCACGCCCAGGTGGTATCCACCAAGGCCGATGATGGAAACCTTCTCTCCTGTGCGGCCCAAGGTTCGCTTGGGAACGGGAGTGTCGGCGGCGTGGGCGAATCTCTTGCTTAGGGATGTCATGACCGTCGTGGCGGCTGCGGTTTTAAGAAAACGTCTGCGATCCATAAAACGCAACTCCTACTATTGAGAGTCCGAGGGGCATGCGGGAGTTGCAAATAAAGTTTGTGCTAAGGCAGCCCTCGGCAGTCAGAGACTTTCGCAAATGCGGATCATCCCGTTGCGATCTTGAAACGATCTTTAAACCACGAAGGGCACGAAGGTACACGAAGGAAAAACTCGGAGAGATAAGAACGTGGCACTCGTCTGGATTCGACCACAGCGCGAATCCAGACGAGCACGAGGGAGATCGCTACCAGTTCAATTTCATGGCGAACTGGAACTGGCGCATATCGTAGGCTGAGGTGGCCTGCCCGGCATTGGTGAACAGTGGACTGACGGCGGCAATGTTGACCTTGTTGGCGATGTTGAAGATGTCGGCGATCAGTTCCGTGTTGAAGCGCTCGCCGAAATAGATGCGCTTTGAAACGCGCAGGTCGTTGAATACGGTCCAGGGCGAGATTCCGATCATATGAGTTCTCCCAGAATTCT
>WNFI01326178.1_pt1 | contig 13988 bp, 11 predicted proteins | sample 5400471 | NCBI WGS metagenome assembly WNFI01 (sample SAMN13153348, study PRJNA577476) | soil metagenome | isolation source: 100 cm saprolite on Douglas fir-dominated hillslope | place: USA:California | collected 2013-09-17 | reverse complement strand
CGACCACACGGCCACGCTCTACGGACACGTCCATTCACTGCACGAGGCGACAGCTGCGGCAGCCGCGGCCGCGGCCGCTCCTGGGGTGGCCAAGGTGGAGAGCCTGGTCGTGGTATCTCCTTAGCGACGAGGAACATCAGGGTGATCTTGACGAAACCTTAACGCTGACTCCGCCATTCCTAACGCGGCCTTTACGCCAATCGATCACCGGACGTGCGAGCGTCGGGAAGTGATCACACGGTCGGCGCGGAGGCGGCGTGGGCACGCAGCCACGGCGAGCCCGGAGCCGAGCGCTCAGGACGGCACTAACGGCCAGGCGGCGGCCTGCGCGACCGTCGGCTTGGCCCGCAGCGGCCTGGACAACGGCGTGCCGGAGACGTTCTGGGATTCAGTTAAGCGCCGCCTGCTTGGCCCGCCGCTCGTAAACGATCAGCTCAGGGTCGAGCGGTTGTCGAAGCCGCTCGGCCTTGGCGTCCTGTCCTGCGACGGGATCTCGTCGGCGAATTACGGCTCCGAGCTGATCTTGCTTCAGCTGCTGCCTGTCTTCGGTCTCGCGGCGTTCACGTTGCTGCTGCCGATGACCGCGCTGATCTTGCTGGGTATCGCGCTGGTGGTGCTGTCATACCGCGAGGTCGTATCGGTCTACACTCGGGCCGGCGGATCATACGTGGTCGCCAGGGAGAACTTCGGCCCGCGGATCGCCCAGGTCGCCGCGGTGGCGCTGATGGTCGACTACGTCGTTACGGTGGCCGTGCAGACGGCGGCCGGCAGCCAGGCGATCTTGTCGACGTTCCCGGCGCTGGCCAGGCCGCTGGGCGGCACGACGACGCTGCTGCTGATCGCGGTCACCGCGACCTTGATCATGTGCTACGTGAATCTGCTGGGCGTCAGGGAGAACGGCAAGATCTTCGCCATCCCGACCTACCTGTTCTCGGGTTCGGTCGCGCTCATGATCATTGTGGGCATCGGACGGCAGGTGTTCGGTGGCGGGCTGCCGCATGTCAGGTGGCAGCCGGGGACCGTGGGGGTGGGTCACCATCCGGGCGGGCTGGTCACCTTCGGGGCCATCTACATTCTCGCGCGTGCTTTCGCCAATGGCGGCTCATCGCTGACCGGCATCGAGGCTGTGTCCAACGCGGTGAGCGCGCTGCGGCCGCCGGAAGGCCGCAATGCCAGGCAGTTGCTGGTCACGCAGGGCTGCATCGTCGCGGTCCTGATCGCAGGGATCTCGTGGCTTGCCTACAGCACCCATGCGGTGCCGTACACCAACGGCTTCCCGACTGTCCTGTCGCAGGAGGCCAAGCTCGTCTTCGGCCAGTCGTTCGCCGGTCAGGCCCTGTTCTTCCTCGTCCAGGCGGGCGCCATTTCGATCCCAGCTTCGTCGCCGAGGACTCGTTCCTGCCACGCTGGCTCAGCAAACGCGGGCACCGCCTGGTTTTCTCCAACGGGATCATCGTGCTGGCGATCGCGGCGATCGCACTGCTGCTGGTGGCAGGCGCCAGTACAGCCAACCTGGTGGCGTTCTACGCGATCGGGGTGTTCACGGGGTTCGCGATGGCCGGCTTCGGGATGGCCAGGTACCACCTCAGGAATAGGGAGTCGGGCTGGCGCCGCAGGCTCGTCATCAATACCGCAGGCGGCGTTTACAGCACGGTGGTCGTTGCCATCTTCGCGATCTTCAAGTTCACCGAAGGCGCCTGGCTTGTCGTAGCGGTTTTCCCGCTCCTCGTGTTCGCGTTCATCAGGCTGAACCGCCAGTACCGGACCGAGGCCGCGGCTGTCGAGGCAATCGGCACCGGCCAGCAGCCTGGCGCGCCGAACCATCCCAGGCGGACCGTTCTCGTCCTTATCGACGGCGTCGACCTCGCCGCCTTCGCCGGGTTGCGTTACGCCCGCAGCCTGCACCCGACCGAGCTGCGCGCCATCCATTTCGTCATCGACCAGGCGCGAGCCGACCAGCTGGTGGAGCGGTGGCTACGAGCCGATCAGCGTGTCCCCCTCGACCTTGTCGAATGCCCAGACCGGCGGATCGAGCACGCGGCAGCAGACCTAGTAACGAGGGAGGCCAGTCAGCCGGGCACGCTCGTCACCGTCGTGCTGCCGAGGCGCGGCTACTCGCCCCTGCTCGGGCGGCTCATGCACGACAGGACCGCCGACAAGATCGCACGTGTCACCAGCCGCGTACCCCGGTCAGCGGCCACGATCATCCCGTTCGACGTGACTGCCGCCCGCCTGGAGGTAATCGGCGACCGGGAACAAGGATCGGCGGCCGACCATGGCCCGCAGCATGCTGCCGATGGCTCACGCCCGAGTTCAGCGCCGCCGCCGACGGCTGGCGCTGTCTCGGCCCCGATCAAGCGCGAGCGCACCGAGGTGGCCGGGCGGGTGCATTCCATCAAGATCAAGCCGGTCGCCGGGAGCTCGATCCTGGCCTGCACCATCACCGCCGCGGACGGAGAACTTACCGCGCTGTTCTACGGGCGCACCCACATCCCGGGCCTCGGACCAGGCAGCAACGTGAGGCTGCGCGGTCAGGTCAGTACCGGCAAGGCGGGAGCCGTCATGATCAACCCGGCCTACGAGCTCACCGACTGATCGGCAGTTGCGGTTTGGCCGGTTCGGCAAATAAGAAAGGGTTGCTAATAGGTTGCCCTAGGCTGTCGCGCTATGGGCCCACGGCAGCGATTCTATTTGGACGGCTCGGTGCTACGCCGGGAAAGGCGGATCATGCTGCGGGCGCTGATCGCCTACGTCACGGCCTCGCTGGTGCTGGCCGCCCTGACCGCCTGGGCGGCTGCTCGCGCCGGCGGCAGCTGGCTGGCGGTCTTGATCGGGCTCAGCGCCGCTCAGGTGACCTTCTACGCTGTCCTGTGCATCGTGCAGACCAGGTCGATCGGGGCGATGCTCCGCCTCGCGGGTACTGAAGCCGGTCAGTTGATCATCACGTCAACCGGCGGCGATGACGGCCAGCGTTCCTGGGCGTGGGCCGATGCTGAGAAGGTGCGCGCCCACCGCACGAGCATTCCGCATCTGCGCGTGCACCTGCGCCGCGGCAGTCGCAGGCGGCGGGTCTTCGCATGCCCCAGCACCGTGTACGGGATCGATCTCGACGAGCTGATCGCGGCCATCGAGCCGTTCATGCCGGTCACTGACCCGCAGCGGCCGCGGCCGCCCGCTGGTAATGAGCAAGCCGGGACGACCACGTTCTACTTCAACGGCTGGCAGCTGACCGCACGGCGCCGCCGTAACCTGCGCACCTTCTGGCAGGCACCGCTGACGCTCGGCCCGGCCGCGGCCGGGCTGGTGCTGGCCGGCTACTGGCCTGGCGCGCTCGCGGTGCTCGCGCCGGGGGCCGCGCTGGTGGTCGTCTCCGCCCGGCGGGTACGCGCGACGAACCGCCTGCTGCGGATCGGCAAGAACGGCACCGGCCGGCTGCTGCTGACGCCGGGCGACCTGACGCTGGCAGGAACCAACGTCGCGATCCCGTGGTCGCACGTGCAGGGCGCCGTGCTGGCGCGCGGCGGTGAACCGCGGGTGATCGGCACCATCGCCTGCCCCGGGCAAGCGCACGCCGACGGCGAGCACTGCAACTTCACTGGCCGGGCCATCAGTTCAGCATCGGCGCGAAGATGTACGCGACCAGCATCGACGAAATCGCCGGAGCGTTTGGCCGGCACGTGCCCGTCGCCGTATCCGGACCTGAGCCGCCCCCGGATTCGGGCCGCGCGCCGGCGCTGGCTCCATAAGCTATCCGCCATGACGTTCGACGGCTTCCCGGCCGAGGCATTCGGCTTCTACGAGCGCCTCGAGACAGACAACTCCAGGACCTTCTGGGCCGCGCACAAGGCTGAGTATGAGCGGTACGTGCGCGAGCCGATGATCGCGCTGGGTGATGAGCTCGCGGCCGAGTTCGGCCAGGCTACTGTGTTCCGGCCGCACCGGGACATCCGCTTCTCCGCCGACAAGTCGCCGTACAAGACCTATCAGGGCTTGTTCGTGCAGCAGGCGCCGGGAACGGGCTTCTACGCCCAGGTTTCCGCCGATGGCATCCTGGCGAGCGGCGGATTTCACAGCCACGCGCCGGACCAGGTGGAGCGCTACCGTCAGGCGGTCGACGCCGAGCGATCCGGCGCCGCCCTGGCCGGCATCGTCTCCCGTCTTGAGCTGGACGGCCTGTCCGTCGGCGGTGATCGGCTGAAGACGAGGCCGCGCGGCATTGCGGCCGATCACCCGCGGCTACATCTGTTGCGGTACCGGTCGCTGACCGCCGACCGGGATTGGCCCGCCGGGCCTGCGATAGCAGGCCGCGACGCGCTCGACCTGATCCGCCAGGCCTGGCGGCAGCTCACCCCGCTCTGCGCCTGGCTCGGCGAGCACATCGGCGGCCCGCAGCGCTGAGCGCCACGTCCCAGAGCTTTTCCGGCAGCTGTGATTACTCCGTCGCGCCAGGCGTTCGTGCTGGCTGGGGTGCGCCGATCCAGACGGTCTTGATGTTGCAGAACTCCCGGATTCCGTGCGCCGACAGCTCGCGTCCGTACCCGGAGTGCTTCACGCCGCCAAACGGCAGCTGCTGGTAGGAGGTGACGTTGCCGTTGATAAAGACCAGTCCGGCGGCAAGATCACGGATGAACCTGTCCTGTTCCTTCTTATCGCTTGTCCAGGCATTCGCGCCCAACCCCAACTCGGTGCCATTGGCAACGTCCAGCGCCGCATCGATGCCGCTGACCCGGTACAGCAGGGCCACCGGGCCGAAGACCTCTTCGGTGTAGACCCGCATGTCGGGGGTGATGCCAGCCAGCACGGTCGGCGGATAGTAAAAGCCCGGGTTGTCAGGCGCGGCGGCGCCCCACAGCACCTTGGCTCCCTTGGCCACCGCGTCGGCGACCTGCTTCTCGATCTTGTCCCGCTGCTGCTCGGACGCGAGCGGGCCCACGTCGGTGCTGTCGTCCATCGGATCCCCGACAACCTTAGCGGCCATCTGCTCGGTGAACAGGCGCGCGAACTCGTCATAGATCTCGTCGACCGCGATGAACCGCTTAGCGGCGATGCAGGACTGGCCGTTGTTGATGCACCGGGCGAAGGCACCTATGTGGGCAGCTTCTGGCAAGTCAGCCGATGGCATGACAATGAATGGATCGCTGCCGCCAAGCTCGAGCACCACCTTCTTGATCACGCTGCCGGCGATCGACGCCACCGATTGCCCGGCGGCAGCCGAGCCGGTGAGCGTGGCGGCCACCACCCTGTCGTCGCGCAGGACGGACTCGACCCTCTGCGAGCCGATCAGCAGGGTCTGGAAGGTGCCGGCCGGAAAACCCGCTCGGGCGAACAGGTCCTGCAGGAACAGGGCGGTCTGCGGCACGTTCGAAGCATGCTTGAGCAGCCCGACGTTGCCCGCCATCAGCCCGGGGGCAGCGAACCTGATCGTCTGCCAGAGCGGGAAGTTCCACGGCATGATCGCCAGCACCGGACCGAGTGGCTGATACCGGACGTACGCGCGCTCGGCCCCGACCGCGTCTGCGTCGGCGGGCTCGTCGGCCAGGAACGAAGCTGCATGATCGGCGAAAAACCGGCAGGCCGCGGCGCACTTGGCCACCTCCTGCCGGGCCGAGGCGAGCGTCTTGCCCATCTCGGTTGTCATCATGACCGCGACCTGTTCCTGCTCGTCATCCAGGATTCCGGCCGCCCGCAGCATCCACCCGGCGCGATCGTCGAAAGAGGTCAGCCGATAGCCGGCGTGTGCCGTCGCGGCCGCAGCAAGGCAGCGCTCCACGTCGGCTTCTGACATTTCGTCATAAGTCTTCACGGTCTCGCCAGTAGCGGGATTGATAGTCGCGATCGCCACGGTCTTCTCCTTCCGCATCAGGCGGTGACGCCGCCGCCGGCGTCGAGAATTGCCTTGCCCCGATCGCGGGTAGGCACACGCGTTCAGCCGTTCGTGGGACCGCGGCCCCGAAATCCACTCAGTGGGACGCCTCGTAGGCGGCGATGACACTGTCTGGAATGCGGCCGCGATCGCTGACCTGGTGCCCGCTCGTGCGCGCCCACTCCCTGATGTCCGAGTTGCGCTCCCGGCTTCTGCCAGACCTGGTCTTGCGCCGACGACCGCCGCCTGTCACCTTGCGGCCGTGATTGGCGAATACGCCGACCTTCTCGCGGATCTCCTTGCCGTGCGGCGCGCACAAGTCAATCTCGTACGCGTGCCCGTCAATGGTGAACGAGATAGATTCAGTTCCTTCGACTTCATTGTCGTGCGGCAGATCGCACAGTACTGTCACGACAGTCCTCTGAGCCATGGGGGTTAACCCTTTCCTTTGCCACAAGCCGCCTAGCCCCGCAACATTGGCGGCTCGGCGAGTGGGCGGTAAAGCATTCGATCGGCGAAGGTCGTCCAAGTCAACCCGAACAGGACGTCCGCCGTCATGCGGTACCAAGCCGACGACTGGAGGAACGCCAAGAACGCGTTCCCGGTCATGGGATTGAGCCCGCAAGTACGAGGGCCCACTGCGGCTGGTTTGTCAACCGTTGGTCCTAGTCTCCACCAGAAGTTATGCGTAAGTCCAGCGGAGCAGATACCGCCATTCGCGCGGCGGATCCTGCGGCAGTCGCAAGAACTTCTGGCCGACAATCACGCGGGGCTCGCAGGCCGTGCGGCCGCCGCGCGGCGCTGATGCCCTGGGCTCCTGCCATCGCGGCTCCTGCCATCGCGGCTCGTGCCATCCCGGCTCCTGCCATCGCGGCTCCTGCCCCGCGGCTCCTCCCCCGCGGCTCCACGCCTCGGCGCTGGCCGCCGACAGCGCCCTGATTAGGATGGCCGCATGCGATTCGGGATGTTCGTACCACAGGGCTGGCGATTGGATCTGGCCGGTATTCCCCCATCCGAGCAATGGGCAACCATGCGCGACCTGGCCCAAGCCGCAGATGCAGGTCCGTTCGAGTCGATCTGGGTGTACGACCATTTCCACACGGTTCCAGTGCCGACGGAAGAGGCAACCCACGAGGCCTGGTCGCTGATGTCGGCGTTCGCGGCCTCGACTACGCGGGTGCGGCTCGGCCAGATGTGCACGTGCATGGGTTACCGCAACCCTGCCTACCTGGCGAAAGTCGCCGCCACGATCGATGTCATCTCAGGCGGCAGGGTCGAGATGGGGATTGGCGGCGGCTGGTACGAGCACGAGTGGCGGGCGTATGGCTACGGCTTCCCCAGCGCCGGCGACCGGCTCGGCATGCTGGACGAGGGCGTGCAGATCATGCGGCAGATCTGGACGACGGGCACGGCGACCCTGTCAGGGAAGCATTACCAGGTCGACGGAGCCATTGGGCGGCCGCTGCCGATCCAGGATGGCGGTATCCCGCTCTGGATCGCCGGAGGCGGCGAGCGCAAGACACTCAGGATCGCCGCCAAGTACGCCAGGTACACCAACTTCGACGCGACGCCCGACGTGTTCCGGCGGAAATCGGAGATCCTCGCCCAGCACTGCAAGGACGTAGGCACCGATTTCGGTGCGATCGTACGATCGTCGAACTTCAACGTCATCGTCGGAGAATCCGACACCGACGTAGCCGACAAGCTGAACTGGGTGCGGGCGCATTACCAGCCGCTGATCCCCGCCGAGTCAGTGGAACGGAACGTGGCGATGCTGTCCTCAGGTCCGCTGGTTGGCACCCCGGAGCAGATCGCCGAGGAGCTGTCGCAGCTAAGCGATATCGGGCTTGACTACATGATCGGCTACTTCGTCGATGCGGCATACGACCCCAGCAGCATCGACCTGTTCGCCGGCAAAGTGATCCCGGCACTGGCCGGCTAGGCGAGCTGGCCCTGACCGGCTGTCCCGCCGAGCCATTAGTCCTCTCAAGGAGATCGCACCAGTCGGCGGGACATGGCCGAACTGCGTCTTTTCTTCGGATAGATCGATACAGAACGATCGATCGGGTGTTAATCTTCTGGCGTTCTTCCGGCTATTAAGGCTGCAGTTTGATGATATTCGCCCCAAAAGGCTCGTCTCTCACGAACAGAGACCGGCTGTGAGCACAGGCGGGACGCCATTGCGCGACCGGGTGCTGCACACCGAAGAGCGGCCGATCCCTGGCGACAGCAGTCTCGCCTACCCCACGCCGCGGTCGCGATCGCGATCGCGATCGCCCCGGCCAACCACGACACCGCCGAGCACAAGGACCCCGGCACGCTCGTCTTTTCCGCGCGCAAACGCCGGGACGCAGGATCCAGCCAGATTGCGGAGTGAGCAGCCATGAAGCTATTTCCGGTCAGCAACGCCGGCCCTCGCCGGGCCGGACGGCTTTGCGACGCCGCGAGCGCGGAGTTATGGGTTCCGGTCAGCCTCGCCAGCGCTCGATCAGGAGGATGCTCGCCCCGCTCTTCGTGGTGCCACTGGTCTCCCTGCTGGCGCTGTGGGGCTTCGCGGCCAGCGTTACCCTGCTCAATGCCCTGCGCGAGCACGACTTCACCACTGAGAACCGCCTCTACGGCGGGCAGGCTCAGCTGCTTGGCCTGCAGCTTGCCACGGAACGCTCGCAGGTCTTCGTCTGGCTCAGCAGCCGGCACAAGGCGCCGTTCGGGTCGCTGATCGCGCAGCGCCATGCAACGGACACCGCGGTGGCCGCATTCCGTCACGGTGCGAGCGCCAGGCCAGGGACGCTTCCGTCCGCGGCTCAGCGCGCTCTGGCGAGCTTCAACTCGATGCTCAACCAGCTCACCAGCATCCGGACCAAGGTTGACGCCCGCCAGATCAGCGCCCTGGGTGCGTTCGAAGCGTACAACGGACTCATTGACGACCAGTTCGACGTCTACAGCAAGCTCGTCGCCGTCAACGACTCCACGCTGTACCAGCAGGCGTCTGGCAGCCTGCTGGCCGGGCGCGCGGTCGAGATGGTCGACCGTGAGGACACGCTGGTCAAAGGCGCCCTTGCGGACGGCGGTCGGATGAGCAAAAGCGAGCGCCTGCTGTTCGCCCAGACGGTGGGCGACCAGCGGCTGCTGATCAGCGACGCGCTCAAGCAGCTGAGCCCGGCACTGGGCGCCGGATACAGCAGCGTCTACACCTCGCCGGCGTACAAGCAGTTCTCCGCGATGGAGAACCGGATCATCGCCAGCATCGGCAGTCGCCGCCCGATACCTGTCACGCAGGCCCAGTGGAGTCCGGTCTCCTTCTCGATGCTGGCCGGATTCCAGATCGCCGAGCAGGCGGACCGGGTGGGACTGGCCAATAGCGGCACGCAGGTAGGCAACCGGCTCCTGCTCCAGGTGGCGCTCGCCGGTGGCCTCGGGCTGATTGCCGTGCTGCTATCGATCCTCCTGATGGTGCGGTTCGGCCGCCGGATCAGCCGCGAGCTGACCGGCCTGCAGCGATCCGCGCACGAGCTGTCGACGCAGCGGCTTCCGCAGGTAGTCGAGCAGCTGAGTCATGGCGAGGACGTCGACGCTTCGGCCCAGGCCGCGCCGCCCGAATCCGGCCGGATCGCTGAGGTCGCTCGGGTGGCCGAGGCGTTCTCGTCGGTGCAGCGCACTGCGGTGGAGGCGGCAGCAGGGCAGGCCAGGCTGCGCAGAGGAGTCAGCCAGGTCTTCCGCAACCTCGCCTGGCGCAGCCAGTCACTCCTGCACAGGCAGCTTGCGTTGCTCGACCGGATGGAGCGCAAGTCGACCGACCCGGCAACGTTGGAAGAGCTCTTCCAGCTCGACCACCTCACGACTCGCATGCGGCGGCACGCCGAGGGCCTGATCATTCTCTCCGGCGAGGCGCCCGGCCGCGGCTGGCGGGAGCCGGTCCCGGTCATCGACGTGCTGCGGGCCGCGATCGCCGAGGTGGAGGACTACACCAGGGTTAGCGTGATCACCCGCTCGGCCGACGCGGTTATCGGCGCCGCCGTGGCCGACGTGATCCACCTCCTCGCTGAGCTGATCGAGAACGCCACGACGAACTCGCCCGCCAACACCGAGGTCACGGTGCGGGCCGAGCGGGTGGCCCATGGCATCGCGGTCGACGTCGAGGACCGTGGACTCGGCATGAGCGACCAGGAGGTGGCCGCCGCGAACGAGGGGCTCGCCAACCCGCCAGAATTCGATCTGGCTGACAGCGACAAGCTGGGCTTCTTCGTCGTCGCCCGGCTCGCGGCGCGGCACCACATCAAGATCACCCTGCGCATGTCACCGTACGGCGGCGTGGCGGCCATCGTGCTGCTGCCACACGACATCACGGTCATACCGGAGAATGCCGACACCGACGCGATCAGCGGGTACCCCGATCCGCTCGGCCTGCCGGCCTCGGGCTGGCAGCCCATGGGCGTAGCCCCGCCGGCCAGGCTCAATCTCGGCCGCCTTACTCCCGATCAGGATCAGGGCGACGACACGCTCGGGCTCCCGCGGCGGGTCCGCGACCCGAGCCCACCGCAGCCCGCCGGCAGCCCGGCCATGTCCGAACAGGCCGTCCCGGCGGCCGAGGCGACGCAGCAGGGCGCGACTAGCTCGCAGGAAGAGATCGGCGCCCTGGTTGCGTCACTGCAGCAGGGATGGCTGGGCGAGGGCCAGGCCCCGCAGCCAGACGACTCCTGAGCAGGGCAAATGAGTCCCCGCGGCGAGAGATGGTTCGACCAGGAGGCGGGCCCTGTCGTCAGGCTGTATGCGCTGACCAGGGGCCGCGCCACGCCCACCGGACCAGTGCTCGACGTCGTCGACATGGTCGTGGCAGCGACCCCGCACGACGTCCAAGCGCAGTGGCTGCCGCCCGAGCACAGGCTCCTGCATGAGTTGTGCAGTGCCCCGATCGCCGTCGCCGATCTCGCCTCGGAGACGGGACTGCCGCTCGGCGTCGTCCAGGTGCTGCTCAGCGACATGCACCGACAGGGGCTGGTCGGCGTGGTCAGGCCGGCCAAGGGCAGCGCGGTCGATGAGAGCGTGCTAAAGAGCGTGCTTGAGGGACTGCGCGCATTGTAAATGGCGGGCAAAGTCTGTGGAAAAGGCAGCTTCCTGAGCCGGTGAGCGGGTATTTGTCTGGCTGATTTGCCAGGTAATAACGCCCCGCGCCGCGAGCGTTGGGCGGTCAGGCGCAGGTCAGCCGCGTAGGGCGCGCCATTTAGAGCCTTGCCCTCTGGTCTTGCGCGAATTTCTCGTGATCGGACCTGAATGTCTCCATCACTTCGTTGGGCTCGCGGCATGGCCGCAGCCGCGGCGGCCCCAATAGGGATCGCCGCGGCTTTCGAATTGCAGGCGCCTGCCGCCAGCGCGGCACCGGCCGCGAGCATTCACCCGGCAGGCATAACAAAGCTTGCGGCCGCAGGCCAGCAGCAGAGGCCGGCCACCATCCGCAGGCATCGGCACCGCTTGCCGCAGCGGCTCCGCGCATACCGCTGGGCGGCCCGCCAGCAAGGTCATCCTTACGTCTGGGGCGGCACAGGTCCCGGCTTTGATTGCTCAGGACTGGTGATGGAGGCCTACCGCCATGCCGGGATCTGGCTGCCGAGAACCACGACGGAGATGCTGGCCAGCCGCAAGCTGTTCAGGGTCATCCACCCGCGGATGGGTGACCTCGCCTTCTACGGGACTGGGCACGTGGAGCTCTTTCGCAGGTGGGGCTACACGTTCGGTGCCCACGACTACGGCTCGCCCGTCAGCCTGATCCACTACGGATACGGCTGGAAGCCGACCGCCTTCTACCGGGTCCGCTAGCCAGCGCTAGCAGGCTCGGGCTGTAGCCGCGCAAGTACGCCGGCGTCTCCCTCGATCTCCAGGCCAGCCTCCTGCGCCTGGCTTGGGGTCAGGTGCGCCGAGATCAGTCCGAGTATGACCTGCGGGGTGCCGCGGAGCACCAGGTCGGGGGCCGGCGTCGTGCCCAGCCTGGTGCGGACTGAGCCGCCCGATACCTCGATGACCGCGTGACGGCCCGTCGTTCGCAGCTCGATCGCGACCGGCGGGCCGTCCGGGTCGCGGTCGTGCAGGAAGAGCGAGACCGGGAACGCGAACCAGTGACTGCGGAACTCGTCGCGGTCGGCCGGATCCGCCATGTACCGGATTCCCCACGCCCCGAGCGCGGCGAGGATGGGCTCTAGTTCCGCACCCGCCGCCGTGAGGTGGAATAGCGTTGTGGCGACGGGCGGTGCCGCGTCCTCGCGCCAGATCAGCCCGGCCGCCTCGAGCTGGCGCAGCCGCTCAGCCAGCAGGTTCGTGGCGATCCCGGGCAGTGCGCCCTTCAGGTCCGTATAGCGGCAAGGTTTGACTTCTAGCTCTTAATACTTGACTTTCTAAAGTTAAGCAAGGAACATCTCAACCATGCGCTCTAAGCCAGTGATCCTCGCGGCGCTGCTGCTTGCCGCGTTCTCTGTCAACCTCGATACGACGCTGGTCAACGTGGCTCTGCCCAGCCTGGTCAGGGAACTGCACGCGACCACAACCCAGCTGCAGTGGGTGGTCGATGCGTACAACCTCGTCTTCGCCGCCCTGCTGCTGACGTTCGGCAGCCTCTCGGACCGCCTCGGCCGCAAGGGCATGCTGCTGGCGGGCCTGGCGGTCTTCGGCGCGGCGAGCATCGCCGGCGGCTTCACCTCGACCCCTGCGCAGCTCATCGCCACCCGGGCGGTCATGGGGCTTGGCGCGGCCATGACCTTCCCGGCGACGCTCTCGCTGATCTCCAATGTCTTTACCGAGCGCGCCGAGCGGGCGCGCGCCATCGGTCTTTGGGGAGCCAGCGCCGGTGTCGCGATCGCGCTTGGGCCGATCGTCGGCGGCTGGCTGCTTGAGCACTTCAGCTGGGCCAGCATTTTCATCGCCATGGGTCCTGTGGCGGCGGCCGGTGCAGTGCTGGTGGCGTTCAGCGTCCCGACGTCGAAGGACACCGGCGCCTCGCAGGCCGACCTGCCCGGCTTGATCCTGTCCACCGGCGTGATGGCGCTGCTGGTCTTCACGATCATCGAGGCTCCGACCTACGGGTGGGGCAGCGCCCGCAGCGTGGCGGGGTTCGCTCTATCGGCTATTCTTCTCGCCGCCTTTATCGGCTGGGAGCAGCGCGCGGCGCACCCGATGCTGGACGTCAGGCTCTTCCGTAACATGCGGTTCAGTGCGGCGAGCGGCGCCGTCACGGTTTCGTTCTTCACGCTGTTCGGCTTCATCTTCCTGATGACGCAGTACTTCCAGTTCATCCGCAGTTACGGACCGCTGTCCACCGGCGTGCACCTGCTGCCCGTCGCGCTGTCGGTCGGAGTCGGATCGGTCGCGGGAACGCAACTCGCCGTGCGGGCAGGCACCAAGCTGGTGGTGACGGCCGGGCTCGTGGCCATGGCAGGCTTTTACGGCTGGGTCGCTGCCGTGACAACCGGGACCATCGGCTACGGCATTATCTCGATCCAGATGGTGCTGTACGGGCTCGGAATGGGCCTGACCTCCGCACCGGCGACCGAGTCGATCATGGGCGCCGTCGCGCGGCGCCATGCGGGCGTCGGCTCGGCCGTCAACGACGCCACGAGGCTGCTCGGCGGGACACTGGGCGTCGCCGTGATCGGCAGCGTCTATGCGTCCCTGTACGCCTCGCGGCTCACGGCGGCGATGCCGGCCGGACTGCCCGCGCGGTTCTCGGCGGTAGCCCAGCAGTCGGTGGGCGCGGCGATCAGCGTCTCCGCCAAGATCACCGCGGCCGGTCATCCGGCGATCGGCGCCGCCGTGCGCGACGCCTCCACCGCGGCCTTCCTGCACGGCCTATCCGTCGGCTGCCTAGTCGCCGGCGGCGTCGCGGCGGGCGGCGCGATCCTGACCGGGCTGTCCCTCCCGTCCCAGCCGGCCAGCCAGGCGGCCGAACCCGCCGCCCGGCAGATGCTGGACCGGGTGCCGGGTTAGCCGGCCGGCCAAGGCGGCTGCGGACCGCGACCGCGGGATCCGGTTAGCCGACCTGATCGGCGACGACCTGGAACAAGATGTGGTCCTGCCAGCGCCCGGCGATCTTGAGGTAGGCGGGCGCCAGGGATTTGTCCCAAGTGGACACGGACCGTGA
>WNFI01210723.1_pt1 | contig 13990 bp, 9 predicted proteins | sample 5400471 | NCBI WGS metagenome assembly WNFI01 (sample SAMN13153348, study PRJNA577476) | soil metagenome | isolation source: 100 cm saprolite on Douglas fir-dominated hillslope | place: USA:California | collected 2013-09-17 | reverse complement strand
CTATGGACGCCGCGACCAGCTCCGCATCGCCGGCGTTCCCGTCGGCAAAGAGATCCCCGATCATCCCGCCTACGGCAAGAAGGACGACACCGGCTCGATCATCGTCATCGTGGCCACGGACGCGCCGCTCATCCCAACGCAACTCAAACGCATGGCCAGAAGAGTCTCTCTCGGCCTAGGCCGCGACGGCAGCTACTCCGGCGACGGCTCCGGCGACATCTTACTCGCCTTCTCCACCGCCAATCCCGGCGCGGTCGGCACCAAGGGCCTCCACCAACTCACCATGCTGCCCAACGATTCGCTCGACCCAATCTTCCTCGCCACGGTGCAAGCCACAGAAGAAGCCGTGGTCAATGCCATGGTCGCCGCCGAAACCATGAAAGGCATCAACGATCACGAAGTGATAGCTCTGCCGCACGACCGCCTGCGCGACGTGCTGAAGAAATACAACCGTTTGGCAAAGTAAAAGCTGGAAACAGCGATGCCCGCGTAGCGACAGCCGCCTCGGCTGTCCAGCCAAGCGTAGCGAGGCGCTGGCGAGAAGCTATCGCGATCGCGTGGGACATTACTTTGGCCACCCCACCGTCGTGCGAAACATTTCGTCGCCTAGGGACTACACTGAAGCGGTGAAACACTACACCATCGATCGCATCAAAGGCGGCATGCACGCTGGAATACAACGCCCGGGACGGCAACCTCCGCACCCAAGCCGCGACCGCCATCAACCAGCACGCCACCAAGGAACACCAACAACCTCTGATGTACTCCTCGCTCGATCCCCAACAACGAATCTGGCGCGCGTAATTCGCTTTCACACTTCCTAGCTCTCACCACGTTGTCATCCTGAGCGAAGCCGAGCCATTGGCGAAGCCAATGGCTCGGCGCAGTCGAAGGACCCCTTGCATGCCGTGAAGCTCCTGCGGCCCTGCAGGGAATTCTCCCAGTACACTCGACAGCATCGTGAGAATGCCTTGACGCGTTATCAATGCTGCCTGCACCACCGGGGTCCTTCGACTACGTTAGCCTTCGCTTCGCGAACCCCAACTTCATTCAAGATGACACCTTAGAAATCGACTCGCTTGCAAACAACATCTCCGCTCCCCACTTCCCGGCCATATCTTCCCAGCGCGGATTCTTTGCTTCGATCAACGCGATCTTCTTCGCCCGGCTCCATCCCTTCAATTGCTTCTCGCGACCGATTGCCTTATGAACGTCGTCGAAGCTTTCGTAGTACAGCAGCCGGTCGCAATGATATTTGCTGCTGAACCCTTCGATTTCTCCGGCCTTATGTTGAAGCGCACGCCGGTAGACGCTGTTCGTCATACCAATGTAAAGCGTTCCCGAAAGGCTGCCCATGATGTAAACGAAATACTCGTGTTCTCTCATAGGCATTCAACCCGTCCTCGCCACATCACGCTGTCATCCTGAGCGAAGTGAGGCAGGCTCTTCGACTTCGCATCACCTTCGCATTCGCGAAGCTGCCGCTTCGCTCTGGATGACAAAACAAAATAGGCGGCTTCAGCCGCCTGGCCTATTTCCTTTTTAGAGGGTATCCCCCTCCCCCCTCTGATCTTTGGCCTCATCGAGTTAGCACGAAATTCCCCGCAAAATCCGCAGGACACAGGACTTAGCGGTCAAAATCTAGATAACAAGAAACTTAGCCCGCGTCGACGGGCGATCGATCATTGTGCTGCACTGCCTCCGCTAGCATGATCGGTGGATTGCGCTGTGGATGACAAGGTTGGATGTCACAAGTTCGTGAAACTTCAAAGACCCATCGCCAGTCATCCTGAGCGAAGCAGTTACGCAGTCGAAGGACCCCGGGACTGCCGGTAGTTCCTGTGCTGCTTCAGGGAATTCTCACAACGCTTTCGACAGCATCGTGAGAATGCCTTGACGCGGCCCGGATGCTACCGGCACCATCAGGATGAGCTTCGCCCTTTCGTCCACACGCTCGCCGTGTCTTCCTGAGCGAAGTAACTGGTTCGCGAAGCGAAGCAGTTACGCAGTCGAAGGACCCCTACGGTGTCGCTAGTTCCTGTGCTGCCTCAGGGAATTCTCACAACGCTTTCGACAGCATCGTGAGAACGCCTTGACGCGGCACGGATGCTACCGGCACTATCGGGGTCCTTCGACTTCGCATCACCTTCGCATTCGCGAAGCTGACGCTTCGCTCTGGATGACAAAACAAAATAGGCGGCTTCAGCCGCACGAGATGATCCATGTCGATTGTCATCCTGAGCGAAGCCGAGACATTGGCGAAGCCAATGGTTCGGCGCAGTCGAAGGACCCCATGCCTGCTGGCGCAAGCACCGGCCTCGCAAGGAATTTCTACCGGCGCTCATGCTGTGTTCGTGGCCCACAAGAGTTCTATTTCGGGAGCCGGGCGCCCACGCTTCTCGCGTTTTTGGCCAGAGGGTGGGGGATCTTGCCCCTGAACCTCCTTCACCACCCGGCCGCACCCACGTAGAGCGGACGCCCCCGTCCGCTGCCTTTCGAAACCAGAAACGCCCTCAATAGACATCCGCGATGCCGCGCAGCACCGTGGAAGAGCTGCGCTTCAGCGCCATCTGAAGCCCCAAGGAGGAATGCGGGCTTCAGCCCCATACTTCAGCCGCCGCGACTAAAGTGCCTGGCGGGAAGATCGGTATTATTGAAGCTGTCATGCTTGAGAAGGAAATTACGCGGTTGGCAAAGGCAATCCGGGAAGCGGTAACGAAATACAAGGCGCAGAGTCCCGTCCCAACACAGCGATATGCTCATGTCCGAAGGCGTGACTTCAGCCTGAAGTATCATGAGGATTTTGCGTTTGGACAGTTCGCACCACAGCGCTTTGAAGAGGATCTATGGGATTGGAATGACCAACAGCGTTTCGCAGAGTCCGTTATAAACGGCTTAGAGGAGTACCGGTCTCTTGTCGCTACGCTCGGACCAAACGCCAGCGCGGTAGAAAGCTTCGTCCGTGCACTGTCCTTCGCGAGCTTTCGAGGTCTCGATGACAGGGAGCTTGGGGAACACGTGAGCGCCCTTGCTCTTGAGCTCGTGGGCACTCCGTTGCCAGTCACTGTAACAGCCTTTATCGACGGGTTGTCCATTAGCGAGTCTCCCCTCGTAATTTCGAACAGCCTTCTACTACGGCGGCCAACAGAGGAAGACGTGGCGGAATACGTTGCAGTCGACGAGCACGGCAGCCACTCTTTTCCTCCAGGAGAGGCGTGGTTTCGTGTTATTGCTGAGTATGTCTTCGATGCCGTAAACACTGGTGTGGCACAAAGGGAGTTTCTTCGCGTGGTCGAGGCGCTTAGGCTTTACCGCGTTGGGGGAATCGCGGCCAATCGTTACACGATGCGGTCTCGACATTCTTTCTTGCACGGGCGAGCTGCAATCCTCAGCTCGCCTGGCCGCCACAGCCAATTTTCTTACACGCTCTCCGGTGCGGACACCACTGTCCTGAAGACGTTCCTCGATCAAGTTGCGCCGCTTCTCCCGGATCCATTCGAGCCGGACAAGGGCACAACCCCAAGCGAGATTGCGCTCACGCGGTATCTAGATGCACTTTTTCAGAACGGCCCGCCGGAGCGAACCATTACTTCCACGATCACCGCTCTGGAAGCTCTTTTTCTTGATGACCGAACAGAGCTCGCGCATCGGCTAGCGCAAAGGGTTTCCGTATTCTTGCGACTCCTAGGAACACAACCGGATGCGCAAAAGGCCTACGACGAGGTCAAGAAGGGGTATACGACCCGCAGCAAATTCGTACACGGCGGTTCGCTAAAAATCCAAGATCGCCCGCAGGCAGCCTCTTCTGCGCCAGTCCTCCTGGACTATGCGCGTACATGCCTGCTCGCCTTTTTTCAGATGGCTATGCCGAAAGGCGAACTCCTCGTGCAACTCGACCGAGCTATGATCGACCCGGCAAGCGCAATTAAATTGAAGACTTCACTGACTTCCATTGCCCACAAATGATCTTACGGTCGAAGACTACTCACAGGGATCAGCAATACGCACCCTGTGACATCCAACCTTGTCATCCACAGCCCCGACATCCGATTATGGTGGCGGAGGCAATGTGGCACCGTCACTTATCGCGCGTTCAGCATGGCTAACCCCTTTGTTACCAAGATTTTCCATGCAACTTGTTGCAGCTCTAAGATTACTTATCGTTTTCGCCGTAACATGATGATTCCAATAGATCGGGGGGAGGGGGGTACCCCCCGGTACGAAAAGGTAAACAGCTACCTTCCCGAACTGGGATACGGGGTGGGGCCTACGCCCCCATCCGCTATTGACTGTCAGAGACAAAGGAGAATGTCTCCCGCGTGGACAGGAGTCCGGAAACATTGGTAGTTGGTGCGGATGGAAAAGAAGCGGGCAAGAGTACCCGCTTCACACAAGCAAGTCGGCACTCGGTGTTAGTCAACTACAGCCTTATCTGTGATGTCGAGCCCGCGATCGATGATGGCGAAGGCTTCGCGCAATTGCTGTTCGTTGATGCAGAGCGGAGGGTTGGTGTAGAAAGTGTTCCAGCGAACCAGGGTGTAGAGGCCTTGCTCGCGGAAGAAGCGTCCCAGGGCGGCCATCTCGTCGGATGTGCCGTTGAAGGGAGCCATGGGCTGGCGAGTTTTGCGGCTGCGGACCAGTTCGACGATGCCGAAGAGTCCGATCGAGCGCACCGCTCCTACCGACGGATGCTTCGCCTGCAGTTCGGCGCCGAGAGCTTTCATGATCGCACCCATTTTTTTCGCGTTATCGATCAGGCCATCTTCTTCGTAGACGCGAATCGTCGCCAGCGCGGCCGCGCATCCCATGGGATGGCTGTTGTAAGTCAGCCCCCCATAAAATACTTTGTCCTGAAAGTGCTGTGCGATGTGATGACGCATGCCCACGGCTCCGAGAGGGAGATAGCTGGAAGTCAATCCCTTGGCCATCGAGATCAGGTCAGGGACAACGTTCCAGTGATCGACGGCGAACCACGCGCCGGTGCGGCCGAATCCGGCCATGACTTCGTCGGCGATCATCAGGATGCCGTATTTGTCGCATAGCTTGCGAACGCCTTCGAGGTAGCCGTCGGGCGGGATGAGAATTCCGTTGGTGCCGACCACGGTCTCGAGGATGAAGGCGGCGATCGTGTGCGGGCCTTCGAGTTGGATAGTTTCTTCGATCATGGCGAGGGAAGTTTCGGCGGACTCCCATCCGCGCTCGATGCCGTGATAGGGATCGAGCACGCGCACTACGCCGGGGATGCCGGGCTCAGCGGGCCAGCGGCGCGGGTCTCCGGTGAGGCTAATCGCGCCCGCTGTTGCACCGTGGTAGGAGCGGTAGCGGGCCATGATCTTGTGACGTCCGGTATAGAAGCGCGCGATCTTGATGGCGTTCTCGTTGGCTTCGGCTCCGCCGTTGGTGAAGAAGAAAGCGTCGATGTCGCCGGGAGTGATTTCGGCGAGCTTGGCGCCGAGGCGCGCGCGGGGTTCGTGGGCCATGAACGGGTTGGCGTAGGCCAGGGTTTCGGCCTGGTCTTTGATCGCCTGGATGACGCGCTCGTCACCGTGTCCGATGTTGACGGACATCAACTGGCTGTTGAAGTCGATGAAGCGCTTGCCTTCAGGAGTGTAGAAGTAAATCCCCTTGGCGCGAGCGACCGGGATGGGGTCGACCTTTGATTGCGCGGACCACTCGAAGAGCGTGTGCTTGCGGGTTAGGTCAACGATTTCCTGGCCGGTCATTTTCTGGTTCGTCGCGGCGGGATTTGCGGTTGCAGTCGGCATGTTGGGGAACTCCTATATTTTTCGTAAAACCAAAAACTTTAACCACAGGGGACACAGAGGTCCACAGGGTAAAGCTTACGAAACTTACTGGAACTTGCTACATCAGTTTTAATTGTTGCGGCTGCGCTGATGTTATTCGGACTCGCTCTACTCTGCGGTCGGTGGATTCCAGTATCTCGAATCGCAAGCCGTCTTCTTCCACGATTTCTCCTCTGCGGGGAATGCGGCCTGCGAGTTCGCTTACCAGACCCGCGATGGTAGCAGACTCTTTGCCTTCGGGCTTCACGCCGAAGAGTTCGTCGAGGCGATCTACGTCCATCACGCCGGAGACGACATAAGCGCGTTCGCCTTCCCGCACGATCTCCGGCTGCTCGTGTTCGTCGCGAATCTCGCCGACAATTTCCTCGATCAGGTCTTCGATGGTCACCAGTCCGGCGACGCCTCCGTATTCGTCTACAACGATGGCCATGCGGACGTTTTTCCTTTGCATCTCGCGAAGCAGATCGCTGCCGAGTTTGCTTTCAGGAACAAAATAGACGTCGCGCCGCATCAGCGTTTCCAAAGTGCGGGTGTGCGCTTCGGTATCGGGTACCTGCAGCACGTCCTGGGCGTAGACGATTCCCTTGATGCTGTGGATGTTTCCCTCGTACACCGGAACACGGGAGTAGTGCTTGGCTCGCAGCAATTCGATGAAGCGTTCTACCGTCATGTCGGTGGTGACGGCAAACATTTCGGGACGCGGCTTCATGGCTTCGCGTACCGTCTTGCCGCTGAACTCCACCACGGATTGAATCAGGTCGCGGTCGCCCTCTTGAATGATGCCTTCTTCCTGTCCGGCTTCAATCAGCGCATCCACAGGTTCGGCGGGGCTCTCCGGTTGCTCGCCGGTGTTCTGCCGGGTCAGCGACACTACCGACTGCAGGAAGCCCAATACGATTGTGACGGGCAGAAGCACGTAGATCAGGAGCCTCAAAAAGGGCGTCCAGCGAATGAGCCACGTGCCGCGAGTGCGTGAGAAGAAGACGAAGGGCAGGAAGCGATTGCACAGAATGACAATCAGAATCAGGCTGATGGTGGCCTGCAGGATTTCGTAGATGCTCCACTTTTGATCGCTGAAGACCACGTAGCCTACAAGCAGGGCGATCGCGGCCATGGTCAGCTGCGTGAGCACCGCCATGGAGAGCGAAGCGCGGGTGCGGCTGACGCCCAGATTCGGTTCAACCTTCTGCTCGAAGACGTCTATGTTGTCCTGGAATTCGCGGGAGAGAAACTTGCCGATTTCCTGGTATACGCGATCCACGTAGGAAACCAGCGTTAACAGTCCCAGGAGAATGAGTAACGCCACCGCGGTGGCGAGATTCATGCCGTCCTCCGCGCTCATGGTGTGTGTGCTCTCGGCTTCAAGGACTTTCTTCCAGGCCCGCGCGTGCGCTTGGACTGTATGCGCTGCATCTTTTCGCGCTGAATCTTATCTCGCTCACTCTTATCCCGCTCAATCAGGGCAACGGGAAGGCCCAGGGTGCGGCGTAACCTTGCTTCCTTGCGCGCCATTTCTCCATTATCGCGCTCATGGTCAAAGCCCGCCAGATGTAGAATTCCGTGCAGCGCCAGGATTTTTACTTCCTCCGCGGTGGAGTGGCCGAGCTTGGTGGCGTTGTGAGCGGCGATCTCGACCGAGATGGCAATGTCGCCCGCTGCACGCGGCGGTTGATTGGGCGGAAGCGATGGAGAGGGAAAGGACAACACGTCGGTCGGCACGTCCTTGGCACGGAATTGACGATTCAGGGAGCGCATCGCGGTACTGCTCGTCAGCAGAAGATTGACCGTGCCCTTGAGCTTTACAGCCTGTTTAGTGCGCAGGACGAAGGCTCGGAGCGTTGGTTCGCTCAGCCTTGCCACTCGCTTTTGAAAAATGACCACGCGCTTTCTCGGCGGGCTCAACGGCCCTCCCAGCAACTGCGGAATAAAAACGCGACGGGAGGGCCTGATTGAAAGCCCTCCCGCCGCCCAAAGGTCGCCGCTTTATCCGTGCGCTTCCACACACCGCCCTCTCCTCGCTCCGGAGCTGCGGGTCACACCGGCTTTTCGTTCGCACTCGGTGATGCTTCGCGATTTCTCGTTTCGAGAGGCCTGGTGTCGAGCGACCTGGTCTCAAGACCTCTGGGGTCGAGAGCCTTGCCCTCGCTTAACAGCAACATTTGCTGCTCAGCAATGCGGGTCTTGTGCTCATCGTAAGCGCGGATGATGCGCTGCACCAGATGATGACGCACCACGTCGCTTTCGTCGAAGTGGACGAATGCCAGGCCGTCGACTCCCTTTAGAATGTCGACCGCTTCGAGCAGACCGCTGCGCCGCGCATTCGGAAGATCGATTTGTGTGACGTCGCCGGTGATGACTGCCTTGGAATTAAAGCCCAGGCGCGTGACGAACATCTTCATCTGCTCAGACGTCGTGTTCTGCGCTTCGTCGAGAATCACGAACGAATCATTCAGAGTTCGTCCGCGCATGAAGGCAATGGGCGCGATCTCGATGACGTTTTTCTCCAGGTAGCGATCCACCTTTTCCGGATCGAGCATGTCATAGAGCGCGTCGTAGAGCGGCCGTAGGTACGGATCAATTTTGTCCTGCAACGTGCCGGGAAGAAATCCCAAGCGTTCGCCCGCTTCCACCGCGGGACGCGCCAGGATGATACGGTTTACGCGCTTGGCCAGCAACGCGGAAATCGCCATCGCCACGGCGAGATAAGTTTTGCCCGTCCCCGCCGGCCCGATGCCAAACACCATGTCGTGCTTCTCAATGGTTTCGAGATAGCGCCGTTGATTCGGGCTCTTGGGCTGGACCGTGCGACGACCGAACGAGCGTGTCCGTCCGGCCTCAGCAAGACCTTTTAGAGTCGAGTTCGAGTCCGCCGTCAACACGCGCAACATGCTGTTGAGGTCGCCGTTGTTGAAGGTGTAACCCGAGCGTTGCAGGCTTTCGTAGTCCGCAAAAACTTGCTCGGCGCGAGCGACGTCGCGAGCCGCACCCTCCAACTCGATTCCGTTCGATCGCAAATTGACTGTGACGTTAAGGCCGTCTTCGAGCACTCGCACGTTTTCGTCGCGCGTGCCGAACAGGGTCTCGATGTTGGGGCTGATCGCGATGTTTTTTTTCATGCTTGTGGGTTCATTCTTGTATGGGTCCGAATCTGTAACCGAACCGGCCGAGCTGAGTCCGGCGACCGGTGCAGATGGAAGTACACGCGCGTCCGCTCCACCTCGCGGACAAAACAGGATTATGCTTGGAGACGGGAACAGCCGGAATGCTCATGCCCAGAGGGCAAGCGACTACCATTGGGTAAAAGCCTACCCCGGGTCGGGGTGGGAGTCAATGGGGTAACTACAGCTTACGTCTATAGTCATTGTGCCTGCATCGCCAAGGGCTCAGGTTTCCCCGAAGATGCCCTTTCGCGGCGCCAAAGCGCAATCCCGGCCACAGCATAGACAGCGATTGCGACTAACAGCAGAGCATGCATGCCAAACAGCAGTGAAAGATTCTCCAGCAACCCACCCGCGACAGCCCCCAACATGTTGGCTCCCAATGCGGCGCTCGGAGACTCGGCCAGCTTGAACTCAGAGGAAAACAGGATTCCCGCAAACATGACGGGCACGGAAAAGACAAACACCGCGATCACCCCGCCCAGCGTGGGGGAGCCGATGCGGTCAAATGGAAACCAGTACGCGAACCCGAGACCAGCTATCAGAGCTGCCCAAGTCCACATCCGTGAAGGCGGTTTTGCACGTCGCTCGACCATCCAATTCGCGATCAACAGTGCGATCAGCAAGGCCGAGATAACGATCCCATTTACCTGCCAGATCGTGCCAAAGAAAAGCGCCAGCCGGCTGATTACCTGCGTTTCCAGCAGCAGAAATCCCGCACCCATGCTGAAGAAGAACAACGACGGCCGCCGGCGAGCTTCGCCAATCTGCAGGTAGAGTCCAATCGCGATAAGAATGACCAGCACGCCGACTGAGTAGTACGTACGCGGAATCCAGCGGCCTTCCTGATAGAGATAGGGCCAATCGTCGGTCGTGACCGGAACCGGCGTGTCCTGCAGCCGGACCGCATGTTCCCGCACAAATCGCTCCAGTCGCGGATCGGCAGCCACGGCCTGCTCCACCCGATTCCCCACAGAGATGACAAAGCATGTCGCCGGAGTTGAGTAGTTCGACTCATCGAGAAACACGAGCGGAGCCTTCCCGAAGGTGTGGCGCAGCATCTCTGCCATGCGCACCGCCAGCCAGGGATGGCCTACCTGGAATTTCAGCACGACCACACCATTCGGACCCAGGTGCTCGCGCGCCTCGCGGAACGACTGCTCCGTATAAACAAAGTTGTCGATACGCATGTTCGCGTAGTCGGTGAACTGGGAGTGCGAATCCAGCAGTCCGAACAGAATCAAATCGTACTTACGGGGCGACCGCTTCAGGAACGATCTGGCATCGGTAACGTGGATTGACACGCGCGGAGAAACGTAAGGATGTTCCGGATGCTCGCGCTTGCCCAACTCCAGAATCGCAGGATCAATCTCGACCGCATCTACCGAACGGCTCCCGTTGCGCAAAGCGCCGGCCACATCGTTGCCCGTGCCCGAGCCGACGACCATCACTTCAGGAGAAGGCACGGTGAAACGAAACGGCATGTTGTAGGGAGTCTCATCGACTGCTTCCTTGAGCAGCCCCGGATGGCGCGCAATGAACTCCGGCGAAAGATTGACGATCTTCTGGTAAAAAGTGTGATTCACCTCAAGCGACCCGCCGTAGACATCCCCGTTGGACAAATGCGTGGTGGTGTACTGAACGTGCTGGTAGGGCGTCCACAGAACCTGTGTCTCGGGACGCGCGCCGTCGTTCAGAAGCAGAACCAGAGGAATAATCAGGCTGGCAACCAGGAGTCGATCTCTGCGTGACGATTGCAGAAAAGCGAAACCGAGCAGCACGGCTCCCAGCCAGATCCACGGTGGCAACATCAAGCGGCTGACGGCGACAAACGCCAGCACTCCCACCAGGCTGCCGAATAGATTCCACGAGTAGGCTCGCAGTGGACGCGGTGCGAGATTCATCTGTGCACTCACGGTTTGTCCGAGCGGCACAAACACAAAAGCGATCAGAAGAAATAAAGCCCCCGCCATTACGGCACCGGTCAGGAAATTTGCCCAGGTCGAAGTGGAACCCACGGCCCAGATGGCGACGTCGCCCCCGCCGCCAAGACTCTGCGACAGTTGCTCGAGCGGAATTCGGCCGCGCCAGGGTATGCGAATCACCAGCAGCAGTCCGAGAAATGCCGTCACCGCCGTGGACCATCGGACCTTTTGTTTCGCCAGGGCGCAACCCAGGCCGAAGCCGACAAAGCAAAGAAGCAGCGCAAGATTCTTGAAGTAGGCAAAAATTCTGACTTCGACGGCGATCCACCGAATGAACGCGAGCTCGGCAAACAACGTAAGGAAGCTGGCGAGGAGCAGTTGTTTCGGGCTCCAGCCTACGATCGCGTTGTCGGTTTCAAGAAAGGACCGCCCGCGCCGCCGTGCGGCAAACATCACCAGCCGTATCAGGATGAGGATTACGGCGGCGCAAGAAAAACTTAGGATGCGAGAATCCATGCGGCAAATAGATAGAAATGCGTTTAGCTGGAAGCGACTCGGGAACAGTATATCGCTTCGAACGATTCTCTATTGTGCGCCGCCAACCCTAATCTTCGTCCCAGTGGGATCGAGTGCCGAGGCTCGCACCGCCCGAGTGCGCGCCCATGTTCGGAGGGCCTGAATCTCTTCCGCCCGGGTGGTGGAGAGCGGCACAGTCTGCGCCAGGGCGACCAGCAACGACTGAGTCGTGAGCGGCTTCTTCTCCGAATAAGCTGCGTACAGGGCAGTCTGCACTGCCGCGTCGATTTCCGCACCGGAGTATGCCTGGGCAGCAGTGGCGACTTGATCTAAATCAAAGTCGGCGGCATTGCGTTTTCGCTTTGCCAGCTGGATCGCAAAGATCTGTTTGCGCTCGGCCTGATTCGGCAAGTCGACGAAGAAGAGTTCGTCGAAGCGGCCTTTGCGGATCAACTCCGGCGGAAGCACGGTCACGTTGTTGCACGTGGCGGCCACAAACACAGCAGCTTTACGATCCTGCATCCAGGAGAGAAACGACGCCAGCAGGCGCGACGAGACGCCCGCATCGGCCGAGGCGGAATCCGGCCCGCTGCCGGCAAAAACTTTTTCCAGCTCGTCGATCCACAAGACGCAAGGAGCCAGTCCCTCCGCAGCCTGGAACACTTTGCGAATACGTTTTTCAGTTTCGCCGATGTACTTGTCGTAGACCGCGGCGGTATCAAACTTCACCAGCGGCAACTTCCACTCCCCGGCGACGGCCCGGGCGCAAAGCGACTTACCGCATCCCTGCACGCCCAGGATGATCACGCCGCGCGGCGGCTCCAGCCCAAACTCTCGCGCCGAATCTTCCCAGGCTCCGCGGCGCTGCCCCAGCCAATGCTTCAGATTCTCCAGTCCACCCACGCTGGCCATGTTGTCGGCAGCGTCGATGAACTCGAGCATGCCCGAGTGCCGCAGCAATTGTTTCTTGGCCTCGAGAACATCGGTGACGGTTTCCGGGCAGAGCGCGTAGCGGGACACCAGGGCCTGCGAGGTCGCGCGCTCGGCTTCTTCCTCAGTCAGGCCGCGCAGGTTGGCCGCCGCGGCGTCCACGCCAGCGGCATCGAGCTGCAGCTGCAACGTGTATGTCTTCGAGAGACGGGCAAAGGTCTCGTGGATGATGTCGTGTAGGCGGTCGCGATCGGGCAGAGGAAGATTGAAGTATTCGACCAGCGTGGTCAGCTCCGCCGGAACCGTGAGCTCAGGCGCGGTGATGACCACCGTCCGCCGGTTGGCCGAGAATTTCTGGCCCACATCCCGCAGCCGGCGTACTACGACCGGGTCGTCCATGTGACGGTGAAAATCTTTCAGGATAAATACTGCCTCCAGGGTCATGGATTCCATGTTGGCCAGGGCCTGCACGGGCTCGCGCGTGTTGTAGATGGAAGAGGCCGCGTGACCGTCGGTTGAGGCGTCGGCGGGCTGTGAAGAAAGCATGGCCCTCGCCAGCCTGGCGGCCTCACCGGCACTCGGCGATAACGAGGTTCGGGGCTGAGCTGCCCCTGCTGGAACGGAAGTCTTCCGGCCGTCCGCAGGAGCGTTGCTGCCCGACCGCACCAGCCCGTCGGCGATGCTCCACTCGAAGGTGGCCATGTTGAGTTGGGAGCAGGCCGTGCGGACCATGCCTACGGCATGTGTCTCTTCGGCCGTCTCCATCACGATGATGGGCGTCGAGGAGTTGATGAGGATCTTCAGGCGTTCGAGGCCGTCTGTCATTTGCTATGCCACATGTGTTTGACCAGTCGAGACTTACTCTCCTATAATAAGGAATTCGGACCCACCCGAATATCTCTCTGGATACACAAAGGTAACGAATCACACATGGCTAATCATCTTTCGGCGCTAAAACGCGCCCGCCAGACCGAAAAACGTACCGCCCGCAACCGCGCCAACACTTCCCGCCTTCGTGGCGCTTTGCGCGAGTTGCGCGAGATTATCGCCAAGGGCGACAAAGCGGCTGCCGAGCAGACTTACCGCACCACCGTCTCCGCCCTCGACAAGGCCATCCAGAAGGGCACGCTCCACGAGAATACGGCCTCACGCTACAAATCGCGCCTGGGCGCGCGCGTTGTCGCAATGAAATAGGCTGGCTGCTCTGAGACGTTAGTCTTGGACGGAATCGCACTCAGCTCGGACCCAAGCTCAGACCCAGATCGCACCTCACGGACGGGTTCCTCCTCGTCGCGCTGCCTTCATGTAAGGACTGATACCCAATGACTCCGCGCGAACCGCAAGGGACCAACCATTCCCAGACAATCTCACTTCTCGGCATCCCCTACGATGCCAACTCCACCTACCTACGAGGGCCAGCTGAGGCGCCGCATCGGATCCGGGAAGCCCTGTACTGCAACTCCAGCAATCTGTGGACCGAGGACGGCATTGACCTCGGCCAGCCCGGCACTTTTCACGACGCAGGCGATCTCATGTTGCCTTTGGAGGCGGAACCTGCTGGCGCTGCGATCGAGAAGGCGGTACGCGACAATCTTGCCCTGGGGCATCCTCTCATCTGTCTCGGCGGTGACCATTCGATCACTTATCCAATCCTTCG
>WNFI01138259.1_pt1 | contig 13991 bp, 21 predicted proteins | sample 5400471 | NCBI WGS metagenome assembly WNFI01 (sample SAMN13153348, study PRJNA577476) | soil metagenome | isolation source: 100 cm saprolite on Douglas fir-dominated hillslope | place: USA:California | collected 2013-09-17 | reverse complement strand
ATCAGAAGCTAACCTATTGAGCGATATGGAGGTGAATTTTGGTAATTTTTCAGAATGCGCGTTGATATCATTGAAGGTCCAACCTGATTTTGATTCCACCATACGGAGGTTCGAATCCTCCCGCCCCAGCCAGCCCGAAGCAAGTGACTGAAAACATTTAATAATTCGACCTAGGTGGGGCGCTGAGCCGCAGCGTGCAACACATGACTGCTTCACGGGAGCGATCGTGTCAGCCGCAACTCATCTCTATCGAAGAAAAGCCATGTACTACTGGCGGCGCCGGCTTCCGAACGCGCTCGCGAGCTGGTTTCATAGACGTCATCTGTTCCTGAGCTTGCAAACACCCGATCCCAATTTCGCGCGGCGTCTGGTGGTCCTGCTCGACGCAAAATTGGAGGAGGTCGTGACGGCCTTCGAGCATGCCGAGATGCACCTGACGCCGGCCCAAGTGGACGGCTTGCTGCGCGACGTCGTGACAAAACACCTGATCAAACTGGAGCGATTGTCCGCGGCGGCGAAATCATTTCCAAACTTCGACGCTTCACAGGCCGAACGCGACGATCGCCGCGCCGCTTGGGCCTATCGCTTGCTCCATGCGCAAGGAGCCTCCGCCGTCGTTCGTCCGAACGATGAGATGGAGATGTCAGCAGATGGCATGACAACGTCCGACATCGCCGCGGTACAGGATCATTTAGCGCTGCTGCGCACCAATGATTTGGTCCCGACCCGGCACGGAATCCTACAAAACTTGCTTGTCGCCAACGGGGCACCTGCCAATGCAAGCAATCTGGCCTTGGCGCAAGACGTCTAGACAGACCCCACCATCTCCGCCAGAGGCCAAAGAATTGACGGCGCGGTGTTCTAATATTCGGTCGGTATTCTATGCGGGCGGAATGGCATGCGGCGAAGGCAAGTGAGCAGACAATGCCCTATAACTTTCCAGACCTTCACGCCGAAAAGCACAGCATTGTGCGAGAGCTATTTATCTCTACGGCTGATGACAACTACACCCTGGCCAGATGGTGCTTCCAACAGAAATTGAATGTTGATTTCTTCTGGTTGGCTGTCCATTGCCTAGAGAAGTACTTCAAAGCCGTGCTCCTTATGAACGAGCGATCCTCGCTCCGGTTCAGCCATAACATTGTGAGGCTGTACGTAGCGGTGCGACCTCTTGCACCAGAGTTGCTGATCTCTCAATTCGTACGGCCTGAGAATATGCCGGCGGGGATGTGGCGCGACGAATCTGTCGTGGATTTTATCGGTCGCTTATATCAGGACGGAAATGCCGACAACCGGTACTTGCTTTATGGGTATGGAAGAAATCCTGAAGACCTGTTCAAGCTGGACCAGGTTGTGTTCTCGGTCAGACGGCTCACGCAAGCATTGGAAGTGCGGTACGTAGGCGACGAGGAGGGTGATGGACTCCCGACGTACTCCCGGCGAGAAGCTATGGCTATGAGGCCGACCAGGCACGAAAACCTGCAAAGTAATCTTGAGCAGACGATGGAAGGCAAGCGAGGAGAGGAATTGCAGAGAGTTTTGCTGAACTGGAACTTTCCGTTCACTGACCATCACTACCGGCATGAACAATCAACATTCACTTCCGCGTACCAAAATCCCATTCTGATGACACGTCTCTATGGACCCCTCGATTGCGGTGAGAGTCACTTTGCCGAGGGGGATAGATTGTGGCAATGGGTCCAATCAAATATTCAACTGCCGCCCGCACTTGTTACGGAAATAGAAGCCGAACGAGCGAGGCGCAAAGCGGCGACAGTCGCGGCTGGACGAGAGTAAGCTGCTCGCAAAGACAATGGTCATAGAGACTTTTGTAAGCAGGCGGCTCCGATGCGTGACCACTATCAGCCGACTCTGACAGGCAGCGCGTCGCAGACACAGAGCGGATTTCTAAACGGACCCCGTACTGGCACCGGCCACCCGCCTATTAAACTGGGACTCCAAATTCCGCTTCCGGCATCCAGCAAAGGTTAGCTGAGCTGGGTGGGAGCGGCGCCAAGCGCGCCAAGATCACGGCCGAAACCCTGTTCGGCAAACTTGATGTGGTGTTCGACGGCGCCACGGCAGAGAAGCAGTAAAGCGCCGCTGGCCGCGCGGTGGAAGTGCAGGGCAAAATTTCCGGTGTGCTACGCGAACGCGTCGAGATCGGCGGGCCTGGTGCATTTGATCAGTGCGAAACCGCTGACGAAGTCATCGACAAGCTCCTAGGAGAGAATGATCCGCAGGACGTGCTCACGCGCATTGACGCGATGCGCGAGCTAGTGATCGAGCGACTGAGCAACCAGGCCACGATCATCAGCCCCGCGACGGCGCCGCAGCCGGCGAGCGACGAAGTAGCCAAGTCGCTTGAGCTGTTCCGGCCGACGCGCAAGGGCAGGCGATAGCGGACCGAAGTATAAAACCGGTGCCGATAGCAAGCTAAACCATTGCTCCAACTATTATGTTTTCTTTTGTCTCGGGACCTTGGACCAATTGTTGGACCAATGATGTCGGTGATCTCCATGATGAGGACGCCCGCGCCCGCCGGATCACCGACGCCACCATGATCACCGCCGCCACCATGACGATGACCATGCCGACCGCGACCCTCGATTTCTGGAGGGGAGCCGTCCGGCCACCTAGGCCGCGCCTATAAAACCGCAGTCACAGAAAAATTCGTCCCCCGCCCGCCAAAAGGGAGGTAACCACCCGCAAAGGGGCCCCATCGCTACCCGGGGCGGTACCATCGCCGCTGGAATACCCCCCAGATTCGCAGCCGGGGGCAACCATTGAGCGGGGATTCACTTGAAGGCCCAAAACCGGCCGGACGCACCAGCGGCCTCCTAAAGCCCGGCGCGGGGCGTTCTTGATAGCAAGTAGCCGAGCGCGCCCTGACGTGGGGTGAGGGCGAGGGCGGCGCCCGGCCACTCGACTGCGCCGGTGTGGTCCCCCTTGCGCGTCGACTGTGATTACACCGACACGCTCGCGAAGTATCGTGGTGTCGGTGTGGCGGCGGCGGACTTTTCCACCCTCAATCCACAGGTTTCGTCATCGGGGGAGGCTGCGAGGAGGGCGCATGGGCGGCCGTTTCTCGTCCGGCGCGGGGCGTCCCATGCATCCGGGATTGGACGAGAGGACAGACACCTCTCCCAATTATTTGATGCATGTCAGTGCCCCGCGGACGTGAATTTGTTAGGCACTGCGGCAGAACGGCACCACTTTTGGCCCAATACGTGCTTAGTTTCAGGACGGAAATGGTGAGTTTGACTCGGGTTCCGTTAACGTAGAGGATTGATCCATTGATTCATCAACTGTGGATTGAGTTGTGTTTGGTCCTTTGTGCCGTAGGCGTGGCGACGAGTTCGCAACCCCTGTCGCTCCTACGCATTCCAGCGGAACGCATCGCGAGGCGCGCTGTTGTTTTGCAACGCGTGGGGGCGCAAGCACTCTTGACGCGAGGTTGAATGGCAATTCTGGCAACAGATCGTCCCAGCGAAAACCGCGAGAAGTCGGGGCAAGAACAGGCGCATCTTCCGCGCAATTGGAAAGTACTGCTTTCCTGTCTCATGTCTGGGCTGGCCTTCGGAGCATTGGTTCACTTTTTTCTGAAGTGGTAGCCAACTCGGCGCGGGCTTTTGGACGCCCACTAGCGGCGGGTCTTGTCATCGGGGTCGCGCTGATTGGGACTTCCGCTCCGAGTATTGCGGCCGATATCACCGACATAACTTTTAAAACCGGTTTCCAGCTAAAGGAACGAGCCATTCAAACGCTGGAAGACCCGAACGTCAAAGCGGCGTGGGGATACTTTGAGAGTGATAAAAAACTTAAGCCAGACTTCGCGGGGCTCGTTGAAATCAAGTTTCGCGTAGACAATTCGCCAGATCTTTCCACTCTGTTTTTCATGCCATTTTACGAAGGGCCGAATTCAAAGAGTGAGCTAAAACATCTGGTCCTGTTAGCTCAGACACCAAAAACCAGTCGAGTTCTCCTCGGCGAAATATCGACGGAAACGAAGTCGCCAGAGGTAATAGACGAGCGCGTAGCCGTTGAGGGCAAAGTCCAAGAGGGCCATGGCCAGGTGAAAAGTTTCTTCAAGTGCTCCGTTGTTGGTTGTGTGCCGGCCGGTCTTGGGTGTCTTTACGGCGGCCCCGCATGGCTTCCGTGTTTCTGCCTCTGGTGCGGAGGCGCGGTCGTCAGTTGCGGTCTCCTTGAGGTGTTCTACCCCTGAGCGGACGCGATCGGCGCGCTCTGCGAGAGCGGACGCGGGTGAAGGTCGATGCCATGGTTCACCTATGCGGCGTGCTTCCAAGCCGGTGCGACTCCCACGTTCACGGGCATCCGATCCCCGCCTACATCGATACCAGCGTTACCTTAGCTCCGGCCGAACTCGGCGCGTTCAGCGTGATCCGGTATGCCGCGATCCGCACCGCGCTGGTGCCGAGCGCGATGAACTGGTTCGACGATCCCCGTCAACACGGTGAACGCCGTCGGTAGCGATGAGTTTGGCGACGGATAGACGTTGGTCGGGTCCAAACTGGGAGCTGCAGGCGACCAGCGCCGCGTCGCCGGGCTATCGTAGGCAGGCTCAACGAGCGGGGTATCCCCACCGCATGGTGGCGAGTGGTCGGTGACGCAGCGTGGTCATTACCCATAGGACAGCATCGATCTCTTCGCGGATCATCTCAGGAGTGGGTCCGGTAAATACCCCCGACCACCTTCCACCGAGCCGCCGGTCGATTTTTCTATGGGGTAGGGGCCTCTAACGGCGGGTCCTTCTGAAAATTTGGGACTTCGTTGAGCTGAGAACGGGACCCAAAATGGGGCTCCCCTATGGGGTCCAGGTATTCTGTCGGACACATTGGTTATCCGGAAGGTCCGGCTGCGATCTGCCTTTCCCGGTAATAAACGCCCGGGCACATCTCCCTCTTTCGCGGCCAAGTTGTAGGTGTAAGATGTCTGGCGGTTAGGGGGGCATCTTATGTTTTCAGTAAACCGCTCTATTTGCGTCGTAGCGGCGGCGATCAGCCTGTCAGGCTGCATAACTACGTCGATGCAAGGATATGCTGATCGAGAACTTCCTGCGAAGCCCGTCAGCCGGATCATCGCTTATGTCGCAGGACCCAACGCTCTTGTTTCCAGTATTCAAGCTAGCGTCAGCGAGGAAGCTAAGAAACGTGGTCTTGTGGCCGAAGATGCGCTCCTGTTGTTTCCTCCCACACGCACATACGCAAATGCCGAAATCCGGCAGGGGCTCGCGAGTATTGGAATAGATGGAGTGCTCGTCATCAATGTAGGGGATACGGGCGTATTGCAGCAGTATGCTGGCACGATCTTGTCGGGGCAATATTCCGGATCGTCATCTGCCAGCGGTACAATAAATAATGTCGGCAACTTTTCGACGGTCTCGCTCAATGGTGCATCATCTGGCACCATGACTGCGACTGCGACCCCCGTCTATCGCTATCGCCGTCAGACCACGTTCACAGCGCGACTGCTTGAGCCAACGACGGCACGCAATCTATGGGTTGGAAATGGGCAGGTGAGCGCCGGTGGGCTTCTCTTTGTCGGTGACGGGGCCAATGCCGCCAGTTCGGTCGCCGCGATTTTCGATGACTTGCAAAAACAGGGCATTATCGGCCCGTCGAGCTAGTCGAGGTTTCATGTGCGGCATAGAGAGCGACCTCGGTCAATGAGCATAAGGCCTCGATCGATCATTCGCTTTCTGGTGACTCCGCGATCGTCCTCTCGTTGGGCTGGCGGCTGATCATGGGCATCAACCTGGTCGTCGCCGTTACCGACGGAGATTGGTTTGAGGCGCTCCGCCGGCAGCCGAACCTCGGCGAAGTCAATTTCTGGGCGCCTTCCGCCGCAAGTTTCCGTGCTCTGCAGCCGGGCGAGTTGTTTCTGTTCAAGTTGCATTCACCCCGTAATGTGATCGTCGGCGGGGGCATCTTCGCCTATGCTAATGCGCTGCCGTGCTCGCTGGCCTGGGAAGCATTCAGAGAGTCCAACGGTGCCCGCTCGGCGCAGGAGATGCGCACCCGCATCGCTCGCTACCGTCGCGCCGAACCAGGCGGTCGCAGCGACTTCGAAGTCGGCTGCCGTATTCTGACGCAGCCCTTCTTCGCCGAGCGCAATTGGATTCCTGTGCCGACGAACTGGTCTCCGAACATCGTGTCGTTCAAGACCTACAACACGGGTGACGCCGAGGGACTGGCTTTGTGGGAAGCGGTGAACGAACGCCTCGGCCAGCCGCAGAAGGCGAGCATGGACATTGAGCATGCGCGATTTGGCGAGCCGCAACTCATTCGCCCCCGCCTCGGACAGGGTGCATTCCGGGTGGTTGTAACGGACATCTATCAACGGCGCTGCGCGATAACGCAGGAACGGACGCTGCCAGCCCTCGAGGCTGCCCATATCCGTCCCTATGGCGATGGCGGAGAGCACGAGGCAAGGAATGGACTGTTGCTGCGGCGGGACATTCATAGCCTATTTGATGCAGGCTATGTAACGGTCGCGCCCGACCTGCGCTTCGAGGTCAGCCGACGCATCCGAGAGGAGTTTAACAACGGGAAGCACTACTACGCGCTTCATGGTCGCGCGATCGACGCACCGACTGGTGTCGGGCAACGCCCCGATCCCGATGCCTTGACCTGGCATAATGAGCACTGTTTCAGGGGATGAGAGGCAGCGCCGATGCTTAATGACGACATCGACACACACATGCGCACGGCGGCCTTCGAACATGTGCGGATGTTGGCTGAAATCCACGATAACCTGACCGCGACCGAGTTGAAGCCGGGTTTTGTATTCAGGGGCGATCGCGTCCCGCTCGTCAATCCGCAGCGCGGCATCTTCAAGCCGATGCAGATGCGCTTCTTGCTCTCTATCAAGACCGTTTTCCCGAAGCCGGGTGGCAAGGTTTGGTACGACGACCAGCGTGAGGTGCATCGGCAAATTTTCGAAGGCGACGAGACAATCGACTACGCCTTCATGGGCAAGAACCCGGATGCAGCCGATAACCGGTGGCTTCGGGAGGCGTTCGAGAACAGGATTCCAATCATCTACTTTCTGGGCATCGCGCCCGGCCGGTACCAAGCCATGTTGCCCGCGTTCATTTCGGGCTGTGACGCTGCGACGTTGAAGGCCCACGTTGCTTTCGGTATCCCCGATCAGGATGCTCTTGCACCACCGGAGAACGCGGTAGAACGCCGATATGCCTTGCGCGCAGTCAAGCAACGACTGCATCAGGCATCGTTCCGCGAGGCCGTCATCACCGCCTACAACGGCCGCTGTGCATTGTCGGGCTTGCCTGAGCCGCTGCTTCTGGACGCGGCCCATATCATTTCGGATAAGCACGAGCGGTTGGGCCAGCCGGTGGTGCCTAACGGCATTCCGTTGTCGAAAATCCATCATGCTGCTTTCGATGCGCATCTGATCGGCATCGATCCGGACTATCGACTGCATATATCGGAACGGCTGCTGATGCAGAAGGACGGCCCGATGCTGCAGGCTCTTAAGCGGCTGAACGGTGGAACGATTCACCGGCCTAAACGCGACAAGGACCTACCCGATCGCGACCGGCTCGCGTTGCGCTTCGAGCGATTTAGGGCAGTAGCGTGAGCCCGCCGGCAGCGCGTCGAGGGCGGTCGACATCAAGCCAATAGATCGAAGAGCTGCGGGCGAGCGGCGCAACGTTCCTGCGGGCCATCGCAGCAGCGTTGAACACCAAGGGCATCCCGACGGCGCGCGGCGACGGCGAATGGACGGCGACGCAGGTGCAACGCGTGCTTGATCGGCTGCCGACGTAGCCGACGCCACCGCGATCATCATCGACATCGCGGCGATCATCACCACGACCGCGATCACCGCGCCGGCCTTACCTCCCGGTTTTCAAATCGGGTCCGGTGCAAACCGGACGGGCGCGCATATGGCGTGACGCCCCGTTGAAATATGGGTCCTGCTCTGTCTCAGATGCGACCATGTTTTTAGGCGGGGCCATATCGGACCTGCCTAAATGGGGACCCGGAAAAATCCTTGATGTCGATTTACCACGCGGTCCCATGACGGACCCGCGTGGCAGCGTGTGCAATTTGGGACCCATTTCCAGCGGGGACCCCAAAACCGTTCCGGCACCGGAAGGGTTTCCAGATGGCGGCGCGGATGCGGATGGGTCATCCGATCTGGCCTTGCGTTCATCCTTCGTCTGCTCGCTCTCGACCGCCGCCGCCGCCGCGCCGCTCAGAGCGCCTGCCGCAAATGCGGCAGGCTGTTTGTTTGCGCCCTTGTTTTTCTTGGGTTTCTCCTTGCTGTCTGCCGCATTTGCGGCAGCAACGTCTCTGTCCACCGTTGCCGGATTAACGCCGAGCACCTTGGCGATCTGCCGGTTCGACGCCTTCGGCTGCAGTTTCATCCGGCATGGTGCCGATGCGTTGGGCTTCGATGATGCGAGGTTTCGCTAGATTGAGCACGCTAGTGGCCCATCGAAAGAAACTTGTACGAGGCGTACCAATTTCTTTGGACCGGCCAGGCTCTCCACGCTCAGTTACAGCCAGCGCCTTGCCGAGCTTCCGCCGCGCCGCCATCCGATAGTTTCGCGCACCGTCGGGATCGCCGAGCGCATCAAAGAATTGCAGCCAAAGGTTTCGAACCGGCAGATCGCGAAGGTGCTGGCGGTCGATGAAACGACGGTGCGCCGAGATACCGCGACAAATGTCGCACCCGATGACAAGAATGTGAGCAAAACGAAAGGTCCAGAAGCATCACCTGCGACAAATGTCGCACCGACCCTTTCCGGAGCGGCGGCGGCGAAGGCGGTGGAGCGCGCCGAGACCAAGGAGGAGCGCAAGGCAGAGAAGGAAAAGAAGATCGCCGCCTTGACGGCGGTGGTCTCAGCAACGGGTCCGTTCGATGTCGCGGTGATCGATCCGCCATGGCCAATGCAGAAGATCGATCGCGATGTGCGCCATCTCTTCATCTGGCATCGCGCCGATGCGCTGGGCTTCGACAGCAGCTTTGAACTCCATGTCCAATGTTTTTAGAAAGGCCCTAAACGACAACTTCGAAGGGTCGCCCACCGAAAGAAGCTGGTACGGTGCGTACCAGGTTCGCCTCGGTCAGTCTGCGCCACCGCACCGCCTAGCTTCCACCGAGCCCGCATCCGCAGCTCGTTGATCGGTCGCATGTCCGCGATGCTGTAGCCGCGAGGTCCCATCGCTGCCGCGATGGCCGTTGCCGCGGCCGCGCGGCACCGCCAGCGCGCGAACGCGCCTCGATGGCGCAAGAGAGCGGCGAGGCGGTGAAACGCACCAGCGGCCGTTTCTGGCCCATAGTAATTTCGGCTTGGTTCGTAACTGTGCGTTAGCGATGGCGGGGAGATGTCGAGACTTACCGAGAAACAAACAAAGCGGGCCGATCGATGAGGAAACAGGTGGCTGCTCGATTCCTTGATGAGACGGAGGGCGCACTTCGATATAGAGAGGTGAACAGCGCCGGGGCCTTTATTCATGGCGACCAAGAGGGAGCGCTGATCGGAGATATCTACCTCCGCAAGGCGGCGATGCCGGACAAGCGCCCCGAACAAATCAAAGTAGCGATCGAATATTGAGTTGGTGGCGTCAGTTGGCGCTCCGAAAGCCCGGCATCGGTCGCAGCATCCTCCCTCGGGACGATGCCGTCCCGAGGTTGATCGGTGCGTGCACCAAGCGAAACGGTCCGGCGCATCGGCGGGGCTTTGAACGCCAGCAATTAACCGGATGTTGCCGCGCTGCTACTTCCCCCGGAAATCACATCATATTCCAGGGAAGACGGCCTTTTTAGCACAACTATTGCATTGCGCGATGGAGTCGGTCGCGTGTCCAATGGGTCCATGTGCTGGTGCAGATTCGCACCAGTCCATCGCGGAGATGGCGGCCGGGATCACCGTCCAAAGTTACCCGGCCACCGATCGCTGCTGGCGCTCCCTAGCAGCAGGCGGCCCGCTGGTGAGACCCTTCGGGCCGTCCTGTCTAGCGTAGCGGAGCCGTTCGATTCTGACTAGCCCGGTCGAAACCGGGACGCGCCGAATATCCCTGCGAACAGCGATTGCACCGGGCGAACCGTTTGCCGGTTTACGACTGACGCTGAGATCAGCGCGGTGCTGAGAGAATTGGGGACGCATGACGGCCGACGTTTCGGGCACCTTGCCGTTCTGTGGCTGGCTAGAATAGCCTCCACATCTTGGGGCAGTGGGAGAGCGGCAATGTCTTCGGGGGGTTTGAACATCGTTGGCCTTATCACAAATCTTCTGGGCGTTGTTTTGCTTTTCCGATATGGGATGCCCTACCGCGTTAGAACTGGCGGGAATACCGGTACTTGGCACACCGCTTCCCTCGACCCAAAAATTGTGGCGCTGGAAAAGAGGTATTCGAGAGCAGGATGGCTTGGCCTCGCATTTGTTGTGACAGGTACCGCGCTGCAAATCGCCGCCGCGCTCAGATCACGAGGATCAGATGAAAGCCGGTGCTGTCCCCGTCCTGTTGTTATTGTTGTCTTCGCAAGCCCACGCACAGTCGTCAGAACTCACGCTCGACTGCCGCTACAACAGCTATTTGGATGGCAAGAAGGACCGAGAACAAAAGATGTCAGGCGGCTTTTCGGCAATCGTAAAGATGCAAAACGAGAAGGGTGGCACATCAAGCGCCACGGTTCAGGCGACCACGACTTGGTGTTTCGATTTTGAGGGCACTTTTAACGATCTTCAAGTCCATGGCGAGTGTGAGCGGACCATTGGTTCGGCAGAAAAAGTCACCGCAACAATCACGATTAATCGGATCACCGGCGAGTTCGATAACACCATAATCCGAGGAAAGTCCTACGAAGTTTTTACAGGTCAATGCACACCGGCAAAAAAGATATTCTAACGAAGGTCCGCCCGCCGCAGTCGGGTCATCGCGGTCGCGTAGCTTATGAAGCCACCGCCGCGCATCGCGGCTTCCATGCGTCGACGTTTGAACGCGGCGTTAAATTCCTTCAGCACGCCGCTGCGCTTCATGGCGTCGAGGTAGGCGTCGAGCCTTTCCGCTGCATCCCCGGCGCGTTCGATCACAATGTCGCCCGGCGTCAGCGCCGCGCCTAGGGAGGCCGCAGAGCGGTGCACCGCCGCCGTGGCCGTGGATAGGTCCGCCTTAGCGCCAGCGAACCGGCGGGCCGCTCTGGCGACCGGCACTGCCTTCTTTCGATCGATCCACTTTGCGCCGACAGTCCGTCACCGCCTGCGCGGATCGTCGAGCACATCCCGTCGCGCTCGATCACGCTGATCGGCACCGCGCCGCATAGGGCGAGGTATTCGAGCGCGGCTTTGTCCGATGCCGATCGACGCGGCGTCGATCGTCGCGCGTCAGCATGAAGCGCGAGCGACATACGGTGACCCTCTATGACGCGATCTGCGTCGGTGCCATCGTTAATGCTACTTCCCGCCATCGTCACGAGAAAAAGCCCAAAGGCGTTTGATGTCGGGTGGGATTTGGCGAGATCGGCGCACCGAAATATCCAAATCCACCACGGTGTTGGATTTGGGTTCATTCCAGAACGTCATACTCGAACGCAACGCCCTCCGGGTCGTTTTCCTTGAGCCAAGTATCGGCAGCGACCTCGCTCGCAAAGACCTTCAGGTGAACGCGGTCGCCAACCTGCTTGCTGGTGTCGACGTAAATCCAGACTGTCATTGGTCCCTCTTGAGCTTCCTCCGCCCCCAATGCGGTTCTTTTCGCGCCGGATTGAACTCGCGAATGTGGTGGCGATTCAATGCCCGCATGATGCCGATCTTCGCAAACATCACAGGCCCGCCGAGCGTCGCCACCAGGATCAAGGCTTCCATTGCCGCCTGCCATTCCGGCGTCATGTGCTCGGCCTTCGGCAGCTTGGCGATATATGTGCCGGCGTCCTGCAGCGTGACAAGCTGACGACCGCGACGCGGCCAACTTCGTGAACTGCGGCACCGGAGATATCCGCAAGCGGCTTCGCGACATAGTACAGGACTTCGTCGATGCGGTGCTGACAATGGCGCCGGGCGGCCGATAAGAAAACCCACCGACCAGATGCTGCGCCATTTCTATCATTCGCCGCGCAATCCGGAGATGCACACGATCATGTCGCAGTTCGCCGCGCTGAACGACTTTGTGACTTCGCGGCACGGCTGGATCACCAGCGTCCCCGGCGCGGTCGAGGTGACGATCGAGGTGCTGCCGGGATCAGCTGCCGGATGATCTCCGAGGGCTCGGACATGAAGTCCGCGAAGCCGGCGAGGACGAGCGCATCCTTGCGATCGTTGAGCAGTTCACCTTGACCGCCGACGGCGAGTTCGAGCCGCTGACCGAGGAATCGACCAAGCCGATTGTGCAGGTTCGGCGGTATGCCGGAATCGTCAAAACGAGACGGTATTCTTTCAGCATGCCCTGATCGAAGATACTAATCGCGGGGCGCCGATGACGGCAACCAACCCTGCTCTTCGTTTGCAGCCTCGGCCGGTCTCACCCTGTCGGTATGCCCTTGCTGCATAATCGGGAGCACGTACTCCCAAATATCTTCAATGATTTTCATGAAGCAATCCCGCATGTCTCTCGCGCCAGGCCGCAGTTCTTCCAGCAACTGCTGATCCAAGAGACCGAAGGCGTTGACACGGTCAGCCAGCGATGGATGCGATTCGCTGGCAGGCGCATCGTCGAGACCGGTTCGCAGCACCCGACGCGCGCGGCGGATCAAATCCATCATGCCAAGCATGATAACGCCGCCCACGCCGGAGAGCGCGTATATGTTCGGCGGCTCCGCGCGATTGCCTAACTCCATGCATGCCGCACGCGCGAAAAAGTCAGCTTCGTGCTCATCATTGAAGATGTCGCGCGTTTCTGCGCTTGAGGTAGCTTGACCGTGTTTCATCACGTGATGGCCATACTCATGGGCGATCGCAAACCATTCGATCGCATTCAACAGTTCAATATGCGTTACCTTTTGCCCAGGCTGGTCGGGCGGCGGGGTGATGTGCCATGGCGGAAGCGACCCGTAAGCGAAATGCATGATGATCAGGGTCCATTCGCCCAGAAGTTTCGGCGATGCGTGCAGTTTCGCAAGTACCGCACCAGGCTCATAGCCCACCGTGATCAATGACCCTCCGTCGTGTGGCAGGGTTCGAGCAAGTACTTTGCTCACGCAATTGCAAAACACGAGGAAGGATAAGCTGACATCAATAATGCTGGTATCTGTCTCCATAACTGCGCGCTGGCTTGCAAGCAGCCCAAATTCTTGCGCAACGCCATAGGCGACGCCGTTTCGGATGGGAATCTTCTGTTCACGACAGAGGTTTTCAATATCCTGCAGTATCCGTCCGAGGATCGCGCGCGCATTCTTGTCATCGTGGACGGAGCCCGGCGATGCGGCAGCCACGTAGGCCTTGTATGCTTCGAGGGCTTGCTCGACGTCCGTCTCTTCGATGCCGTATGCCTTGACGACATCCCGCATTAATGGCTCGTTCTGCGCCAGCCATTCGTCAACGTCTGCAGCACTGTGTTCAAAGCCGTTGCGTCGCGCGTCCGCAATTTGGCGTTGCCGACGATAATCCTCGGCTGTGGCTTTGCTTTCTTCCGTCATGATCGCTCGCCGGTTCCTGTAATGCAATTTCGTCCGGCGTTCGACCGGCGCGGTAATCGTCATAATCGTATCGTTTTGAGCGGCTTAAGTCCCAACTCTTCGCATTTGCGGGCGACCTCGTCGACCGAGCCGGATCGGCACAGGAACTCGGCCGCTTCCTCGATCGAGCGGCCGGATTCGATCGCGGCCTTGAGATCGTCGATATCCATCTCAGTCCAGTCGGCGCCGTTATACGGGCGCCCGGGCATGGCCATCATCATGGCGACCGCCAAGATGATCTGCATGCATGATCGCGGTGGAGCCGCGCTGAATCCGCTGATCGTTCGCCTGTTCTGTTTTGGACTCAAGGGCGACCGAGCAGATTCCAGATG